>ENA-ORKV01000025-ORKV01000025.1-human-gut-metagenome-genome-assembly--contig:-NODE-25-length-183977-cov-5.860495_pt1 | contig 183977 bp, 153 predicted proteins | sample MGYA00243058_ERZ508805 | MGnify/ENA primary metagenome ERZ508805 (study PRJEB26277, sample SAMN04329770) | human gut metagenome | biome: human-associated habitat | host: Homo sapiens | place: USA...
CAACTACAAAGGAAAACGCCACGCCATGCTGCTCAAACGGAGAAAGGCGGAGTTTGCGCTGTTGTATATCCCATAAAAGGACTGACAAAACTGGCAAAAGACGTGCCATATTTAACTTGGCACGTCTTTTGCTCTATCACTTGATAGATTATCGTAGGATTTTCTCGTTAATTGACATCGTTGAGCCATTTTTGCCTATCGGTTTCCAAATAACACTTCAAGTTGTAAGTGTTGTGAGAGCAATACAAAACATAGTTATTAACCATAAAAAGTATAGCGAAATTATGAAGAAAGTATTTAGGAAAATTCAGAAAGGAACAACAAAAATGATTGAACGTATCAAATCGTTGGGGGAAATGGAGACGAAGCAGAAATGTGTAGTTCAACGGTTCGAGATTATCATTCCCCTCCACCAAAAAATAACGACCCAATATATAGCCTCCGCAAGTTTTACTTGCGGATTTTTTAGTTATCGCAGATTGGACAAAGGTTTCTTTGCTACTTTCTTTGTCCGCCATCATGCTCACTGAAAGAAAGTAGGGCGGCTCTCGCCGCCCCGCCACTCAAAAGCGTGTGTAAAGTCCCGTCACCATCGTGAACATTTCCTCCAGCATATCAAAATAGATACCCTCGTGTACGGCAATGTCCTTTGTCTTGCACTCAAAGGTCTTTTTGCTGAACGTCCTGCGGTAGAAGCGCATATTGTAGAGGTCTGCCCCTTCGTCATAGATGATGTCAAGGCGGTTGGCACTTGTTTTGTTCCTTGCAAGGCTCATCCGTAAGCCGTTGCCCATATCTATGAAATCACGGCTACCTGTCATGGCGGTGAAGCGTTTTCCGCCTATCTGCTGTAATATCGTCTTGGCTATCATATCTTTTGTTTTTAGGGTTTTAAGTATTGGCGGTGCGGACACCGCCATCCCGTTCAAAATTCTCGCATTTCGGAAATGGGGGTCTGCCGTTGTAGCCACTCTTTCACACATTCCATATTGTACTCGCTCGTGATGACTGCCGTATGGCTGTCGGTGGCGGTGAAACGTGTGCTTTCGTAATCATCTATCCACCCCTTGAGGGTGTCCGTTCCCCACGCTCCGGTATCGTCAAAGATACCGTCCAATGCCGTGATAGGTTCGCTGAACTTGACTATCAGCGTTTGATAGGTCGTGTTCATAGTCTGTCCTCCTTTCCCTTCTTTGCGTTCAGCCACTTGTCCCGTGCGGCTCGGCACTCGTCCAACGTGGGTTTGACACAAGAGAACAATTCTCTGTCTATGGGGTGGCGGTAGTCGTACTGCACAAGTGTCCGCCTGCGTCTTCCGATACCCGATTGGAAACGCTCGTATTTCTCCGTACCTGCTTCCGCGCAGGTGCTTACTCCGTTGATGGTCATTCGTGTTGTCATAATGTTGCTTTTTAGATGGTTAAAAATGTACTGACAGAACTCTGTTCTTCATCACCATTTCGGGGTTGCTTGTGTAGCGTTGGTGCAGGTAGAAATGGTGTGAGCCGAAGCCGTAAAGGAAAAACTTGTCAAGTTCGTGCTTCTCGGCAAACTCCTTTACGCTCTTTCTCAATTCCCCCTCACTCGTTGTGAGAGTGAGGAGGTTCACAAATTCAAGGAACATCGTGGGGATTGCATCATCCCACACACAAATCATACTTTCAATTCTTACTTCCATATCAATGTTGTTTTAGGGGTTATGCTATGCCGCTTTCATCCGCTCACGGATAAGGTTGGCGTTCTTGTTCACAAGGTCTATGATGCGCTCGTGATATTCGGTGTCCTGGTTGTGCTTGCCGTGGCACTGCACCACTTCGAGGGTTCGCAAGTCCACCTCTACGGTTTCAATAATCTCATCGCCAATCCTTGCCGATAGTATGAGGGTGTCGGCTTTCTTGTAGTATCCACTGCCAAACACGCAGATGCCCTGCGTCTTGCCCTCGTTGTAATACTCGTCTATGCTTTCAAGCACCTTGACGATTATTTCCTCGTCCGTGATTACCAAGCCGAAGAATTTGGATTTGTTGGCGATGAAATCCTCCGCATCTTTCTTTCGTTGGAGTTGTCGCTGTTGCTCACGCTCACGCCTTTCAATCTCCCAACGGCGTTGCTCTGCGGCTCTTTCCTTCTCGTGTATGGCTTCAATTTTTCGGGTTGCGTTGTCGTGTGCCGCCATGAAATCTTCGGGACAGATGTTCTTCGGGTTACGGAGGTCTTGACCGAGTTTTTTGAGCATACGCAGATAGTCGCACCACATTGAGAGGTTGTCTATCTGATACTTGTGACGCTTGGCAATCAGATATGATGCCCAACATTCATCGGCAGTACGGGTATTGAAAAGAAAGTGTTTCATGACCTCAATCTCACCGCCTTTCATAAGGGTTTCAATTCTTGGGTCTGAAAGCAAGGCTTTGAAAAGACGCACGGGGGAGATGCCGTGGAAATCGCCCTTGAAGCCGTTACGTCTGAGTTGGGGCAATATCCTCATCTTTGGATATGCACAGCTTCTTGCCACCACATCATCGTATAGGCTGTTGTGCGGTCTTACCTCCATATCGCTGCCTAATGCCCACACATCGCAATAGCAGAAAAGGAAGCCACGGAGCAACGCCATGTCCGTAACCTTGCCGTCGGGTGAAATCCAACGCTGCACGACCTCGTGGCAGTAGAAACGCATCGGTTCGCCTTTCCTGCTCTCGCATCTGACCTGCGCCACGCGGATTACCTGATACCCTTTGCAGGTGGTTATCACGCTGAAATTCTGCGTTTCCTTGTAGATGCGTCTGCGTGTGTCCTGCACTTTGAGTTCGGCATGGCATTTGGGGCAGGTGCAGCCTTCAAGGGTGTCGCATAGTCCGCTGTCGCTGTGCCACTCGTGACCGCAGTCGGAACAGGTGATGTTCCCTTTCTTGGTGCGGTAGCCGATATGCTCAACGCAGTGGCGGTATGCCCAATCTATTTGTGTCGCTGATATGGGGCGAAGGTTGGCGGAAAGTCTTGCCACCTCTTTCTGTATCTTGGTCTTCGGTTTCATAAGCCTAAATCAAATAATGAGGGTTGGGGTTGGTTTTCTTTTCTCGCTGACGGTCTGTGGCGGTTCTGCAACTTGCGGAGTTCCTCCTCTTGGTATTTGCGGACAGCGTTCTGACGTGCCTCCGCCTTTTCCTCTGCCGTGAGTTTCACAACGTGGTTCACAACCACTTGGCAGTCCATCGGTTTGCCCACCTCTATCTCGTTTTCCTCATAGTAGTGGATGGCTTGCCCGAATATCTCTCCGTCCGTGAAACCGTTGCAACCGCTTTTCTGCACATAGTTCAGAATGTGGGTCACGCACTCGTCCATGTTCTTGGCAGGGTTGCGGTACTTCTTTGCAAATAGCGCATCTTCCTCCGCACGCTGTTCCAAGTACATATATATCGTTCTCTTGAAATGGTCTGTTCCTTTCATATCGCTGTCATTTTTAGATTATCTGTTTCAGTATCTCTCTCCAATAGGTCGGCTCTACCTCGCTGAGAAGGAAGTCCATGAAATCCCTCCGTGCGTCCTTGTTCAGTTCGTGGTACAATCTTCGGAAAGTTTCAAAATTGCCGTTGATGTACGTTTCCACCATATACACGAAGATGTTGTCCACCTCGTAATATCTGCACTGCTGCGCTGCCGTCTTGCTGTTTCTTTTTGCCATGTCGGTAAGGGTTAAAGGGTGAATAACCAAAGGATGAAGCCAAAGAAGGCAATGGTGGAAAGGATAGCCACGATTACACCTATCGCCACTCGGAACACTCCGTTTACAATCTCTCTGATGATGCCCCAAAGGATGCCGAACACCCCGAAGGCGGTGCGCATCATCAAGCCGCATATCGCCAACCCGATGTGTTGCGCCATTTGTCTGAAATTTGCCGTTGCCGTCATATCTTCGCTGTTTTTGATTTTTTTGTTTTTAATGCGGATTCAAGAGCTGAGGGAGTTGAGTTTCAAACTATCTTATCTGCCTCTCGTTTATCCGACATTTTTTTTATGCGTCTTTCTGTCGCATCGGTCGTTTTCGTTTCGGGTGCTTGAAAAGGTAGGGATTAGGGAATGCAAGGTTTTTCGGTCAAAATACTACCCGCAGGGCTGGAGATTTTTACCGAAAACAGGAGGCTTGACCTTGCTTTCCCGTCCAATCCCGGAATTACCTTTGCGCCCAGAACGAAAATGACTGACTGATGCGGCTTACTGAAAGGCGCAAAATGGAGGTAAACGAAAACAGAGGCAGATTGTGTAGAAAAAAACTTCAGGGGAAAATCCGTAAAAAAAAGAATCACCAAAAGGAAAAAGACATCACCGGAAGCGTGAAAAGGGCAAACCACAACAAAGGAAGTATGATTGTTTCCGATCCGACGGAACTTGTTCAGCCGGGTGGCAACAATCATTCTTCCCGGTTTGTCCGGCTGTGTGTGGGCGCCTGTTTCATTCATGGGGCAGGCTGACACACTCTGCATTCACTTTCCGCTTCCGGCAAAAGAGACAGCGAAAAAAGAAAAATCATTTGAAAACCCGTAAAAGCACCTCTTGGCATAGGCGCAAAAGAAAGGGGCATTGCTTCATCTGTCTAAACATCGTTTAGGCGTGAGGCAATGCCCTTTTCTCCAGCTATGCGGTAGTCGGCACACGTTTGTTCCAAACTCGTTTTGGGCAATGGTGTGCCGACGGACAATACCGCTTTTACGGAAAATTCTTATGAATGAGGGGATAAAAAACGGGAGTTTATATCAAAATCTCGAATTAAATAGCTACTTTTGCATACGAAGAGTTCTTTGAAGGTTACGCAACGCGCAGAAGGATAATGCAGTAGATAACTAACTAAATCGTAACCTATTACTATCAAGAGCAATTAACCTACGCTCATTTCCAATAAATTACACTCTTTTCGTAACTTCTGATGGCAAATATATGTCTTTTCCGGCGATGGCCAATGAAAAGGAGAAACATTTTTGACGAATCCTAACTATTTAATCACAATAAATCACTATGAGATTACAGAATTTGTTTTTGGGGATGCTCTTTTGGGGGGCGGCTTTTCATTCGGTTTGTTCCGCAGCGTCTCCGGTGCTTCAGGCGAAGCTGTATCCGGCTGTGTATAAATCTTCTTCAGGTCCGGTCCGCCGGGTGGCTGTGACGGTAGGCTATGACGGACAGGTCACAGAGGCGGAATTGGCGTTGGGCAGGTTGGTGCAGCATGTCCGTTTGGAAAAGGGGGAAAATCATTTTGTATTTGATATTCCTGACGCTGGCGTGGACCGTACATTGCCGTTGTCTTTACGCACCGGGCAGGTGTCTTTGGCTTCGGATGAAATAAAAGTACCGGTAGCCCGGCATTGGCAGATGAATCTGGTGCAGCATACACATACGGACATCGGCTATACTCGTTCGCAGATGGAGATTTTGGCAGAACATTTGCGTTACATAGATTATGCTTTGGATTATTGTGATGCCACGGATCATTATCCAGATGCCGAGCGGTTCCGATGGACTTGCGAGGTGTCTTGGCCCGTGAAAGAGTATTTGAAAAATCGTCCGGCTTCCCAGGTCGAACGTTTGAAACGCAGGGTGAAAGAAGGGCGAATTGAGTTGGGTGCCATGTACCTGAATTTTGATGAGTTGCCGGACGAACAGACCTTGGCTGCATCCTTGGCTCCGTTGAAGTTGTTCCGGGAGGAAGGGTTACGGACGGACTTGGCCATGCAAGATGATGTAAACGGAATAGCCTGGTGTTTCAGTGAATATTTTGCCGACGCAGGAGTGAAGTACCTGAATATGGGGACGCATGGGCATCGGGCATTGATATGCTTCGATAAGCCCACGGTATTTTGGTGGGAGTCGCCATCGGGGAAAAAAATCCTGGCTTACCGTGCGGAACATTACCATCAGGGGAACTATTGGGGTGTGCACAACCCTGATGATTTCACAAAGTTCGAGCAATGCGTGTGGGATTATCTGGGGCAACTGGAAGCTAAGGGATACCCGTATGACATTTGTGCCATTCAGCATTCCGGGTATCTGACCGATAATGCTCCTCCTTCCACCCGGAGTTGCGAGATGGTGAAACGTTGGAATGAAAAGTACGAATGGCCTAAATTACGTTCGGCAGTCGCTACGGACTTTATCAAGACCGTGGAGCGTGATTATGCCGGGCAGATACCCGTCATTCGGGGAGCGTGGCCGGACTGGTGGACGGATGGGTTTGCTTCCGGAGCACGCGAAGCGGCTGTTTCCCGTACTACCCATTCCCATGCGATTGCCGGGCAAGGCGGTTTGGCTTTGGCAAAACTGGCCGGAGCCGAGTTGCCCCACGGGGTGATGGGGAAGGTGAGTGGCATGAACGAAGCCCTGCTTTTCTATGATGAGCATACGTTCGGGTATTGCGAGAGTGTGCGTGACCCGTATGGCCGGGAGACGTGGGAGCAACGCTCGCTGAAACAGTCGTATGCGTGGGAGGCTTACCGGCATGCCGGATTGTTGGGCGAGGCGGTAATGGGGCTTTTGCAGTCTTTCATTCCGAAAACGGATGAGCCTTCCGTATTGGTTTTCAATACATTGAACTGGAGCTATAGCGGAATAGCCAAGGTGTATGTAGACCATCAGCTTTTGCCGCGCGACAAAGCTTTTGAGATTACGGATGCGTCGGGACGTAGCGTTCCTGCTCAGGCCGGTGAGAGCCGTTCGGACGGAACGTATTGGTATATTTATGTCCGGGATGTACCGGCTTTGGGCTTCATCCGGTGTCGCATAGACGTGAAAGACGAGCCATTGCCGTCCGAAGCATCCGCAGGGAGTTTGTCCGGTACGCATGTAGAGAATGAGTGGTATGGTCTTGATTTCAATCTGCAACGGGGCACCATTTCCCGACTTTACGATAAAGACCTGCAACGGCAGTTGTTGACGGAGGATGCGGAATGGGAGTTGGGAGAATTCATTTATGAGACGATAGACGACCGTGGCGCTTTGGAGCGATATACGTACCCACGCTTTACACGCAGGCATCCGGAGAAAATGCGCTTCGAGGCGTACGAGGAAGGGGCTATATGGGATAATTACCGTTTCAAAGGAGAGACGGCAGCCGGGATAGGGCATGATAATCTGACGGTGGAGTACCATATATATAAGGTAGAGAAAAAGATAGAAGTGGTTTACAGTTTGCGTAAAAAAGCAGAGGCAAAGCCGGAAGCCGTATATGTGTCTTTTCCGTACCAGATAGAGGGCGGCAGAATCTTTCTGGACGTGCCCGGCGGAAATATCGAAGCCGGGATAGACCAGATTCCCGGCTCGTCTAACGATTGGTACACCGTGCAGAATTTTGCAGCGGTACGCAGTTCGGAAGTCCAGGTCGTAATGGGAAGCCCTGAAATACCCCTGATGCAATTCGGTGCCATCAATACCGGACGTTATCAGTCTGGTGCCGTACCCCAGACTACTAATATGTATTCCTGGCCGATGAATAACTATTGGACTACCAATTTTAACGCAGACCAGACCGGAGGTTTGCAGTGGAGTTATTTCATCACTTCGTCGGCGGACACGACAGCCGGATTTGCCACGCGTTTTGCTTGGGAAAACCGGATTCCTTTCCTGACCCGGGTACTTCAGGCCGGCGGCCGTGAGGGCAAGGCTGCGCCCTCTTGCGGAAATTTTCTCACGCTTCGCCCGGATAACCTTTTGTTGGTCAACATGTCACCGGTGGAGGGGGAACATGCCGTGATGCTGCATTTACGTGAAACGGATGGTCGGCCGGCAGTCTTTGCCGTTACTTCCGATTGTGTGAAGATACGGAAAGCCACGGTTTGTGACGTGATAGGAAAACCAATCGACGAGAAGGGGAAAGCGGAGTTCAGGCCGTGGGAGAGTAAATTTATTAAATTGAGCTGGTAAGGCAGGAGGGCGGGAAAGAAATATTTGTCCGTTCTTTCATGTTTTCGTATATTTGCATAAACAAAAATACGGATATGCTGAAGTTTATTTGTCTGGGGAGCGGCAGTAGCGGAAACAGCTACTTCCTCTTCTCAGAAAATTATGGGATATTGATTGATGCCGGAATTGGGATACGAACACTGAAAAAACATTTTAATACTTGCGGGCTTTCTTTGAAACAAATAAAGGCCGTATTGATTACGCACGACCATGCAGACCACGTCAAAGCTGTCGGGAGCTTGGCGAATGAATACGGGATTCCGGTCTATGCCACCGAACTTGTGCACGGCGGAATCAAGCGTAATTATTGCGTACATCCTAAGTTGAAGGAAGAAAACATACGTTTCTTGCAGAAAGGACAGACCTTGGAGCTAGACCATTTTGTAATCACGCCTTTCGATGTGCCTCATGACAGTGCGGACAATGTGGGCTATAGCGTGCAATACGGAGATGTCAATTTTTGCCTCATTACCGATGCCGGACATGTGACCGAACAATTCGGTGGCTATATCGCCCAAGCGAATTATCTGGTATTGGAGGCCAATCATGACGAAGACATGTTGATGATGGGGCCGTATCCGGCTTATCTGAAAGGACGGATTAGCGGTGATTACGGACATTTGAGTAATAAGGTTGCGGCGCAGCTGTTGGCGGAGCATGTTACGAACAGGCTTCGGCATGTATGGTTGTGCCATATCAGCGAGGAGAACAATCATCCGGAACTGGCGCGAAAAACGGTTGATACTTGTCTCCGTTCCGCAGGGATTGTCTCAGGAAGGGACTTTGAACTGGAAGTGTTGAAGCGCCGTATACCTTCCGAAATTTACGAATTGGAAAAAAAATAAGAAAAAGAGGGGCGAAAGTTTGGAGGGTTAAATAAAAAGCCCTACCTTTGCACTCGCAAAATCAAAGATGATGCGTCCTTAGCTCAGTTGGTAGAGCAATTGACTCTTAATCAATGGGTCCAGGGTTCGAATCCCTGAGGGCGTACTTCAAAAATTGTTTGCGTCCTTAGCTCAGTTGGTAGAGCAATTGACTCTTAATCAATGGGTCCAGGGTTCGAATCCCTGAGGGCGTACAGAAGGCAGCCTTAGGGTTGCCTTTTTTGTTGACAGGTGAGCGGTTTATGGATTTTGTAGGCTGATTTGTTGCTTGTTTTATGTTGAAATGCTATCTTTGCATGAATTTCGAACCAATAAAAACAAAAAAGAAAAGACATGCCTAAAATATCCGTTCGCGGTCAGGAAATGCCGGAGTCACCGATTCGCAAATTGGCTCCGTTGGCCTTTGAGGCTAAAAGTAGAGGGATACATGTGTACCATTTGAATATCGGCCAGCCTGATTTGCCGACTCCGCGAGCGGCCATAGATGCTATCCGACACATAGACCGGACGGTTTTGGAATATAGCCCGAGCCAGGGATATTTGAGTTACCGGGAAAAGTTGGTCGGATATTATGCCAAATACAATATCAATCTTACGGCGGACGACATCATCATCACGTCGGGAGGTTCGGAGGCTGTATTGTTCGCATTCCTCTCTTGCCTGAATCCGGGCGACGAAATCATCGTTCCCGAACCGGCATACGCTAATTACATGGCATTTGCCATTTCGGCGGGGGCGGTCATCCGTACGATATCCACTACGATAGAAGAAGGCTTTTCGTTGCCGAAGGTCGAGAAGTTCGAGGAGCTGATTAACGAACGTACGCGGGCCATTCTGATTTGCAATCCGAACAACCCCACGGGATACCTCTATACGCGCCGTGAGATGAACCAGATTCGCGACTTGGTGAAGAAGTACGATTTGTATCTTTTTTCGGATGAAGTGTACCGTGAGTTTATCTATACCGGTTCTCCCTATATCTCGGCTTGCCACTTGGAGGGGATAGAAAACAATGTGGTGCTGATAGATTCCGTATCCAAGCGGTATAGCGAGTGCGGCATACGTATCGGTGCGTTGATAACGAAGAATGTGGAGGTTCGTAAGGCCGTGATGAAATTTTGCCAGGCCCGTTTAAGCCCTCCCTTAATCGGACAGATTGCGGCGGAGGCTTCGCTCGACGAGCCTGAAGAATACGGACGGGAAGTGTATGACGAATATGTGGAGCGGCGTAAGTGCTTGATTGACGGGTTGAACCGTATCCCTGGAGTGTATTCTCCCATCCCCATGGGGGCTTTCTATACGGTGGCCAAGCTTCCCGTAGACGATGCCGAGGAGTTTTGTGCATGGTGTTTGAAAGACTTTGATTATGAGGGGGAGACTGTGATGATGGCTCCGGCGGCAGGATTCTATACTACGCCCGGTTCGGGTAAGAACGAGGTGCGCATAGCTTACGTGTTGAAGAAAGAAGATTTGACGCGTGCCCTTTTTGTATTGCGCAAGGCATTGGAGGCATATCCCGGCCGTGTAGCGGAATAAGACGGCAAGAGGGATGAATTTCAATTTGTTTATAGCCCGAAAGCTGTTCCGTGAGCACGGTGATGTGAAAAAAGTATCGCGTCCGGCCATATTGATAGCTACGTCCGGAGTGGCTGTCGGTTTGGCCGTGATGGTTATTTCGGTGTGCGTGGTGTTGGGCTTCAAACAGGAAATCAGTTCGAAAGTCGTTGGATTCGGTTCTCATATACAGATTCAAAACTATGCGTCGGTCACGACGAATTCCCCTCAGCCTATTGCGATACCTTCTGCTTTGATGAAGGAGGTCGGGGACGTGGAAGGGGTGGCGCATGTGCAGCGTTTTTGCAATAAGGAGGGAATACTCAAGACGGATGCCGATTTTAAAGGTATCCTTTTGCACGGTGTGGGGGTGGAATTCGATACATCTTTCCTGAAAGCCCACATGGAAGAGGGGGAACTACCGTCTTTTTCTGATACGGTGGCTTCCAACCGGATTGTCATATCCCGGCAGATAGCCGATGAATTGCATTTGGAAGTTGGCTCTAAAGTGTTTGCCTATTTCTTCGAGAACTCCGTGCGTACCCGTCGTTTTACGGTGTCGGGTATTTATTGTACGCATTTGACGGAGTTCGACAAGGCTTTGGTTTTTACGGACATTTATACTTGCAACCGTTTGAATGCGTGGGCTCCGGACCAATATAGTGGAATGGAAATCGCCGTGAAGGACTTAGACCGTGTGGACGAAGTTGCCAGTGTGTTGGTTAAGCGTATGAATCGGGAAACGGACGCTTATGGTGGTTCGTATGTGGCCATGACGATACAGGAACTTTATCCTCAGATATTTGCATGGCTCAGTCTTTTGGATGTCAATGTGTGGGTCATTTTGGCTTTGATGGTATCAGTAGCAGGGTTTACGATGATTTCCGGTTTGCTTATTATTATATTGGAACGCACGAATTTTATCGGAATCATGAAAGCATTAGGAGCGACCAACCGTGGCATCCGCCATATTTTCTTGTATTTTGCCGTGTTCGTCATGGGGAAAGGATTGCTTTTGGGAAATATAATAGGTATAGGCATAGTGCTTCTTCAGCATTATGCAGGAATATTCCGTTTGGATGCGTCGATATACTACGTGGATTCGGTACCGGTTTTGTTCAATTTCTGTTATGTGTTGGCTATCAACGTGGCTACTTTGGTGATATGCGTGTTTTCGCTTATCGTTCCGAGCTTCTTGGTTTCCCGTATCCATCCGGCTCGGTCTATTCGTTTTGAATAAACGTACATTATGGGAGTGGTTCGTTTGTGTTGCATTTTTGTGAAAAATGTTATAGGAATATAATGGTCGCAAAGGGGAAAATGCTTATCTTTGTCCCAAAATCAAATATGAAGTAATCGTATGGAATTTGTTTATTTGGGGATAGTCATATTCCTGTTTGCCCTTTCCACTTTTGATTTGTTCGTGGGGGTCAGTAATGATGCCGTGAATTTCTTGGGTTCGGCCATCGGTTCAAAAGTAGCGCGTTTCAAGACCATATTGATAATTGCCGCAGTAGGTATTTTTGTGGGAGCCACGACGAGCGACGGTATGATGGACATTGCAAGGCACGGCATTTTTCATCCAGAGTTCTTCACTTTCGAAGAGTTGATGTGCGTCTTTTTGGCAGTGGTTGCTTCAGATGTGATTTTGCTCGACATATTCAATACATTGGGAATGCCCACTTCCACCACGGTGTCGATGGTTTTCGAGTTATTAGGAGGCAGTACGGCATTGGCGTTAGTCAAGATGCTCCATGATTCTTCGCTTACCTACGCCGGTTTGATAAATACAGAAAAAGCTTTTACGGTTATTTTAGCCATTTTTCTTTCTGTCGCCATTGCTTTTGTTTTCGGAATGTTGGTGCAATGGATTTCCCGTCTCATTTTTACTTTTCACTATACCAAGCATCTTAAATATACCATAGGTTTGTTTGGAGGACTTTCTATTACTTCCATTGCTTATTTCTTGTTGGTAAAAGGTTTCGGCAGTGCTTCGTTCATGACTTCCGATATTAAAGTTTGGATTGCTGAGAACACACATACGATATTGATTTCTTTCATTATCGGATTTACGGTGCTGATGCAAGTCCTGCATTGGTGTAAGGTCAATGTTTTCAAGATTATAGTGCTCTTTGGTACGTTCTCTTTGGCTATGGCTTTTGCCGGGAACGATTTGGTGAATTTCATCGGTGTGACTTTAGCCGGTTTTTCTTCTTATCAGGATTTCTTGGCAACTCCAGGGGCAAATCCTGCCACCCATATGATGGGCGTGCTGAACGAACCGGCCGGTACGTCTGTCTTTTTCCTTATCGGGGCAGGAGTTATTATGACGATAGCTTTGATGACGTCGAAGAAAGCACAGAATGTCGTAAAGACTTCCGTCGACTTGTCCCGTCAGACAGCAGGCGACGAAATGTTCGGCTCTTCCCGTTTTGCCCGTCGGTTGGTGAGGAGCGTGATTAACAGCAACGAGTATGTAGTGGACCATATTCCTGCATGGATGAGGAAATGGATCAATTCACGTTTCAATCAGGATGAGGCTATTATTCCGAATGGTGCGGCGTTTGATTTGGTACGCGCTTCCGTGAACTTGGTGTTGGCCGGCTTGTTGATCGTAGTGGGTACGTCTCTGAAACTACCGTTGTCTACCACCTACGTGGCGTTTATGGTGGGTATGGGTTCGTCGTTGGCCGACCGTGCATGGGGACGCGAGAGCGCCGTGTTCCGCGTGACCGGTGTGATATCTGTGATTGGCGGATGGTTTATGACGGCCGGTGCGGCTTTCTTCTTGTGTTTCATCGTGACGTTGCTTGTGCATTTCGGTGGAGTGGTGGCCATGGTATTGCTCATTGTCGTGGTCGTGTTCATGCTTGTTCAGAATAACCGCAGCTATAAGAAGAAAATGGCGGCAGTACAGCGGGATGAGATTTTCACGGAGTTGGCGCAAACCAATGATAAGGATGAGGCTTGGGTGCTGTTGAACCGGCATATCAGTGCTTATCAATCGAAGATGGTAAAATATATATCGGGAGCTTACATGCAGACAACTTCCGGTTTGATTGCCGAAGATGTGAAAGTGTTGCGGCGGACTTTGAACCATTTGGAAGATGAACGGAAGAATTGGAAGGTAATCCGTCGGAAAGAATTAGTTGGATTACGCAAGATAGATCAGTTGCAGGCTGTGGAGAAAGATACATGGTTCCATTTGGCATGTAACAGTTGCGAACAGAGTTTATACTGCCTGAAGCGTATGTGTGAACCTTCATTAGAACACGTGGACAACAATTTCAATCCCATGCCTGAGGAATACGTGAAAGAATTCATGCCGATTCGGGAAGGGGTGGAAAAATTGATGAATGTCATTGCCGGCATGATAGAGACGAATAATTATGATAATGCGTTGCAGGTTCGGCAGTTTGGAGATGAGATGAAAGCCCAGTTGTCCCAACTCCGCAAGATTCAGCAAGACCGTATACGCAAGGGAGATATGGACAATCTGAAGATTGAATATCTTTATATGAGTACTTTGCAAGAGACACAGGAAATAATCGGCCACATGCGTCATTGGGTTCGTGCATGCCGCAGGTTCCAACAAGAAAAAGGTGTTGTAACGGTATTGTAACACGGGTTTCATATTCGTGCAACAACTAACTTGTAATTTTGCAATCGGAAAATAATAATCTAAAGCGGTAAGTCTGATGAATACAAATTACAGGATTCTCGTGGTGGACGATGAAGAAGATTTGTGCGACATCCTAAAGTTCAATCTGGAGAATGAGGGGTACGAAGTAGAAACGGCCAATTCGGCCGAAGAAGCACTAAAGATGGATTTGGCCAAGTTCCACCTTTTGCTGTTGGACGTCATGATGGGAGAAATCTCTGGTTTTAAGATGGCCAAGATGCTCAAGCAAGTGCGTGAGACTCGTGATATACCTATTATCTTTCTTACGGCACGTGATACGGAGAACGACGCTGTCACCGGATTCACTTTGGGGGCGGACGACTATATTTCCAAGCCCTTTTCCCTGCGCGAAGTGCAGATGAGAATCAAGGCTGTGCTTCGTCGTACGGCGCCGCAACAGGCGGTACCGGCTGCTTATATCGGTTTTAAGGAGTTGAAATTGGATCTTAACAAAAAAGAGGCCGTGCTGTGCGGCGAGGCGTTGCAGTTGACTAAGACCGAATTTGAGATTTTGCGCTTGTTGTTGGAAAATGAGGGCCGTGTGTTTTCGCGGGCTGAGATACTGCGTAGGATATGGAACAACGATGCCGAGGTGCTGGACCGGACGGTAGATGTGAACATAACCCGTTTGCGTAAAAAACTCGACGGATACGGAAAGTTTGTCGTCACCCGTTTGGGTTACGGATATTGTTTCGATACCTCTGTGAAAGATTGAGATGAAAAGGAAGTCATTGTCATTCAGCCAATATCTGTTTTTTTCCGTTATCGCTATTTATTGTGTTTTCGTAGCAAGTTTCTTGTATTATCAGTATCACCGCGAGAAGACGCATAAAGTGGAGTTGTTGAATTCTACGCTGACCATGTTCAACGTGGATTTGTATGATCACATGGCTGATACGGCCTTTTCAGTGAAAGATTATGTGGCGCGCTATCGTACACGGCACCATCTTCAGAAACTGCGTGTCACGCTCGTAGACCGCCATGGAAAAGTGATTTTCGATAATGATATTTCCTCCGAACATGTGAAGGATAATCACTTGGACCGTGAGGAAATACGTGAGGCATTGGCCGCAGGGAGCGGATATTCCATCAAAAGAACCTCAGAGACCCTTGGAGAGGAATTCTTTTATTCGGCGAATTATTTTCCGGAGAAAGAGTTGTTCGTGCGTAGCGCATTGCCTTACGATACGGATTTGATTGCCATGTTGAATGCCGACAAGGGGTATTTATGGTTTTCATTTTTGTTATCTGCCATTTTGTTCCTCGTCTTTTATAACTTGACGGCTCGTTTAGGGGCTATGATTACTCAGCTTCGCCTTTTTGCACGTCGTGCCGATCAGGACGAGGCTGTGGATACGAATGACTTGAAGGGATTGGGAAATACCGATTTGGGGCAGATTTCACGGCATATCGTCGATATTTATACACGGTTACGCAAGGCGAAGGACGATCTTTTCCGCGAGCGTGAGAAGCTTATCACGCATTTGCAGATTTCCAATGAAGGGTTGGCCATTTTCAATCCGGGCAAGGATGTGGTTTTGGCCAACGGGCTTTTCATGCAATATGTGAATTTGATATCCGACAAGAATATCGGAGGCATAGAAGAAGTCTTCCAAGTGAAAGAATTGCAGCCACTATTTGATTTTATAGCGATGTCTCGCAAGAGTTTTACGCAGGGAGACCTTAGGCAGAAGTTGTTGGTCGTGGACAAAAACGGTTATGTGTTTAACTTGTCTGTGGCTCTTTTTGTGGATAACAGCTTTGAGATTTCCATTTCTGACATTACGAAACAGGAGGAACAAGCCCGCATGAAGCAGCAGATTACACAAAATATTGCCCACGAGTTGAAGACTCCCGTGAGCAGTATTCAAGGTTATTTGGAAACGATTCTGCATAATCCGGGGCTTTCGCCGGATATGCTTAAGAAGTTTTTGGAGCGTAGCTTTGCGCAAAGCAACCGGCTGACGAACCTGTTGCAGGACATATCCACTCTGACCCGTATGACAGAGGCCGGCCAGATGATAGAGGTGACGGATGTCGATTTGGCCTCCATGATTCATAATATCGTGGCAGAACTGGCTTTGAAATTGGAAGAGAGGCAAATGACTGTGGGGGTAAATGTACCGGACAAGTTGGTGCTTCAAGGGAATTCTTCTTTGTTGTACTCCATTTTCCGTAATTTGATGGATAATGCCATTGCATACGCCGGAAACGGTACGCATGTGAATATCGTGTGTTATTCGGAAGACGAAGACGGTTATTATTTCAGTGTGAGCGACAATGGAGTAGGAGTGGCTCCCGAGCATTTGGGACGCATCTTTGAACGTTTCTACCGTGTAGACAAGGGGCGTAGCCGGAAATTAGGAGGTACGGGCCTTGGCTTGGCCATCGTAAAGAATGCCGTGCTTTTCCATGGGGGGAATATCAATGCAAAGCCTTCGGGCGGCGGGCATGGTTTGGAGTTTCTTTTCACATTGAAGAAAAGAAAGTCGTAGGTCTTCCATATTTAAGACCGTATCGTTTGGGCTGTACTTTTCCGTATACCGTTTCACATGGGGCTTGTCACGCCGATGTGCTAAGGCTTGGTTTGTCTTTCGGTTTTGAAATACTGTTTGCGGAACATGATGGGAAGGCTCATTTTGGTGTGCACGGCCTTTCCGCGTATTTTCCTTGGAGACCATACCGGCATGGCGCGGACAATGCGCAGGGCTTCCTCGTCGAGTAGGGGAGACGGACTCTTGAGGATGCGCGGTTCTACAACATGTCCGAGCGAATCAATGATGAACTGCACGTATACCCGTCCCTCGATGCCTTTCCCTGCGGCTTCTGCCGGGTAGCGCAGGTTGTCGGCAATGAACTTCATGCAGGCTTCTTCGCCCCCAGGGAATCTTGGATTTTCTACGTAATTGTCCCGAACCGGTGGGAAGCTGTTCGTGACGTTGGCTGTGTAGGAAGTGGTCCGTGCAGATGACGGAATGCCCCACATAAGGCAAATAGTGGCGATGAAAATTGCCGGATAGGAGAACTTCATATTCGGTGATTATTTTTAACGCCTAAAGATATGAAAAAAGTCTTCAAAATCCATTGGATTTAAAGACTTTTTGTGACTCCGACAGGATTCAAACCTGTAACCTTCTGATCCGTAGTCAGATGCTCTATTCAGTTGAGCTACGGAGCCGTTCTTGTTTTGATTTCGTGTGCAAAGGTATGGCTTTTTATTTAAATGTCCAAATGTTGAAGGATATTTTTTATATGAAAATCGCTATCCTTTTCGGGGATAGCGATTTTATCTTGCTTATTCTTGCAGTGGCAAGCATGTTAGTTATTGAATCAAGTCGATGCTGCGTTTTACGAAGTTGCTTAAGGCTTCGCCTGTCAGCATACCGTTTTGCAGCAATGCCAAGTCGATAAGCTGATGTACCTTCTTGTTGTTCTTGCCATAACCGGCCAGTACGTCGTTTTTCTTTTGTTCTTCCGCACTGATGTCCTGATGGCATTTGTCCAATTCATCCTTTTGTGGCTGGTCGATCTCTTCGGGCTTTTTGCCTTCCTGCTGCTGATGGAGTACGGCCTCGCGGGCATGCAGCCCTTTCAGTTCTGCTTCAATCGGCTTTAGTTGCTCAGCTGTAGAGGTTTCGCTGTCGGCCAATACTTCCTTAATCAGGCGGTGGTCCGTATTCAGTACCAGTGTGTACATATCTGGCATTTCACCATAGAACGACATGCCCGGTTGGATATGCGCCATGTCTTTCATACGACGCATGTATTCACTTTGCGTAATCATGACAGGCATACCGTTTTCTCCCATGCCTTGTGCCTCTACGTGGAATTCCGTTTTGTCCAACTTCGGCATCTGGAAATTGAAGATGGCCGAAAGGTTGGCACCCTTTTCGGAGTCCAGTTCTGTCTTGTTGGCATCCTCTTTCACGATAAGGCGGTCGATGATGTCGGCATCCACGCGGGTGAAACGGCTCTTTTCAAACTTGCGTTCCAACATGGAGACGATGGGAGTGTCCAGTTGTCCATCGAGCAGCAATACGCTGTAGCCTTTGTTCTTGGCTGCTTCGATGTAGCTGTACTGTGCTTCCTTGTTTTGGGCATACAGGTAAATCAGGTTACCTTCCTTGTCCGTCTGGTTGTCTTTAATCAGTTGCTGGTATTCTTCGAACGTGAAGTATTTGCCGTCACAATCCTTAAAGAGGGCGAAGTTCTTGGCCTTGTCATAGAAATCGTCCTGCGTCAGCATACCGTAGTTGATGAAAATCTTGATGTCATCCCATTTCTGCTCGAATTCCTTGCGGTCGTTCTTGAAGAGGCTTTGCAGGCGGTCGCTCACTTTCTTTGTGATGTAGCTGGAAATCTTCTTCACGTTGCTGTCGCTTTGCAGGTAGCTGCGGCTGACGTTCAACGGGATGTCCGGTGAGTCGATGACTCCGTGGAGCAAAGTGAGGAAGTCAGGCACGATGCCTTCCACGCTGTCCGTTACGTACACCTGGTTGCAGTACAACTGGATCTTGTTACGTTGCAGTTCGATGTTGTTCTTGATTTTGGGGAAATAGAGCACGCCCGTCAGGTTGAACGGATAGTCCACGTTCAGATGAATCCAGAACAGAGGCTCGTCGCTCATCGGGTACAATTCGCGATAGAACTCCTTGTAGTCCTCGTCTTTCAAATCCGACGGTTTCTTGGTCCATATCGGGGTAGTGTTGTTGATGACGTTGTCTTCTTCCGTGTCCACCTGTTTGCCGTCTTTCCATTCCGTTTTTTTGCCGAAGGCTACAGGTACGGGCAAGAAACGGCAGTACTTGCGAAGCAACTCCTCAATCTTGTTCTTTTCCAAGAACTCTTTGCAGTCGTCGTCGATGTACATGATGATGTCCGTTCCGCGGTCGGCTTTTTCTGTTTCTTCTATTTCATAGGAAGGGCTTCCGTCACAGCTCCATTTCACGGCCTTTGCCCCTTCTTGATAACTCTTGGTCACGATTTCCACTTTCTTGCTCACCATGAAAGAAGAGTAGAAGCCCAGACCGAAGTGGCCGATGATGGCGTTGGCATCCTCTTTGTATTTATCCAAGAAGTCGTTGGCACCGGAAAACGCGATTTGGTTGATGTATTTGTCTATTTCTTCTTCTGTCATACCCAAACCCCTGTCGCTCACCGTGATGGTGCCATTGTCCTTGTCCACTTTGACACTGACTTTCAGTTCGCCCGTTTCGCCCTTGAAGTCTCCTTTGTTGGCCAATGTTTTCAACTTCTGCGTGGCGTCTACGGCGTTCGACACGATTTCACGGATAAAGATTTCATGATCGCTGTACAAGAACTTTTTGATGACGGGGAATATGTTCTCGGTCGTTACCCCAATGTTTCCTTTTTGCATGATATTTATTGCTTTTATTGTATGAAATTATCTTCTGTTCGGCTTTTTGAAAGCCACTGATGAAGAAACAAAAAAAGTGCCAGACGAAAACATCGTCCGGCACTTTAACATATATTTATTGTTATTCTTGGGCAAGGCCATGCGTGATCTGGAGTTTGTCTCCCTCGGCGGCACGTACGGTCAGGATTTCGCCATCCCGCAGTTCGTCGTTGATGACCAGTTCACAGATGGCATCCTCCAGATAAGTCTGCAAGGCGCGTTTCAACGGACGCGCCCCATATTGTACGTCGTATCCTTTGCGGGCAAGGAACTCCTTGGCATCCTCTGCCGTTTCCAACGTATAGCCCATTTCCTTCACGCGCTTTACGATGGGTTTAAGCTCGATGTCTACGATACGTTTGATGGCCTCCAAGTCCAGTTGGTCGAAATTGATAATGTCGTCCAGGCGGTTCAGGAACTCTGGTGCAAACTGTTTGTGCAACGCCTTCTGGATGACCTCGCGGCCATATTTCTTGTCGGCAACCGATGTGTCCGGACGGCTGAACCCGATGCCCTTGCCGAAATCCTTCAACTGGCGTGTCCCGCAGTTCGATGTCATGATGATGACCGTGTTCCTGAAATCCACCGTCGTGCCGTTACTGTCCGTCAGTCGTCCTTCGTCCATCACCTGCAACAAGATGTTGAACACGTCGCTATGTGCTTTTTCCAACTCGTCGAGGAGTAGGATGGAGTAGGGCTTGCGGCGCACTTTTTCCGTCAACTGTCCACCTTCTTCATGTCCCACATATCCCGGAGGAGCCCCCACCATACGGCTCACGGTGTGCTTCTCCATGTATTCGCTCATATCGATGCGTATCAGGGCGTCGGCACTGCCGAACATGTATTCGGCCAACTTTTTGGCCAAGTACGTCTTGCCTACTCCCGTAGGCCCGAGGAACATGAACGCCCCGATGGGTTTGTTCGGGTCTTTCAGTCCCACGCGGCCGCGTTGGATGGAGCGCACCAACTTGTCGATGGCCTCGTCCTGTCCGATGACTTCCCGTTTCAGGTTGATGGCCATGTCCTTCAGCTTGTGCCCTTCGGCCTCACCCATGCGCTGTACAGGGATGCCTGTCATCATGGATACCACTTCGGCTATCTGGTCTTCATCCACAATGATCCGTTCGCGGCTGAGTTTCTCCTCCCATGCCGCTTTCATGCGGTTCAGTTCCTCCTGCAAGTTGGCTTCCTGGTCACGATAATCGGCAGCCAGTTCAAAATTTTGGTTCTTTACCGCCTCGTTCTTCAAGGCATGTACGGCATCGATGCGCTTTTCCTGTTCCTCCATCTCTTTCGATACGGGAGAGTGGGTGATGTGTATGCGCGACCCGGCTTCGTCCAACGCGTCGATGGCTTTGTCCGGGAAGCAACGGTCGGAAACGTAACGCTCCGTGAGCCGCACGCAGGCACGGATAGCCTCGGGCGTATAGCGCACATTGTGGTGGTCTTCGTAACGTTCCTTGATATTATCCAGTATCTGTACGGTTTCCTCCGGAGTGGTCGGTTCCACCATGACTTTCTGGAAACGGCGTTCCAAAGCACCGTCTTTTTCGATGCTTTTCCGGAATTCGTCCGTGGTCGTAGCCCCGATGCACTGTATCTCTCCCCGTGCCAGTGCGGGTTTCAGCATATTGGCCGCGTCCATGCTGCCCGGTGCCGAACCGGCACCGATAATCGTGTGAATCTCGTCGATGAAAAGAATCACGTCCGGATTCTTTTGCAGTTCGGTGAGAATGCTGCGGATGCGTTCTTCAAACTGCCCGCGATACTTCGTGCCGGCCACTACGGCCGCCATGTCCAAGGCTATCACGCGTTTGTCGAACAGGATGCGCGATACCTTTTTCTGTACGATGCGCAAGGCCAGTCCTTCCACGATGGCCGATTTGCCCACGCCCGGTTCACCTATTAATATAGGGTTGTTCTTTTTCCGCCGGCTTAGGATTTGCGACACGCGTTCTATTTCTTTTTCGCGACCCACCACCGGGTCCAGGATTCCGTCTTGGGCGGCGCGTGTCAGGTCGGTACCGAAATTGTCCAAAACCGGCGTGTTGTTGGCCGATTTCCTCTGCGGTTGCGCCGTCTGCGTGGCCGTGCTGCCCTGTTCGTTCATCGGGTTTCCCGTTGAGGATTTGTTTTCATATTCGTCTTCCTCTTCCTCGTCCGGAAAACCGAAACCGGACTGGATGTCCGATTTTTCCGTTTTCTGTGTGAGCAGGTTCAGGATGTCTGTATAATGGATGCTGTTTTCCTCTAAGATACGGCATGCATTGTTGTCTTTTTCTTTCATAATGGCTAAAAGTATGTGTTCGGTGTCGGCCACCTGGGCTTTCAGCATGCGTGCTTCGAGCAGGCAAAGGCGCATGATTTTGGAAGCCTTTTCGTTCAAAATGATTTCATGGTCCTCGTCCGGCATTTCCTGCATGGCGGAACCTTGTATGGATTGCTCTGCGCGCAGTTTCACCGAACGGAAGTCCAGATTGAGCAAGCGGAGAATTTGGATGGCCTTGCCTTCCCCGTCCCTGATCAGCCCGAGTAAAAGGTGTTCCGGAGCCACACATTCATTGTGCAGCCGCTGCGCCTCCTCCTTGCTGTAGATGAGTACTTCTGAAATCTTGGGTGAAAATTGATTGTTCATGCTATGCAAATTCCTTCTGATTAATGACTCTGATGGCAAAATTAACTATATTATTGGAACTACAATACAAAACGCATGCCAAAAATGCTCAGAACACATTAAGTTTTTCTAAAAAGCGGAGAGGGGGAGTGGATTTAGTATTTATTGTGCGAGTGAAAGGAAAGAGGTGGACAGGGATGATTTTTCAAGCTCTAACAGGAAACTTTTGGCTGCGAGCCCGCCGCCATATCCTGTAAGCGTGTGGCCTCTGCCGACCACCCTATGGCAAGGGACGATGATGGAGATGGCGTTCGCCCCGTTGGCGTTGGCTACGGCGCGTACGGACTTGGGCATCCCGAGCTGCGTTGCCATGTCGCCGTAAGACAGGGTTTCCCCGTAGGGGATTTCCAATAACTTCTGCCACACTTTTTTTTGAAAGTCCGTGCCGGTGAATAACAGCGGAAGGTCGAACGCCGTGCGTTTCCGTCCGAAATATTCATCCAACTGCCGGGAGGCTTCCTGGATGATGTCGGATGTCCGTTCTTCATATCGGGCTTCCAGTAATGTTTGCAGTCTCCGGTCTACCCGTCCCGGATGTTTCTCTTCCACCCAGTTGCAGAGGCACAGGTGGTTTCTCCATGAGCCGAGCATCAGCTCTCCACACGGGGAGTGATAGCGTTGTACCAGAATCGAATGGCTTGTATTCATGTATTTTTTATTTGTGGTTTGCGGGTCGTATGTTGGGCAGGAACGTGGCGATGATGCCCAATAGGGGCAGGAGCGTACTGGTCCTGAAGATGAATTCGATGCTCGTACGGTCGGCCAGCCAACCGAAGAATGCGGAACCGATGCCGCCCAGGCCAAACATCAGTCCGAAGAAGAGGCCTGAAATCATGCCGACTTTGTCCGGTTTCAGGTCGGTGGCGTACACCAGTATGGCAGAGAAGGCCGAAGCGATGACCAGACCTACGATGATGGCCATGGCGATGGTCCAGTACAGGTTGAGGTATGGCAGTGCGAGCGTGAAAGGAGCCGCGCCGAGGATGGAGAAAAGTATGACATACTTCCGCCCGTAGCGGTCGCCGAGGAAGCCGCCCAACAGCGTGCCGACGGCCAACGCGGCAAGGAAGGCGAACAGGCAGAACTGCGATTCCTGTACCGTGATGCCGAATTTCTCGATGAGGAAGAACGTGAAGTAACTGGTCATGCACGAAATGAAGAAGTATTTCGAGAAAATCATGACGACCAGGATGGCCAATGCCTTGCGCACGGAGGTTTCCGGCAAGTTGCAGGATGTGGTACGGCTTGTGCGGGCGGACGACCGCATCCGGCTTAGCTTCAGGCTGTACCAGTATCCTATCCTTACGAGCAGCGTGGCGGCGAGCAGTGCGGCTGCGGCGAACCATCCCACGGCGTGCTGGCCGTAAGGGATGAGGATGAGTGCGGCAAGCAGCGGCCCGATGGCACTTCCGCCGTTCCCGCCCACTTGGAATATGGATTGCGCCAGGCTTTTCCTGCCTCCAGAAGCCGTCTGCGCCACACGCGAGGCTTCGGGGTGGAACACCGAGGAGCCGCAGCCGATGACGGCCACGGCCAACAGGATGGCCGCGAAACCGGAAGCCACGGCCAACAAGAGCAATCCTGCTAGCGTGAAGCACATTCCGGTGGATAAGGAGTAGGGTTGTGGGTGGCTGTCGGCATAACGTCCCACAAAGGGTTGCAGCACGGAGGAGGTCAGTTGGAAGACGAGCGTGATAAGCCCGATTTGGGCGAACGTGAAGCCGAAGTTGTCCTTCAGCAGCGGATACATGGCCGGGATGACCGACTGTATCATGTCGTTCAGCAAATGGCAGAAACCGATGGAGAACAGTATCATGTAGGCCGTACCTTCTTTGATGTCGGGGTGGCCTTTTACTTTGTCTAAAATTTGTTTCATTGATATGACGGTTTGAATGCCGCAAAGTTATGCTTTTCTTTTCAAACAGCCAACGGGAGGATGTTTTTGACCGGGTTTTTTCCATTTCCTAGCCCTCAGCTTTTTCCGGTTTTGGAAATTTGAAAGGTGAAATGAGGGTTGAGGTGGCAAAAAGTAAGTATTCTGCCCAAAATGAGGATGTGAATGAGAAACGGAAAAGTCCGTTGCAGCCATTTTTCCCTTTAGTATTTATACTTTTATTAGCAATACGGCCTTGCTTTTTGCCTTTTTGAAGCAAAATTAAGAATCGCTCTAAGCCAAACTTTTTTCCGTTCTCTGCAAGAAACATTTTTTTTCTCCGCAAGGTTTTTCGCAAATGTCCGCAAGGCGGTGCGGAATCGGGCTGCAAGCGGTGTGCGGAAGAGGGAAAAACGTCTTTTTTTCTTCTCTTTGGTGGTCGTGCGTGGTCAAAATCCGGATGACACGGCGTGTGGAAAGTGCTGTTTGCGGCTTACGTGCGTGGTGTGCCTGTGCGCAAGGTCTGCTTTTTTGTCGTGCAAAAAGTAACCGGAAGAGGCTTTGTGGCTGACAAAAAAGTTTCTGTGGAATGCGCGAGAATCGTTTTTTCCGGCCCACGCCTGTCCGTACGTCCAAATTCGGCCATCCTGCAAGGGGTGGATTGACAAATTGCAAAATGGCAGTTCCCGTCTTCATGTTACGTTTCGGGTGAAATCCGGTTTGCGTTTAAAAGAAATGAAGATAATACTTTTTTACCTAAATTACAATGCTTCAAAAGGTTATAGATAGTGAAAAAAGCTATATTTGCAAAGTCCGGCAGAACTGGGAAAACGCCGGACATAGGGAAGGCTTTTGCAGCGTCCTGACCGGCAGGGCGCATGGCAACAAGCTTCAAGCCTTTCCCATATAAATAAGGAAATTTGATAAAAACAAGCTGAATTCGGAAGCTTATAGGCGTTGAAAATAAAAAAACATGAGAGATTTAAGAGTGTGGGCGTATTGCCTTTTGGGACTGCCCGTGTTGGCTTGCGGGCCATCAAAAAACAACCCCGGAAATGATGCTGGGGCGAAGGATTCCGTGTTGGTGGAAAACGTAGTGGAAAAGCAAGAAACGGACTTGACGGACGACCCGCAGAAATTGGCGGACTTTGCCGTGGAATGTTTCAGGACCAACGAGCGTGAGAAATTGCTGCCATACGCGACGGAAAGATGCAAAGGCCGTCTGAATGAAGACATGGCAATCGAGGCACAAATGAAGGACGACAGGGGCATCAGGGAGATGCGTGAACGGTTGCTGTCTACAAGTTACACTTGTTCCCAAGTGAGCGACATGGGCAGCGCGGGCAAGCTTATGAAGTATTCTAGCAATCCTTCGAAGTATGACATGAAAGTATTGCTCGAACAACAGGACGGCAGATGGTTGGTGGATCATGTGGGGCCGGACAGGTAATCAAAATCAGAATCGGACAGCGATGAAAAGTAAGGTTTTCATATCGGCTTTGGCCGTGGTGCTCGCATGCCTTCCGGAGCCTGCCGAGGCGCAATTCTTTAAGAAGTTGGGGAAGGCCTTGGAACAGGTAGAAAAGAAAGTGGACAAGGTTTTGGGCACAGGCGCAGAGGCAGGCACGGCGGAAGGAGACGCGGCGGGGACGGTGGCTCCCGACGGGACGACCGTGTCCAACAACCTGAAAGGTTTTGCAGTAGACTACAAGGGCGTGACGTGGCAGGAAGATTTCTGCGGGTTGGATTTTGTCATTACGAACAAAGGTGATAAGACCGTGCGCGTCTATTCGTTCGACAAGATGAAGGCGTTCGGTGCGGACGGGGCGGAATATGCCGGCCGTAGCATCGTGGGCAATGCCGTGACCTCGTTGGGCAACGGGGATTTCGATTTCGAACCCGGCGTGCCGGTGAAGTGCGTCTACGCACTTTTCGACGTGCCGGGACAAGGCACGAAGATGAGCCTGTGCCAGTTGAGGCTCACCACGTTCGACAACGGTTACCACGACAGCTTCGTGGAGTTCCGCAACGTGCCTCTTCCGCCCAAGCCCGCGACGGTATCTACGCCTTTTAAAGGTGTCTGGACATTGGGTGGCACGAACCTGGAGGGCAAGCTTATCTTGGACTTCCCCGGCAAGTCGGTAGACGGGATGGATGCCTTGAGCAACGGCATCAAATGCTACGGCACGGTGTATGTGGGCTACGGTAGCGGTGCGTCGCTGCAAGTCGACGAATGTTCCATCATCTCGTGGAAGGGAGAAGGAAACAAGGCTACGGTGGAGTTTGTCGGCGGTCGTGACGGCAATACCTATCAGGCTGTGATGACTTATGCTCCGTCGGACGGGACAATCAGTTTCAGCGAAATACGGATAGTTCGGGAAGAAGGCATGGCAGAATGCTTCGTTTCTGAAGATTTGGTGTTTGAGAAATAGGCCGGCGTGGCTGGGATGAGAGGCCGTGGGTGTTCAGTATGCCTGCGGCCTTTTTACTTTTTCTTTGCTTTTTCTGGCTTTGTCTTTTCTGGGTAAACCATTAATTTTTGGCTGTTTTCTTTCGTATTTTCTCAAAAAGTAGTAATTTTACATGCTTTTTGGCAAGTGGTATTTATAATAGTAACAGATATAAATAATGTTAGACCAAGACAGAATAATAAAGGTGAACATTGAAACCGAGATGCGTAAATCGTATATCGACTATTCAATGTCCGTAATCGTATCCCGTGCTTTGCCTGATGTGCGCGACGGATTTAAACCTGTGCATCGCCGCATTCTCTATGGAATGAGGGAATTGGGTAACACGCACGACAAACCATATAAGAAATGCGCCCGTATCGTAGGAGAAGTGTTGGGTAAGTATCATCCGCATGGAGATTCTTCCGTTTATGGCGCATTAGTGCGTATGGCACAAGAATGGAGCATGCGTTATACGTTGGTGGACGGTCAGGGAAACTTCGGTTCCGTCGATGGGGATAGTGCTGCTGCCATGCGTTATACAGAGGCTCGCCTGCAGTTGATGGGCGAAGCGATGATGGATGACTTGGAAAAGGAAACCGTGGACATGATGAACAACTTCGACGACACGTTGAGGGAACCCACGGTTATGCCGACAAAAATACCGAACTTGTTGGTAAACGGTGCCAGTGGTATCGCAGTGGGAATGGCCACTAACATCCCCACGCATAATTTAGGAGAAGTCATTGATGCCTGTGTGGCTTATATAGACAACCGCGACATCGACATCGACGGGCTGATGGAGCATGTCAAGGCTCCTGATTTCCCTACCGGGGGCTTTATTTACGGCATGCAGGGCGTGCGCGAAGCCTACGAGACGGGACGCGGACGTGTGGTCATGCGCGCACGGGCTGAGATAGAGCCGGGAGAGAATCATGACAAGATTGTCATTACGGAGATTCCTTACGGGGTAAACAAAGCGGAGCTGATCAAACAGATTGCCGATTTGGTAAACGAAAAGAAGATTGAAGGCATCAGCAATGCCAATGACGAATCCGACCGCGAAGGCATGCGTATCGTGGTGGACGTGAAACGCGACGCCAACGCAAATGTCGTGTTGAACAAATTGTTCAAGATGACCCCGTTGCAGACGAGCTTCAGCGTGAATTGCATCGCTTTGGTGAAAGGGCGTCCGCGTTTGTTGTCCCTGAAGGATTGTATCTCTAACTTTGTGAACCATCGTCATGATGTGGTCATCCGTCGGACGCAGTATGATTTGCGCAAGGCGGAAGAACGTGCCCATATTTTGCAAGGTTTGATTATTGCGAGTGACAACATCGACGAGGTCGTGCATATTATCCGCAGCGCCCAGAATCCGCAGGCCGCCATCGAAGGTTTGATGAACCGTTTCGAGCTGGACGAGGTACAGGCCAAGGCCATCGTGGAGATGCGTCTGCGTCAGTTGACCAACTTGATGCAGGAACAGTTGCGCAACGAATACGATGAACTGTTGAAACAAATCGAATATTTCAAACAGATATTGAGTGACGAAGACCTTTGCATGAAAGTAATCAAGGATGAATTGATTGAGGTCAAAGAACAGTTCGGTGACGAGCGGCGTTCGGAAATCGTATATTCGAGCGAAGAATTCAATCCTGAAGATTTTTATGCTGACGACGAGATGGTCATTACCATCAGCCACATGGGATACATCAAGCGTACGCCTTTGGCTGAGTTCCGGGCACAGGCCCGTGGCGGCGTGGGCAGCAAGGGAACGAGCACGCGTGATACGGACTTCGTGGAATACATCTATCCTGCCACGATGCACAACACGATGCTCTTCTTCACGCAGAAAGGGCGCTGTTTCTGGATGAAAGTATATGAAATACCGGAAGGTGCCAAGAACTCTAAGGGACGTGCCATCCAAAATATGTTGAATATAGACCCGGATGACGCTATCAATGTTTGTTTGCGTATCAAGAACCTGAACGATGCGGAATTTTGCCGTTCGCATTATGTGGTGTTCTGCACGAAGAACGGTATCATCAAGAAAACCTGTTTGCAGGAGTATTCCCGTCCGCGTGCGAATGGTGTCAATGCCATTACGATTCGTGAAGACGACCGTGTCATCGGTGTGCGCCTGACCAATGGCGAGAATGAAATCATCATCGCCAACCGGAACGGTCGTGCCATTCGTTTCCACGAAAGCAAAGTGCGTGCCATGGGACGTACGGCTACTGGTGTGAGAGGTATGACTATCGACGAGGACGGTAGCGACGAAGTGGTAGGCATGGTATGTGTGAACGACCCGCAGACGGAAACCATTATGGTGGTCAGCGAGCAAGGCTATGGCAAACGTTCGGACATAGAGGATTATCGTGTGACGAACCGGGGGGCGAAGGGTGTGAAGACACTGAACATCACGGAGAAAACCGGTAAGTTGGTGGCTATCAAAGTTGTGACGGACGAGAACGACCTGATGATTATTAACAAGAGCGGTATAACGATACGTTTGAAAGTGGCTGATGTCCGTATTATGGGACGTGCCACGCAAGGTGTCCGTTTGATTAATCTTGAGAAGCGCAATGACCAAATCAGTAGCGTATGCAAGGTACAGACGGAGGACGAAGAAGAAGAGACGGAAATGTTGAGTGACGGTGTGGCTCCGGTAATGGATGAGTTGGAAGGCAGTTCTGATGCATCGGTTTCAGAGTCCCGTGACGAAGAGACTGAAACGAATGAATGAGTTTAAAACTTTTAATTTATAAAGTTATGAATAAATACGTATTATCAATTGCATTGCTGGTTGCTTCAACCGGTGCTTTCGCGCAGAACAGACTGGTGAAAAAAGCTCAGGGATTGATTAACAACAATCAAATAGAGGAAGCCCAGACGTTGTTGACCGAAGCTTTGAACAGCGGAGAAACCAAAGACATGGCTTTGGCTTGGGATGTTCAGGGAGATTTGTACCAAAGGCTTTTTGCAGATGAACTGAACAAAGCGGCTGCTCACCAGCCTTTGGATACGGCAAAGTTTGCTAAAAACCTGTATGCTTGTCTGGACGCATACGAAAAATGCAACGAGTATGACGAGAAAAAGGAATATGCGGAAAAGAACAAAGGCAACTTGATGAAGTTCCGTACTTTCTTGATGTACGTCGGTCAGTTTGACTTCCAAAATCAGAATTTTGCGGGAGCTTATAAAGCATACGATGCATGGTTGACTTATCCGCAGAATCATAAACTGGTGGCTGATGAACCGAAGGTGTTGAACGATAGTGTGTTTGACAAAAATCAGGTAGCTTATTATGCCTGTCTGGCAGCTTACCAGGGTAAGGATTTCGATAAGGTCGCTACTCATTTGGAAGAGGCATTGAAGTATGACAAGGAAGCCAAGACGGTAAAGCAGTTACATTTGATGACACTTCTGGAAAAGGGTGATACGGCCCAATGGATTGACGCTTCGAAGAAGTATGCAGCGGCAGATGAAGTGATAGCCCAGAATTTGTTGGCTTATTACACCGAAAAGAAGAATGATGCGGCTTCGTTGGAGTTTGCCAACAGTCTTTTGGCTGCCGACCCTAACAACAAGATTGCCAATTATTCAAAAGGTGTAGTATTGTTTGGTCAGGAGAAATTCGAGGAAGCCCTTCCGTTCTTTGAGAAGAGTACGGAGATAGATCCTGCTTTTACGGATGCTTATTACAATGCCGGTGTATGTTGCTGTAATACAGGATATGGCATCAATGAAGCAATCGGTAAAACTAAAAATCTGAAGAAAGCTGAATACGATGCTAAAATCGCGCAAGTGAAAGATTGGTATAAGAAAGCAGAACCGTTCTTCCTGAAAGTCAAGGAACTTGAGCCTGACAATCCGCAAAGGTGGGCTTCGCGTCTGAAGACGGTGTATTACATTACCGGGGAGAAGGCTAAAGAAGCAGAGATGGATACTTATCTCAAGTAATCGGTAGGAGATAATGACAAAGTAAGAAAGAATTGGGGTGGTGTTCAATGAAAGTGTGGGCATCACCCTTTTGTTTTATATAGGATGAGTAGATTGAGTTTTTGGGCAACGGTTTGTATGTTCGGGGTTTGTTGTCAGACGTCGGACGGTGCCAATGTGGTTCGTGAAGCGCGTAAAACCATTAAGAACGCCAGATACGAGGAGAACGGAGATGAGGCCAAGAAGGTAAGGGAGCGGTTGGATGCCGCAGAGAAGAGCCTGATGGATGCGCTGTCCGGCGAGAAAAAAGTGGTGAAGCGTGCAGAACTTTATTATACGGCGGCATTGGTGCAGTGCAGGTTGAATGACATTGAAAATGAAAAAATCTATTTGAAACGTGCGTACGATACGGTGCTTTATTATAATAGTATCTACAATGCCTATAAATATTTCGAGAAATGTGATTCCGTAGAGTTGTCTTCAGAGTACAAAGGGCGTTTCAAGTTCCGTTCGTCTGTTCGTAAGAGGCTGTTGGAACATCGTGCCAATTTATTGAATGGCGGACGCTTCTATTTGAGAAAGAAGAATTATACGGAAGCATTCCGGTTCTTGGATTTATATTTGTCTTCGGCCGAATATCCGGCATTGAAGAGTGACTTCTTGAATCAGACGGATACGATGTATTCTCGTGTGGCCTATTGGATTATAGCCACGGGATACCATATCGGGGCCTACGACGGCGTGATACGTTATGCTCCGACGGCTTTGCGTTACTCCAAGAACCAACAGTATGTGCAGGAGTATCTTTGTAGGTCGCACTTGGCTTTGAATGATACTGCAGCTTGGGTGAAGGAATTGAAAAGGGGGATTGTGAACTTCCCTGACCATACATATTTTTTCACCAGTTTGCAGGAGTTTCTGAACCGTAAGGGGAAATACAACGAAGCGTTGTTGTTTGCAGACCGGATGATACAATACGACCCGAAGAATGCTTTGTTCTGGTATGCAAAGGCATTGGTGTACATGCGTAAAGATGACTATAAGAATTGTATAGCTAATTGTGATGTGGTTCTGACTTTGGACAGCATGAATATTGAGGCCAATTATTTTAAGGGGCTGGCTTATTGCAATATGGCCAAGGCTTCTTCCGATGCGATGAAAAAATCAGAGTTGAAAAGTGTCGCATATCGGAAATACAGAAAGGAAATGATGACGTATTACGCATTGGCAGAGGAGCCTTTGGAGCAGGTGCGTCGGTTGTCTCCGGACAAGGCTTCCCGTTGGGCGCCTTTGTTGTATCAAGTTTACCTGAATCAGAACAAGGGGGCGGAATTCGATGAAATGGAACGTATTATACGGGATATAAAGAAACCGGAAAAATAGATATGGGAAGATTAAAGATATATATGGCTCCTTTGCAGGGGCTTACGGAGGCTCCTTACCGCAATGCTTTTGAGAAACACTTCGGTGGAGTGGATGTGTATTACACACCTTTCATCCGTTGGGAGCACGGTGGCCTGAGAAGAAAGGATGTACGTGATTTGCATCCGGATGCAAACAAAGTGGGGCATCTTGTTCCTCAAATCATAGCGGCTTCGGCCGAAGAGGCAGAGCTGATTCTGGATCAGGTAGTCTCCTATGGGTATCAGGAGGTGGATTTAAATATGGGGTGCGCTTTTCCCATGTTGGTGAAAAAGGGAAAGGGGTGCGGTCTCCTGCCTGAACCTGAACGGGTGAGAGGATTGTTACAGGTCGTGGAACGCTATCCGGACATCTCTTTTTCCGTAAAAATGCGTTTGGGATATGAGAATGCGGCAGAGTGCATGGAGCTTCTTCCTGTGTTGAATGAGACTCGTTTGTCCCGGGTGGTGGTGCATGCAAGAACAGGGCGGCAGCAATATAAGGGGGTATGCGACCGTGAGGCTTTTCTTCGTTTTGCCCGTGAATGCCGCCATCCGGTAGTTTATAACGGTGATGTCACGGTGGTGGAAGAACTTGATGAATTACGGCAGGGAATGCCCTTTTTGGAAGGCGTCATGATGGGACGCGGATTGTTGGCAGCCCCTTGGGTTGCCACTGAATATCGTGAGGGAGTGGCGTGGAGCATGGAGCGAAAGATGTCCTCCTTGAGGGCATTGCATGCGGATTTGTTGGACCATTATGCCCGCACGCTCGAAGGAGGCGAGAAGCAACTGCTGACGAAGATGAAAGCTTTTTGGGAATATATATATCCCGAAGGTGACCGTAAATGCCGCAAGAAAATTCATAAGGCACAGAAAGTAGCGGATTATACACAAGCCGTCTTCCAACTTTTGAGCGGATATTAAAATAGTTATCGAAATCATTAATCTTATTTCATGAAAAGAACATTGTTTATAGGCATGTTGGGCTTTTCTGCGTTGATAGGCGGTTATGCCCAACAAGGAGAGGGTGCCCGTAAAGGGCGCGTAGTGCGCGAACCGTTGGTACATGACCCTGTCATGGCGAAAGAAGGAGATACATATTATCTTTATTCTACAGGACACAACGTTTCGTCTTTCTCGTCGAAAGACTTATCCGAATGGACAATCCGGCACGGTGTTTTTCCGGCTCCCCCGCAGTGGGCAATGGACAGTATCCCAGAGTATAAAGGGCATACGTGGGCACCGGATATCATTTATTATAAGGGGAATTATCATCTCTTTTATTCTTGTTCCGCTTTCGGAAAGAACACTTCTGCCATTGGCCATGCCTATCGCAGTACTTTGAGTCCGGCATCTGACGAACCGTGGACGGATACCGGCGCGGTTATCGTGTCGCATTCCCATGACAACTTTAATGCCATCGACCCGAACATCGTCGTAGACGAAAAGGGAGACCCTTGGATGGCATTCGGATCCTTTTGGGGAGGTATCCAATTGGTACGGTTGACCGAGGATTTGACTTCTACTTTGAAACCGGAAAAATTGTACACAATATGCACACGCCAGTTCGAGGGGGCTTCCGACATACCTTCGCGTCCCGTAAATTCCGTCGAGGCCCCGTTCATCTTTAAGCATGGCGGTTATTATTATTTGTTTGTGTCCTATGATTTCTGTTGCCGGGGGCTGAAGAGCGATTATAAGGTTGTGGTGGGCCGTTCCGCCCGGGTGACCGGCCCTTATGTGGATAAAGACGGAAGGGAACTGACGCGAGGCGGAGGAAGCCTGGTCGTAGACTACAGTGATGAATTTGTGGCCATCGGGCATAGTGCGGCTTATCATTTCGATGGAAAAGATTATTTCATGGCCCATGGTTACAGCCGTTCGGATGATGGAGCCAGTAAATTATTTTTTCGGGAAATGACATGGGATGAAGAGGGCTGGCCGCTTGTTTCTGCAGAGTGAAAAAAGCCTTGGGTCAATCTCAGGAGAATGAGAAATCGTTCGGCTGAGATTGATTTTCCGTCTTCCTTTTGTTTTTTCGTCAGTTTGCCGTGTCACTTTTTTTGCTTAAAAGATTTGGATTGTATTCCATTTTTAGTACCTTTGCGAAATAGATGAAAAAAACGTATAGCTATGAAGCTTAGGATAAAAGGGTATATTGGAGCGTTAATGATGGTGTGTGTGTGCGCAGCCTGCGAGGACGATACGGACAAGGGAGGGCCTGACGCGGACCAACCCAAAGAAGCCACATACCTTTTATATATGGTAGGGCAGAACGATTTGAAACAGTATTTGAATGCCAACATCAGTGATATGAAAATCGGATACGGTAAATCCGACATCAATGCCAATGTGTTGGTGTATGCCGACATCAGTTCGGTGCCGACATTATACCTGATAGGGAAAGACAATAGCGGAAAAGTGCAGCAGACGACTGTGAAGACTTATCCCGACCAGTATTCGGTGGACCCGGAAGTGATGAAGGAAGTCATCAATGATGTCTTTACGTTGTATCCGGCCCAACGAAAAGGCGTTGCGTTCTCTTCTCATGCCAACGGCAGCCTTTATACGCCGGATACGGTAAGAAAGCGTGCTTTCGGAGATGAAGAAAATGGCTACAGCATGAATATTACGGATATACGTGAGGCTCTTGAGGGGTGTCCGTATATGGATATGGTCATGTTCGACGCTTGTTTGATGGCCAATATGGAGACGGCGTATGAGCTGAAAGACCGGGCGCATTATTTCCTTGCGGCTCCCAACTCCATTCCGGCAGAGGGATTCCCTTATGACAAGGCTTTACCCTATCTGCTGAAGATGGATGCGGCCGGGTTGGCACGTGCTGCCCAGACTTATATGAAACATTTCCAGAATAACGATGTGGAGTGGGATGATTTCGTATCCATCAGTGTTTCAGATCTTTCGCAGATGGATGCCTTGGCCTTGTATATGGATTCTTTGTTTCAGGATGAGGCAGTGCAGTATCATTTGATGAAGGTGGACCGTGACGGTTTACAGATGTTCGAGACGGGCTTTCCATTATATGATTATGGAGAATGGGTGGACAGTGTAGGGCTTTCGAGTCCTTACGTCCCGAAAATCAGGAATATTTTGGACGAGGCGGTGGTTTATAAAGATCATGGTGATTACAGTACGGTAAACGATTATACCGCGATGCCGGAAATCCCGATAAAGGATGGCGCGTTTAGCGGTTTGAGTACCTATGTGCCCCCGAAGGTATCTCAGCTTTTGCAACCGGGTTATGATATGTTGATGATGCGGTTTTTCACTTCTTTGAAATGGTACCGCGATGCAGGTTTCTGGCGCGTGCCGCTTTACAATATATTTGAACCGGAGGCTGAAGAATAAGCCAATCCCCGCCAGATGTCCGATGGGGATTTTTCAATGTTTTGCACAAATATGCGGTTTAAGTGCAAAATTAGTTGTATCTTTGCTTCCGATAACGAAGAATATAATTTTTATTAGATTACTATTATGGCTTATAACTTGTTAAAAGGCAAGCGTGGTATTATTTTCGGTGCGTTGAATGACGCTTCTATTGCTTGGAAAGTGGCAGAGCGTGCTTCGGAAGAAGGGGCGCAGATTGTGTTGACCAATACCCCGGTGGCCTGCCGTATGGGTACGATTGACGAATTGGCGAAAAAGACCAATGCAACGATAATTCCTGCCGATGCAACTTCAGTGGACGATTTGGAGAAGCTCTTTGCGCAGGCACAAGAGGTGATGGGAGGCAAAATCGACTTCGTGCTTCATTCCGTGGCTATGAGCGTGAACATGCGCAAGAAGCGTACGTATGACGATTTGGATTACGGCTTCCTGAACAAGACGTTGGATATTTCCGCCATTTCGTTCCATAAAATGATTCAGACGGCCAAAAAATTGGATGCCATCAATGAAAACGGTTCTATTTTGGCGTTGAGTTATGTGGCGGCACAACGTACTTTCTTCGGCTATAACGATATGGCAGATGCAAAGTCGTTGTTGGAATCCATCGCCCGCAGCTTCGGTTACATTTATGGGCGCGAGAAAGGAGTCCGTGTCAATACGATTTCCCAGTCTCCGACCTTTACGACCGCTGGCGGCGGCATCAAGGGTTTCGACGGTTTGTATGATTTCAGCGACCGCATGTCTCCTTTGGGCAATGCCAGTGCGGACGAATGTGCGGACTATTGCGTGGTGATGTTCTCCGATTTGACGAAAAAGGTTACGATGCAGAATCTTTATCACGACGGAGGCTTCTCCAGTATGGGTATGTCCCTGCGAGGCATGACGCAATACGAGAAATCGTTTATTGATGAAAACCGTGACGAAAACGGCAAGATTATCTACGGATAAGTGGTATAGCATATATTATTGATAGAAATACAGTCTGTTATTCAGCAAATTTTCTTATATTTGCGCCTTTGAATAACAGACTGTTTCTTTTACGGAGCAATTATCCCGAATTAAAGATTATGAGTAAAACGATTATTACAGTAGTAGGAAAAGATGCGGTAGGCATCATTGCAAAGGTTTGCACGTACTTGGCAGAGAACAAGGCAAACATTTTGGATATATCCCAAACCATTGTACAAGAGTATTTTAATATGATGATGATAGCAGACTTGTCTAAGGTGGAAAAGCCTTTTGAAGTGTTGGCGAACGAGTTGGCCGAGATAGGCTTGTCGATGGGGGTTCAGGTGAAATGCCAACGCGAAGAGATTTTTGATAAGATGCATCGTATTTAATCCTGTGGCTAAGATATGATTAATATATATGAGGTATTGGAAACCAACAAGATGATCGAGCAGGAGAATCTTGATGTGCGTACCATTACGATGGGTATCAACTTGTTGGATTGCGTGGATTCGGATGTGGACGCGCTTTGCCGGAAGATTTATGATAAAATCACATGTCTGGCGAAAGACTTGGTGAAAACCGGTGAGGATATTTCTAAGGAGTATGGAATTCCCATAGTGAACAAACGCGTTTCCATTACGCCTGTTTCGTTGGTGGGAGGAGCTGCTTGCCGCATGCCGGAAGATTATGTAAAGGTGGCTCATGCCTTAGACCGGGCAGCGAAAGATGTCGGTATTAATTTCTTGGGCGGCTATTCGGCTGTCGTGTCCAAGGGGATGACCCATAGCGACGAACTGCTTATCCGTTCCATACCTCAGGCTTTGGCAGAAACGGAACGCATTTGCAGTTCGGTGAATGTGGGATCAACGAAGACCGGTATCAATATGGATGCCGTAAGGTTGATGGGCGAGATTATCTTGCAGACGGCCGAGCGGACGAAAGATAAGGATTCTTTGGGATGTGCTAAACTGGTGGTCTTGTGCAATGCTCCGGATGATAATCCGTTCATGGCCGGTGCTTTCCACGGCGTGTCCGAGGCGGATGCCATCATCAATGTGGGGGTGAGCGGTCCGGGCGTGGTGAAACATGCGTTGAGCCAAATCAGGGGAGCCAGTTTCGAGGTGCTCTGTGAGACAATCAAACGTACGGCTTTTAAAATCACCCGTGTGGGGCAATTAGTGGCGCAAGAAGCTTCGCGGCGTTTGGGAGTGCCCTTCGGCATCATCGACTTGTCGTTGGCCCCGACTCCGGCCGTGGGGGACAGTGTGGCCGAAATATTGGAAGAAATCGGCTTGGAACGCGCCGGTGCTCCGGGAACCACGGCAGCATTGGCTTTGCTGAACGACCAGGTGAAGAAGGGAGGCGTGATGGCTTCATCATACGTGGGAGGGCTGAGCGGAGCCTTTATTCCGGTGAGTGAAGACCAAGGCATGATTGATGCCGTGGAGTGTGGCGCGTTGACTTTGGAAAAGTTGGAGGCCATGACTTGCGTTTGCTCGGTCGGGTTGGACATGATTGCCATTCCGGGCGATACGCCCGCCACGACGATTTCGGGCATCATTGCAGACGAAGCCGCAATAGGCATGGTGAACCAGAAAACGACGGCCGTGCGCATCATTCCCGTAGTGGGGAAAACGGTAGGGGATACGGTGGAGTTCGGAGGACTTTTGGGCTATGCTCCCGTGATGCCAGTCAACTCTTTCGGTTGCGGTGATTTCGTGAACCGGATAGGTCGTATTCCGGCTCCGATACACAGTTTCAAGAATTAACAGGTTTTCGTACTTTGACGGATTGAATCCATCCTTTGTTTCCGTGACTGTGATTTTTGCAGTCGGCTTGCCATAACGGTTGTTTATGGTGCGAAGGGAAACAAAGGATGGTTGTGCTTTATGGAACATGCGCTTCATGTGAATTGGTAGATATTGTTCTTGTCAAAGGCTATAAAGTCCAATAAGAAAATAAACACTGTTTCATATCTTTGCACATTATATATTATGATAGTATCATGAAAATGAAGTGGAAAAGAATAATGGCTTTAGGACAAGCCTTTTCTGTAGTTGCCATTATGGACGCCCAGGTTGTGAATCCGTTCGGAAATGCTTTGGTTCCGGATATGATTGCAGACGCCAGCATACAGGAAATCGATGGTATGTTTTATTGTTATGCCACAACAGACGGATATGGAAGGGGGTTGGAAACATCCGGGCCTCCGGTGGTATGGAAGTCCAGGGATTTCGTGCATTGGAGTTTCGACGGGACATATTTCCCGTCGGCTGCAACTGAGAAGTACTGGGCTCCCAGTAAAGTTGTCCAAGCTAATGGAAAGTATTACATTTACCCTACGGTGAACGGTTATATGTATCCGGCAGTTGCCGACCATCCGGAGGGTCCGTTTAAGTTGGCTCGCGGGGAAGACCGGTTTTACAAACCTTACACGGCTTCTACCTTGTTGCAGACAAAAGAGCCGGGCGGTATCGACGCGGAAGTGTTTATAGATGACGACGGGCAAGCCTATGTGTTTTGGGGACGTCGGCATGTGGCTAAACTGGCAAAAGATATGATTACGGTGGATTCCGTTGTCCATGTGATTTCTACTCCTCGTAAAGAATATTCGGAAGGCCCTATATTCTTCAAACGGAAAGGCATCTATTATTATTTGTATACTATCGGAGGGGATGAGAAATACCAGTATGCTTATGTGATGAGCAAGGTTTCTCCTCTCGGGCCTTACGAATACCCGGAGCAGGACATTGTGTCGACTACAGATTACGAACAAGGTGTCTTCGGGCCGGGACATGGTTGTGTTTTCAATACGGACGAAGACCATTATTATTTTGCATACTTGGAGTTCGGCCGCCGCAGTACCAACCGGCAAACCTATGTAAATCGCTTGGAGTTCAATGAAGACGGTACGATTCGTCCGGTGAAATTGAGCCTGGATGGAGTTGGGGCTTTGCGTAAGGTGAAGGGAAGGAAAGAAATTAAGGCGGATACGGTTTATGCGTCCAGTACTGCGGCTCCTATGTTTATCAAGCCAATGAAAGATGAGGCATGTCGTCGTACGGAGTATTTTGTTCCGGCCTTTGCCGCAGATGGGGCGAACGGTTCCCGATGGATGGCTGCGGAAGGGGATAAGGACAAATGGCTTGTCGCAGATTTGGGAAGAATCCGGAAAATACGGTGCAGTGAAATTTATTTTGTGCGTCCTACGGCCGGACATGCTTACCAACTTGAAGGTTCGGTGGACGGGACTACATGGAGGAAGTGCGGAGGACATGATGACTTGCGGGTGAAATCTCCGCATGTCGATGAACCGAAGGGGAAATATCGTTTCCTGAGAGTCAGAATCAAAGAAGGCATTGCAGGGATTTGGGAATGGAATATTTATTAAAAATGAAAATTATGAAAAGATATTTGTATCCGATGATTTTTAGTTTTTGCTTGTCTGCAGGGCTGAAAGCGCAGCAGCAAAAAGTTTGGGGGGATTGGACTGTTTGGGGAGAACAGGCCGGAGGAATGTACATGAATCCGGTTATCCCGTCTGATTACAGCGATATAGACTGTATCAGGGTGGGGGACGATTATTATGCCATATCTTCTACTTTCCAGTTCTCTCCGGGAATGACGGTCTTGCATTCCAAGGACCTGGTGAACTGGGAAATCTGTGGGAATGCTGTTGAAGACCTGACACAAATCGGAAACGCATTGAACTGGAACGTTATGGACCGTTATGCCCGTGGGATTTGGGCCGGTACATTGCGTTATCACAACGGACGGTTTTACCTTTTTTTCGGGACTCCGGACGAAGGGTATTTCATGACTACGGCTGTACGTCCCGAAGGACCGTGGGAGCCACTGACTCCGCTTCTTTCCGAAGCCGGTTGGGACGATTGTACTGCGATTTGGGACGAGAAGGGGAATGGGTATTTTGTGGGGACCCATTTCGCGGACGGGTACAAGACTTATCTTTTCAAGATGGCAGAAGACGGGAAAAGCATAGACCGTAAATCGGCTGTCCTTATTAATGAAGGAAGTGGGCGTGAGGCCAGTAAGTTGATAAAAGTGGATGGATGGTACTATTTGGTTTTCAGTGAACATAAGCCGGGCATAGGCCGTTACGTCCTGGCGAAACGTTCACGGAAAGTGACGGGACCATATAAAGAGGAAAAGCAACTGGCCTTGCCTTCCGTGGAGGCGATGGAACCTAACCAAGGAGGCATAGTCCTGGGGCGGGATAATAACTGGTACTTTCTGACTCATCATGGCACCGGCGATTGGAGCGGGCGTATCGTCAGCCTTTTGCCTGTGACATGGGTAGACGGTTGGCCTTTATTGGGTAAAGTGTTGGATTCCAAAATCGGTACGATGAAATGGAGCTCGGATATGCCCTTTAATGCCGATGAGAAGTTAAGCATCCGGCGTAGTGATGATTTTGATGGCAGCAGCTTGGCATCTCAGTGGCAGTGGAACTACCAACCGCGAAAAGAGTTTTTTTCCTTGTCTGAGCGTTCGGGATGGTTACGCCTGAAGGCATATCGTCCTTTGAAACCCAACGACTTGTTGAAAGCCGGTAATACGCTTACGCAAAGGACGTTCAGGAAGTCGGAAAACGATGTGGTAATTCGGATGGATATTTCTCACATGGAAAACGGACAGAAAGCAGGACTTTGTCATTTTTCATCCCAACATTCAGCTATCGGGGTGGTGAAAGAAGGAGGAAATCGTTATTTGGAATATAGGGAGAACGGTAAAATGACAAAGGGGGCGCAAATCCATTCGCGATACATTTGGTTCCGAAGCCAATGGGGGTTAGACGGGAAATCCTATTATGCTTATAGTATAGACGGGGATAATTTCACGTCTTTTGGTACGCCCTATCAAATGGTGTGGGGGAACTACCGGGGTGACCGTATCGGTATTTATTGTTTTAACGATAATGGCGAGAACGGTTTTGTAGATGTGGATTATTTCCATTACCGATAGAATGGATAGGGCGAAAAAGCCCTGCATCCAATGAGGACGCAGGGCTTTTTCGTTATGGCTTGCATTGAGCGTGTAATGTTATCGTTTGACTATCGGGTTGTAGGTGAGGGCTAAAGAGTCCGTAGTGCTTTCTATCAGAGGCTTCATCGTGACCGTGAACAGGTTCTCCAAAGCGTCATAAGGGAGAGTGCATGTAGGGATGCCGGCTGCGTATGGAGCAATCTCGTACTGTTGGTAGATGAATTCTACACCGTTGGGCCTGCATACCGGGGCAGTCTCCGGAAGGGGGAAAGTATAACGTGCATTCTCGTCCAATAGCATTTCGTAAAGTTCTTCATCGCTGTTTATTTTGAAGAATTTATTTTTCAATCCATTCTTTATCATGCCGCGCAACTTTTCTTTTCCGCTTGCCGTAAACATGTCCCAACCGAATTTACGACCGTCCGATTTGCGGAATACGCCGCCACTCAGGCTTTCTCCACCGTGTGCTCCACCCGAATATTCATATATCTCAGCAGTATATGTGATGAACTTCTCTGTTTCAAAAGCCTTTTTGAATTGTACGTAATAGGCGGATGCATCCATCGACGTGTTTTCCCCAATTTCGGCAATGGCCTTTTTTATCTTTTCCGCACGTTCCGTGCCGTAGTATTCCAGTAATTTCTTACCGTCATCCAAGCTTCCGGCGTAGGTTCCGCCAAGCTGTTCATTCATCCATTCCCGTATGTTCTGTGTCACGGCACTGGAGTTGTCCGTCGGATAAGCGGCTGCAACCTTGCATCCTTCAGCCGAAGACTTTTCTTCCCATGATATATCTTCCGTTTTTATTGCGCTGTTTGGGGCGGTTCCCGTTTTCTTCTCCAGATGGCAGGAGGCCAATCCTAAGGCAAGAGCAAAGAGAACGGCACTAAAGTTGCCGTATTTAAAACATAAACTACGCTTTTTCATATTGTTCCTATTTTATCAATGATTATGTATCAAAGTTACGCCTTTATTTCAGACCTAAGCAGTTTTTCCTAATAAAAACTGTTAATCTGTTGCCTTTCCCCTGTTTCCATACAAACAGCCGGGTGGTTCCTGCCTGTTTTTCCTTTACCTTTGTATAAGAATCAAAATGGGAGGCGTATGAATCAACAACATAAGATTATAGTGGTAGGGGCAACTTCCGGTTTGGGACGTATGTTGGCTGAATGTTATATTCGTGACGGACATGTGGTAGGTATTGTCGGCCGTCGTGGAGATAAGTTGGCCGAAGTGGCCGAAGGTCATCCTGAAGTGTATTGTTTAAAGGCGGATGTGACGGATGTCGGCCAGATAGCCATGCTTTTGGCCGCTTTGGCCAGTGAGATGGGAGGTTTGGATTTACTGGTCTTATGTTCCGGAGTGGGACGGATGAATCCGGATTTGGATTACGGACTGGAGTTACCCACAGTCGATACCAACGTGCGTGGTTGGACGGCAGTGGCAGACTGGGCTTTTTCGTTTTTTATGCGACAGGGATATGGGCACTTGGCCGCCATTTCGTCGGTAGCCGGCATCCGTGGTTTGGCTCCGGCTCCTGCTTATTCCGCTTCCAAGGCATATCAGATTCACTATTTGGAAGCGTTACGGCAACGTGCACGTATTTTCCGCAAGAAGGTTTGCGTGACGGATGTTCGTCCAGGGTTTGTCCGTACTCCTTTGCTTTCTCATCCCGAAATGTTGTTTTGGGTGGATGAACCGGAAAAGGCTGTGAAGGCTATCTACAGGGCCATAAGCGCACGGAAAAAGAAAGCCGTGATTACCCGACGTTGGGCATTTCTTGTCCCTTGGATGCGGATTGCACCGGAGTGGTTGGTGGCGAAGATATTAGGAAAAGCCTGAGTCTTCCGGATAAAAAAATCCCGGTCGAAACTGGTTTGGAGCCGACCGGGAAATGCTTTTGCCCTTATCTTTTGGGGATGTATTAGAAAGATACCCGTTTTACACTTTTATCAGCAAATGTGATGTCTACGGCATTCAGGTCTTCAGATACCTTTATGTCCTTTACGGGGGACAGTTCTTTCTTCGTGAATTCTTTTTTGCCTTTCTTCCAAAGCATCAAGGTGACGAATATCTTTTCTTTTTCCACGTTGCTTTCAGCCATGATGAGTCCGCATTTGTGGCTCACCGGATGTAGGCCTTCCGGATAGCTGGCTGTAACTGTTTCCCATCCTTGGAGCGGAACCAAAGCCAGATGGTAAGCCCCGTTGTGCAGTATTACGGCATCTTTTACTTTGGAAGACTTCTCTTCCTCGACGGGACTGCCGTTGATTTCCGGCAAGGTGTAATGTCCCAAACGGACTTTTGTGGCTACCGGGGTGACGACCTTGTCTACCCGCAAGACACCGTTAGGCAGGGGGATATCCGCCAGTTTGTACCGGATGTCATGGTTGGTTTCCAATTCGGCATCGCGTCGGTAGATGCCGTCGTCAAAACTTTGGAACGTGTAGAGACGGAGTACCTCCCATTGGTTCTTGCCGTTCAGGGTGGCGTAGTTCATGGAAACCTCTCCGTTCGTCCCGTCGGCCATCCAAGGGAATTCCGTGTGGTAAGCCAACTTGTTGTAGTTTTCTGAACTGCGGAACTTTTGCCAGTCGTTGGCTACCGTTTCATGGCACCACGAACGCATTTCCGCCCCTCCGCAATTCGGGTAGTCGGTGATGAGCAGGTTCGTGGCGGGTTGGAATTTGTTGTACACATGGTCTTTTTTGAATTCCTTTTCCCATGGTCCGTTGTTCTCTACGGCGGTCCAGAACGGATTGTCGGCAGGGAGGAGCAGGCTCAGGAACGCCTTTCCGCACCAATATACGCTGCCTCGGCAACTGTAAATCTGCACGGCCGGTGCAAAGGTGCCGTAGAAACCCAACGTCGGCACGTTGTCTTCTAAGAAATCGGGGTTTTGCAAAAATTGCAGCAGGGTGGAGGACGCGATGCGGCGCATCCATCCGTAATTGATGGCCGGGTCTTTTTCATATCCTAATAACGCGAGCGGTACGACGGCACCGAAGCGGTAAGGGATGCTCCGTCCCCACATGTTCATCTTGCCATCGGCACTGAACATATAAGGATAATTGTCCACCAAGTCATGTTGGTTTTTCATGAACTGCGCGGCATATTCCGGATAGAAGTTCCCGTACATTTGTGCCCAAATGGGGCCGTACATCTGGAATGCCCACATGCTGTAATAGTCGTATGCCGGCGCATCGTTATACCAACCTTCCCCACGATAGAGCTTGAGGATCTTTTCCAAGTTTTCTTTCATGCGTTGGTCGTTGACGGCATAACCTTGTTCCTTGAAGAAGCTGATGACGAAAACGTTGAAGAACATCCAGTTCGACCCTATGGTCGGGCCGTTGCCGTAACTAAGCATCGTGGCGGCCAGTTGGTCTTTCTGTTCTTGTGTGAGAGGTTCCCACAGTATGTCCTTGGCCACAGATAATGAAATGGCTAAGGCTCCGAATTCCACCAGTATCTGGCTCGGCCCTCCTTTACGGTGGGGAATGAAGCTCGGACTGTCCGGATTGATGAGGTTCAGGAGTTGGTGGCGGTAGTAGTCAGCCACTTTTATCCCGTTCAAGGTAAGTTCCGGTTTTTCCCGGAGCAAGGGAGCGGCTACAAACAGCGTGCGGCAGAATCCTTCCAGTTTGGCCGTTGGCACTTGTCCTTCATTATTAGGATAAGCCTTGTCGAGCTGTTTGGGGAAATACATCGGGTCGTCCAATGTGCGGATGTAAGTGAAAGCCCCGCTTAGCAAGTATTCAGCGGCATCCAACCAGCTTTGGCGGGTCATGCCGGTGTAAGGGCTAAGTTTGTAGTCGGGGTTGGGAATGGTAAACGTTTGCTCAATGGCATGTGTCGGAGTAGCGACCTGCCCCATGGTGTTGAACGGCCCTGCCAATGCAGCAGCCAGAATCACGGTTTTTAAATACTGCTTTTTCATTCAGGTTTTGTTTGATTGGTTTTTCTGTCCGGCCAAAGGTACAAAAAACTTTGCTTTTGATTCCCATGAAGATTGAAAATGTTTCTTGAAAAGATAAAATATGTTATATAACATGTTTTTTGGAACAGGAAATTTGCAGAACCGCCAAAAGGTTGTAACTTTGTACTGTGTTTTTCATAGTATTAGATTTAAGGTTAACAAAGGTTGGGCTCAGCGGAGCCCTTTTTTTATGTCCTGTCGGGAGGAAGACGTATATACAGCAGTGAAAAAACATAAGGAAATGCCCTCGTTTTGCGATAGTTTTTTATAACTTTGTCCCCGTCATGATTAAAACACAAATGAAAATGTATTTGCATGAAGAATTAGAAACTTTGACGCGGACAGAAATTGGGGCGTTGCAATTCGAGCGTTTGCTCCGTACGGTCCGTCGTTGTATGAAATCTCCTTTTTACCAGAAACGGTTTGCCGAGGCTCATCTGTCTCCTGAAGACATACGTTCGTTGGATGACTTGCGTAAGATTCCTTTTACTACGAAACAGGATTTGCGCGATAATTACCCGTTCGGGTTTGCCGCCGTTCCAATGAGCGAAGTGGTGCGCCTGCATTCTTCCAGTGGCACGACGGGCACCCCTACGGTCATCCTGCACACGCAGAAGGATTTGGACGAGTGGGCCAATGCCGTGGCGCGTTGCTTGTATATGGTCGGCCTGAGGCGGGGCGATGTCTTTCAGCACTCGTCGGGGTACGGCATGTTTACGGGCGGATTGGGCTTCCAATACGGTGCCGAACGTCTCGGCATGCTGACGGTGCCGGCGGCTGCGGGCAATACCAAGCGGCAGATTAAGTTCATTACGGATTTCGGTACGACGGCCTTGCATGCCATTCCCAGTTACGCTAGCCGTATCCATGAGGTGATGGAGGATATGGGGATAGACCCTGTGCGCGACACGAAGCTCCGTACTTTGGTCATCGGGGCTGAGCCGCATTCGGAGGAACAGAGACGTAAAATTGAGAAGATGTTGGGCGTGAAGGCTTACAACTCATTCGGTATGTCCGAGATGTGCGGGCCAGGTGTGGCCTTCGAGTGTACGGAGCAGAACGGGATGCATATTTGGGAAGATTATTATATCGTGGAGATTGTGGATCCGCAGACGTTGGAACCCGTGCCCGACGGCGAGGTGGGTGAGTTGGTACTGACGACTATCAACCGTGAGGCCATGCCGTTGTTACGCTACCGCACTCGCGATTTGACCCGTATTTTGCCGGACGACTGCCCGTGCGGACGCCACCACAAGCGGCTTGACCGCATGAAGGGACGGAGCGACGACATGATGATTCTGAAAGGAGTCAACATCTTCCCCATCCAGATTGAAACGGTATTGATGCAGTTTGAAGAACTTGGGACGGACTATTTGATAACCCTGACCAACGAGGAGGCCAACGACTTGATGACGGTGGAAGTGGAGCTGAAGGATTTCAGTGACGACTATCCGCGCCTGCAGGCGTTGACCCGTGAAATCACGCGGCAACTGAAGGATGAGATTCTTTTGACCCCTATGGTGAGATTGGTGCCTAAGGGGAGTTTGCCCCAACAGGAAGGAAAGGCCGTAAGGGTAAGGGATTTACGAAGGACGTTGATTTAAAAATAAAAAATATGACAGTACATCAAATATCTATTTTTGTAGAAAACAAGTCGGGTACATTGTTGCGCGTGTTGGATTTGTTCAAAGAAGCCGGTGTCCAGTTGATTGCTTCCACCATATCTGACACCGTGGAATATGGCATCTACCGTATTATCTGCTCTGAACCTGCGAGGGCATGCGAAGTGTTGCGGGCGGCGGGCATTTCGGCCAGTATGTCGGAAGTGTTTGCCATTACGTTGGACAACCGTCCCGGGCGTGCGGCCGATGCCGTACGTGTGATTACGGGTGAGGGGATAGGCATATCCTACCTTTATTCTTTCCTTTTGGGCGGAAAGGGTATCTTGGTTTTCCGCACGGATGATGCCGCGCGGACGGAAGAAGTCATCCGCGTGCACCAACTCGGCGTGTTGGACGATGAGGCTTTGCTGGCGTTGGTGTGATAAGGCCGACAGGGGCGGTTCAAATGGGTCTGGAAGGTTGTGATAAGAAAAAATAAGTGAGAAAGTCAAATTTGATCATTAAAATTAGTTCTGTTTGATATTAATTCTTAAATTTGTGGGCAGACGACGGTCTTAAATGAAATGCTCTGCTTGTGTAGGGAAGCCATTAGCGGGGGTAAGAAATGCTTCCTTAACAAATAAAAATTGGTATTATGAAGAAGTTTAATTTGATTTTGGTCGCTTTGGCTTTGTTCACGGCAAGTGGTGCTGCTGTGGCACAAACGAAACCCGGAAAGGGTTCGTTTGGTACGGAAGTACAGTTTAATCCGTTTGACCAAAACGGGAAGACTTTTCAATTGGATGGCTTGAAGTTCCGTTATTTCCTGACCGACAATGACGCTTTGCGTTTAAAGGTGGGTTTTGGTTTTGACTCTGAAAAATATAAACCGGACGATGACGAGGACGATTTTGTAAAAGGCAAGGCCGCAGACTTCAGTGTGGATTTGGGCTATGAACGCCATTTCAACGTAGCCAAGCGTTTGGATTTGTATGCTGGTGCACAGATAGGCATCTACAAGCATTTTGCTTCGGCCAAGAGCGAATGGACCGGAGATAATGGAAACGGACAGATGGAAACCATTAAAACGGAATATAAAAATTATATCCCGGGTGAAGGGGATAATGACTATTCCGACCGGGCTTATTTCGGTGTGGCGGCCAGTGTGTTTACTGGTTTGGATTTCTACATTTACAAGGGGTTGTACATCGGTACGGAATTAGGACTTTACATCAAGTCGCATAAGACCAACAAGGCGGAATTGAAGATCTCCGGACTGAAAACACAGGAAATGAACGATAGCGACCGTTACACAAGCTGTAAGTTCGACATAGAACCGACTTTGCGTTTGGGTTGGACTTTCTGACCGGTTGTTGACCGTCTGAAATAAAGAAGGGGAAAAGGATGTCTGAAAGGGTGCCTTTTCCCCTTCTGGTGGCTAAGGATGCCAGTGGTTCCGTGCAATGCGGTACATGCGTTGCCGGTTAGGGACGGTTCGCATGCTTTCGTCTACCATGCAAAGGTCGGACAAGGCGTATGTGTCTTCCGCCTCATCGGTACGTAACGTATCGGAGAGGCGGAAGATGTGGTTCCGTGCATCCACGATTTTGATGCCCTCTTGGCTGTATATAGGGTCAGCCACCCGTTTGATTTCGTCGGCTACGAAACAGTAAAGTGCCTCTACGAATTCATTGATTTCTTCTTGCATAGTCGTATGGGATTATGTGTGTATGTGTTTTTTTCAGGATGTTTCCTTTCACAATACAAAAGTAGTGTTTTCCGTGGAATTCATGCAGCGGAAAGACTGCCAAAATGGCAGAAAAACATTTTTTCGGTGAAGCATTCAACCGAATGACAGCGGCAGAAAAAAGTGTATAAATGCAAATAAATGTATATTTGTATGAATAAAGAAGGGAAAACAGAGCAAAATGAAGGTTTAATCTCAGCCGAACGAAAAATGGTTCTGCGCCAAATGATTTTTTATTCTCCGCATAAAAAAACGAAATGTTCCTCATGTTACCCCTAAAATCGGCTTTTCAGAGAAAAACACGTACAAGAAGAGACCGTTTTTTCATTTTTTAGAGCCGTTTTCGTGTACAAGGTTTGACGAACGCAACGATAGGATAAAGGCCGAAAAGATAACGGAGAAAGGTTTATCAACGGCAGGTAGGGCACGACAGGCTTTCAACGTGTCAGCAAAAGGGCGGGAACACCTTGCACTTTGTTTCGGGGCGGCTCTCTGTGGGTGGATTATTTTGCGTCACTGCCGGAAGCGGCTCGAAATGAGCGATTCTCGTGAGGTTTCGGACTGCCATTTTGGCATATTCCTTTTCTTTCTGCCGAGCCTTAAACCTCCTGTCGTAATGTGGGCTTGCCGGATGCCTTTCGTCGTATCAGTGTTCTTAAAATCTCTACTTTTGTCCTATAAGGTGGTTTTGAATTTTTCCGACCTTGTTGGAAGGGAAAATATTCATAAATTCGTGCCCTGTCATGAGAAAAGTAAATGTAAAGGAAGTAAAAACGAAGCGCGAAATGGATGATTTCGTGAGGCTGACGGAAAGGCTGTATGCCGACAGTCCTTATTATGTTCCCGATATGGAGGCGGATATCCGTGAGACATTCGACCCCCGTAAAAATGCAGGGTTGGACTTTTCGGATATCCAACCTTTCATTGCATACGATGGAAATGGGAATGCGGTAGGGCGCATCGTCGGCATTATCAACCATCGTGCCAATGAAAAATGGCACACGAGGAATGTCCGTTTCGGTTTCATCGAGTTCATTGACGACAAGGAGGTGTCTGCGGCTCTGTTGGGGGCTGTGGAGCGTTGGGGGTGCGAACGGGGGATGGATTGCATCCAAGGTCCTATGGGGATATTCGATTTCGACAAGGAAGGCATGCTCGTGGAGGACTTCGACCGGATGGGCTCGATGGTGACGATATACAATCCCCCTTACTATCCGGAACATTTGGAGGCATTGGGGTATGAGAAAGAGGTGGATTGGCTACAGGTGAGCGTTGAGGTGCCAAAGGATGTGCCTGCCAAATATGCCCGGGTGGCAGAACTTTCTAAGGAAATGTTCGGCCTGCGGAGTCGGAAACTGACGAGAACCGACATTTCCCGGCGCGGATATGGCAGGAAAGTGTTTGACTTGCTGAATGTGTCCTACTCTCCGCTTTTCGGATATACGGAGTTATCGGACAGGCAGATAGACACCTATCTGAAACGTTACCTGCCCTTGTTGGATTTACGGATGCTGTCGGTGGTGGAGAATGAAAGAGGCGAATTGGTGGGCGTGGCCATTACGATGCCCGGCCTGTCGAATGCCTTGCGTAAATCGAAAGGGCGTTTGTGGCCGTTGGGATGGTTCTGGCTGCTACGTGCGTTGAAATGGAAGAGGGAGGAGAAGGCCGAGATGTTTCTGGTGGCCGTGCGTCCCGATTACCAAGGCTTAGGAGTCAATGCCTTGTTCTTCAACGACCTGATTCCCGTGTATAACCGGTTGGGATTCCGGTATGCCGAGACCGGGCCGCAGTTGGAAGACAACATGAAGGAATTGAACCAATGGAAGCCCTTGCATCCCACCTTCACCAAGCGTAGGAGATGTTACAAAAAGATTTTATAGAAACAGGATTATGGAAGATAGAGTTGTAATAACAGGTATGGGAATATGGTCGTGCCTCGGGAAGACGTTGGACGAAGTGCGCGATGCGCTCCGTGCCGGAAAAAGCGGCATCGTGTTCAGCCGGGAGCGCAAGGATGCGGGTTTCCGTTCCGCTTTGTGTGCTTCTGTGGAACGGCCTGACCTGAAACCCTTTGTGTCTCGGAACTTGCGCCAGTTCATGCCGGAGGAAGCCCAGTATGCTTATATGGCTACGCGTGCAGCCCTTGAGCATGCCCGTTTGGATCAAGATTATATCTACCGGCACGAAGTCGGGATTATTTATGGAAACGACTCCGTGGCCGAAGCCACCATGCGTGCGCTCGACAAGTTCCGTGAGTTCAAGGATACGTCGGCTTGCGGTAGCGGGGCCATTTTCCAGTCGATGAATTCCACCGTGACGATGAATCTGGCTTGCCTGTTCCATTTGCGCGGCATCAACCTGACGGCTTCGGCTGCGTGTGCTTCAAGTTCACATGCCGTGGGGTTGGCCTACCTTTTGGTCCGCAACGGGATGCAGGATTGTGTCGTGTGTGGCGGTGCGCAAGAAGCAAACCTCTATGGTGTGGCGTCTTTCGACGGTATCCAGTCTTTCTCCGTGCGTGAGGAAGAGCCGGAAAAAGCCAGTCGCCCGTTCGACCGCGACCGCGACGGACTGGTGCCGGGGGGAGGTGCGGCTACGGTGGTGGTCGAGAGCTACGAACATGCCGTAAAGCGCGGCGCGCCTATCTTGGCTGAGATTGTGGGATGGGGATTTTCCGGAAACGGAGACCATATTTCCACACCCAATGTGACAGGGCCGGCGAGGTCGTTGGAGCTATGTCTGCGACATGCCGGTGTGACACCGTCGCAAATCGGTTACATCAACGCGCACGCCACGTCAACCCGCATTGGCGACAGCCGTGAGGCACAGGCTATAGCACAGGTGTTCGGGGACTACAAGGTGCCAGTCACTTCCACCAAGAGCCAGACCGGACACGAAATGTGGATGGCCGGAGCAAGCGAGTTGATTTATTCGATGCTGATGATGAAGAACGGCTTCATTGCCGGCAACATCAACTTCGAGCATCCCGACGAAGATACGGCTTGCCTTAACATCATACCGCAGACACGGGAAGCGCATTTCGACATGTTCCTTTCCAATTCTTTCGGTTTCGGAGGTACGAACTCCACCCTTATTGTAAGAAACATATAATAAACACGATAAAAACAAACAGTTATGACGCGTGAAGACATCGTAGAGAAAGTAAATGCCTTATTGGCAGAAGAGTTTGAAGTAGACGCAGAGGAGTTTGCCCCCGATGCGAACGTAAGGGACACGCTTTCCTTGGACAGCCTCAGCCTGGTGGACCTTGTCGCCATTATCCAACAGACCTACAAGGTAAAAATTCCCGTGGCGGACTTGCGGGAAATCAAGACGTTTGACAACCTTTACGATTACATCGAATCGCACGCCGGGCAAGAATGACAAGTTACGACATTAAAAGCCTGATACCCCAACGTGAGCCGATTTTGCTCGTAGACGCATTGGTCGGCGTGGAGGGCGGTGCGGTCCGGACGCGACTTACGGTGCGTCGTGACAATTGTTTTGTGGGCGAAGACGGATTGCTGGCCGAACCGGGGCTTGTCGAGCATATCGCCCAGTCGGCTTCTGCCTTTGCCGGTTACAAGGCCATGGAGGCTGGGGCTTCGGAACCGCCGGTAGGCTATATCGGCGAAGTGAGGAAGTTTCGGTGTTATCGTTGCCCCCGGGTGGGAGAGGAACTACAGACCACGGTGACTTTCGGCCCGGAAGTGGGCGGTGTGTCCGTACTGACGGGCGAGACCTGCGTAGGGGAAGAAACGGTGGCTTGTACGCAAATGAAGATTTATGTGGCTGAAGGATAAGTATTATAAGGTGTTGGCACGGCATGTTTCGGAAGGCTGTACGGTGTTCCGCATCGCGCTCCTGCCGGATTGCGAGGTCTATCGCGGACATTTTCCGGGAAAACCGGTATGTCCCGGGGCGTTCAACATCCAAATGGTAAAGGAGTGCGCCATGGAAGTGTCAGGCAAGGCATTGTGTATCCGTACAATCAAGCAATGCCGTCTGACGGCTGTGGTTTCACCCTGCACTTGTGCGGAACTGGACGTGGCGGTGAGCCTCTCTCCTGTGGAAGACGGGCTGGAGGTCAGGGCACGGGTAGCCGACGGGGAACAGGTGTATATGGAATATAAGGGATTGATGACGGTCGTTTGAATGGGCAATGAAGTATGATGTGGTGGTTATAGGCAGTGGATTGGGAGGATTGGAGTGTGCATATATCCTTTCTCGTGCCGGTTTGGGGGTGCTCGTCCTCGAACAAGGCCGACAGCCCGGCGGATGCCTCCAGTCTTACCGGAGACGGGGATGGGCTTACGACACTGGTTTCCATTATGTGGGAGGACTGGACGAAGGACAACCGCTGCATTCCGTTTTCACTTACTTGGGATTGACGGAACTGCCTTGGCAACGCCTTGACCATGAGTTCGACAAGGTGACGATAGGGCAGCGTACCTTTGCTTTTGCGCAGGGGTATGAAGATTTTACCGCAACGTTGGCTGCTGAATTTCCTGCCGAACGTCCGGCTTTGGAACGGTATGCCGCCTTATTAAGGCGTACGTCGGAACAGGAATTGGATTTGCTGAACCCACGTGCCGGGGAGACCGTATGGCCTTCACGCCTCGTTGAAACGGGTGCTTGGCAATATTTGAATGAAACCTTCCGCAATCCGTTGTTGGTGGAGGTGCTTTGCGGTACTTGCTTGAAGATGGAGCTTCGGCGCGATTCGCTTCCGCTTTTCACTTTCGTGCATGGCCAAAGCAGTTTCATTGAAAGCAGTTGGCGGTTGAAGGGTGACGGGGCTTTGATAACAGACCGGTTGGTGAGAGGAATCGGGCAGCAAGGTGGCCGGGTAGTGTGTGGAGCTGAGGTGGTCGAACTGGTAGAAAAGTGCGGAAGGTTGTCTGCGGCGGTCTGCCGGGACGGTGAAGTGTATGAAGGAGCGGTTTTTATCAGCGACATACATCCGGAGCAGACCTGCAAGTTGGTGAAGAGGAGCGAAAGGATGAAGAATGCTTACCGTCATCGTATGGCCGCGTTGCCGAACACGTTCGGCATGTTCACCGTGTCGCTCCGGATGAAACCTCAGTCATTGGAGTATTTTAATTATAACCGGTACATTTACGGGCATTCCGGTGTTTGGACGTTTTATGAAGACGGCGGGCCTGTATCCGGACTGATGGCTTCTTGCCGTGTGCCCGAAGACGGGAACCGGTTTGCCTCACAAGTGGACTTGCTGACTCCTATGACGTGGGAGAACTTTTGGATGTATAGGCCAGCTCGGATTGGAGGGGTTGTCGGTGATAGTGTGTTCGGCAGTGGTGGTGTGGGTGATCAGAGTATCATTTTAAAATGACGTGGGAGAAATGTGCGGTCTGGAGCGGAACAGAAGTAGGAGGGCGTGGCGGGGATTATGAGGCCATGAAAGGGCGTGTGGCTGATGAGTGTATCCGGTTGGCGGAACGGGTGATGCCCGGGCTGCGTGGTTGGGTGTCTGAATGCTATACCAGTACCCCGCTAACTTATCGCGATTATACCGGTGCTCCGGAGGGGACGGCCTACGGTTTGCGCAAGGATTATAGGAATCCGTTGGCTGCCTTGCTGTCCGTCCGTACACCAGTGCCGAACCTGTTCCTCACCGGACAGAACCTGATGTTGCACGGGGTGCACGGCGTGACGATGACCGCTCTGTTCACGTGTGCGGAAGTGTTGGGACGTGAGCGGATATGGAATATTGTAACAAATAAGAAAGGAGTGGAAATATGAAATATGCTTTAGTGACAGGGGGCAGCCGGGGAATAGGGCGGGCTGTCTGTGTGAGACTGGCCCGCATGGGCTACCACGTGTTGGTCAACTGCATGAGCCGGACTGACGAGGCGGAGCACACGTTGGAGTTGGTACGTCAAGAGGGGCAGGATGGTGAAGTTCTGAAATTTGACGTGGGAAACCGTGTGCAGGTATCTGCCGTGCTTGAGGCTTGGATGGAGAAGCATCCGGAAGAATACATAGAAGTGTTGGTGAACAATGCGGGGGTGCGCCGTGACAATCTGATGGTGTTCATGCCCGGAGAAGATTGGGACTGTGTGTTGGGTACCGGTTTGGGTGGATTCTACAACGTGACGCAACCTTTGCTGCAACCGATGTTAGTACATAAGTTCGGGCGTATCGTAAACATGGCGAGCGTAAGCGGATTGAAAGGCATGCCGGGGCAGGCGAATTATTCTGCTGCAAAGGGAGGAATCATTGCGGCTACAAAGGCTTTGGCACAGGAAGTGGCACGGAAGAATGTGACGGTGAATGCCGTGGCACCAGGTTTCATCCGGACTGACATGGTGGAAGGGTTGGACGAGGCTGCCCTGAAGAAAACCATTCCGGCGGGCCGTTTCGGGACACCGGAAGAGGTGGCGGGTGCCGTGGGATTTCTCGTTTCTCCGGATGCCGGTTATATTACCGGTGAAGTGATAGCCGTTAACGGAGGTCTTTATACGTAACGGATTGATGGGTTTCTTATGCTGATGGACGGGCTTGAGGATGTTTGCCGCGTAAGGGTGAAGTTCAGTGAAATTGATTCGATGCGAAGGGTCTGGCATGGGGCTTACGTTGCTTATTTTGAGGATGGACGGGAGTCTTTCGGCCGGCATTATCCGGGCATAGGATATGCCGACATGCAGCGGTCCGGTATCTACGCTCCGATTTACGACCTGCACTTGAGGTTCTATGCTCCGTTGGCACTGGACGATGTGGCGGTGGTGCATACACGTTATGTGTACCATCCCGGTGCACGGTTGGATTTCGAGTATAAAGTTTACCGTGAGGCGGACGGGGTCTTGTGTGCGGAAGGAAGTACGGTGCAGTTGTTCATTGATGTGGAAGGTATGCTTATGGTAGACCTGCCCGATTATTATAAGGAATGGCAGGAACGCTATGTGGAACGGGGTGATAACCATCCCTAAAACGAAAAACTGGCAGGTATGAGAAAACGATTGAATAACTTGTTTTTCGGAGTGGGCATGATAGCCGTCATCGTAATGTTTTTCTCTTTCGACGTAAGCCTTACCGAATTGTGGGAATACATTACAAAGGCCGGTTACTGGTTGGCGGCCATATTGGGGCTGTGGTGTGTGCTTTATCTCATGAACGCATGGGCGTGGAGGGTCATTATCCAGGGAGGAGGGCCTTGCACGGTGGGCTTCATGCAGTTGTTGAAATTGACTGTTTCCGGTTTTGCATTGAACTATGCCACTCCGGTAGGGCTGTTGGGCGGGGAGGCTTACCGTATTATGGAACTTTCAAAATACATCGGTGTGCAACGGGCTACTTCCTCCGTGATACTTTTTGCCATGATGCACATTTTTGCCCATTTCTGGTTTTGGGTGACGGGGGTCGTGGCCTATTGGGTCTTAGCTTTGACAGGGGATGTGCCGATGAATAGCGTAATGGGGATTGTATTGGGGATCATTACAGCCTTCTGTTGGTGCGGTATCTATCTTTTCATCAAAGGATACAAGAACGGGATGACGGTCAAATTGGTTCGCTTGCTGAGTAAAGTGCCCGGTTTACGGAGTTGGGGAGGACGTTTTATGGAGCACCATTTGGAGGACTTGCAAAAGATAGACCGGCAAATCGCTGAATTACAGAATCAGAACAAACGTTCTTTCTTCGGAAGTTTCGCTTTGGAATATGTCGGGCGCTTTTGCCAGAGCTTTGAGATTTTTTTCATGTTGGTCTTGTTTGGCATCGACGGTGGAGGTGGAGTGAACGGATATACGTTGACGTTTTTCCATTCCTTTCTGATTTTGGCTTTTACTTCGCTCTTTGCCAATGTATTAGGATTCCTTCCGTTGCAGTTGGGAGGGCGCGAGGGGGGCTTTGCCCTGTCCGTGGCCCAAATGGGAATGGGGGGAGGCATCGGTATGTTTGTAAGTATTATCAGCCGGGTGCGGGAATTGTTCTGGGCTTCTGTCGGGCTGTTGCTGATGAAGGTGGGTACCGGAGTGTCTGTGCCGGACGGGAGTGAGGAGCATACCGGATGACCAGGATAGGTATAGTCGGGCAAAGAGATAAGGTTTAAGATAAGGTATTAGGTTTATGGGAAAAAGAATTATTTTCATGTGGCTGTGCCTGACGGTAGGAGTCGGCATGGCATTCGGCCAACATACGATAGTAAAAGGCATTGTTACCGATTCGGTTACGGGAGAAGCCCTGCCTTCTGTCACGATTGTGTTTAAAGGGACGAATATCGGTACTACGACCGATATCGACGGGCACTTTTCTCTTTCTACCCGTACGTCGGGAAAAGTGTTGGAAGTAGTTTATATGGGGTATGACACCCAACATCTGAAAGTGGTACCGGGACGAACCAATCATTTTAAGATCCGAATGCGGGAAAGCGAGATTGCTTTACACGAAGTAACGGTAAAGCCGAAAAGGGAGAAGTATAGGAGGAAAGAAAACCCGGCTGTGGCTTTCGTAAAGCAGGTTATTGCACGGAGGGACAGCAACGACCCACGTAACCACGATTACTTCTGTTACGATCAGTATGAAAAGATTGTGATAGCGAAAAACGATTATAAACCGAAACCTAAGAAGGATGGAAAAACAGGGAAATTCGATTTCCTGTCGGAGTTTGTAGATACGTTGGAGGTCGGTACGACAATCCTTCCGATTTCGGAGAAAGAAAAAGTACAGACGGTGTATTACCGTCGCGACCCGAGGGCTGAGAAGACGGTGGTGAAGGGCGACAAGTCGTCCGGAGTAGACGAGGTCTTTTCGCGTGACGGGATACAGCAGTTTCTGGATGAAGTCTTTCGTGAGGTTGACATTTACCAGAATAACGTGCCTTTGTTCTTGCAACGTTTCGTGAGTCCGCTTTCTTCCATCGGGCCGACTTTTTATAAATATTACCTGCTTGACACGTTGGATGTGGAGGGTGACAGGTGTGCGGACTTGGCTTTCGTTCCTTTTGCGTCCGAGTCGTTTGGGTTTACAGGGCACTTATATGTGACGTTGGACTCCACTTATTTTGTCCGTAAAGCGATACTCAATGTGGCACAGGATATCAATCTGAATTTCATTTCCAGAATGACTATCGCGCAAAACTTCGAACGCGAGCCGGATGGTACCCGTGTCATTACGAAAGATGACATCAGTGTGGATTTTAAGCTGAGCGAGAAGTCGAAAGGCTTTTATGCGAGACGTTTGAATGTATATACCCATCAGTCGTTTGAGGCACCGGAAGGCGGGCAAGAACAAATATTCAAGGAAAGCGCACCGGTTATTACACAAAAAGAGGCTTATAGCCGTACGGAGGATTTTTGGGAAGAAGTTCGTCCGCAAGAAGCAGTCAAGAGAAATCCGAACTCTATGGAGAAGCTGATGGCGAAATTGCGTTCTGTCCCGCTCTTTGCCGTGACGGAGAAAGTGGTTTCTGTCTTGGTGTCGGGCTATGTTCCTACGAGTAAGGTGCCGGATAAGAACAAGTTTGAGTTTGGTCCGATGAATTCCACTATCAATGGTAATGCCATCGAAGGTGCCCGTTTCCGCGTGGGAGGGGCTACGACCCCTCAGTTGAGTAAGAATTGGTTCGTAGAGGGATATGCGGCATACGGAACGAAGGACAACAAGATGAAGTATGATGCCTTGGTGGAATATTCGTTCAACGACCGAAAGACGTACCGTAAGGAATTTCCTATGCACTCGCTCCGTTTTGAATACATGTATGACATCAACAAGTTGGGGCAGCAGTACATGTACACCAGTAAAGATAATGTGCTCTTGGCCATCAAGCGGAAGAAAGACACGCGGGCAACGTATTTGCGTAATGCCGAATTGACGTACAGCCGCGAGCATTATAACGGTATATCGTACAACGCCGTCATTCGTAACTTCCGTGAGTATGCCACGGATTATGCCCGGTTCGACCGTATAGGTGCCGATGGAGCCGTGACGCCTGTGAGAAAGTATGACATGACGGAATTGGAACTGAAATTCCGTTATGGTAAGAATGAGAAGTTTTATCAAACCCATGATGAACGAATACCGATTACGTATGATGCGTTGGTTTTTAATTTGGAACATACCATGTCGAAACAAGGTTTCTTAGGTTCTTCGTATGATTACCAACGTACGGAATTGGGCGTGCAGAAACGTTTGTGGTTTTCGGCTTTCGGTTTTGTGGATGTGATAGGCAAAGCCGGGAAGGTGTGGAACAAAGTGCCTTATCCCTTGTTGATTTTGCCTAATGCCAACCTGACTTATACGATTCAGCCGGAAGCTTATACGAATATGAATGCCGTAGAGTTCATTAATGATGAATACATATCGTGGGATGTGACGTATTATATGAACGGGTTGATATTGAACCGCCTTCCTCTCATCAAAAAATTAAAATGGAGGGAAGTGCTTTGCTTCAGGGGGCTGTGGGGGCATTTGACAAATAAGAACAATCCCATGAAAGAGGGCAATGGGTTGTATGTTTTTCCTGCCGGATCGGGCGTGATGGGCCGTGCGCCTTATATGGAAGCCAGTGTAGGCATCGAAAATATATTCAAGTTCATGCGCCTTGATTATGTCTGGCGTTTGAACTATCGCGATAATCCAGGGATACAAAAGCGAGGCGTGCGCTGTACGATGAGCGTGTCGTTTTAGACATCAGGCATCAAGGATGGGAAATGGCAAGTTTTTGCATGTGCAGAAACTTGCCATTTAAGAAATGTGTGTATGTTATTTTCAGTAGTCCTTCTTATTTTTGTTTGCTGTAGGGCTTGAGTGGGTCTTGTTTGGCAAATGCGGCACGGTCTTTCATGAACTGTACCAAGAAGATACAGAAAAGGATAATAGTAATGAGGGTGCCCAAGATGTCGAATATTCCCCATTCGATGCCCCGCCAGTCGACATGCCATTCGGACCATGACGTGTACATGTAGAGTATGTTTAAAAGGATAAGCAGCAAACGGAATTCTGTAGGACCGAGTTTGCCGTACGTCAGGCAGAATTCTTCCTTGACGATAGTACATACGTAAGTGTAAATGGAAAGGCTCAAATAGCCTGCCAAGGCAGCCAATGCCACATCCATGCGGAACATTGGAGAAAGTCCGGCACCAAGAAAGATGAGGCAGGTGGTGACGGCATCCAATGTATGGTCGATGAAGAAACCGTATACCGGCCGTTGGGTATTACGGAAACGTGCCAGTGTGCCGTCCAGGCTGTCGCCGTACCAATGAAGTACCAACCCGAACGATGAAAGCCACAAATATTTGATGTCTGTATTCGACAGCCATCCCCCTATGGCATAAATTACTGTACCCAATACGCCGATATAAGTCAATGTGTCCGAAGTCATCCATCCGGGTTGTCTTTGGGCTAACCATACCAGTGCTTTCTTCTCGGCTTTGCTGAGAAGGGAAGTTTGAATTCTTTCTGCTGATTCTTTTCCCATTGTTGTATTTTTATCTGTGTAAAAAATATGAATGTCCTACAAAGGTAGGACTTAATTTTAGGGCGGAAGTGTTCTTATATGAGACAGAAATGGTCTATTTGGATGAAAGGGAAAGAGTTGTGGTTACAGGAAGTCCTGTTCGGGTTATTCCTTCCGCCTCTATGGATAAGGTGGTTCTTTTGTTGTTATTGTAAAAACGTAGCTGTGCCTCTCCTTGTGCATTGAACTTCACTTCGGGATTCCAATACAGCGTGCGGCGATAGTCTGCAGTGCCAGGCAGGGGACGCCGGCTATAGTCCGGGTGATAGAAGTCCTTGCACACGGAGTAGCCTCTCACGAGGTAACGGCGGTCACGGAAGGTGTATTGTCGTGCTTCACCCGGGAAAAGGCGGTAGTCTACCACCACGTCGGGTTGGTCTGTACCGCTGTACTTCCAACTGTTTTCCTCGCGGGGGGAATAGTCGGTGTAGATGTAAAGTTTGTCCAGATTGTAGAGCTTGTGGTATTTGCGGCGTACGGCTTCCGTTTGGTTGGTGATGGCCACTCCCACAGGTAATGTCTTGTCCTTGTGGTTGAGCGGCAGGCTGTCGTAACGTTCCTGTATGAAGTAATGGCGGGACTGGTTCATGTCGCCGATGTAGGCTGTGCAGACTTGTTTGGTAAAAGTGCGCCAGTCATACATGCCAGAGTTCAGTCCGTAATCTGCTGCCAGGTTGAACGCCTCGTAGGCATCCACCACGAGCGTGGGTTTCTTCAGGTTGAGTTTGCGCAAACCGCCGCGCTTGTTGCGTACGGTCACGGCAGACATAAGGTGCGTGCCCGAAACCAGACTGTCCGGCAGAAGTGACGTGTTTTCCATGTTTTCGAATACGGCATCATGATAATAGCTGTATGGCTTGGGGAAGACGGGATAGAAGCGGTCTTGCTTCACGTAATAGTCCGGGTAGGCTTCTTCGTCGTGGAACTCCTTGTAATTCCGTTTCTCCTTCCGCTTGCTGAATTTGGTGGAGTCCGTAGCCGTCAGGAAGAGGCTGCAATCACCGTGCAGGATGGGGGAGAGCATGGTGAAACGCCCTCCTTTGGTGTCCTGTGAGGCTTCCACGATGTCAGTGCCTTGGGCGAAAGTGGCTGTCACGGTCACTTCCTTTTTCATCTTGCCGCTGTAAGTCGTGCCGTAAAGGTCGTCCAACGAAAACGGCGTGCCGGCCGTAGTGTAGAGGGGAAGCTCTTTTCCCATCCCCGGGATGTAGATAGTATCGCCATAGTCGGCTTCTGGCAAGAGTGAGTAGGTGGGATGCACGCTGCCTGTCAGGGTTTGCATCCGTTCGGGATAGAAAGACAGGCGGAACGGTTCCACGCCTGCCATCTCGTGCCATTCGTAGCGCCGCCATCCCTGTACGAGCATGAGCAGGTCGAGATTGCGGCGGTGTATACTGTCGTCTGCTTCGAAATAATATCCCGGGTCCTCCACGAAGCCTTTCAGGTCACTGCAAAGCAGCATTTCGGTAAGTATTGTGCCGTTGTCATAGGTTGATTCATCCGTACTGTGGTCACGTACGGAAATGGACAACCGGGCAGAGTCAGGTAGGGAGGCATGGAGTTTCAGACGTATTTCTATAGGCTCGAACGGTGCATATTCTCTTTTTACTCCGTCTACGGTCAGTAATGTACGTGAAGGGGTATGGTGGTTGACGAAGAAAAGGCGTTCGGCCAAGATGTGTCCACGTCCGTCGAAGAGGGTCATTTGGTTCACTCCTTCAGCCAAGCTGTCGGCCGGAATATCTGCTGAGGCTTTTCCTTGACTGTCCAGCCCTAAGGCCAAGAAAGCCTGTGTGGCTCCACCGTGTAGGATTTGTAAGCCGATTTTCTCGTCGGACAGTCCATGACTTTCTATCCGGGTATGGACCAGGCTGTCATTTTGTGTGATGCGCAACGTGCATCCTGTATCCTCAACTTCTGGTAATTCCACTTCATATTCATATTTCCCGTATCGGAATACGGCTTTGTATCTTTCTTCGGCTGAGACTTGGGGGATGTAGAACGTGCCGCGTCCGCGATGGACGGTATGCGTACGTGCAACAATCTGCTCATGACAATCGTATATTGTGAGTTCTGCATCGACATGCTGTCCGTTCTCATCGTTCAGTTCGAAGGCCACGTGTCCGGGTAGTCCGGCCACGAGTGTGCCCCCTTCCGGATAGAATTTCAAGTCCATGTCCGGTTTCCCTTTCCGTGTGCGGAAGTATCGTCGCAGAGGGCGAAGCGTCATGTCTTTTGGGTAAGTGCCGGGAGAGGACGGACGATCGAATACGGGAAACACACGTGAGTAGAGCTTGTCGTAGTCGCGGAAGTAATCTTTTGCCATCTGTTTGTTGTAAAACATCTCTTCTGTGTAGGGGGAGTGAGGATGTTCATAACAGCCGAAGTTCAGCATCCAACGTGTATAGGCTCGTAGTTCGTAATACCCGGCGTACAGGGAGTCGGTGAGCAGAAAAGCACCGTGTGCCGTGCCGTCCGGCATTTCCAGCTGCTGGCGTTCCACCAGATAACCGTCCGGTGTGAGTAACTCCACGTACAGGATACGGCTCAAGTCCGTGAGGGTTTCTTTGTCGCTGCGGGTTACGTAACCTTTGTACCAAATGGTGTCGCCTACGAAATAGCAAGTGTTGTCTATGTGCAGGTACACTTTCTCTTGTGGCAAGGTTTCTCCGAAAAGTTTTACACGGGAGGCTAGGGTATCTATGCCCGGTACATCTGTTGGGTTTTGTGTCGAGGTGGATGAGCACAGAATGAAGATGGCATTCAGCCAAAGTAGAATTTTTTTCATGATGTATTCTTTTTGGATTTTATCTTGCAAACCCCTTGGTTCAAGCTTATGTGCAAATGTAATGATTTTCCGGTGATTAAGAAAGATAGAACAGGGATTTTCCCGAGTAAATCCCCCATATTAGAAATACAGCCGCAATCCTTTATGAAGGATTGCGGCTGTATGATATGAAAAAAGGAAAGACGCGGATTATTTTACCGGCATTTTGTCTATCCGTTTTTGATGACGACCGCCCTCGAAATCCGTGGCGAAGAATTCGTCCATGATTTTGCGTGCCATTTCCGTATCGATGAAACGTCCCGGCATGACCAACACATTGGCATCGTTGTGCTGACGGCACAAATGGGCGATTTCCGGAATCCAACTCAAGCCTGCGCGTATGCCTTGGTGCTTGTTCAGCGTCATGCTGATACCTTCGCCACTGCCGCATATAGCTATGCCCGGATAGCATTCGCCGTCTTCTACGGCTCGTGCCAAAGGATGGGCATAATCGGCGTAGTCGCAACTGGCTTCGGAATCCGTACCAAAGTCCTTGTAGGCATAGCCTTTTTCGGCCAGGTATTCCTTCACGAATTGCTTGAGTGCATACCCTGCGTGGTCTGAGGCCAGACCGACAGTCTTCACTTTCATCATCAGAGCATTTCTTTGACTTGGTTGTACACGTTCAGTGCCGTGAAGCCGAGTTTCTCATCGAGCACCTTGTAGGGAGCCGAGAAACCGAAGCTTTCCAAGCCGAACACCTTGCCGTTGGCACCTACCAGACCTTGGAGGTTGACGGGCAGACCGGCGGTGAGGCCGAATATCTTGGCACCGGCGGGCAGAATCTCTTCCTGATAACACGGACATTGGCTACGGAACAAACCTTCTGACGGGCAGCTTACGATGCGTACTTTCACACCGTCTGCCCGTAACAAGGCTGCACCCGCCACGAGCGTAGATACTTCGGAACCGGAAGCCACGAGGATAACGTCAGGATTCTCATCGGAACCGGCAACGATATAAGCACCTTTGGCTGCCTGGCTATAATCATTTCCTTCCGGCAACATCTCAATGTTTTGGCGGGAAAGGATGAGGGCGGACGGAGTGTCGGTGTTCTCCATGGCGAGTTTCCAACATGCTGTAGTCTCTTCTGCGTCAGCAGGACGGAGCACGAGCAAGGAATTCTGGCCATGATGGTTCTTCAGCTTTTCCATCAGGCGGATTTGTGCCTCTTGTTCAACCGGTTCATGGGTCGGGCCGTCTTCGCCTACACGGAATGCGTCGTGTGTCCAAATGAATTTCACAGGAACTTGCATCAAAGCTGCCATACGTACGGCCGGTTTCATATAGTCCGAGAATACGAAGAATGTACCGCAAGCAGCAATGACACCGCCGTGGAGCATCATACCGATGCAGCAGCAGGCCATGGTCAGCTCGGCTACGCCAGCTTGGAAGAACGCACCGCTGAAATCACCGGAAGTAAAGGCGTGTGTCTTCTTCAGGAAGCCGTCGGTCTTATCAGAATTGGAAAGGTCGGCCGAAGCGCAAATCATGTTGGGCACTTGTTCTGCCAATGCGCCCAGTACGGCAGCAGAGGCGTTACGGGTGGCATCACCTGCTTTCTGTTTGATGGCAGTCCAGTCCACCTTGGGCGCTGCTCCGCTGAACCATTCGGCCTGTTGTGCTGCTTTTTCGGGATTGGCAGAAGCCCATGCTTTTTCTTCTTCCACGCGGGCGGCTACGATACCTTTCAGTTCTTCGGCACGTTTGGCATAAAGTTCCTTCACGTCGTCGAAAATCACGAACGGATTTTCCGGGTCTGCACCGAGGTTCACCATGGTGTTCTTATAAGCGTCTCCACCGAGAGGAGCACCGTGTGTCTTACAGTTATGTTCGTAGGAAGAGTTGTCGTCCTTACGGGCACCCTTGCCCATGATACACTTACCGATAATCAATGTAGGACGTTGGTTTTCTGCTTTTGCAGCGTTTAACGCCTCGCGAATCTGTTCGCAGTCGTTACCGTTGATTTCAATGACGTTCCAGTTCCATGCACGGTATTTCATGGCTGTGTCCTCGGTTGTTACATCCTTGGTCTCGGTAGAAAGTTGGATGTCGTTGGAGTCGTAGAACATGATCAGGTTGTCCAGGCCGAGGCAACCTGCAATACGTCCGGCACCTTGGGAGATTTCTTCCTGGATGCCCCCGTCGGAAATATATGCGTAGATGGTCTCTTTGGCAAAAGTCGGATTGCCGGTACGTGCGGCCAAAAACTTGGCAGCGATGGCTGCACCAACGGCGAACACGTGTCCCTGTCCCAACGGACCTGAAGTGTTTTCGATGCCGCGCATTACGTCTACTTCGGGATGGCCCGGGGTGGGAGAACCCCATTGGCGCAACTGTTTCAGTTCGTCAAGCGTGAACTTGCCGATGAGGGCCAATTGCGAATAGAGCATGGGAGCCATGTGTCCGGGGTCGAGAAAGAAACGGTCGCGTCCTTCCCATTTAGGATTAGCCGGATCATATTGCAAAAATTCGGAGTACAATACGTTGATGAAGTCAGCACCACCCATTGCACCGCCCGGGTGGCCGGATTTGGCCTTTTCAACCATGGAAGCAGCCAGGATACGGATGTTGTCGGCTGCGTGGTTCATTACTTGTTTGCTATTCATATTCACTAAATTTTAAATTGAATCCATACTTAAACAGTTTTAAATCCTGTTTTTTTGTATTTTATAAGAACAAAGATAATGGTTTTATTCCGAATATTTATCTTTTGAACCGGACGGCTGCTTCTTCAATGGGCAGTCCGGCCTTATAGTTTTCAATATATTTGTTGAAGCCTTCCACGTCCTCTGCTGTGGGTGAAACCTCTATGCCTGCATCACCGGCAAAGACATGTTCGTCCAAGAAGTCAGCCAGTGATTGTTTCTTTTCGTTGTTTACAAGGTAGGAACCCAACAGGGCGATTCCCCATGCACCGCCTTCTCCGGCTGTTTCCATGACAGATATCGGAGAGTTAATGGCTGCTGCCAAAACCCGTTGGCCTACTCCCTTGGTACGGAACAAGCCCCCGTGGCCGGTAATCCGGTCCACTCTGATTTTTTCTTCGTTGAAAAGGATGTCGTTACCAATCTTAAGAACACCGACAGAAGCATATAAGTGTGCCCTCATAAAGTTGGCCAAGTTGAATTTGTCATTGGCGGAGCGGACAAATAAAGGTCTGCCTTCGGCAAGTCCGGTAACAGGTTCGCCAGAGAAATAATTGTAGGATACGAGTCCACCGCAATCCGGATGGCCTGTGAGTGCGTGGTTGTAAAGCTTGCCGTATATGTCGTCCATATCGACGGGCTGGCCCTGAAGTTCTTGGAACTCCTTGAAAAGGTTGACCCATGCGTTGAGGTCGGAAGTACAGTTGTTGCAGTGTACCATGGCGACGAGGCTTCCGTCCGGCGTGGTTACCATGTCTATCATCTCGTAAGGTTTGGACAATTCCTTTTCCAATACGATCATGGAGAAGGAAGAAGTTCCGGCCGAAACATTTCCGGTACGTTGTTTGACTGCATTCGTGGCCACCATACCGGTTCCGGCGTCACCCTCCGGGGGACAAAGCGGTATGCCAGCTTTCAAATTGCCGGATACGTCCAGTCTCTTGACTCCTTCAGGAGTGAGCAGGCCGGCATTTTCGCCAGCATTCAATACCTTGGGGAGAATATTTTCCAGTTTCCAACCATATCCTTTGGGGGCAACCAGTTTGTCAAACTTGGCCACCATTTCAGCCGAATAGTTCTTGGTGGCCGGGTCGATGGGAAGCATGCCAGATGCATCGCCAATGCCCAATACCTTTTCACCCGTAAGTTGCCAATGTACGTAACCCGCAAGCGTAGTCAGGAAATCTATTTCGTTGACATGCTTTTCGTTGTTCAGTATGGCTTGATATAAATGAGAGATGCTCCATCTGAGAGGGATGTTGTAGACAAAAAGCTCGGATAGAGCTGCAGCGGCTTGCCCGGTGTTCGTGTTTCTCCATGTACGGAAAGGGACCAGAATCTCTTCATTCTTGTCGAATGCCATGTAGCCGTGCATCATAGCGCTGACGCCAATGGCTGCCAAGGTCTCTATTTCTGTGTCATATTGCTTTTTTACATTGGCACGGAGATCGGCATAGCAATCTTGCAGTCCATACCATATTTCTTCTATACTGTATGTCCAAAGGCCATCTACCAACTGGTTTTCCCAAGTATGACTTCCTTGGGCGATGGGGTGGTTCTCAGGATCAATCAGGACCGCCTTGATTCGTGTAGAACCGAATTCTATACCCAGGATAGCTTTTCCGGTTTCGATGGTTGACTTAGCATCTGTTTTCATATTTAACCCTATAAATTAAAGTATAACAATAATAAATGAATAAATTAAAAGTGCTGCAAACGATAGCTCGCCGAGCACTTTTAATTTTAAATCCTTTGCCGGTATGCTATTAGCAAAGTGCTTTGTTCAGCATATAATACACTTCGTTCATGCGGAGTTCCTTCTTGAACTCGCTGATAGTCGTGTCTTTGTTGATGTGTACCATTTCGATACCGGAAATTTCGGCATAGTCTTCCCAATATTCGGCTGTCAAGTCGTATGAGAAGCAAGAATGGTGTGTTCCACCGGCCAAAATCCAGGCACCTGCACCGATTTCGAAGTTCGGCATGGGTTTCCATAATGCGGAAGCCACAGGGAGCTTAGGCAGAGGTTTCGGTTCGATACATTCCACATCGTTTACAATGAGGCGGAAACGGTTGCCCAAATCAACGACCGTGGCAGTGCAGCCTTTGCCTACTTTTGAAGTGAAGACCAAACGGGCTGTCTGGCTCTTGCGGATACCGATACCAAGGAAATGTACTTCCAGACGCGGTTTCTTTGCTGCGATGAGCGGGCAAACTTCCAACATGTGAGCTTGCAGGATAGAACTGTTCTCTCCATTGAAATTCAACGTGTAATCCTCCAAGAATGAACAACCTGTAGGCAGACCTTGGTTCATTACCCATACCGTACGGTAGAGAGCGGCAGACTTCCAGTCGCCTTCGGCACCGAAACCATAACCATCGGCCATCAAACGTTGTGAAGCTAAGCCGGGGATTTGGTCGAAATGGCTGCCGTCTGTTTGTCCCAAGTCATCGAAGTTGGTTGTGAAACCTTTGGCTCCTTTGGCTTTCAAGATGGCTCGCAGGGCGAGTTCAGCCTTAGCTGAGTTCCACACCTTTTGATAAGCTTCAGTGGTCTTGTCTTCCAATGTGGCATCGTGATCGTATTCATTAAAATAGGTTTTCACTAAAGCTTCCACATCGGCATCTTTTACTTCTGCATGGTATTGCATCAGTTCGCTAACCGGACAGTAGTCTACATGATAGCCCATGCGTTGTTCTGCCTCGACTTTATCCCCGTCTGTTACGGCTACATTGTTCATCTGGTCTCCGAAACGGATAATCAACATGTCTTGTGCATCAGCCCATGCGGCACAAACACGCATCCATACGGCAATCTTGTGTTGGGTATCCTCGTCTTGCCAATAACCTACGACTACTTTACGGCGGATACGCATACGGGTACAGATATGCCCGAATTCGCGGTCACCGTGGGCAGATTGGTTCAGGTTCATAAAGTCCATATCCATGGTATCCCAAGGTATCTCTTTGTTGAACTGCGTGTGGAGATGGAGCAACGGTTTCTTTAACTGCTGCAAACCGTGTATCCACATCTTAGCCGGTGAGAATGTGTGCATCCAGGTGATTACGCCAATGCACTTCTCGTCATTGTTGGCTGCTTTGAATACGGCTTCCACTTCTTTGGAAGAATTGGCCGTTCCTTTATAGACTACTTTAACGGGAAGTTTGCCGGAGGCATTCAAACCGTTAACCATTTGAGTGGAGTGACCGTCGACTGCCACTACTGCGTCACCACCGTACAGAAGCTGTGCTCCCGTAACAAACCATACTTCATATTGATCAAATGCGTTCATGATAAAAATTTTAAATTGTTAGAGATTTGTTAGTTAATATACTTTGTTTATTTCTTTTTCTGTCCGTAGTAGGCGTTCGGTCCGTGTTTACGGTTATAATGCTTCTCGATGAGCAGTGGATTCATTGTGGTTTCGGGGTTTACCATAAAGGATACGAAAGCCATTTTGGCACACTGCTCCATCACCTTGGCATTGTAAACGGCATTGGCCGGACTCGTACCCCAACTGAACGGACCGTGATTCTTTACCAATACACCTGGTGTGTGGTCGGGGTTGATTCCTTCAAACCGTTTAACGATAACATTGCCGGTTTCCAATTCGTATTGTCCTTCTACTTCTGCCTTTGTCATGTCGGAGGTGCAGGGGATAGCTTCGTGGAAATAGTCGGCATGTGTCGTCCCGATATTAGGAATGTCTTTGCCGGCCTGAGCCCATGCGGTAGCATAAGTGGAGTGGGTGTGGACTACTCCTTGAATGTTCGGGAAAGCTTTGTAGAGGACAAGATGTGTCGGTGTGTCGGATGAAGGATTCAATTCTCCTTCTACCACCTTGCCGCTTTCCAAATCTACCACAACCATGTCCGAGGCCTTCATTGTATCGTAGTCCACGCCGCTCGGTTTGATGATTACGAGTCCCTTTTCACGGTCGATGCCTGATACATTCCCCCATGTGAAGATAACCAAACCTTGTTTTACTAAATCAAGATTGGCTTGATATACCTTTTCTTTGAGTTCTTCTAACATAGTTCATAATTTAAATTTAGGGGCTTTACGGTAAGCGTTTTCGTTGAACTTATATAAAGCAGCTCCCCGTTTCGACCCTGTTTTATCAATTTTATCTGTTTTTTCGATATAGTTCAAGTCTGCAACCCGTTTGCGGAAATTCCGTTTATCAAAAGGCTCCCCATAGATAGCTTCGTACAAACTTTGCAATTGGAACAGAGTGAACATACTTGGCAAAAGGTTGAAACCGATAGGTTCGGAAGAGGCTTTCTTTTGCAACATAATTCTGGCTTGATTTACCATTTGGGAATGGTCGAAAACTAGTGGTGGAATTTCGTTGATTTCCGCCCAATGCGCATTATGCTGCTGTACCAGATTCCGGTCATATTCATTGATGTTGATTAATGCATAATATGCCACGGATATTACTCTTTCTCCCGGGTCACGGTCTACTTCTCCAAAGGTTCCGACCTGTTCCATATATACGTTTTCAAGTCCTGTCAGTTCTGCCAAGACTCTTTTGGCTGCATCGTCTACGCTTTCTCCGTCTTGCACGAATCCACCCATTAAGGACCAACTACCCTTTGCCGGTTCGAAATTCCGCTTGAGCAAGAGCAGTTTTAAACTGCCCTTGTCAAAGCCGAATATGATGCAATCTACGGAAACGTAGAATCGAGGGTTTATATTATAATAGGTGGTCATTATCTATATTTGTGTTACCAGAAATATGCATAGAATAAGGCACAGAGTATGATGACACCTAAAGAGGCTATGACATCCCAAACGTTCCAACTTTCACGGATGGTCTTCTTATAATTGCCTGTAAAGGTGATTGCAGCAACCTGCTCGGCAGATGGTTTCGCTGTGAACATTGATACAATGTACATCAGAATGATGATGAATACGAGCAGCCAGACCTCGAAGATGAGCCAATTGGTCTGCCAGAACCAACTGGTATATTCCCAAAATGCGCCGTCCATGACAGCTTTTCCAGAGTCGGTAATGACGTTGGTGAGCAAACGTACCATACCAATCAGGAAACCGCCAATCAGACCCCATTCACCCGCTTTCGGAGTGATTCTCTTGGAGAATATACCAAGGGTGAATACGGCAACCATGGCTGGGGCAATCAAGGATTGGATATCTTGAAGGTATGAGTATAAGTTACCCATGTTCATCATGATGGGCATCCATGCCAATCCGAGCAATACGACCACAACTGTAGCCACACGTCCTACCAATACATAATGACTTTCACTCTTTCCTTTTTTCATAGGCTTGTAGAAATCCTCTGTAAACAAAGTGGCACAGCTATTGAAGAATGCGGCCAAGGAAGCTACGAGTGCACAGATAAAACCGATAGTCACAATACCTTTAATTCCAGCCGGGAGAATGTTTTTTACCATCATGGCAAAAGCACCATCGGTGTCATGGGTGTTAGTGATATCCATGACAATACCACTGCCGGCTTTTTGGGAAAGTGCAAAAGCCACCATGCCGGGAATGAGGAACATGAAAACCGGAAGGAGTTTGAAATAACCGGCCGCAATTGTACCACGGCGCGCACGTGCCATGACTTTGCCGTTATCTTCACCTTTGGTTTGTCCGAGTACACGTTGTACAATATGTTGGTCTGTACACCAATACCAAAAACCGATGATTGACGCACCGAGGAAGACCACATAACCGGGGAATTGCGGATACATGGGGTCAGCGGGATCGGTGTGGAACATGTGGGTTGTTCCGAACCCGTCATGGGCTGCATTGCATACGGCCATCATTTGAGACCATCCTTCAGTGATGCTACCGTCACCCAACATGTTCAAACCGAGGAACAGAACCAAGAAAGAACCGATAATGAGAATCGGGGTCTGGATGGCGGATAAAGTCATTACTCCTTTCATTCCGCCAAATACCGTGAATACGGCAGTGATTGCGATAAGGCCAATCGCACCGTACCAGAACGGAAGGCCGAGGAGGTACTCAAAGAAGATACCACCGGTAAACGCAGTGACGGAGACTTTGGTCAACACGTAGGCAATCAGTGTGATGATGGACAGCCACGAACCTGTACGTTGGGTATAGCGGAATTTCAGGAAGTCCGGCATCGTGATAATCTTGCCCATTTTGTTATTCAACAATTGATAGAATGGAACGAACAACCAACCTAATATCAGAATCATCCATCCTTGCATTTCCCAATGGGCCATGCCTACACCGTCTTTGGCTCCTGTGCCGGCCAGACCGACAAGGTGTTCGGAACCTATATTGGCTGCAAAAATAGCCGCACCGATGATGTACCAAGGTTCGCCCTTTCCGAAAAGGTAATCTTGGCTGTCGGCCCCTTGCATTTTCTCTTTGTCTTTTTTGATGGAACGGTAGACAGCCCATACAATCGCTATGACTCCGATGGCGAGAACCAACCAGTCAAGCCATATAAATTCACTTGAATTCCAATTCATGTCTTTGTTTTTGTTTGATGATATAGTTAATGATAATTATTTCTCCACGGTGAATTTGAAAATACATTCGCTGTGATAAGCCTGTCCCGGCTCCAATATTACCGAAGGCCATTCCGGTTTATTCGGGCTATCGGGGTAGTGCTGGGTTTCGAGGCAAACGGAAGCACGCTGGTTGTATACGATTCCTTTCTTTCCGCTTAATGTACCATCCAAGAAGTTTCCGCTGTAGACTTGAATGCCGGGTTCATTCGTATAAACTTCTAATGAGATGCCGCTTGTCGGCGAAGTTAGTTTTGCTGCTAATTGGTTGATATCTCCTTGGGTGTTCAATACCCAATTATGGTCATAACCGTTGCCGTTTTTCAGTTGGATAAAATCAAATTTGTCTATATCCTGTCCTACGGCTTTCGGAGTAGTAAAATCCATTGGAGTTTCTTTTACCGTAACGATTTCGCCCGTAGTCATATATGTACTGTCTACAGGAGTATAGTTGTCCGCATTGATATATAAAATATGATCGGTAGCTGGTTGAGACGGATTGCCTGATAAGTTGAAATAAGAATGGTTGGTCATATTGATGACGGTCTTCTTATCTGTGGTTGCATCGTATTTAATGTCCAAGGCATTATCACCGCTTAGGGTATAGGTCACCGTTGCAGTTACAGCTCCTGGGAAGTTTTGGTCTCCGTCAGGAGAATACATCGTCATAGCCAGTGTCGTATCGTTCAATTGCTTTCCCTCATACACTTGATATTGCCATCCTTGAGGCCCTCCATGCAGACAATGGCCAAAATTATTGGTGGGCAATTGAATAGAATCCCCATCAATAACGATTCTGCCTTTGTTTATTCGATTGGCATAGCGACCTATTGCGGCCCCGAAATCACTGGGCTTGTTAATGTAATCGGCTATACTGTCGAAACCTAACACGACATCGCGTAAAGAATCATTTTTGTCTGGTACCATAATAGATACGATCCGCCCGCCAAAGTTTGTGATACAAACTTCCATTCCATTGGAATTTTTAAGAGTGTACAAACTTGTCGGTTTGCCTTTTACGTCGGCTACGAAATTCTGCGGATCAAGTCCTGAAACGGTTAAATTACTTTGAGGTTGTTGGCTACATGAAGCCAAAAGAACTGTGATAAGTCCTACACCTAAGATTGCATTTCTTTCTTTTTTCATGGTGAATGAATTAAAAGATTTAAATTGAATGTAAAGTTACGACTTTATCTCGTATTTCTATTGCAAATATAGATGTTTTTGGGCATAAGGTGTATGCCTTACACTTCTTTTTATTCTTTTTTCTATGTTATAGTTTATTAAAAACCGTACAACTGTAGAAAAATAAGATAGATAAGACACCATTTTATTCAGTTGTGGGTTGCGTTAATAAAAAGGGAACCACTACATTATAATGATTCCCTTTTTCTACATAAATAAGATGCTAAGATTTTGTTTTTAGCAGAGTTTTCTGGATCCGTCTCCGATGACTACATCAATAATGACCGGTTCTTTGCCGAATTTTTCTTTGAATTTCGATTTGGCTACTTTTACGAAGTTGTCATAAAGTTCATCACTTACAAGGTTGATAGTACAACCTCCGAACCCTCCTCCCATAATACGAGAACCAGTTACCCCTTCTTCTTTTGCTATATCATTCAGAAAGTCCAATTCCGGGCAGGAAACTTCGTATTCTTTGCTCAGGCCGTAATGGGTTTCGTACATTTTCTGTCCTACGGTTTCGTAGTCGCCTTTCTCCAAAGCGTCACAAACAGCCAAGACACGTTCTTTCTCGCCAATGACATATTTAGCTCGCATGAAATCTTCAGCTGATACTTCGTTCTTCACTTCGTCCAACATGGCATAGTCTGCATCGCGTAAACTTTTTACCTCTGGGTGATGCTTGTTGATGGTGGCAGCTACGTTTTCGCAACTTCTGCGGCGGTCATTATAGGGGGAACCTACAAGTTCGTGCTTTACGCAAGAGTTTACCAATACCAATTTATAGCCTTTCGGGTCGAACGGGAAGTATTCAAACTCACCGCTACGGCAATCCAAACGCATCAAACTACCTGCTTTACCGTGAACAGAAGCGAATTGGTCCATGATACCGCAATTGCATCCCAAATATTTATGTTCTGTAGCCTGTCCTACTTTAGCCAATGTCATTTTGTCTATTTTGTTTTCGCCGAACATATCGTTGAGTGCAAAAGCATATACGCTTTCCAATGCAGCAGAAGAAGACATTCCTGCGCCGAGAGGAACATCGCCAGCGAATGCTGTGTTAAAACCTTCCACAGGAACACCCAATGCCATCATTTCCCGGCACACGCCGAAAATGTAGCGAGCCCAACTTGCTTTTGGTCCCTTTTCATCGTCTAAAGAAAACTCCACGTAATCTTTCAAGTCGATAGAGTAGGCACGTACATTTCTTGTCCCGTTTACTTTTATTTCAGCTATCATACCTTGTTGAACAGCACCGGGGAATACAAATCCGTCATTATAATCAGTGTGTTCACCGATGAGGTTGATACGACCCGGAGAAGCATATACAGAACCGGTTGTTCCATCAAAATGTTCAATGAAACGGCTTCTTACATCATCTATTGTCAATTTCATAATCCATTTATTTTATGAGGTTAATAAAAAGAGATTTTTCTTATCCTTTAAGTCCTACCTTAGAACCTTTCCAACAGAACCAAATAACATAGAGGTAGTAGATAAACATCATGCAGATTGCCATTCCTACACCTGCATGGTCCACTACGACACCCATCAACAACGGCAGTGTGGCCGCACCTATTACACCCATGTTAATGATACCGCTAGCTGCTTTTGTATGTGGTCCCAATTCCTGCAAACCGAGGTTGAAGATGAGCGGCCACATTACAGAGTGGAACAAGCCGGCTGCCAACATGGCGTATACGGCCGCCATCCCCGGAAGAACGAATGAAATGCCGACGCATGCCGCACCTCCGAGAAGGCAAACCGTCAACAAATGGCGTGGTTGGTATTTGCTTAACACACCGGCACCGATGAAACGTCCAACCATCATACCACCCCAGTACAAGGGCAGGAAATCTTCGGCTTTGCCGCCCAAATCAGGCTTGCTGTCGAAATAAGCAGACAACATGGAGGGAATACCGATTTCCAATCCCATATACATAAAGATGGCAAAAGCACCAAACCATACGTGGGGGTACTTGAACACGCTCGATTTGTATTCTCGTGTGTCACCATTGTCGGCAGCTTGCTCTTCTTCTTTGATTTCCGGAAGTTTCAAGAAGTAAAGAATGATGCAAAGCAGGAAAGTAAAAATACCCAATCCCAAGAACGGAACGGTCACGTCATTTCCGCTTAATTGATCTTCCGATTTGCCTGCAATAATAAAGTAGGTAATAAACATCGGAGCCAATGTCGTGGCTACAGAATTTAGGGCCTGGCTTAACGTCATACGGAATGCACCTTTCTCTGGTGCACCCAATACCATTACGTACGGATTCGCTACAAGTTGTAACATGACGATACCCAATGCCACACAACACATGCTGGCTAAGAAGATATTATAGATGGTCGTCTGGGCGGCATCCAAATTCGTTGAGATACCAAAGTAATTGATTACGAATCCCAATCCAACAACGGCCAAGCCGAGAACCAATGTCATCTTATAACCAATCTTGTTCATCATAAGAGCAAAGGGAATTGACAAGGCATAAGCTCCATAAAATGCGGAATTAACGAGTTGTCCCTGTGCTTCTGTCAGGTTGAATACGGTCTTGCAGAATCCAATCATAGAATTGTTCATTGTCGTTACGAAACCGATAAGGAAGCAAACGATAATGACCACCGTGAGGGCGAACGTGTAGTTCGGTTGCGTTTTTTGAGTCATTTGATAATTTGTTTTTTTAAGATTTGTTTTTCTATTATAGTTTCACTTATTTTTCAGTACCGAATTTATAGATTGTGGTTTGGGTATAAGTTTCTCCCTGTTTTAGAACTACAGACGGAAAGTAGGGGCGATTGGGAGAATCGGGGAAATGTTGGGCTTCAAAGCAAATTGCGCTTCGACGCGGGAATGTTGCTCCCAATTGTCCCTTGTATCCGTCAGCCCAATTATCCGTGTATACTTGAACTCCAGGTTCGGTGGTATAAACTTCCATTGTACGGCCGGAAACAGGCTCGTATATTTTAGCTGCAAAACTCAGTTCGCCTACTTCTCTCTTGTTGAGGACGAAGCAATGGTCGTAACCGGCGCCATTCCGCGTCTGTTCGTCATCGGCATCTATGCGTTCGCCGATTTCACGCGAGGTCGTAAAATCAAAAGGAGTGCCTTTTACAGGTTTGATTTCTCCCGTAGGAATAGAGGTGTTGTCAATAGGAATGAAATAATCAGCATTAATCTGACATTGCAGTTTTTCAATAGTTGGAGTGGGGTTGGCAATACCGGCCAAACTGAAGAACCCGTGATTAGTCATATTGACGATGGTTGTTTTGTCGGTTGTCCCTTTGTATTCGATGATCAATTCATTGTCGTTGGTGAACGAATAAGTGACATCCATGTCTAATTTTCCAGGAAAGCCTTCTTCATTATCTGCGAATGTATAATGTAAAAGTAAGGTACGCTCGTCCGTCTGTCGGGCATCCCAAACCCGGGCATGGCATCCGGTCGGACCGCCGTGAAGGCTATTCGGCCCGTTATTAACCGTCAATGAATACTCTTTCCCTTCTAACGTGAATTTACCCTTACAGATACGATTACCATAACGGCCTATCAGCGTACTGAGGAATGGCTCCGGGCTACTGATAACCTCCTGGATGTTGTCATGTCCTTGAATGACATTTGCCATTTTTCCGTCGCGGTCAGGAACCATGATGGCAACCAATGCTCCTCCGTAGTTTGTAATGGCTACTTCACAACCCTTATTGTTTCTCAGGATAAACAAATCTGTTTGTTTGCCCTGAACTTCTGCTTGAAAATCTTCTCTTTTAAGACCACTAATATTTTTTAAACTCATCAGACTAATGATTTAAAGTTAAATTATCGTTATGCAAAATAAGAAAAAAACTTTCTTATTGCAAAAGATTTCGGGGAAAAAGATGATGCAGAAATGAGAAGATTTGCAGATTATGCTTGTTCGGGGTGATAAAAGGCTAAAAAGTCGGCCACAACGAACGTGCTGCCTCCTACGAAAATCAAATCCTTTTCCGTAGAAGATTGCCGTGCCGCCTGAAAGGCAGACCGTACGTCGGGCCAGGAAGTTCCCCTTAATCCGGCTTCTTGGGCGAGTGTTTGGAGTGTGTGTTCGTTAAGTGCCCGTTTGACGCTTGCTTTTGTGAAATAATAGATGGCACATTTGGGAAGTTGTTGTAGGACGGAATGAATATCTTTGTCATTCACCATACCTATTATAATGTGGAGTTTATCGGCTTGGACGCATTCCAGTTGTTCGGCGATATAACTTATCCCCCCTGTATTATGTCCAGTGTCACAGATTACAGTGGGGCGCGTTCCGAGTTGCTGCCAACGACCTCGTAAACCGGTAAGTTTGCAGACGTGTCCGAAGCCGAGTTCAATGTGTTCTTGCGCAATAATATAACCGGCTTTTCGTAGTTCGTCAATAGCTGCAAGTATGGTTGCCGTGTTCTTTTCTTGGCAGAGTCCTCCCAGTTCACCTATAAAACTTCCGTAATGAAGAGTCTCGTAAACACGTGTATTGCCTTCCGGACGGGAGGAGATGATTTCATGCTCTTCTTCTGCAAATCTTATTGGTGCATTCATCTCCAATGATTTATCCTTGAAAACCTTTTTCGTTTCCTCGGTAGCCTCTCCGATGACTACTGGAACTCCGGGCTTGATGATTCCTGCTTTCTCCCCGGCAATTTTCGCAAGGGTGTTTCCCAAAAATTGTACATGGTCAAAGCTGATATTGGTAATGACGGACAAATCCGGAGTTATGATGTTGGTGCAATCCAAGCGTCCTCCCATGCCCACTTCGATAACGGCGACATCCACTTCGGCTTTTGCAAAATATTTAAAAGCCAAAGCCGTTGTCAATTCAAAGAAAGAAGGGTGCAGAGGTTCGAAGAAAGAGCGTTCGTCTTCGATAAAAGAAACCACTTCGCATTCCGGTATCATTTGTCCGTTTACCCGTATGCGCTCTCTGAAATCGGTCAGGTGAGGTGACGTATAAAGCCCCACTTTGTAACCTGCGGTTTGGAGTATGGCTGCCAATGTATGGCTGCACGACCCCTTGCCGTTAGTGCCCCCCACGTGGATGGTTTTGAATTTACGGTGGGGATGACCAAAATGCTCATCTAGCAACAAGGTGTTGCTTAGACCTTCTTTGTAAGCAGTTCCTCCTACATTTTGGAACATGGGTACACTGTTAAACAAATATGTCGTGGCTTCTTTATACGTCATCTCCTTATTTATAGCTTTTATTCAAAATAGCTTTTGAACTTTCTGAATATCTTTTCTTTAATGGATGGATTCGGAGCGAAGTTATCACTCTTCTTCATCTCTTCCAACGTCTTCTTTTCGTCTTTGCTCAAAGCTTCCGGAATATACACACTGATATTTACGATAAGGTCTCCTGTGCCGTATCCGTAACCTTGTACGGCAGGCAACCCCTTGCCTCTCAAGCGTACCACCTTGCCCGGTTGTGTGCCCGGTTCTATTTTGATTTTTACCTTTCCGTCGATGGTAGGGATTTCCGCATCGCCGCCCAATGCCGCAGTGGGGACATCCAAAAGCAAATTGTATATCAGATTATTGTCTTCCCGCAAGAGTTCCTTGTGCGGCTCTTCTTCGATATAGACCTGAATGTCTCCCGGGACTCCGTTACGTCGGGCTGCATGGCCTTTTCCCGTGACGGTGACGACCATGCCGTCTCCTACGCCTGCGGGAATTTTCACTTCAATGACTTCTTCACCGTTGACGACACCTTCCCCTCCACATTCTTTGCACTTATTCTTTATAATAGTTCCTTCTCCTCCACATGTGGGGCAAACAACTTGTGTTTGCATCATGCCGAAAATGCTTTGTTGGGTTTTCACGACAAAGCCGTTACCATGGCATGTCGGGCATGTCTCGGTCGCGCTGCTACCCTCGGCTCCGCTTCCGTGGCAATGAGGGCAGGCCACTTTCTTTTTGACCTTGAATTTTTTGGTTACTCCTGTGGATATTTCCTGGAGCGTCATTCTTACTTTGAGGCGAAGATCCCCTCCTCTGTATTGGGGTTTCCGGGTTCTGCCGCCTCCACCGAAGCCACCAAATCCGCCATGGCCTCCGAATATGTCACCAAACATAGAGAAGATATCATCCATGTTCATACCACCACCGCCAAATCCGCCGGCACCATTTACGCCTTCTGGCCCGAACTGGTCGTAACGGGCACGTTTTTGCGGGTCGCGGAGCACGTCGTATGCTTCTGCAGCTTCTTTAAATTTAGCTTCGGCTTCCTTATCATCCGGATTACGATCGGGATGATATTTGATAGCCATTTTCTTATAAGCCCTTTTTATCTCGTCGTCCGAGGCGTTTTTTGAAACGCCTAACACTTCATAATAGTCACGTTTCGCCATATTTTATTGAGGTTTAAAGTCCTACGGCCACTTGAGAGTGGCGAATCACCTTTTCATTTAAAGTATAGCCTGTTTTGACACAGTCGATGATTTTACCTTTCATTTCATCAGAAGGAGCCGGTACTTGGGCGATAGCCTCATGCAAATCCGTGTTGAAATCGGCATTTTCGGTCTCTATTTTCTTGACCCCTTGTTCGCCTAAGACTTTTACGAATTTTTGGAATATCAGGTCAACCCCTTCTTTTACGGCAGCCACGTCTTCCATCTTGTCCATATTCTTCAATGCACGTTCCATGTCGTCCAATACAGGCAGTATGGCCGTAATTGTTTTTTCCGCCCCGTTTAAAATCAATTCAGCCTTTTCTTTGATGGTACGTTTGCGGTAATTGTCAAATTCGGCAACCTGACGCAGGTATTTGTCTTGCAGTTCTGCCACTTTGGTTTCTGCAGCAGCCAATTTGTCTTCCACAGACATTTCCTTTGCAGGTTGTTCTTCAGTTTTGTCGCCTTCGTCTTGTTGTGTGGTTGCTACATTATCCAAAGTTTCCTCTTGTTGGGCTTTCAGCTCTTCTTCGTTCATATCTTTATTTTTTTCCATGATGCAATATTTTAAAAGGGTATTTAGTCGCTAAATACCCTACAAATAGTTTGCCATTCGGCTTTTGTTTCTCAAAAATATTTTTAATCCCCGTACATTCTTGTTTTAAGCTCCTTGATGTGGTCGCTAGCAATGTACTCGTCGTATTCCATCATCTTGTCGATAATGCCGTTGGGGGTGAGCTCGATGATGCGGTTGGCTACGGTTTCGATGAACTCGTGGTCATGGCTAGAGAACAAGATGTTGCCTTTGAACAGTTTCAGGTTGTTGTTGAAAGCCTGGATGCTCTCCAAATCCAGATGGTTTGTCGGAGTGTCCAAAACGAGGCAGTTGGCGTTTTTCAGCTGCATGCGGGCTATCATGCAGCGCATCTTCTCTCCTCCTGAAAGCACGTTGACTTTCTTCAGGACCTCCTCTCCCGAGAACAGCATTCTTCCGAGGAAGCTCTTGAAATAAACTTCGTTGCCTTCACCGAACTGGCTCAGCCAATCCACAAGGTTCAAGTCGCTTTCGAAGAAGCGGGTGTTGTCGAGAGGCAAATATGCCGTAGTGATGGTTACTCCCCACTTGTAGTCGCCTCCTTGTGCTTTACGGTTACCGTTGATGATTTCAAAAAAAGCTGTCATGGCACGAGGGTCACGGCTCAGAAAGACAATTTTATCTCCTTTCTCTACGGTAAAGTTCACGTCGTTGAAAAGCACGGTTCCGTCATCCGTCGTGGCGCGTAACCCTTTCACCTCAAGGATTTGGTTGCCTGGCTCGCGTTCCATCTGGAAAATGATGCCCGGGTATTTGCGGGTAGAGGGGCGGATTTCCTCTACATTTAGTTTTTCCAACATCTTTTTCCGACTGGTGGTCTGCTTGCTTTTAGCTACGTTGGCTGAAAAACGCCGGATGAATTCTTCCAATTCCCGTTTCTTTTCTTCGGCCTTGGCTTTTTGGTTTTGAGCTTGCCGCAGAGCTAACTGACTGGATTCGTACCAGAAACTATAATTGCCTGCAAACATCGTTACTTTGCCGAAATCAATATCCACTGTATGTGTACAAACTGCATCCAGAAAATGGCGGTCGTGGCTTACAACCAATACCGTATGTTCGAAATCGGAAAGATAGGATTCAAGCCATTGCACCGTGTCGAGGTCGAGGTCGTTGGTCGGCTCGTCCAACAGCAGGTTGTCCGGTTCGCCGAAGAGGGCTTTTGCCAACATGACACGTACCTTTTCCTTACCGCTCAGTTCGCCCATCAGTGCGTAATGCTTGTCTTCTTTGATACCCAGTCCGCTCAACAAGGCCGCAGCATCGCTTTCGGCATTGTATCCGCCCATTTCCGCGAACTTTTCTTCCAGTTCGGCCACTTTGATGCCGTCTTCGTCCGAAAAATCAGCTTTGGAATAAAGCGCATCGCGTTGTTGCATGATGTCCCACAATATGGTGTGTCCCATCAGCACGGTGTTCAGTACGGTACATTCGTCATATTGGAAGTGGTCCTGGCTAAGTACGGAGAGCCTTTCGCCCGGTCCTAGTTCCACGCTGCCTTTTGTCGGTTCCAATTCTCCGGAGATGGCTTTCAGCAACGTGGACTTTCCGGCTCCGTTAGCCCCGATGACCCCGTAAATGTTTCCATTGGTGAACTTCATGTTTACATCCTTGTACAGGACTCTTTTCCCGAACTGGATGGCAAGATTCGATACGCTAATCATACTCTATATACCTTATTATATATGTCTTGGTTTGTAATACGGCGCAAAGGTACGAAAAATATTTTATTCGTTCATGGTTTCTCCCGTAAACTGCAACGGGAGCAGGGCTTTGATGGAGTCGACCACGTAAGTGCCCTCTTCTCCGAACAGCAGGATGCGTATGGGGCGACCGTACCGTTCTTCCACTCCAAGGATGACTTGCCGGCAAGCTCCGCAAGGAGGGATGGGGGATTTCAGGAAAGTCCCGTGGGCGTATGCCGCAATGGCCAGTTCTTCCACGCTTTTCTCCGGGTAGCGTGCGTTGGCGTAGAATAGTGCGGTACGTTCCGCGCACAGGCTTGACGGGAAGGCGGCGTTTTCTTGGTTGCTTCCTGTGACTATAGTGCCATCGGACAACCGGGCCGCAGCTCCTACACAGAATTTTGAAAAAGGTGCATAGCTGGTTTGTGTGGCATCTTTGGCTTTGTCTATTAACTCTCGGTCCGCATCCGTTAGTTCCTCGTAGTCGTATATTCGGACTTTGCTGATGATTTCTTTTTCTTTCATGGGACTTTCCTCTTTTGGTTAGTAACATACAAATATAAGCTTTTTATATGTAAAGGGGTGGTTAAAGCGAAAAAAAGAGGATGTGCCTTTTACACATCCTCTTAGATAACGTTATTTGATAATGAGTTTTTCTGTCTGTTTCTTGTCCGGACTTGGAGTAATATGGACGAAATACATACCTTTTTCCATAGGGGCATTGAAATAAGAGCCGGATGTCAGGTTCGGGATATGTCGGATGAGTTGCCCGTTACTGTTGAATATTTCCAGATGGATTTTAGAGGTATTCGTGGAATAAATATTCAAGGCCGCCCCTGGTTCGCATACGTTTTGGGATAGTCTCCATGCCTTTACGTCCTGTCCTTCTGTGGAAATGCTTTCTACAGAAGTAACTTTTTCGTATAATTTTGTAATCTCATCAGGATTCAGAGCGATGTCAAAGATATAAAAATCGTCTATTTGGCCGCAAAAGTCAGCGTTGTCGGCTGCGACAGAAGAATCCCACCATTGCGTACGTCCTATGTAATTGCGTAAATCGGATGCGACGGTGGCCACTTCATAGGGTTCACGGATGATGTTGGTCCCGTTACCGACAATTTCACCGTTCCAATAAATCCGGGTCGTTCGTGTTCCTGCATCGTAAGTAAAGGCTACGCATGCTTCTGTTTCCGTTTGTAATTGCTTGTTTGCGTTAACCATTGCAGTGGTTCCGTTATTGTATTTGACTCCGGCAGAAAGTTTGTTGGCGCGTCCGAATATACTGTTACCTGAATCCGAACCAAAATCGTAGAAACGTGGTTGGCTACTCAGGTTCTTCGGAATGGCACGCAAGAAGAATGTGTAGCTACGCATATTTCCTAATATGTTTGACGGTACTATCAGGTAACCGTTGGAAGAGAATCCCTTTGGAGTGTTGCGGGTCAAGTCCAACGTTCCGTTGATGACAGCGGATCCTTTTATTTCTGCGTCGTGTAAACGCCCGCTTTGGTCTTTTAGGAACTTCGTGCCGTCTTCCTCGTATACGTCCTGTGGGGCAAATGTGTAATGCAGGATGAGGTTTTCAAGGATGTCGCGCGGATAAACCGTGAGGATGAATTTCTTGTTTAAGTTTCCGATTCTGGCTGTCAGGGTTACTTCTGTGGGTTCGGACGGTAGTGTCACGATTCCGGTGGACGACAATATCTCCTCGTTACTCGAAGTCCATTGGATGCTTTGTCCCTCCAATGTTTGGGTGGCCAGTGGTATATCGCTGTGGACTTTTTGGGAGACTATAAGTTGGTTTAGTGCTTCCTCGGCTTGTGCTTCATCCGAAAGGGTATACTGGCGACTGTTGGCGGACAGTAATTTTATTTCGTCCGAGTTGAGGGCACGGGAGTAATAATGGTAGTCTTCCACCCAACCTTCAAATCCTCCAATGAGCATTTCCTCTGCGGGAATGATGTTAGTTTCTACCTGTTGGTCTAACAGGCCGTTGATGAACGAGGTGATGATACCGTCGGAATAAGTGAGCGTCAGATTGAAGAAACCTAATTTTGACGGGGTATACCAAACTCCGTTTGTGCTTCTGCCTTGTTCCCTCCATACGTCCGATGTGGCTAACTTGTTTGGGCTGTCGAACCTTTCTGCCCCTATGCGTAAGTAAGGTTTCATGGTAAGGCTGTCTAATCCGTATCTCAGGTTTCCAAAAGCCACGATGTCTCCGTAATACTGGTATTGTGAGATTTGGAGGGAGAGCGACAGGGTGAAATCCCGAGTAGGCATGGGGATGTTGGCGTATTCTCCTTTATGGGTAAGCAAGACACCGGACTTTACGATTGCCGTGCTTTGCCCGTTATAGGTATTCCCGTCTGCCACCTCATCGAATGTCTCATAGGTGACAAGACCGTCTGACAAATCCGTTTGGGCATATTCCCATTTGAAGTCGCAGTGGATGGCCGTGGCATATCCTTCTGGTTGGGAGGCACTGACAATCCAGTCGTAGTAGTTGCCGTGCATCCAAGCCAGTTGCAAAGGTGATTTCTCCGAACCCGGTATGAAGTAGGGGCGAACGTTGTTATAGCCCGAGTTGGATGTTACTTGTTCTTTGGATATGCTTCCGTCCTTGCTGATTTCCATTTTGACTATTTCATATTTACGTCCGTTCATGCCATTGATGGGTAGGGAGGCATAAATTTCATGCGGATTTTCGGGATTCATGGTCATTCCCGCGCTGTAGCACAATTCCAGATTGGGGGTCTGGTGGAACTTTCCGCCGCCATTGGCGAGTAATGTCTTGGCCCACTTCGTTCCGTTCCATTCGGCATGATAATAATCGTGTGAGGATTTGTCGTTACTGATTTGTGTCAGGAGGATGGCGGGCATTCCATTCTCCGTTTCTGAAATTTGCCACAGCCAATCTCGTTTGTCAGTAGGGTAATCTACAAGTGTGGACGAGTATTTTTCTATGTATTGCTTTGTCTTGTCCACATGGAAAGGGCCGTCTTGGATGGTCGATAGTACGTTGCCTACCGCGTCTTCGAGTTGCAGCGTGTGGATGTTGATGGTGTTGAAATAGACAAAGTTTGGATACTCGTTATCCGGATGTCCTGTGGTGTAAGCCAACATGATTCTATCCTTGCCATTTGAATGGTATTTGGCATAGGGGCGTGCTCCCGTGGACTGGACAATCTGGTAGGGTCCCCAGTCTGTCTTTACATTGTCATTCTTGTCCGGAAGTGACAGGCGTGCTATAGTGGGATGCCAGTTAATGCCTCGCCAGCACAAATAGAAATGCTCCGGGTCTTCGCTGAGGAAGAACGGGGAGGGGTAAGTCGTGTTGGCTTCTGTTGCTATGGTTTTTTCCTCTCCCAACGTAGCCAGGTCGCCTTTCTTTTGTGACACGCGGTAATAGAAGCACGGTTCGTCCGTATGCCGCGAGTAGAACACCATGATTCTTTCGTCCGGAAGGACAAGGAATGTGGGGTTGTCATGGTCGTCCGGTTGGAAGCAGGAACGGATGAGTATTTCTTTGCGTTCATTCCGGATGAAGTCGTATTGCATGGCTTTGATGTTTCCATGTACGTCGATGTATCCTACGTAAGTGGCGTTGATGCTGCCGTCAGCGTTTTCATAGTGCAAAGCCCGTGGGTCGGCAAACCAACACCATGCCCCTTCCGGTGTAATCTCATCTCCTTCGTAGAATGTTTGCGTCGGTGCCTCTTCCGATATGACGCGGGCTTCCGTGATACTATTCCATTGGTCTCCTCCGGCAGAGTTCCCTTTGCACCAAATGCGTATGTACCGGGCTTTGACGGGAGTAAACGTATAGCGTTCCAATTCGTTGGTTTGTCCGCTTGTTTGCACGTCCTCCATTACATTTTGGAATGTAATGCCGTCCGTAGAGGCTTGTATGTCGAAAAAGTTGTATCTGGTATTTCCTTGGTAATAAGCCAGGTCTATACCCGAAACGTTAATCTGGCTTCCCAAGTCGAAACAAATCCATTCCCCGATGCCGTCCTGGCTCCACCGGGTGGAGAGGTCGTTATCCACGGCTTGCGTATGGGAGTTGCCGGTTTGGCTTCCGCTAGCCGATACCGATACGATATATTGGTTGGGGTAGAGGGGGACGGGGAGAACCAATATGCGTGTGGCATCTTCTTCCATTACTCCTCCGTTTGTTCCGCGAAGTCCGGAAACTTTCAATTCCGGATGTCCGTATGGTATGGGGGTAGTGAACGAAAGGATGACTTCTTTGCCTTTGACTTTGACAGAGGCTTCTGCCGGTTTCCCGTTGATGGTGTAATGTTGGGTGGAAGCTCCCATTTGCACATCTACTTCTTCGTTGAATGTGAGGATTATCTGTATGGGCGATGTGATGTGGGCGTTGGCCAGACGTAAAGGTCGCGGGCTTGGGTTGTCCGTTGCATAACGGTACATTTCGCAGGCGGCCATCAGGTAGGCACCTACGCCGAAATCTCCGGTGGAGTTTTCGCTTACGGTTTGGTCGGGGTCGGCCTTTTCACCGATGGGTTGGACATAACCTACCCTCCCGTTTGCTTGTAGCGCGGTCTTGCTCAGGTAATTCCAGGCTTTTTCAATGGTCAATCCATATTCCTTTTCGTTCAGGTTGCCGCTATTTATGCCCCACAGAAATCCATATAGGATGAGCGATGTGCCGCTTGTTTCATATCCGGGCGCAAAAGCAGGGTCGAGCAGGCTGCGGGGCCAATAGCCTTCTTTTTCCTGGCATAGGGCCAAGGTGCGTGCCATCTTTTGATAATAAGACAGGTATTCGTTCCTATGTGGGTGGTTTTCGGGGAGGTCGGCCAAAACGCGGGCGAAGGCCGCGAATATCCATCCGTCTCCCCGTGCCCAGAAGTCTTTTTTCCCGGAGTTTGTTTGATGCGCGGGATAGACGTATTTGGCATCCCGGTAATACAAACCGGTTTCTTCGTCATACATGATGCTGTTGGCATAGCTCCAATAGTCGTGCATCTTTTCCAGGTATTTCCCGTCTTGGGTGATGCGGTAGAGGTGGCTCATGGCCGGCATGACCATGAACAGGCCGTCCACCCAGTATAGGTAGTCGTTGGCAGCTGTGCCCATTTGGTATTCGAATACTTGTTTGGCCCGTGCGATGCGTTTTTCATCCGGAGTGAGACCGTATAGTTCGGAATACACTTGGAAGCATGCTTGGCAGTCGCCGAAAAGCACATTGTTTTCACCGTACGTGTAGGTCCATTTGCTTGGGTCATCCCCCGTCGGCCCGCTCCAATTGTTGTGTTCGGCCCATGCCGTGGAGAAATCCAGATAGGTCGGCTCTCCTGTGGTACGGTAGGCCTCCATGTTGCCGATATGGTAGACGGCACGGTTCCAAAAATAATTGCCGTGTGTGGGATTGGTGGTCATCCAGTATTGGTTCACTTTGTGTATGATGTCGGCCACGTCGTCCTTGCGGGGCAGTTGCGTGATACTGGTTTCCACTATCGGGTTTTCGATGCTTTGCTTGAATTCCTCAAGGGCTTCGAACCAATCTTCGTCCGTAGGCCAAAGGTTTTCAGGGAAGATGTTCCATCCTCCGCCGAAATAGAAGGTGACTTCATCACCGGGTGTATAGTCTATGGTTTGCACCAAGTGGCCGTCCATTTCGAAGGCCGGGTCTGTTGTGCCGGGTATATAGGCACCTTCATAAAAGCGTGCGTTGGGAGATGTCACGGTGCCTTCCGACGGGTTTTCAGCATAACCGATTACACCGGGGATTGATGTGAATCGCTTTCCTTCAGAGGTTACTCCCGTCATGTTTTGGTGGGTGAATATCCCTACGGCCAACTTCATAACCTGTGGGGCACCTTCATACTTGACAACGGCTTTGTTGAGCAAACCGTTGGCCGAGGTCGTAATTCGCAGGGTCTTTTTATAACTCCTCCCGTTGACTTCCACATGGTTGTATGTGAGCAAGAACTCAGACTTAAGTCGCCCGTCTTCTATGATTTCACATTCGTCATAAGCATCGTGGAGCCAAAGTTTCCCATCTGCATAGGCTGCGACCCCTCCTGCGCCCAATGTCTTGCCGTTCACGGAATAAGCGTCCACCCCGAATTGGCTTTCGCTGTGGTAGTTGGAAAGTGAATACATGGACTCAATGATGGGCGCGTCCGTCTTTTTCCCCCATAAGTCCACGCCATTGGCCGTCTCGGGTTCCGAAGACTGCAGTTTATGGCTGTACATCCGGTATGCACTGTAATTGTTTTCCCAAGCGATGTCATTCCGGCTTTCGGGGAGCATTTGGGCTACAAAAGCCAACTTCCGGGGTTGTGTGGGGTTGCCTTCGGAAAGGGTGTAGCCTAAGGTGGAACATACGTCTATTTCTGCCAAGAAACGGATATGGTTGTTACCACAGGACTCGTAAGGGACAGGGGTGCCCTTTTCGTCTTTTAAGGAACTGCGGTTTAGCTCAAAGCTTTGAGGCATATGGATTTCCACAAGTTCATGCCTTTTGAATCCGGAAGGGTTTTTTAATCGGAAAGAGTAACTGTCTGCACTTGCCGGGAGTGTGACCCAAGCGAAAATGAATGGCAGGATTCTTTCAGCAAAATGAAGAATTGTTTTTTTCATGTGATAAAAATAAATAGGTTAATAATGCACAAATATACATTTTTTGTTTGTAAAGGGAAAACTAACGAAGAAAAAAGAGGTAACTTTGTGTGTGAGAAATCCTTCATGATATTTGAGATATGCGATTGAAAACCGTTTTCTTATCCGTATTGTTCGGCGTGACGAGCTTTTTGCTACAGGCACAAGGTGTCAGCCAGCAATACCTTAATTATATAGAACGTTACAAGGGGATGGCCGTGGACCAGATGCTGCGTTATAAAATTCCGGCTAGCATCACGTTGGCACAAGGATTATTGGAAAGTGGAGCCGGGACAAGCACATTGGCCCGGAAGGCCAACAATCATTTCGGCATTAAATGCGGGCGTGCATGGAAGGGACCCTACATCTTGCAGGACGATGATGCGCGGAATGAGAAGTTCCGTAAATACCGCAGCGTGGAAGAGTCGTACGAAGACCATTCGCGTTTTCTGCAACAAGCGCGTTATTCTTCGTTGTTTGAACTTTCCCCGAAAGATTATAAAGGTTGGGCGCGTGGTTTGAAACGCTGTGGTTATGCCACGAACCCCCGTTACGCTTCCTTGCTGATAGATTTGATAGAACGTTATGACCTTGACCAGTATGACAAGTATAAGTCTTCAAAGTTGCATTTTGATTATAGCAGCATAGACCGTCAGCTGAACAGTGAATCGTTACCGTCCCATCTGGTGTATCGCAATAATGAGAATTATTATATTATTGCGCGTGCCGGGGATACGTTTGATTTGTTGGCGGAAGAAACCGGTGTGTCGGCTCGCGACATCAGGAAGTTCAATGAATTGCCGAAGGGGTATCGAATTCAGGCCGGTGATGTGTTGTATTTGGAACGGAAGCGGAAAAAGGCGGCTAAAAAATACAAGGACGTGCCTCACGTGGTGAAGGCCGGTGAGTCGATGTATGATATTGCGCAACGCTACGGGATACGTTTGGAGAGCCTGTATGACATGAATAATTTGCCGGCAGATTATGCCATTCAAGTAAATGACCGTTTGCGTGTACGTTAAAATAAGGAGGTCAGAATGAAACAGAAAGGTCTTTATCGGGCTTTATTGCTCATTTTGTTTGTAACCTGTACGGTTGCAGGGCAGGCGCAGGAGGTCTTGCGTTCGGATTCGCTGACGGGTATGGATGCCGGAAAGGTGAGCCTGAAGGTACAGCCGTCGGTATCGGATGTGACACCGAAGAAAGTCGGTGCGCGGTTGGCCTTGTCGGACACGTTGGTGGCTGATACGGCGCGATTGACTTTTCGCCCTTCTCTGCCTCCATTGTACCGGGACGGTACCGTGGCATATTTCCCGACAAGTTATTATGGCGGATATTGGGGCTTATGGGAACTGCATGAAGGTTTCAATGCCTGCCTGGACATGAGCGTGTCGGCCTCGTTCGGCAAGAACCGTTTTCCCGGGGTGGGATTCGGGACCGGAATCTCTGCCATGTATGTGCGTAGCCTTACCGACCGGTTGGTGCTGTCTGTGGGAGGCTTTTACGACCGCTTGTCTTGGAACGGCTTGAATGAGAACCGTTTCGGAATCAATTTGTTGGCCGGTTACCAGTTGACCGACAGGGTGAGTTTGTACGCATACGGCAGCAAAGCTTTTTTTCCGATGCAAGGCCGTCAGCCGTGGATTCCTCCGATGCCGTGGATGAACAATTTCAGCAGTCGGTTTGGAGGAATGGTGCATTTCAAGGTCTCCGATGCCGTGTCTGTTTCGCTCAGTGTGGAAGAGGCCAGTTGGAAACGTTGACGGGCAAAAGGCGATAGGAAGCCATGGGGCTTGGCGGTCGGACATGTTGCCGGTTTCTGAAAAACATACACATTCGTGCGGTTCCCGATAAAGGGGGCGTCCGGATGTTTTGTTTGGACAAAATGTTGTATGAATCCCGTTTTGAAGTATTAAAGTGAAAGCAAAAAGAATGTTTCTGTTACGCCTGCCTTTCACGAAAAGGCTTTGTTAAGGAGGCTTGACGGTGTTTTTGGATACATTTTTTATATTTCGGGGCTTGTTTTTCACGTATCTAAAGCAAAATTAGGAAACACTTTCAGCCGAACGAGAAACCGTTCGGCTGAAAAAACATTTTTTTTCTCCGCATGTCGTGGGAGAGGTGTCTGCATGTTGTTGGAAAATTCTACGCAGACGGTGGCACGGCGGTCGGCGAATGCCCCATTTTTAAGCTATTTGGGGCGGAAAGGGACGCAGATCCGGAATGCCTTCTTGCGAGGCGGAACGCCCCGGATGCTTACGGGTTCCGTATCGCCTTGCGCCGGGCGGGGACTTTCATACGGCATTATGGAAGCGGGAATGCGGGACAGGTTGGCATTCTGTACTTTCCCCGATGCGCGAGAATCGCGTATTTGCGGCGGCAGCGGGGAAAGGGCGCAAATGAGCGAACCGCGAGGGGGTGGGATTGTCATATTGACACTTGGAATATCGACAGGTGCCATTCGGGACTTGGCATGTCAAGCGCGGGAGTGTTGACGGCTTTCGTAGGATTGGTCTAAATAATATAAAGGTATAGGGATATTTATAAGGTTTTACAGTCGAAAAGTGATTTTTTTATCGTACTTTTGTATGATAAATCTGTGAAAGAAAGAATGCGAAGAAAGATAAGACGGAATTGGATTGTCCCAGAAGGAGCCGAACTGACGGATTTGGACCGTAAGGTTTTGGCTTTTCAGGAAGAAGGCTGTTTGGTGCCTTCGCGTAAATTGATTAAGACGCCTGAACAAATAGAGGGGATTCGCAGGAGCGGTGTGGTAAATACCGGAGTGTTGGATCTCGTGGCCCAAGAGATACATGCCGGAATGACTACGCTTGAGATTGACGAGATGGTATATGATTATACGGTAAGCCATGGGGCCATTCCCGCTCCGCTGAACTATGAAGGATTTCCTAAGAGTGTGTGTACTTCTATCAACGAGGTGGTCTGTCACGGCATTCCTAATGAATTCGATGTATTGGAGGAAGGAGATATTGTCAATGTAGACGTTTCCACCATATTGGACGGGTATTACAGCGATGCTTCACGTATGTTTGTCATCGGGCAGACCACACCCGAGAAGCAGAAATTGGTAGACGTCGCGCGCGAATGCCTGGAGATAGGCATGAAAGCTGCCCGTCCGTTCGGCTTTGTGGGGGATATAGGAAATGCCATCGAAAAGCATGCCAGGAAGAACGGTTTCAGCATCGTGCGCGATTTGTGCGGACATGGGGTGGGACTGGAGTTTCATGAAGAGCCGGATGTGGAGCATTTCGGCCGGAAGGGAACAGGGATGCTCTTGGTGCCCGGCATGGTGTTTACGATAGAACCTATGGTGAACATGGGCGATTGGAGGGTGTTTGTGGATGAAGAAGACGGATGGACTGTCGTGACGGAGGATGAACTGCCCAGTGCGCAATGGGAACACACGTTCCTGATGACAGAAAACGGTTTGGAGATTCTTACTTATTGAGACGCCATAATTTATTAGGACGTAAGGAAATGGAAAAGAAAGATATCATTATATTAGGTATAGAGTCGAGTTGCGATGATACTTCGGCTGCGGTGGTTCGCAATGGGGTGTTGTTAAGTAACGTGACGGCAAGCCAGGCTGTGCACGAGGCGTATGGTGGAGTTGTGCCGGAACTGGCTTCCCGTGCCCATCAGCAAAATGTGGTCCCGGTAGTGGACCAAGCGTTGAAACGTGCCGGGGTGGCCAAGGAGGAACTTTCGGCTGTGGCTTTCACACGAGGTCCCGGGCTGATGGGTTCTTTGTTGGTGGGGGTGTCTTTTGCCAAAGGGTTTGCACGTGCGCTCGATATTCCCATGATAGAGGTCAATCATTTGCAAGGACATGTATTGGCGCATTTTATTAAAGAAGATGAGGGCGACCGGGACCAACCGGAATTTCCGTTCTTGTGCTTGCTGGTAAGCGGCGGCAATTCCCAAATCATTCTGGTGAAAGCCTATAATGACATGGAAGTGTTGGGGCAGACGATAGACGACGCGGCAGGCGAAGCCATTGACAAGTGTTCCAAAGTGATGGGGTTGGGCTATCCCGGAGGACCGATAATAGACAGGTTGGCGCGCCAGGGGAATCCGCAGGCGTATTCTTTTGCCAAACCTCACATCGGAGGATATGATTATAGTTTTAGCGGCTTGAAGACCTCATTTCTTTATTCTTTACGGGATTGGATGAAGGAAGATCCGGATTTTGTCGAGCATCACAAAGAAGATTTGGCCGCCTCCTTAGAACATACGATAGTGGATATCCTGATGAAGAAGCTACGCCAGGCGGCAAAAGACACAGGAATCAGGCAGGTAGCCGTGGCAGGCGGGGTTTCGGCCAATAATGGGTTGCGTAATGCGTTCCGGGAACATGCGGACAGGTACGGTTGGAGAATCTTTATTCCGAAATTCAGTTATACGACCGACAATGCAGCCATGATAGCCATTACCGGGCATTTCAAGTACCAGGATAAGGATTTTTGTACGATAGATATGCCTGCTTATTCAAGAGTAACATTAAAATAATCAAGATATATGATGAATGTAGAATCTAAAATCATAAGTCGTGAAATCAGCCCGCTGTTATGGAAAGCAGGGGAGACGGTGTGCACGGCAGAAAGTTGTACTTCGGGGCAGATCTCGGCAGCCATAACCAGCGTGCCGGGAAGTTCTACTTATTTCAAAGGAGGCATCGTTTGTTACACCAATGAGATAAAAACTCGTTTCCTTGGTGTTCCGCAAGAGTTGTTGGAAGAAAAAGGAGCTGTAAGCGAGGAAGTGGTGCGTGCCATGTTCGAGGGGGCATTGAAAGCTATGGAAACCACGTACGCAATAGCCATTACTGGTTATGCTGGTCCCGGTGGAGGTGAAGAAGCTCCGGTCGGTACGATTTGGATTGCCGTAGGCGATAAAAACGAAGTGGCGGTGGAAAAACTTGAAGGTGATGACGGCCGGGACATGAATTTGGCCAAAGCGACACTGGTGGCCCTCCAACTTCTGCTCGACTTGCTTAAAAAGCGTCATCCGCAGGAAGAAGAGTGATTTTTTTGCGAAAATACTTGTATATTCGGTTTTTAAGCACTAATTTTGCACTCTGTTTGAAAGAAGCTAATAGAAATAAACAAAAAGGAAGATAGAAATGTCTAAGATTTGTCAAATTACCGGGAAGAAAGCCATGGTTGGCAACAATGTTTCTCATTCTAAGCGTCGTACAAAGAGACGGTTTGATGTGAACTTGTTTACGAAGAAATTCTACTATGTAGAACAGGATTGTTGGATTAGCCTGAAAATTAGTGCTGCTGGTCTGCGATATATTAATAAAGTTGGACTCAACGCAGCGTTGGCCAATGCGGTTGAGAAGGGCTATTGTGATTGGAAAACCATTAAAGTAATTGCTTAATTAAAGGAGAGTAGGACTTATGGCAAAGAAGGCTAAAGGTAACAGAGTGCAGGTCATTTTGGAATGCACTGAGATGAAAGAGAGTGGTCTTCCCGGAACATCCCGTTATGTGACGACGAAGAATCGTAAGAATACTCCCGAAAGATTGGAATTGAAAAAATACAATCCCATTTTGCGGAGAATGACAGTTCATAAAGAAATAAAATAATATTTAGGATACTATGGCAAAAAAAGTAGTGGCCACCCTCCGTACTGGAAAGACAGATGGCCGTTCTTATACGAAGGTAATCAAAATGGTGAAGAGCCCTAAGACCGGTGCTTATGTTTTTGACGAGCAAATGGTTCTGAATGAAGCCGTGAAGGATTTCTTCAAGAACTAACCTCGTATTTTAATACGATTCAATATAGTCCCTTCCACAAATCGTGGAGGGGATTTTTTGTAGGCATGGCAGGCGTTAGAAAACTTGTGCCGTCTTTGTCTTTATGAAATATAGGGCGCGGTTCGACATAGCCAAGTTTGAAAAACTTTGTTTTTCGTTTGTTTCTGCGCTCACCTTTCACTATCTTTGTGCTTGTAATGTACATTAAATAAAAGGCGTATGGGAATTTTCAGCTTTTTTTCAAAAGAAAAAAAAGAGACACTTGATAAAGGACTGGAAAAGACGAAAGAGAGTTTTTTCGGGAAACTGACCCGGGCGGTAGCCGGAAAGTCGAAAGTGGACGATGATGTACTGGATCGTCTGGAGGAGGTTTTGGTAACGTCGGATGTAGGAGTAGATACAACGTTAAACATTATCGACCGGATTGAAAAACGTGTGGCCCGGGATAAATATGTAACGGTAAATGAGCTGAATGATATATTAAGGGATGAGATAGCGTCTCTGCTCACTGAAAACAATACGGCAGATACCGAGGGTTTCGTTTTACCCGAAGGGAAAAAACCGTATGTGATTATGGTTGTGGGTGTGAACGGGGTCGGTAAGACCACTACCATAGGCAAGTTGGCCTACCAGTTTAAGAAAGCCGGAAAAAAAGTGTATCTCGGAGCGTCGGATACATTCCGTGCGGCTGCAGTGGAGCAGTTGGAAATATGGTCTGAGCGAGTCGGTGTTCCTATTGTGAAACAGCAAATGGGAAGTGACCCGGCATCTGTGGCCTTCGATACGTTGAGTTCTGCGACGGCGAATGGTGCGGATGTCGTCTTGATTGATACGGCCGGACGTTTGCATAACAAAAAGGGGTTGATGGACGAATTATCCAAAATAAAACGTGTCATGCAGAAAGTGGTGCCGGATGCCCCTCACGATGTCATGTTGGTGCTTGACGGGAGTACGGGGCAGAACGCCTTTGAACAAGCCAAGCAATTCACGTTAGCTACGGAAGTGACCAGCATGGCTATCACAAAGCTCGACGGAACAGCAAAGGGTGGAGTCGTTATCGGTATTTCCGACCAGTTTAAGATTCCGGTACGTTATATCGGTTTGGGAGAAGGTGTCGAGGATTTACAGCCTTTTAACCGGAAAGAGTTTGTAAAGTCTCTTTTTGGGAATGAGTAAGGAAGGATTTTGATTGGTTCATTAAAAAAGAATATTGTTTTGCGAAAGAATACGATTGATGTCATAACGTTGGGGTGTTCAAAGAATCTGGTCGATTCGGAAAAATTGATGCGTCAGTTGGAAGCCAACGGGTATAAAGTAACGCATGATGCAGACCGTCCCCAGGGGGAAATCGCTGTGATTAATACTTGTGGATTTATCGGAGATGCCAAGGAGGAAAGCATCAATATGATATTGGAATTTTGCCAGGCTAAGGAAGAGGGGCGTTTGAAGAAACTATTTGTCATGGGGTGCCTCTCGGAGCGGTATCTGAAAGAATTAGGTGAAGAAATTCCACAGGTCGATAAGTTTTATGGTAAGTTCGATTGGAATGAATTGTTGGCCGATTTGGGAAAGGCATATCATCAGGAGTTGAGTTTGGAACGTGAGTTGACTACTCCTTCCCATTATGCTTATCTGAAAATTTCAGAAGGATGCGACCGTAGGTGCTCCTATTGTGCCATACCTATTATCACGGGGAAGCACGTGTCGCGTCCGATAGAGGATATTTTGGAGGAAGTACGGATGTTGGTGTCACGTGGCGTGAAGGAATTTCAGGTCATTGCCCAGGAGTTGACCTACTATGGTTTGGACCTTTATCATCGTCAGGTGTTGCCGGAACTTATAGAACGGATGGCTGATATTCCAGGTGTGGAGTGGATTAGGCTCCATTATGCTTATCCCGCGAATTTTCCAGTAGATTTATTCCGGGTGATGCGTGAGAAAAAGAATGTTTGCAAATACATGGACATCGCTTTACAGCATATTAGTGACAATATGTTACAGAGGATGCATCGACATGTGACCCGTAAGGAAACCTATGATTTGATAGAACGTTTCAGGGAGGAAGTACCGGGGATTCATTTGCGTACGACCTTGATGGTAGGGCATCCTGGGGAAACGGAAGAAGATTTCAATGAGTTGTTGGATTTCGTCCGCAAGGTTAAATTCGACCGTATGGGAGCTTTTTCTTATTCGGAGGAAGAAGGGACTTATTCGGCAGAGCATTATGAAGATGAGATTCCTTTTGAGGTCAAGCAGGCCCGGTTGGATAAATTGATGGCTTTGCAGCAGGAGGTTTCGGCGGATTTGGCAACTCGGAAAATAGGAAAGGTTTTCAAGGTGATTATAGACCGTAGCGAAGGAGAATATTATATAGGACGTACGGAGTTTGATTCGCCTGAGGTGGATCCGGAAGTCCTGATTCCTGCATGCGAAGGGACTTTGTCTTTCGGAGCGTTTTATGAGGTGAAGATTACAGACGCTGATGACTTTGATTTGTATGGTACTCGAATGTTTTAAGGAGCTGTATATGTATGAATAATAAGGAGTTTATAGCGGAATTATCCCGTCGTTTAGGTTATACGGTGAAGGACACGTCTTCATTGATGGTTGCCTTGGTTGCTGAAATGACGGAAGAATTGGAGGATGAAAACGTCATAGCCATTCAGAATATAGGCTCGTTTGAGGTGAGGAAAAAACAAGAACGGGTGGTCGTGAATCCCGCTACCCAGCAACGCATGTTGGTGCCCCCCAAATTAGTCATTAATTTCAAACCTAGCACTTCTTTTAAAGAGAGGATGCAATAAACGTCGGTCGTAATGGATAAAAAGGTTTTGATACAAGATTTAGCTGACGGGTTAGTGTTGCGGAGAGGGCTGCCTAAAAAGGATGCCGATGTTTTTGTGCGTTCGGTTTTTGAAATTATAGGAGAGTATCTGCAAACGGATAAGATTGTTAAAGTAAAGGGGCTTGGAACCTTTAAATTAGTGACAGTGGATAGCCGGGAGAGTGTGGATGTGAACACCGGCGAGAGAATCGTAATCAAAGAATATACGAAGGTTAATTTTACACCGGATCCCGTTCTGCGAGACGCTGTCAATAAGCCTTTTGCACAGTTTGAAACTGTGGTTTTGTATGAAGGTACGGATATTGCCGATATGGAGCGGATGGATATTCCGGACTTATCTGAAGATAATGAAGCGGAAAATGTATATGATGCGAATGGAGGGCCGGATGAAGCAGATGAAGTGGCGTTGTCCGAATCAGAAGATGTCCTTTCGGTTGGAGAGAAGGATATGCAGGCGAAAGGGCGTCATGGTATAGATGAAGTCTCAATAGAAACAGCGGCTATAGACGAAACCGGAGCGGTAGAGATTCAAGATGGTGAAAATGAAAATACTGATACTGAAACTACCGTGAATTCTATAGAGGAATATTCCGATGTAGTGGAAGAGGTTGGGAATAAGACTGAGATTGTCTCCGAAAATGTAGATGAGAAATCAGATACGTCGGTTGATGATGAGACGGAGGATGAAAGAGTTTCTTCTTTGCTGCGGCAAAACACGGAGGACGAAATAAAGGCAGAATCGATTTCAGCCGTTCAGGAGGGAGTGTTACCGGAAGGAAAGGAAGAAGGGGCGCACAATAAGAATAATACCAATGCTGATGTTCACCATGTGGAAAAGGTGCATGTGGCAACTCAACAAATAGAGGTGCAGAAAGTCGAACATCAAACTGTGGAGAATCAGCATATTGTTCAAATGGCACCCGAACATCATGGTCGTAGACGAGTCTATTTGACGCCTTGGATGATGTTTTTTGTAGTCCTACTGGTATTATTATTGATGGCTATCAGTTATTATATCGGTTATCATCATCTTTTTTCTGGAAATCAAACAAAAGTCGTGAAGCAGCCGGTTGTAGTGCATCCTGTTCCTTTTAAACAAGATACGGTTCAGATTTCGAAAGAGCAAGATTCTTTGGGGGGGGATACCGATTCTATACGGCAAGTACAAGTGCCGGAAGGTATGCCGGAAAAAACAAATAAGGTGGAAGTACAACCGAAAGATACGCGAAAAATATCCGTAGAGTACCCTCAGGTGAAAAACGGGGCGTATGAAATTATAGGTACACAAGAAGAACACCGTATGAGGGGCGGAGAGACTTTGCGAGGTTTGGCATTGAGGTATTACGGCTCGAAAGATTTTACAGTTTATCTGGTGGCATATAATAAAATCGCTAATCCAGACCTCGTGCCTGAGGGCATGTTGCTGAAAATACCTAAGTTAAGATTAAAACGCCGTTAACTGCCATGAAAAGTTTCTTAAATAGATATTTGGGAAACTTTTTTTAATAATATAATATTGTCAGTGCGTACTAAAAAGCTTAATTTTGGGTCACGAAAAACGAGAGTATAATTTAAAACAAATAAAACAGATATGGCTGAAGCGATAGATATTCGCGAGTTGAATGAGCGAATAGAGAAACAAAGTGCTTTTGTAACGAATTTAATAACCGGTATGGATCAGGTGATTGTGGGGCAGAAGCATTTGGTGGAATCACTTTTAATAGGATTGTTGAGTGACGGGCATGTATTGTTGGAAGGTGTGCCCGGTTTAGCGAAGACGTTGGCCATAAAGACATTGGCATCGTTGATAGATGGAAAATTCAGTCGAGTCCAGTTTACTCCGGACTTGCTTCCTGCCGATGTAATAGGCACGATGATGTATAGCCAAAAAGACGAGACGTTCATTGCCCAACGTGGTCCTATTTTTGCCAATTTCGTGTTGGCAGATGAAATTAACCGTGCTCCGGCCAAGGTGCAGAGTGCCCTGTTGGAAGCGATGCAAGAGCGTCAGGTTACCATCAGTAAAGAAACATATAAATTACCGGAGCCTTTTTTGGTATTGGCCACGCAGAATCCGATAGAGCAGGAAGGAACTTATCCTTTACCGGAAGCCCAAGTGGACCGTTTTATGTTGAAGGTGATAATTGATTATCCAAAATTGGAAGAGGAAAAGAAAATTATCCGTCAGCAAATCAAAGGGGAAAGGGCCGTCGTGCGCCCTATTTTGTCCACTGATGAAATCATCGAAGCACGTAATGTAGTCAGGGAAGTGTATTTGGACGAGAAGATAGAGCAATATATTGCCGACATTGTTTTTGCTACGCGTTATCCTGAGCAATACGGTTTGAAAGACTTGAAAAATTATATGGAATTCGGCGGTTCCCCGCGTGCTTCTATTAATTTGGCTTTGGCTGCCCGTGCCTATGCTTTTATTAAACGTCGGGGATATGTGATACCAGAAGATGTACGCGCTATTGCCCATGATGTTTTGCGCCACCGTATCGGGCTTTCATACGAGGCGGAAGCCAATAATGTCAGCAGCGAAGAAATCATCAGTCAGATATTGAATAAGGTAGAAGTACCCTAATCATCGTTGTGAATGGATACAAGTGAGATTTTAAAGCGAGTCCGTCAAATCGAAATTAAAACGAGAGGACTGTCCAACAATATTTTTGCCGGTGAATATCATTCGGCCTTCAAAGGGCGTGGTATGGCTTTCTCTGAAGTGAGAGAATACCAGTACGGAGACGATATTCGCGACATAGATTGGAATGTGACAGCACGTTTTAACCGGCCTTTCGTCAAAGTGTTCGAGGAGGAACGTGAGCTGACGGTCATGCTTGTGATTGATGTTTCGGGCAGTTTGAGTTTCGGAACTGTTTCTCAGACCAAGCGAGAGATGGTGGCGGAGATAGCTGCGACGTTGGCTTTTTCCGCCATACAAAACAACGATAAAATCGGAGTGATTTTTTTTTCGGACAGGATAGAAAAGTTCATTCCTCCGAAGAAGGGACGCAAGCACATTTTGCGCATCATACGAGAACTGTTGGATTTTACTCCTCAAAGCAAGTCTACGGATATCGGTCAGGCGATAGAGTATCTTACTCAGGCCATTAAGCGGCGTTGTACGGCATTCTTGTTGAGCGATTTCATAGATAGAAAAGACTATCGTACGGCTTTAACCGTTGCTAACCGGAAGCATGATGTGGTGGCCATTCAGGTTTTCGACCGCCGGATGGCAGACTTACCGGATGTCGGATTGATGAAGGTTTGCGATGCGGAAACCGGACATGAACAATATATCGATACGTCTAGTCGCAAGGTGCGGAAAGCCCATCATGACTGGTGGAAGAACAGGCAGAATTTGTTGCAGGATACGTTTACGAAGAGCAATGTGGATTCGGTTTCTATTCGTACGGATCAAGATTATGTGTCTTCGTTGATGACTTTATTTGCCAAACGAAATTAAAGATGAAAAGTTACCATAATAAAAAGAGAATACCCCTTCGGCAGTGGTTGCTTTTGCCGTTTTTCCTGATGTCAAGCCTTGTAGAGGCCCAGGTGACGGTGGATGTCAGGATTGATTCATTGGAGCTTTGGGTGGGGGAGCAGACTCGTATAACTTTGGATGTCAGTACGGATACTAAGTCCAAGCTGATAATGCCCCAGTTGAAAGCCGGAGATATGCTGACTCCAGGAGTGGAGGTGGTAGAAGTTGCCAAGGCAGACACACAGCAATTAAACGAAGGAGTCCGTCGTTTGGTTTCCCAAAGCTATATCGTGACTTCTTTTGATTCGGCTTTGTATTATTTGCCCCCCTTCGTGGTGAAAGTAGATGGAAAAAAATACCAATCGAAGAGCTTGGCATTGAGAGTGTTGTCTATACCTGTCGATACGGTTCATGTCGACCGGTTTTATGGCCCTAAAGAAATTATGGCCGTACCTTTTTCATGGACGGATTGGTCTTTGATATTCGCTTTGTCCGTACTTTTGCTTGTATGGGTTCTCGGCTTGGCTTATTTTTATATACGTTATCGAGATAATAAGCCTATCATCAAGATAATCAAGTTGGCTCCCAAGGTTTTGCCGCATACGAAGGCCATGGAGGAAATTGACCAAATCAAGGCAGAGAAAGTTTGGGCGAAAGAAGATTCTAAGGAATATTATACCCGGCTGACCGCTATTCTGCGTACTTATATTGAGAAGCGTTATGGTTTCAATGCCATGGAGATGACCTCGACCGAGATTATCGACCGATTGCTGAAAGAGCAAACTTCTGAAAGTTTGGACGAATTGCGCATGCTGTTCCAGACTGCCGATTTGGTCAAATTTGCCAAATATAATACATTGATTAATGAGAACGATGCAAATCTGGTGAATGCCATTGAATTTATCAACCAGACAAAGGTAGAAGCAGATGAAAATGACGTAGCGGAGACGGATAAAGTAACGATTGAACAGAAACGTACCCGCCGGACATTGGTAAGTATGCGTTTGGCATTGATATTGCTTACGGTGGCCGCATTAGCTTTGTTGGCTTGGATTCTTTGGATGGTGTATGACTTGGTCGTTTAAAAATTATAAGTGATTATGACGTTTGCGAATATTGAATATTTTTTTCTCTTGCTTCTGCTAATTCCTTATATATTATGGTATGTGCTGAAGAACAAGAAGAAAGAACCTACGTTGTTGGTGTCGGATACGACGGCATACCGTTATGCGCCTAAGAGTTATAAGAACCATCTGATTCATGCGCCTTTCATACTGCGTTTGTTTACGTTTGTGATGGTTGTTATCATACTGGCTCGTCCCCAGACTAGTAACAGTTGGAAAAACACTCAGGTTGAGGGTATAGACATCATGTTGGCAGTCGACGTTTCGACCAGTATGTTGGCCGAAGACCTGAAGCCGAACCGTTTGGAGGCAGCCAAACAGGTGGCTTCCGAATTTATAGCGGGCAGGCCGAATGACAATATCGGTCTGACTATTTTTGCGGCCGAGGCGTTTACCCAATGTCCGATGACCACGGATCACGCCGTATTGCTGAACCTCTTTCATGGCATCAAGACTGATATGGCTCAGCGAGGCATGATTCAAGACGGAACAGCCGTAGGAATGGGAATCGCCAATGCCGTTTCCCGCTTGAAAGACAGTAAGGCCAAAAGCAAGGTGATTATCTTGTTGACGGACGGAACGAATAATGCCGGAGATATTTCGCCGTTGACTGCGGCTGAGATTGCCAAGAGTTTCGGAATACGGGTGTACACGATTGGTGTGGGTACCAATGGTTTAGCACCTTATCCCATGCCGGTAGCAGGCGGTGTACAATATCTGAATGTGCCGGTAGAAATCGATACCAAGACTTTGGCAGCCATAGCCGGGAAGACAGATGGTGAGTTTTATCGGGCTACGGATAATAAGAAGTTGGAGGACGTGTATAAGGATATTGATAAGTTAGAGAAAACGAAGCTGAATGTCAAACAATACAGCAAGCGTTATGAAGCATACGCCTTATTTGCCTGGTTGGCAGCTGCTGCGCTTTTACTTGAAATCCTGTTACGTATGACCATATTGAAGAAAATACCTTAATTCATTCTGATTATGTTTCGTTTTGAAGAACCATTATATTTGTACTTGCTTCTGCTGATACCCTTATTGGCAGGTCTGCATTATGCCACAAACTATTACCGCAAGAAGCGTCTGCTTCGTTATGGCGATATCGAACTCCTGAATGGCTTGATGCCGGATGTTTCGACAGTCCGGCGTGAGGTGAAGACGTGGCTGATGCTTGCGGCTTTGGCGTTGTTGATTTTCACTTTGGCCCGTCCGCAGTTCGGGACGAAAATGGATACCCGTAAGCGTCAGGGAATAGAGGCCATTATAGCCATGGACATATCCAATTCGATGATGGCCGAAGACGTGACGCCGAGCCGTTTGGAAAAATCCAAAATGTTGGTAAGCAATATTGTGGATAAAATGACGGATGATAAGATTGGATTGATCGTGTATGCCGGAGAGGCCTATACCCAGTTGCCTATAACAAGTGATTACGTGTCGGCCAAGATGTTTCTGGAAACGATAAATCCATCCATGATTACCACGCAAGGAACGGATATCAAGCAGGCTATTGATTTGGCCATGAAAAGTTTCACGCCCAATCAGGACGTGAGCAAGGCTATTTTTGTGATTACCGATGGAGAGGACAATGAAGGAGGGGTTGTGGAGATGGCCAAGGCTGCGGCAGAGAAGGGTATAAAAGTCTATGTTTTGGGGGTAGGTTCTCCGCAAGGCGCACCCATACCCATGCCCGGAAGTTCGCAGTACATCACGGACAATACGGGGAATGTGGTGGTTTCCAAGTTGAACGAGGCGATGTGCCGGGAAATTGCGGCTGCCGGCCAAGGAGCCTATATTTATGTGGATAACAGTTCATCCGCGCAGGAACAATTATCGGGCTATGTGGATAAGTTGGCTAAGAAGGAGATGGAAAGTGCGGTCTATTCGGAATACGATGAGCAGTTCCAAGCCGTAGCTTTGTTGGTTTTGCTTGTACTCGTTCTGGATGTGTTGATTGTGGAACGCAAGAATCCGTTGTTTAAGAATATAAAATTGTTTCGTAAATAAGGAAGAAAGACATGTTACGTGGGATATATAAATATGGATTGGCTTTGTGCTTGTGTCTGACGGTGTCTCTTTTATGGGCGCAGAAGAAAACGGACCGCGACTATTTGAGGAGCGGAAACCGGTTGTATCGCGACAGTATGTACACAAAAGCCGAGGTGGACTACCGTAAAGCCATTGAAGCCAATAGTCGTTTCCCTCAGGCATATTTTAATTTGGGAAATGCGCTGTTGAGACAGCAAAAGCCTAAGGAAGCCATGCAGGCATACGAACAGGCCGTGAAAGTAGAGACGAACAAGGGACGGTTGGCTTCCATATATCATAACATGGGAGTGATTCTGCAAAGCCAGAAGCAGTTCGGACCTGCTATCGAGTGCTATAAGAACGCCTTGCGACGGAATCCTGCGGACAACGAAAGCCGTTACAATTTGGTGTTATGCCAACATCAGTTGAAAAACAATCCGCAGCAGAACCAACAAAACGACAATAAAGAGAATAAGAACGGAAAGGACAAGAACAAAGAAGAAGACAAAAATAGCAGTAAAAAGGACAAACAGGAGAATAAAGACAAAAAAGAAGACCAACAGAAGCAGCAGCAAAAGCAGGCACAGCAGAATGAAGAGAACATGTCGAAGGAGAATGCCGAGCAACTGTTGAATGCAGCCATGCAAGATGAGAAAGATACACAGGAGCGCATCAGGAAGGCAATGGCCAAACCGCGACAGAGAAAATTGGAAAAACAATGGTAATGACTAAACAATAAAAGAAATAGGAATGAAGAAATATATCGCATTACTTTGGTTATGTTGTCTGACGGTTGGGATACGGGCGGCCGTACAGATAAAGGCCGCAGCACCAGATGTGGTGGAGGAAGGTGAGCAGTTTAGGTTGAGTTTCACCGTGAACACACAGGATGTCAGCAATTTCCATTTGCCTACTCTGAAAGGGTTTAGTGTGGACATGGGACCGAGCCGTTCCTCACAGTCCAGTTTCCAAATGATTAATGGAAAGACTTCGCAAAGCAGTTCGGTGACTTATACTTATATATTAAGTGCATTGAAGGCCGGTACTTATACTATCCCGGCCGCTACGGCCACTGTAAACGGAAAGCAATACCGTTCTAATACCGTGAGCATAGAGGTTGTTCCCGGCAGTGGCGGGGGAGCACAGTCTCGCCAACAAGGGAGTGGACAGCATGGAAGGATGCAGATGCAAGATGCTGGGGCTAAGATTACCGGAAAAGACCTCTTCATTACGGTTACAGCCGATAAGCAGCGCTTGTATGAACAAGAGGCGGTAGTGTTGACTTATAAAGTCTACTCCTTGGTCAACTTGTCGCAGTTGGCCGGTGGTATGCCGGATTTGGAGGGCTTTCATACACAAGAAATAGAGTTACCTCAACAGAAGAGCCTGAAAATGGAAGAGCACAACGGGCGAAGGTACGGTACGGTGGTGTGGCGGCAATATGTGCTTTTTCCCCAACGTAGCGGAAAAATGACGATTCCTTCCATCAAGTTTGAGGGGATAGTGGTGCAGCAAAACCGTAATATTGACCCGATTGATGCGTTTTTCAATGGGGGAAGTACCATGGTCGAGGTGAAGAAAACCATTGTGGCTCCTTCTTTGACCTTACAGGTAGATCCTTTGCCTTCACCACGGCCTGCTAATTTCTCCGGTGCGGTGGGAAAATTCAATATCAGTGCCTCCCTTACTCCAAGTGAATTGAAGACGAATGATGCTTTGACGTTAAGGGTCACGGTTTCCGGGAGTGGCAACATGAAGCTGATGAAAACTCCTGTGGTGAAATTCCCGAAAGATTTCGAGACGTATGATGCCAAGATTACAGACCAGACCAAAGTAGGTCGTGGAGGGGTTTCCGGTAATAAAATATTTGATTATTTGGCTGTGCCCCGCCATCCGGGGAAGTATACGGTCCCACCTGTGGAATTCTGTTATTTTGATACGGATGCGAAGGCTTACAAGACCGTGAAAACGGAAAGTTTTGACCTAAGCGTGGCGAAAGGCAAAGGTGGAAGCAGCGGAGGGAACTATACGAACAAGGAGGATGTGGAGTTGTTGGCTTCAGATATCCGGTACATCCATCGGGGGGAGGTGCGTTTGCAACAAAAGGGCGAGTCTTATTTTGCGACGGCAGCCTATTGGTGGAGTTATGCCATTCCTTTGTTGGCATTCATTGTTCTTGTGGTGGTCTTCCGCAAACAAGCCATGGAGAATGCCAATGTGGCCAAAATGCGCAACAAGAAAGCGAACAAGGCGGCAGCCAAGCGTCTGAAACAGGCGGCGGCATTGCTGAAAGCCAACAAGCCGGCCGAGTTTTATGATGAAGTCTTAAAGGCATTGTGGGGTTATGTGGGAGACAAACTGAACCTTCCGGCTGCGGAGCTGAACAAAGAGAATGTCAGCGAAAAGTTGCAGGCCAAGGGAGCGGACACCTCCATCGTGCAGCAATTGGTTGAGACGATGAACGACTGTGAATTTGCCCGTTATGCACCGGGTGACCCGTCGCAAACGATGGATAAGATATATGCAGCGGCTACGGAGGCCATTAACAAGATGGAAAGTTCTATTAAACGTAAGTAAAGGATGAAGCTGATGAGAAAGTTGATTTTGATATGCGTAGGTGTGATGTGCATGTTTTCGCTTCACGCCCAAGACAAGGTGCAGGCTGACAGTGCGTACGCTGCGGAAAAGTACAAAGAAGCCATACCTATATACACAGCTTTGCTGAAGAAAGGGGAGCATGCGGACATATATTATAATTTAGGAAACTGCTATTATAAGACAGACCGTCTGGCCCTTGCCATTTTGAATTATGAGCGTGCTGCTTTGTTGGATCCCGGAAATTCGGATGTCCGTTTCAATCTGGAGTTGGCCCGTTCAAAAACGATAGATAAAATCACGCCCGAAAGCGAGATGTTCTTTGTGACATGGTATAAGAACGTCATTGACATGATGAGTATGGACGGATGGGCGCGTACGGGGATTGTGGCTTTTGTGCTAGCCTGCGTGCTGATTCTGGTGTTTTTCTTAGGCAATAAGGTCGTGTGGAAGAAATTGGGTTTCTTTGGTGCTTTGGTCATGTTGGCGGTCGTCGTGATGGCCAATGTGTTTGCCTGGACGCAACATCAGGAACTGAATGTTCGTAGCGGGGCCGTGGTGATGAGTAGTTCGGTAGTCGTGAAGAGTACCCCGAACGAATCGGGTACGGATCTCTTTGTACTGCATGAAGGTACGCGTGTGGAAATCATAGACGATTCAATGAAAGAATGGAAAGAAATACGGTTGGCAGACGGTAAGGTAGGTTGGATGCCGGCAGAAGCAATGGAGGTGATTTGATATGGCGTTGGAAGATTGGCTTGGCTTGGACCAACGGTTGCTGTTGTTGCTGAACGGGAGTGATTCATTGTTCTTCGACCATCTGATGGGCGGAATTACCAGTACAGTAGCTTGGATACCAGTGGCTGTCATACTGTTTTATGTGTTGGTCAAGAACAATTCCATGCGTGAGGTAGGGCTTATTGTGTTGTTTCTAGCCTTGTCCATCTTGTTGGCCGATCAGTTTTCTTCTTCTTTCTGTAAGCCCTACTTTGCCCGTTTCCGCCCCGCTCAGGATCCCATGCTAATGTATCTAGTTGATGTGGTGGATGGCTACCGGGGTGGACGCTACGGCTTTATATCCAGTCATGCCGCCAATACTTTTGCCGTATGTATCTTTTTGGCTTTGTTGGTTCGTAATGTTTGGATGACCTTTTCTTTGGTTTTATGGGCTGCGCTCTGTTCTTATTCCCGTATTTATCTGGGGGTACATTATCCGGGAGATATTCTGTTTGGAATGCTTTGGGGGGTATTGGTAGGTTTTTCTACTTATACGGTATGTGCTTATATTTTACGTAAGATGTCACCGGATAGGAATTTCATTTCTACTCAATATACTTCCACGGGTTATGCCGTGGAAGATTTGGATATTTTCCAAAGTGTGCTTTACCTCACTTATCTGGTATTGGCCATACGGGCGGTGGTTTTGTGATGCTAGAATGGTCTGATGTCCTTTTCTCATTTTCATGGAATAGATGATTTTTAACAATATAGTCTGATTTGTAGTAGTTACAATATTGTTGTTTGGATGACTTTTATATTGCAAAGTGTGAATATCGGAGCCTTTGTATTTATTCTTGGTTATGACTGTTTGGTTTTAGAGGGCTTTTTGACCGTAAATACTCCGTTTATATAAGCCTCTATTTTTATTGTTTATCTTTTTTCTTTAACTAAATTCCTCTTGTAAAACCACAGAACTGCCATTACCTTTGTGTCCCAATTTATCGGAAGAGTCCGAATAGACTTGGCTTGCACTAATTCTATCAATTAAAAATTAAACGAAAATGAATCAAATGATGCTATTAGCGGAAACCGAGATGAGAACAACACTTAACTATGGGCGTAAAAATTATGTGAGTCCTGAAGTCCGGGTCATGTCATTCGAAACAGAGATGATGATTGCCGGAAGTGATATGAATCTGGAACCTCCAAATCCGGGATATAACTCGGGACATAATCCGGATGATTTTTGGGACGCGTGGCGATGATGTTTTCAGTTGATTAGAAAGGATAGCGGAAAAGCACAAATAAATTCCAATATACTTTTTAAGATTAGGTTGTTTTTGGGATACAGTATTAAATTTAAAACAGAAGTTAGATGATAAAGAAACTTTTTTTAACCACTCAACTTTTATTTTGCTGTTTTGTTTTGCATAGCTATGCAAAAAGTGTGTATGTTTCGGATTCCGATAGGGACCTGAAACGACGCAATAAAATGGTAAAAGAGGCTGCTATGCTTCCGGATTCTGTGTTTGAGTATGTGAAGATGGAAGACTTGTTGGATGATGAGGTGTATATAAAGTTGGCACATGATGGATGGAGTCCTCAAGAGATCGTAACTATCATGAAGACGGCCTTAAAGGACCGTAAGGCTGCCAAAAACAAATTCGGTTACGGATGGTATGCCAAGCAATGGCTACCTACTTACGGTATCATGCCAGGAGGAGATACGCTCTACCAATTCGTGGATACAACCTATAACGAGGCGATGCAGGCCAGTATAGCCCGTACTGTTCCAACTGATGTACTGAATCATACTTGGCCCAAAATCGTGTATACACCGGAAGACCGGAAAAAGGGCATTCGTAATGCGGCTTATTTCCGTACAGTGGAGCATAAACCGTCATCCGGACGTATGCATTGGGGTGTGGTACATCCCGAAGACCATGACAAACTATATGTCATCCCAGACGGAGCCGGTATATTTAAGACCGATGACGGTGGACTTAGTTGGTCGTGTATCACAGATAATATTCCAGTAAGGGCTCATCGCAGTACGGTCCGTCACTCAGCTATTCCTGTCGATCCTGATGATTGGAATCACTTGTTTGCTTTTTCCGATAACAGTACGGTGTATGAAACAACGGACGGAGGAGAGACTTGGCATCGCATAGAAGGTGCTACCCATAAAGGGTATAAACGTGGCTATGCATTCCGTGACAAGGCCGGAAACCTGAAATTCATTGGCGCACAGCAGCAAGGTGGTGTTGAGCATTGGGCTAGCAAATTGTGGATCAGTGAAGATACTTGTAAAACTTGGACAGAAGTAATTGTTCCGGATGAATTAAAGGATGTTCATCCCAATGGGGTAGGAAAGGGTGTATGGTTTCAATCTGTGGAGTTTGATCCCTCCAATCGGGATATGATTTACATTCCGGGGTCTCGGTCTATTTTCTATTTTGACGATGGGGCGAAAAGTACAATGGAAAATGGAAAGAGAAAATATAACATCAAGAAGATGAGTTTTGATGTGTATAATGAAAACCGGACGGAACTGCGTAATGACCCTTCCGACCCGGACAACAAGACCATATTTCCTTTAAGAGCCACTTCGCCGGGCAACATGGTAATCAGTACCATAAATCCGAATCAGATGTGGTTTGCAGCAGCAATCCGTAACGGAAATGCTACGGCACTCTATTATACCGAAGACAAGGGAAAAACTTGGATAACGCTTCAGGAACCCAGTGTTGGTATCGGCGGGGGTACTGTTTTTGGTAATGAGGCTCCTTGGAACTGGTTGGGAGGTTTCGGTGTAAACCTTCGTGAACCGAATTGGGTATACGGATGTACGATGAGTTCTGCTATTAGTTCTGATGGAGGAAAAAATTTCAATCAGTTTGCATGGTCAATCCGTTTGACGTCATTACAAGATGACGGCAAATATTATGCGGTAACTAATTCGCGTCACAATGCGGACAATCATTTCATTCTTTCTCACAAGAGTGGCCGGGTATTCAGAGGCTCGGATGGTGGGATGTTGATGAAAGATTTGGATGTGAACAATAACCAATGGACTAATATAGGAGGAAATATGGGACAGATGTTGTATTACAATATACGTGTCAATGAATTCGGTGACCAGTTGATGGTGGGTAATACACAGGATATCGACGTGCAGACATACCGCTACGGTCGATGGGGAAACTGGCGTGGTTATGAAGGTTCCGAATCCAGTGCCAATCCTTATACTAGCACATGCTATTTTTCTGGAGGTGGTGGTGGAGGTATTGAAAACATGCCTTTGAGTTCATGGAGTACAACCACTAATTACGCTGATGTACATACCGGTTCTTGGTATATGAGGCGTACGGGGACGGGAGCCGGAAACACATTTTACCGTATTGATGATATCGGCCGAAGCCTGACCAATCTTTTCGATAATGTCGGGGCTGATGTTGCGGATGTAACATTTGCACGCGATAAAGGATACACTACTATTTTTGTACGTACGACTGACAATATCTTAAAGAAATCCATAGACAGCGGAAACTCTTTTCAGTACATATTGTATAACGGTGAGCCGGCAAAGTTTAGCAATACCAGATTAGCGGCAGATCCCGATAACAGCGACATCTTGTATTTGGGACAGACAGGACAGGTTATGCGATTGTATGTCAACGAAAGTCGTTGGGAAAAAGTAGGAGAAGGGCTTCCCAATATAACTTGCGATTACTTATTTTTCCACGAAGGTAGTGGCGATCTATATTTTGTGAATCGTGCTAGTGCCGGAATCTATATTCTGGAAAACGGTTCAGATACCTGGCGTTTTTGGACCAAGGGATATAATAGTGGAAAATTCAGTGATATAGTCATGAATTATACCACACAGGAGATGGTACTGGCTGATTATGGTCGTGGCGTATGGGTAGCCGATTTGGAGCATCCTTCCGACCGTTTCTTTAAAAACGGATTTGCCTTAAAAGAAATCACCCATGTGGACGGCCGCCGTACTATCGGTATTGATACGAAATGGACCATTCCGTTGTATTACTATTATGAATGGACGGTAAATGGAGTGAAGGTAGATAATCCCTATCAGTATCTTACTCGGGCCTTACGTCCTGGAGATAAAGTACGGTTGAAACTCACGCTTAGAGAATCTCCCGATGTGTCTACCTTCTCGGCTGAATACATTGTGAAGGAAACATCGGATGTAAAACTGGAAAAGAAAGCCGGAAATGCGTTGTATTCAAATGGAAAGGGTAGAATAGATTTAGGATATGTAGATTATTTCTTCAATGACTTTACTGTAGACCTTTGGGTAAAACCGATGGGCAACGGAGTCTTGTTGGCCAACCGTCAGAAGGAATATGATAAAGGTGCAAAAGGTTGGTTGCTTTTTGTAGAAAACGGTACTTTGAAATTCAGATATTCTCCAAGCAACCAGTTTAACAAGCCGACCTATGAACCGGCTTCTGACGAGCAGAAAACTATCGAAGGGGGTAATTTGAATATGGGTGAGTGGGCTCATGTGGCGGTAACCGAGAAACGTGACGGTTCGATACGTCTGTATGTAAATGGTATTTTGACCGGTGAGGGAGAGCGTTACCGTAGAGAGCATACGCTGAACAATTCCACTTACCTGTCGCTGTTTGCAGATGCTTTTGAGTATGCGCCTATTGAGGCTGCCGTAGATGAATTGAAGATATGGAACTACGAATTGAATGAAGAGGAAATCCGTCGTGAAATGTATTCCGTAAACACTGACAATCGTGACGGGTTGGTAGCTTACTATGCTTTCAATGGGGATAATCTGTCCGGAGACTTGGAAACATTTGTTGGATATCAGCCACGCGTGATGACGCGTGCGGAGGTTACTCACGAAAAAATGTCGCTTCCCATTAGTGCTCAACGAGCTGTTTACGGTGTATTGACCAATGGAGAGAAACTCTTTGAAGACCGTGGAGTCAATCTGTTGAAGATAGCCGTTAAAAATACGACATCGGATTATCAGATCGGTGTATATGCTTATAAAGCGGAACATTGGTTAGAAGATAAATCCAATTTGGATGCCCGGTATTACGAGGTAGAACCGACTGGATATATTTTCCGAAACTTTACTGTTGCCGAAGCAGATACTTTGGCGTTGGATTTCTATGCAGTCGAAGGTAAACCGTTTAATCCGAACAAGCGTTATCGTCTGTATTATTCGGAGGACGGCCGTAAGAATTATTGGAATCAGGTGGGAGATTTGACCTATAATGCAGCTACACAGACTTTGCAGGCAACGAATTTATCGATGCAGGAACTACAAGGCAAAAAAATGTTGGTCGTGTCTTTGAAGCCGGCTATCGAAATGACCGTTGAGGGAGTTTCAAACAGAGGAGAGCTTATCGTATATTCCGAAGATCAACACACAGTCAAAGCTCATGCTTCTATTGTGGAAGGCCTGGCAGAACCGAATGGTGAGTATGAAATCGTATCGGATAATGACGTGTTGCAACCTCAAACTGGATTCTATTTTACGAAGGGTGAAGCTTCCTCCGAGCTTAAAATAAGACAGAATTTGGGGGCCTTCAATGATCGAAATCTGGTAACCTTAAAAGGCAAGAACGATGAAAAGATGATTCCAATGCCGATTGAGCTTGTCAACCGAATTACCTCGAAAGATTTGGGTAACTCGATGTGGGTAGAGAAAGGTGGAATTTTGGTGGGTTCGGCAGATAACTATGTTGCTTTGCATGAATCCAATACCGTGACCATAATGGGGTGGGTATATCTTGGTGACGTAGACATATTGTCCGGAACCAAACCACTCTTGTTTTTTCGCTCTTCAAATCCCTCTGTAGCAACAGGACTACACTTGCAAAACGGCAATGTACGCTGTCATTGGAATGAAGAATCCTGGAGTTGGAACCAATCTACTTCCCTCAACGTGACGAAAGAACAGGTAGGGCAATGGATTCATTTGGCATTGGTAGCCCGTCCCGATGGTATGGACTATTATTTGAACGGAATGAAATATTCTATAAAACGTAATATAAATAAAGGACGCGTACATTCCATGTTAATGTTAGGACAGAACCAAATGGGGAATACTTGGTTTACAGGAGCATTCGATCAGGTTGCTGTATGGAACCGTTCACTGACCCAGGAAGAAGTCTTAAGATATATGCAGGAAAGGGTGTTGCTGAATGATTCGGCATTGGTGGCTTATTTGACGATGGATGTAAGAGATGAAAACGGAGATTTGTGTGAAAGCGTACAGAACATGTCGCTGAAGCACTACGGTACTTTGACACAAAACTATCGTTCTACTGTGCCATTTAATCCGGAAAGCCGCCTGCATCTGAACCAAATGTCCGAAACTTCGGCCGTACAGTTGATTTATCCGGAAGGAAAGAACGTACAGGGAGAATGGAGTACATTCGACGGAACCTCTTACAACTATGTGGCAGCCGGAAGAAGACAATATGATTTGCCTCTGAGCAAAACACACTACACGTTGGTTTATGCAAACGATCCACAGTTGACAGCAACCGATCGGATTACTTTGCGCTACCGTCATGTTGGCATTATGGAACAGGATCATTTGGTGATGGCCATTCGCGCTTTGGGTTCGGAAAGTCCGTTTGAACATTTTGTGGAAGCACAGGCTGTAGAAAACGGCAAAGCAGAGTTCGTTGTCGAGGGAACGTTGCTGAACCGTGCTTCTGAAGTGATGTTCTTTGTATCTCCCGAATCCGGTAAACGTCCGGTAAAAGTGGAACTGGCTTTGGCCAATGGGATGTCCGGGCACAGAAACATCATGTTGGAGGAAACCGCCCAGGGGGTACCTTTGCAAGTGAAGGTACTAAGTGGAAATGCTGATGATGTGGTGATGTTGGAAGTAAAAGAAACGGCTTATGCCTCTTTGGACAAAGACAGCGTAGACATGCGTAATGCTGATAATCGCTTTACGATTATGATAGACCAATCGAAGTTGGATAAAATGGCTTTGAATCCGATAACTGTTCAGGCAGTCGGTGCGGAATCTGCTCCATTGGAGTTCAAGGTTTATCTTGAGCCTAAAGTTGAGCTGAAACTAAAAAACGGTAAGGACGAACATACTTTTGTAGCTACTGCATCTACGGCGGACTTAGAAGTGGAAGCCGAACTGCTTCAAGGCTACTTGGAAGAAGAAGTTCAGTTGGCAACGATTGCTGACGTAGACAATGCGATGAATATCGGAAACGGAACCTTGTTGTCGAACAGTTCGGTAACTATCGGCCACTTGGAGCATTATGAATCTCCTTACGGTAAGGCCCAGGAAGGATGGAATCTGATCGGTAATCCCTATTTGGCAGATATCAACATCACGAAACACCAGAATGTAATCTTTGACGAACACAAGGTGACTAAATTCGTTTATCAGTATAATAAGGAGTTGGACAACTATATCACATTCGATATGACGAACTATGATGAAGAACAGAAAATCATTCCGTTCCAGTCTTATTTTGTCCAGACATTGGCACCTGAGGCTGAGCTTACCGTGACTCCTGTGGCCAAAGAGGTAACGCTTAATCGTCGTACATTCGATTACTATACCGCAAACGAATATACTTCAGTACGTTTGAAACTTTACTCAGGAGATAAAGAGCAGGATCGTACGGACATTATTTGGGAAGAAAGTGCTTCGGCAGACTTTGTGGTGAATGAAGATGCTCCGAAATTCTGGAGTTTGTCAGCCACAGCCAATCAGTTGTTCTCTGTAGCCGGTAAATCGGCGGCTTCTGTAAATACGTTGCCGATGGACACAGAAGAAATCAAACTGGGCTTGAGAATCGGTACATCCGGCAAGTTGTCTCTTCGTTTGAGCCGGATAACCGGTTTTACAGAAGATGATGAAGTTGTCCTTAGGGATAAACATACGGGGGCAGAATGGAAGTTGGATGAGGATAACTCCTATGAGTTTGACATCGCGCAAACCGGAGATGTGAAAGACCGCTTCGTATTGAAGGTGAAACGTCACGGCACTTCGGTTGGCATTGAAGACAGGGTGGAATCTACTGGTTATAAAGTGTACGTTTCAGGAAACACCTGCATGATAGAAAATCTGCGTGGCAATGCCGACATTCAAATCTTCAATGTGCAAGGCCAACTTGTGGCACGCGAAAAAACGGCTCAGCACAGCTTTTCGGTATCTTTGAAACCGGGAGTACATGTTGTAAAAATCAGTGAGAACGGAAAAGATTATGTGACTAAAATTATATTGAAATGATAAAGAATGAATTAATAGGCAAAATAGGATGTTTACTGGTGTTCGTATGGGCATCGGTAAGCCTCCATGCTCAATCCATAAAGCTCTTGGGGGTATATTCCAACGGAAATGCTGCCGGTCAGTTAAAAGCTAAGGTGGATTTGGCCGGTAAGCAAATCAAATCGGTCACTTCTTATACTTATCGGATGTCCGACGGTTTTGCTACGACAGCTTCAGATTATGAATTGATAGAAGGTTCTTTCCTGACGGTGGATGTGGAGATGCAAACTGGAGACTATGCCTATCGCATGGAAGTGGTGTTGGACGACGACACCCGGTTGCTTACCGAGTGCGTGAACCAGGGCAATACGGAAGCCTTCATGTGGTTGGGAGACTATCAATGGACGGAGGCTACCACAGCCGTAGCCGGAACATTGCCTGGTGTGGACCGTTGCTTCGGTACGGACCTGAATTTGCAGACAAGCGATAAGACTTACTATAAAGGAGTTTCCAGTAAGGGTGGTCAAATCATCTATGATCTCCCGGAAGAGATGAACTTCCGTAAGTTTGATATGGTATTGGGGACACAGAATGGCAGCGGGAATCTTAAATTCATGTTCTATTGTAATGACGGAAAAAAGTTGGACTTCACTGTTAATTCAAATGCAATAAAGTCTATTTCTACGGCTGACTATCCCGCTTTTATTCCACGTTTGCCATTGACAAAAATCAGGTTAGACTTTACAAATAATTCAAATGCTATCGGCAACTACAATTTGGCCAGGCTGTATATGGAACGCCGCCCGTCGGACAAGTTGGAGCAACAGGTGGCGTTTACAAATACAGGAGGAACTGTCACGTATCCCATGCAAGTGGAACTAAAAGCCACAGCCACGTCGGGAGGCAAGATATATTACCGTATTATCAAAGGCCGTGAGGCTGCCGAACTGAATGGTAACGTATTGACCTTTAAGGACGGACAATCTACTGATGTGGTTGTTGAAGCTACACAATACGGTAATGAGCAATATGCTTGTGCTACAAGCTTGCTGTCTTATGCAGTACGCACGAGGGAGAATATCTTTATCTCTTCTATGTTACCGGCATTGGAAAATAATTCGGGTACGGTATATTTATATGTTAATCCTCAGGCGAACAAGCTTTCGCAGTTGACTCTGAACATATATGATGATGTATATTTATTAAATGAATTGCAGCAACTTGATTTGCTAGCGATATGGAATGACACACCGTTTGTATCCGGAACAACCGGTAAGGTTCTGGCTGTTGCCGTTCCTGACTTAGAGATGAATCGTGTGTTCCGCATTACCTACGGTTACGAAGGGGGTGAGACGATACATAGTTCTTATTACGAAGGATTGAATATGTTTGATTATCTTTCGGATTTGTCTTATAGTACGCAGGGAACAGCACAAATAGACAAGGCTGTCAATGGTTCTATGCTCCAAATCACCACGCAAAAATATAAGAAAGGGTTTGGTATTCATGCGGTAGGTTCGGTGCAGATGACCTTGCCCGTGGGAATATACAATCGTTTTATCACAGATGTTGGTAAACAGTCGGGGCAGCCTTATGTCATGGAGTTTGCCTTGAACATGAATAACCGGCAGCTTACGACAACAGGTCCTGTCAATAACAGCAAGAAGACGACTTGGGATTATCCCTTGGATGACGTTTCCGTTTTACATATTGATGTATTATACGGTGGAGATGGGGCCGGAAACGACCATGGCTCAATAGGGGCGCCGAGGCTATACCGCACAGTTGTACAACGAAGGGAACAGACACTGAACTGGCAAAAAGAATTTCCGTTGACCCACAACAAGCCGTTCAAGTTGCCGATGAAGGCTACGGCCTCTTCGGGATTGGCACCGGTGTACCGCATTTTGAAGGGACAGGAGTTTGCTACGATAGAAAGCGGAAACATTTTGAACCTGCATACGATTCCCGAACATGCCGAGATTGTAGTCGAGGCGTTTCAACCCGGCGACAGGGAATGGCAACCTACAACAACTACTACTTGTACATTCCGCTTTTCCAAAGGCTTTGTGGTGCAGAAGGATGCTCGGGTAGAGTTGGAGGGCGGTCAGGTATTGGAAGAACTGATTGTCTACGGTGATGCTAGACAGATGGGGCAGGTGGTAGTGAAAAACGGTATTGTCCAGGTAAAAAAGTTCGTATTGAAATATACTTTCATACCCAAGGCTTGGAACTTCATCACTTTCCCTTCCGATTTGGATATAGACAAAATCAGCGACTTGAATGCCAGGGGGTATTATTTGAATAACAAAATGTCTGGCAGAGGAGCTTACTACATCCGCAGTTACGACACTCAGGTGCGTGCGGAAAATCCGTCCGGTTCGGTATGGAACAATTTGGAGACTCCGGAAGTGAAAGGGCTGAAAGGTTACATCATGGGTATCAACAATGCCCTGGGCATGGATCCGGTAGAGGTAACCTTTACGATGGACAACGTTTCGCTCGATTTCGAATCTTCGATTCGTCCGTTGAATCTTACGTTGGATCTTTCCAAGGTAGAGCCGGGCACTTGTCAGGATGTATATATAAGGCCTGTTAACGTGAAAGGAAACACTTTGAAGGTCAGTGTAGACTTCCAACCGGAGGATCTTTCGGCATTGCCTATCAATCATGCCAAAGCATTGGAGGGAATGCGTTTCACCTTTACTCCGGACAAACGTGGCATACGGCTGACACTTCCCGACCAGACACCGGCCAAGATTGCCATCTATAATAAAAAAGGAACCAAATTGATGAAAGCCGTTCGTTACGTATCGCCAATGGTATTGGATTTGAGCGGTTTGAAGCCAGGCACCTACCAAATGGTAATCAACTACGGAGATGCCACGGCAGTAAGGACGTTGGATTTTTAAGGATGGATATAATAAAGTAAGCAGGGTTTGTCGTTACGTCTTTCTATTCAAGACGTAACGACAATTTACATAACAGAATAACGATATGATGAACAAGATTTTTACAGGATTGCTTTTATGCCCAACCATTTATTTACACGCTGCGGAACCCGCTGATTCAACTTTCCGGTTGATGGAAGAGATTACAGTGGCGGCCAACCGCCAACAGGATGTGAAAATGAATGTGCCACAACAGGTTTACGTTTTATCCCGTAACCTGATAGAACGGGCCAATGCACAGACGGCCGCCGATTTGTTGACCACAGACGGTTTACTGACAGTGCAGAAAAGTCAGCAGGGGGGTGGAAGCCCGATGATACGCGGTTTTGAAAGTTCGCGGGTGTTGCTTGTCATGGACAACGTGAAGATGAACAATCTCATTTATCGTGCCGGACATTTACAGAACATCATAACCGTGGACCCTTCTATACTGGAACGTGTGGAAGTGCTTTACGGTCCTTCTTCGGTCAGCTACGGTTCGGATGCTTTGGGGGGAGTTGTGGTTTTCCGTTCTAAAAATCCGGTTTTGGGCGATGGGGGGAAAACTTTGTTTTCCGGTAATGCCTTTATGCGTTACGGTAGTGCGAATCAAGAAACCACCGGTCATGTGGATTTCAATATCGGTGGCGAACATTTTGCTTCATTGACTTCTTTATCCTATAGCAACTTCGGTGATTTACGGAGCGGACGACGCAAGAACCCCTTTCTAAAGGATGATGAATACATCAGCCGTCCTTATGAAGTGGTACGTGAAAATGGTGAAGACCTGTTAATCGGTAATTTCAAAGACTGGCATCAACCCGGTTCCGGATATATGCAGTACGACTTGATGCAGAAGTTCCTGTTCAAACCGGACGATAGATTCCGCCATTTGTTGAACTTCCAATTCTCGAATACGACGGACATTCCCCGTTACGATCGGTTGACGGATATGAAAAAAGACAAACCTAAATTTGCCGAATGGTATTATGGCCCTCAGTTCCGTTTGATGACAGCCTATACGATGGAGATAGCGGACTGGTTGTCGGCAGACAAAGTCGATTTTACGGTGGCCTACCAGAAAATCAAGGAAAGCCGTCATAACCGTAAGTTCGGTGAGGTTTGGTTGGGTAGCCGCAACGAGAATGTGGATGTGGTGTCATTGTCTTCCGATTGGATGAAACAGGTGGACAATCATCGTATCCATGCCGGAATAGACGGTGCATTGAACTTCCTTTCCTCTACGGCTCACAAAACGGACGTAGACACCGGTGAGCGTGCTGCATTGGATACGCGTTACCCCGACGGACAAAACTATATGCACAATATAGAGGCCTACGCGTCCCACCAATGGGAAATCACTCCGCGTCTGATCCTGAGCGACGGTATCCGCTTGGGATTCTCCACGTTGTATTCCTCGTTTGAGACCGCCGAATTTTTCCCATTCCTGAGTCAGAACGTGAAAGAAGTGAAACAGAACAATATGACTTACAGTTTCAGTTTGGGACTGAACTACAATCCGACCAAGGACTGGAAAATAGCTTTGGCACTTTCCACCGGTTATCGTGTGCCCAATATAGACGATGTGGGAAAGGTATTCGACTCGCAGCTGGGTATGGTGGTTGTGCCCAACCCGGATGTGCGCCCCGAAAAGACTATCAACGCCGACTTCAATGTGACTCGGTTCAAAAACGACCGTTTCCTTTGGGAAACTTCCGTGTTCGGAACCTATCTTTTCGATGCCATTACGCTAAAGCCGCATACGCTGAACGGAAATACCGAAATAGAATATGATGGCGAACTCAGCGAGATATATGCCAACCATAACAGCAGAAGGGCTTATGTTGTAGGTTCCACCACACGCCTGAAAGCCCGTTTCCTCGAAATATTTATGGCAGACGCTTCGCTTACCTATACTTACGGTGATATTATCGACGGGGAGGATGAACGTATGCCCCTCGACCATATATCTCCGCTTTTCGGAAGGGTGGGCATGACTTTTCAGAGCAAAGACGACAAGGCCATTGTGGAGTTTTATTCCTTGTTTAACGGACGAAAGAAACTAGATCGTTATAACTTGAACGGGGAAGACAATATCGGTTACGCCACAGTGAAGGGAGAAGAGGGCAGAGGGCTTCCGGCATGGTTCACCCTGAATCTCAAAGCTTCTTATGTGTTCAACCCGAACCTGACGGTACAGGTTGGTATCGAAAACCTGTTGGATACGAAGTATCGCACTTTCGGTTCGGGAATCAATGCCATGGGACGTAATATCAATGTTACTTTACGCACGACATTCTGACAGACGAAATACCTGTTTTTATTCCAATTGAAAACGGAACTGTTTTTTTTGCAGTTCCGTTTTTTATTGAAGTGTGCACAATTCTTGGTTGTGAAACTCCATATCTGCCGTTGAATCATTGTCTTATGGCATAATGTTTCGTAAGGTTGTGTTTTTGGGGATGATAATTTACTTATGAATCAAGATGTCCCCCAAATGGTATTCGTCCATAAAACGGCTGCGGTCTACGGGACCGTTGATGCCCTCGATGCGTCCGTTGGCGGTGAACTGCCACATGACGAACCGGATGTCGTCCGTCAGTTCCGGAATATCTTCTGCGTACCGGGCTATCATGTATTTGTAGTCCGTGTATTTTCCGGCCAAATATTTATTGTAGAAATTACTCGACGTGTAGATGATGGGACGGATGCCATAATGTTCTTCTACCATGTGGAGAAAACGGGTAAGCCTTTCGCAAAAGCGTTGCGCGCTGCCTTTCCCTATGATTTCAACGTCGATGATAGGAATCAAATCTTGTTCGTCCAGGTTCACCGTGCTTGTGAAGTTCTTGAACTGGGTTTCCGGATCCACTGTGGGACTAAAGAAATGGTAGCAACCGACTTTCAGGCCGGCCTTGCGTGCTTCGGTCAGGTTGTAACGATAGGTTACGTCGACCAAAGAGGCACCTTCTGTGGCTTTCAGGTATACGTAACTTACGTTTTTGTCAGTTTTCACCGTTTGCCAGTCTATATCTCCCTGATAGCGTGATACGTCTATGCCGTAACGATGTTCGTTCTTATTGATGCGGTGGCGGTAAGCTTCTTCTACCGGAGCAACGATGGGATGCGAATGGCTTGGAGTGGCCATCATGTCTGGTTCCACCATGGCCAAGACCACTTCCTCCTTGTCCGTTTGCTTATCCTTTTTACGACCGTGCATGGGGGTTACTGTCAGGCAACATAATATGATAGTAAGAAATGAAATGAAATTTCTCATGGAGCATGGATGTTATTTCGCAAAATTACATATTTTGCGGAGGAAATGCAAGCGTTTTCCGCTTCGTATGAATATTATTATTATTTTTGCCCTGATTTTTATTCCTTATTATAGAATGTAGACATGAAAAAGTGGTTTGGAATTTTTTGTTTCTTGGGGATTGTGGCTTGCGGCCGGACGGTTTTGCATGCACAGTCCTGGTTTGACGTGAAGCTTTGGGAGCGGGGCTTGCCGAACACGAACGGTAAGGATGGCGGGCCGGAACAGCAAGAGGATGGCATTTATACGCCAGAGATTCGTGTTTTCCTTCCGGATTCGGCGAAGGCTACGGGGCGTATCATTCTGGCTTGTCCCGGAGGAGGGTATTCGTTCATAGCCCTTGGGCATGAAGGTTACGATTGGGCGCCTTATTTCAATGGGATGGGTATCGCATACGCCGTGTTGAAGTATCGTTTGCCTTTCGGCCATCCGGAAGTACCGGTCAGCGACGCGCAAGAGGCCATACGCGTGATACGGCAGAATGCGGCGGCATGGCGGGTTAATCCTTATGATGTGGGTATCATGGGGTCTTCGGCAGGCGGGCATCTGGCTTCCACGGTAGCGGTTAATGCGCCTTTCGATTGCCGTCCCGATTTCCAGATATTGTTTTACCCTGTTATTTCGATGGAGCTGAACCAGACCCATAATGGTTCTGTTTATTCTTTTATCGGGAAAGAACCTTCGCACGGCGAGCAGTTGCGATATTCCAATGAACGGCATATCCGCCGCCACATGGTACCTCCGGCATTGCTGTTGCTGAGTGGGGACGATACGGTGGTGCCTGTCTCCAATTCTATTAAGTATTATACGGCTTTGTTGCAGGCAGAAGTGCCCGCTTCGATGCATATTTATCCCACGGGTGGACATGGTTGGGGCTGTAACTCTTCTTTTGCATGCCACGAACAGATGTTGGCCGACCTGAAAGCATGGTTGGACGGTTTGGATGCGCCGGACAAGGACGCCGTCCGTGTGGCTTGCGTGGGTAACAGCATTACCGATGGCTATGGCGTGCCCCTGAGCGAGGAATACGGTTATCCTGCGATGTTGGGCAAGAAATTGGGCAAGAAGTACTTGGTCAAGAATTTCGGTGTAAGCGGCCATACGATGTTGCAGAAAGGCGATTGCCCTTATATGAAGAATGACGTGTACCGGTGGTGTAAGGAATTTAATCCGGATGTCGTGGTCATTAAATTGGGTACGAACGACAGCAAGCCGCAAAACTGGAAATACAAGGATGAATTTATGACGGATGCACAGCAGATGATAGACGAATTAAAGGCTTTGCCTGCCCGTCCGGCTATTTATCTGGCTTATCCGGTAAAGGCGATGAGTTCGGCTTTTGACATCTCGGACAGTGTGATTGTCAATGGTGTCATCCCTATGATCCGGAGGTTGGCCCGGAAGAACAAGCTGAAAGTCATCGACCTCCACTCCGTGTTCGACGGCCATCCCGAATGGTTGATTTCGGATGGCATCCATCCCAATGACAAAGGTGCCGCCGTGATAGCTGAAGAAGTAAAGAAAGCTATTGGGGAAGATACGGGAAATGGGAAGAAATAAGTAAATAAAAACAGAAAAGGTTGCCTCTGGATATTCCGTGCAGGCAACCTTTTCTCGTTAATGTTTGATTTCGATTTCTTCTTTCATATCTATTTCCTGCCCGTTCTTGTCGTGGAACTCGTATTGCAGGAAACCCAGTTTCTGACTGGGGATTACTTTGAGTCCGAATCCGTATTTGACTTGCCACTTACGTTTCAGGGAAACGATGCCCTGGTTGATGTAGGCTGCCACATACGGGTGGACATGAAGCGTGAAATTCTTAATCCCTAATTTATTGGCCATCGTACTGATTTTGCTTTCCAAAACATCTGTGAACAGAAAGCTTGATTTCACGGTACCCTTACCGAAACAAGTAGGACAGACTTCATCCACATTTACATCCATGACCGGACGCACACGTTGGCGCGTAATCTGCATCAAGCCGAATTTGCTTAATGGCAGGATATTATGGCGGGCACGGTCTTTCTTCATATTTTCGCACATGCGTTCGTATAATTTTTGCCGGTCTTCCGCCAGATTCATATCGATGAAGTCCACCACGATAATACCTCCCATGTCGCGTAATCTTAATTGGCGTGCCAGTTCGTCTGCCGCCCCTAAATTGACATCCAACGCATTGGCTTCCTGCCCGTCTTTTGATTTGGAACGGTTGCCGCTGTTCACGTCCACGACATGCAATGCTTCCGTATGTTCGATAATCAGATAAGCTCCATGCTTATAGGATACGGTTTTTCCAAACGACGATTTGATTTGCTTGGTTACGTCAAAGTTGTCGAAGATGGGCAGCTTGCCTGTGTATTGTTTCACGATACCCGCACTTTCCGGGGCTATCAGCGTCACATAGTCTTTTACTTCATTGAAAATATCCGTATCGTTGATATAGATGTTTTCATACGAAGGATTGAACAAATCCCGCAGCATGGCTACCGTGCGGCTAGTTTCTTCAAAGACCAGTTCTGGAAGCTTGCTTGCTTTTTGCGCTTTAATGAAGGCATCCTCACATCTTTTGACTAATACCTTGAGTTCCGAGTCGAGTTCGGCCACACGTTTCCCTTCGGCTACCGTCCTGACGATAACGCCGAAGTTTTTGGGCTTGATGCTTTGGATGAGCTGTTTTAAACGTGCACGCTCCTCGGCTGATTTTATTTTGGAAGATACGGATACCTTGTCTTGGAAAGGCATCAATACCAGAAAACGTCCGGGGAACGATAGTTCACAAGTCAGGCGCGGTCCTTTGGTCGAAATGGGTTCTTTTACAATTTGTACCAGAATCTCTTGTCCTTGCTGGAGCGTTGTTTGTACACTTCCGTCTTTTTCAAGGTCGGGCAGAATCGAAGCCTTCGAGAATGGATACAATTTTTTTTTGTCGCTGGTTACTTGTTTGAGGTATTTGGTGTAAGAATTGAATTTAGGGCCAAGATCAAGGTAATGTAAGAAGGCATCGCGTTCATAGCCTACGTTCACAAAGCATGCGTTCAACCCCGGCATAAGTTTCCTCACTTTTGCCAGATATATGTTGCCCACCACAAAAGAGGCCGACCGGCCCTCTTTCTGAAATTCCACCAACCTTTTGTCCTCTAACAATGCAATGGAAATCTCCTTGGGCTGAACATCTACTATAACTTCGCTTGTCATTCTTTTAATTTTACTATTTGATTCTATACAGCCTTGTTTACATAAAGAACAAACTTGTCGGAATCTGTAAAGAGCCCGTCCAAGTTTGTTCTCTATTCTTTACTTACAGACAAGCGTTGGCTACTTGCTCTTATGTCTGTTCTTTCTCAATCTTTTTTTACGTTTGTGTGTAGCCATCTTGTGTCTTTTTTTCTTTTTTCCGCTTGGCATAGCTCTAATGTTTTATAAGTTAATAAATCTGTTTACTATCTTTTTCTGTTCAAATGATTCTTACTTCTTGATTGCATCAACAAAAACCTTAGCCGGTTTAAAGGCTGGAATGTTGTGTTCGTCTATGATTATAGTCGTATTCTTGGATATATTACGAGCTGTTTTTTTAGCTCTTTTTTTAAGAATGAAACTACCGAAGCCACGAAGATATACGTTATCCTCTTTTTGAATCAAAGATTCCTTTACTGATTCCATAAATGCCTCTACGGCTGTCAGCACGGTTGCCTTGTCGATACCCGTTTTTTTGGAAATCTCGTTTACAATTTCTGCTTTTGTCATCTTTCTGTAAAAATAATTGTTTGTAAATGCCTAATTCCTAATTTTTTGGAATGCAAATATATAGCTTTTTAGCAAGGAAAGAAAGAATATCATTGAAAAAAAACTCGTTTTTTTGCTTTTGGGTACTCTGAAAGAGCTAATTTTGTACCGTTTATCTGTTTTTGCAAGAATGAAAGATTATAATTTTGCTTATAAGTTGTTGGCATGGTATCAGGAAAACAGAAGGGTTTTACCGTGGAGGGACACTCATGATCCATATATGATTTGGATTTCGGAGATTATCCTTCAGCAGACGCGGGTCGTTCAAGGATATGATTATTTCCTGCGTTTCATGGCTCGCTTTCCTGATGTGGATGCTTTGGCGGCAGCTTCAGAAGATGAGGTGTTGAAATGTTGGCAGGGGCTGGGATACTATTCTCGTGCGAGGAATTTGCATGCGGCGGCTCGCCAGATTGTGGAGTGGGGGGGATTCCCTGAACGTTATGAAAATATCCGTCAATTAAAGGGGGTGGGAGATTATACGGCAGCTGCCATAGCTTCTTTTGCATTCGGGTTGCCCCATGCTGTGGTGGATGGGAATGTATATCGTGTGCTTTCCCGTTATTATGGGATTGAAGAACCGATAGATACGGGGCATGGGAAAAAGTGTTTTGCAGCTTTGGCGCAGGAGTTGTTGCCCGAGGGCAAGGCGGCTGATTACAACCAGGCCGTGATGGATTTCGGTGCCCTGCAATGTGTGCCTAAGAATCCTAAATGTGGAGAGTGCCCTTTGGTTGGCGGTTGCATTGCTTTTCGGGACAAGAGGGTGCAGGGCTTTCCGGTGAAGTCACGGGCTTTGACCGTGACGGAACGCTATTTGCATTATATGTACATAGAGGTGGGGGAAGAAATTGCAGTGTTTCGGCGAGAGGCTAATGATATTTGGAAGGGTTTGTATGAACCTTTTTTGGTAGAAACCCCTACGGTATGTGCTCCGGAAGACTTGCTTGTGGATAAAAAAGTTCCATCGTTCATCCGGTCTGATAAGGCCGTGAAGACTTATTTGTGCGGGGGTGTTCGCCATCAGCTGACCCACCGTACGTTGATTTGTGATTTTTATAAGGTGGAACTGGAAGATAAACCCGATGATTTCGGACGTAGTGCTTGTTGGGTAAAAAAGGGGGAATTGCCAAACTATGCGTTTCCCCGCTTAGTTGTAATGCTGTTTGAGAAGTTTGGTTTGTGGTAAGAAAATGAAAGAGTTGCAGAAAAAGTGACGTTATAGTTGGTGGGATATGGTTTATTTATTAATTTTGGAGAAATTTTAAAATGAAAGGCGTATGTCTTTAAATAAAGTGATGTTGATTGGAAATGTCGGGAAAGAACCCGATGTTCGTTATTTGGATAACGGAGTGGCTGTGGCTTCGTTGACTTTAGCCACAACGGAAAGGGGGTATCGTCTGCAGAATGGTACGGACGTGCCGGAACGTACGGAATGGCATAATATAGTATTGTGGAGAGGCCTGGCTGAGACAGTAGAGAAATACGTTCACAAAGGTGACAAGCTGTTTGTCGAAGGAAAAATTCGTTCTCGCTCGTATGATGACCAGAATGGAGTGAAACGATACATTACGGAAATATTTGCAGACAATATGGAGATGCTGTCTCCCCGGAGTCAGGCTAACCAAGCTTCTTCTCTTTCTTCTTCTTCTTCTCCTTCTGCTTCCGCACAGGTACAGGGCGGAAAAGAAGACTTACCCTTTTGATGTGTAACTAAATTTGTGAATTTTGGACCCTGATACATATTTATCCCAGTTTATAGCGTTATTTGACCATATAGAGGTTTATCCTCCGGATTTGGGAGCTACGATTGCTCTTGTCTTGTCTGTGTTGTTGTTAGGTTGTTCTGGTTTTGTTTCAGCTTCAGAGATTGCTTTTTTTTCCTTGTCCCCTACGGATGTGGGTAAGATAGAAGAGAATAGGCACGCGGCAGACAGTAAGATTCTCGAGTTAAAGGAAGATTCGGAGCGTTTGCTTGCTACGATTTTGATATCCAACAATTTCGTGAATGTGGCTATCATCATGTTGCTGAATTTCTTTTTCAGTAAAACTTTGATTTTCGGAGATAGCCGTTTGTTGGAATTCCTTTTTATGACCGTCTTGCTCACCTTCTTGCTTTTGTTGTTTGGTGAGATTATGCCGAAAATTTACTCGTCCCAACATACGTTGAGCTTTTGCCGCATGGTGGCTCCTTCTTTTGTTTGGATGGAAAAGTTGTTTTGGCCCCTTTCGTCATTGCTCGTGCGGTCGAGGAAATTGGCTACGAAAGTAGTGCATAAGGAAAAACGGACCATATCGGTCGACGAGTTGGAACAAGCCTTGGAACTGACGGATAAAAAGTATATTGCAGAAGAGCAGAATATGTTGGAGGGGATTATCCGTTTTGGAGGAGAGATGGCCAAAGAAATAATGACTCCTCGTATGGATATTGTGGACTTGGACATGAAAGCTCCTTATCCGGATGTGCTTCGATGTATCGTAGAGAGTAACTATTCCCGTATTCCGGTATATGCGGATTCGCGTGACAACATAAAAGGTGTGCTTTACATTAAGGACTTGTTGCCCCATCTGAACAAACCTGCAAATTTCCGTTGGCAGTCTTTAATCAGGCCGCCTTATTTCGTTCCGGAAACAAAGATGATCGATGATTTGTTGGGAGATTTTCAGAAGAACAAAGTGCATATCGCCATTGTGGTGGATGAGTTCGGAGGTACGTCGGGTATCGTGACGATGGAGGATATTATCGAAGAAATTGTAGGTGAAATAAACGATGAATACGATGAAGATGAACGCCAGTACGTGCGGTTGAACGCGAATACGTATGTTTTCGAGGCAAAAGTCCTGCTTACGGATTTCTTTAGAATCATGAAACTGGACGATGATTTTTTCGAGGAGGTAGAAGGAGAGGCCGATACTTTGGCCGGGCTTCTGTTGGAAATTAAAGGTGAGTTTCCGGAACTTCATGAGATAATCAAATATAAAAACTATTGTTTTGAAGTGTTGGAAATGGATGACCGGAGGATTTTGAAGATAAAAGTGACGGTGGAAAATCCGGAAACATCCGATGGGGTGTAAATCATATAGAGGAACGAATGCCGCTGTTTCGGGAAATAAATTGTGGGCAAGGTTGGGGAGGTATATGGAAAATTACCGAGACCTTCGACGAGTTGTGTGACATGTTGCCTCACAGCGCGTATTATCGGGAGCATGCTTCCCGTTTTGCGGCTGAGCGGAGGCGCTTGGAATATGTGGCAGTGCGTTTGCTTATTTTCACTCTGACAGGAGAAGAGCTACAGGTGGAATATTTGCCGTCCGGCCGTCCTTTTTTCCGTGGCAGAAAGCTTCAGCTTTCCATTTCCCATACATTCGGATATGCAGCCGTGTTGTTTTCGGAAGAATATGAAGCCGGACTTGACATAGAAGTATTTTCTGAAAGAATTGTAAAGTTGAAAGAACGTTTGATCGGTCCGGAAGAAGCTGCAGAAACAACATACGAGATTCTTTTGCATTGGTCTGCCAAAGAGGCTGTTTTTAAGATATTGGATGAAGAGGGTATTGACTTCAGGGAGAATCTGACGGTACAAAATTTAAGTTGTCCCGCGATGCCCGACCATACGGAAGCGAAAGGAGATTTTTCTTTATATTATCATTTGTCGGACGGGAAGACGGGAACCTTTCCGGTGCATTATGAAACTACGGCCGATTTCGTCCTGACTTATGCGTTTCGGGAACTGTAAAGTGAGGAAAGCAGTAGTTGCTTGCCGTTTGTGATATAAAGACGATTGCCGTGTCCGGATAGGCCGTGAACGACGCTAATTTCCTATCGAATGGTGATTTAACCGATATTTTTTTGTACTTTTGTTTCCGCAAAGCGAAGTTGAAAGCCCCCTGTTTAATTTTATTTATGTCCTTGCGAAATGATGAATACGATACTGATTATAGATGACGAACCCATCATACGGAAATTGTTGGCACGCATGATGGAATTGGAAGGTTATGAGGTGTTTCAGGCGGCCGACCGGGCCTCGGGCATGAAGCAACTCACGGCCAAAATGCCGCAACTGGTATTGTGCGATGTGTTTCTGCCCGATGGCAACGGGGTGGAGATGGTAAAGGAGATAAAAGAACTGCAACCCGAGGCCGAGGTCATCCTCCTGACGGCGCACGGGAATATCCCGGACGGGGTGCAGGCTATCAAAAACGGTGCATTCGACTACATTACCAAAGGGGATGACAACAATAAGATCATACCGATAATCAGCCGTGCCATGGAGAAAATCAACAGACGGCCGGTGCAGCCTTCGGGAAGTGCTGTCGTGCCGGTCCGTGAATCGGCCTTCGATACCGTCTTGGGACATTCGCGAGGTTTACAGCAAGTGATACGGTTGGCTCGTAAAGTGGCCGTGACGGATGTGCCGGTGTTGCTTACGGGTGAAACGGGGACGGGTAAAGAGGTGTTCGCGCAGGCCATTCATCACGGGAGCGTGCGTGCCAAGCAGCCGTTCGTGGCCATCAACTGTTCCGCTTTCAGCAAAGAATTGTTGGAAAGCGAGATATTCGGGCACAAGGCCGGGGCTTTCACCGGGGCTTTGAAGGACAAGAAAGGACTGTTTGAAGAGGCCAACCACGGCACGATATTTCTGGACGAGATTGGGGAGATGGCGTACGGTTTGCAAGCCAAACTCTTGCGCGTGCTCGAAACAGGGGAATATATAAAGGTGGGGGATACGAAACCCACGAAAATAGACGTGCGTATCGTGTCGGCCACCAACCGCAACCTGAAAGAAGAAATAGCAAATAGCAATTTCCGGGAAGATCTGTATTTCCGTTTGTCCGTTTTCCATCTCCATTTGCCGCCCTTGCGCGAGCGTAGGGAGGATATACCGGAGTTGGCCACAGCTTTCCTAAAACTATTTTCTGCCAAGATGGGGAAACAAGTCAAGGGCTTTGATGCAGCCTGTCAGGATTGGATGCAGTCGTATGCCTGGCCGGGAAACGTGCGTGAGTTGCGTAACGTGATAGAGCGTGCGTTGATTATCTGCGACGACTATATCACGTTGGATGACATGCCTCTTGATTTCCGGTCGTCCACTTTATCCGGATCGGCTGCCGACGGTGACGATTTTGAACTGGCAGAGGCGGAGCATCGCCATATCCAACGTGTATTGCAGTACACGAAAGGAAATAAGGCTGAGGCGGCCCGGCTCCTGAAAATAGGATTGACCACTCTCTATCGGAAGATAGAAGAGTACGGCATTAATATCTAAGAGGCTTCACGCCTCTTTTTTTGTCTTATTTCTTTATTGTTGATGTAACGGCACTTCGTACCTGTCGGAATATTCGTTTTCATGACATGCGGCATAGAACGTAAAGTGTTTTATATCAGTTTGTTAAATTCTTCTCTGCGAACGTAAGATTTCGGATGGAAATCTTGTGGAATCAATCACCGCAGAACTGAAAATCATTCTCAGGAGAACGAAAAATCAATCTCTTGAGAATGATTTTCAGTTCTGCGCAAGGTGATTTACGAATCAAAAGACGGTGTCAAACTGTAAGAATTTTTTATTATTTCTTGGGTCTGGCAGCCGTCTTCGGGCTTAGTTCTACAGATTATATTGAGATGAGTCAGATGCTCATGGCACTATAAGCTTCGCGGAAGTGCGGAGCGACGTTTCTTTTCATGAAATCTTGTCCGGCGAAATTGTCCATCAAGATGGCCTGTGCTTTTTCGCCCATGTCTTTGTTCACGACAACAGACACGCTGTTGTTGTCGCTTCCGTATGAAATCATCAGGATGGGGATGTCCTTAAGCAGGTCGATGACTTTGACTTCCACGTTTTCCTTTTCCTGGTCGAACTGGCCGATGATATGGATGACGGAAATGTCTTTTTCCACACTGACGGAAGCGAATTGGGACAGTTGGTTTTCCATTTGGTGGAAAGTCTCGGAACTCAGTTCCACGGCCATGGAGATATTGACACTGGAAGAGGAAATGAGGTGTATGGGAGTCTTGAAGTCCCCACAGACGGCCATCACTTTGGTCAGGAATTGGAACGGCATGAGGTTTCCTGATGAATGGATCTGTAAATAATCTGCATTTTTCCGTGTAACAACTGCTTTAATCTGGTTCATGGTTGATGTTTTTGTAATAGTGATTGTTTGTTTATTGGGATTATAATAATTGGATATACGTAGGTTGATTCCGTGTTGTCCGGCTAAATCCAGACAAGCTTTCGGAACGAGGTTGAAACCGGCATTGATGATGCTTTTGGCTTCGTTATATGTGATGGTATAGTCTTTGAACTGACTGCATACGTCTTCGTCGGGTGAAGCCGAAGACATTTGTTTCGTGGTATAAAATGTAAGTTCCTCGGCATGGAACAAGGTCGCGATGTGGGTCGCATAAAGCGTACGGAGCTTTGCGGGCATCAATATCGTCTCTTCGAGGCCGTTCTTGCAGATACGAGCCGGGAGAATGCTGACGGTTGCGTCTTGGTCCTGTATGAGTGCCCGGAGGTATTCGGCACTTTTTTCGGTGTCTATCTTTGAATTGCTACCGATACAAACGAAAAGTGAAGGGTCTAAGAGGGACACATTCACTTTCAGGTGTTTAAAGTAAGAATAGATGATGAGACCTGAAAGACGTTCGGTGAAAGAGAGAAGCTCTTTGTCCTTAATTTGGTTTAACGGACGGTTGACGAACGAATGGAGGGTTTGGAAAAGGTTTTCTATGACTGAGCTTGTGGCAGGGCAGCTTTCGGGGGCATCTGCAAGCCGCGAAATAAACTCGGCTGTTTTTGTTTTCAGCCCGTCAATCAGGGACGGGATTTTTCCCAAGTCGAAATTATACAGGGAAATGGCGATGTCTTGCATCTGGTCTTTAATCCATGGGAAAGACGGAGGGATGAGAACCACTTGCTCCCCTAAAGGGACGTACGACGGTATTTGCCGGACATCTTCAATGGATGTGATAGTTTCAAAACTATAAATTTTCATATTTTTCTGTTTATTAAATTCCTCTTTAGTCTTTATTCTTCTTTTTCTTTCTCAAATTGGAAGTGGTTTTTCCAAAATGAAAGGGTGGGCGCATTCGCGGAATGTATTCAACCTTTTGTAAATCAGTTCTTTTTTATTTTTTCATGCTCTTTCGTTTGATAACCTTTATTTCATATACATATATGATACCACCGTGCCGGAACGGAGTGAGGTGGCAAGTGGGGGCGGACGATGGTATCGGGGGGGAGCGGTAGGGGAGGGGAAAGCATGCTGTTTGGGGGCAACTCCATATATATAATTAAGGTATAGGAAAATAAGGCTTTCACGTGTTTTTTTCAAATCGGGGGTGCTCTTTTTCAAAATGGAAGTCGTTTTACCTCTTGCGGAAAGCCTTGGCGGGATGCTATATGGTTGTAAAACAGTAGGGTAAAGCATAAAACATGTTTTTTGGCATGGTTTTGGTCTAATAGGAATGCGATAAGTTAAAGTATTAATTAAAAAACAAAAGGATTATGGAATTATTTTCATTTGGGTTTCTGGCCTGCTTGGTAAGCGGCTTCCTCTGTTTCTGGTTGTTCTGGAAATGTGTGGATTGGTTTGAGAAGATTTAATTTTTAAAAAGTAGGTATTATGTACACAGCGTTATTTATTGTCAGTGTAGTGATGTTCGGCTATTTGATGTATGTGCTCGTCAAGCCGGAAAAGTTCTAAAAAACATTTTTTTGATTTAGCAGTATTATGAATACAGAAATTTTAGGTGTAGTTGCACAGATTGTATTGTTGGTGGTATTGAGCTATCCGCTCGGAAAGTATATCGCTAACGTATATAAAGGTAAAAAGACGTGCTTGGATTTCATGAAGCCGATTGAAACGGCTATTTATCGTTTCTCCGGTATCAATCCCGAAGAGGAAATGAATTGGAAACAATTCTTGCGTGCATTGTTAATCGTGAACCTGTTCTGGTTTATTTGGGGTATGCTTTTATTGGTACTTCAGGGGTATCTCCCGTTAAACCCGGATGGAAATGCCGGGCAGACAGCCCATCAGGCATTCAATACTTGTATTTCGTTCATGGTGAACTGTAACGAGCAGCATTATAGCGGTGAGACTGGTTTGACTTATTTGACTCAGTTGTTCGTCATCATGTTGTTCCAGTTCGTGACCGCAGGTACGGGTATGGCTGCCATGGCCGGTATCATGAAGGCATTGGGAGAAAAGACCACGAAGACTATCGGTAACTTCTGGAAATACTTGGTATTGAGCTGTACTCGTATCTTGTTCCCTCTTTCCTTGATCGTAGGTTTTATTCTGATTACCCAAGGTACCCCGATGGGCTTCGACGGAAAGATGGAAATTACCACAATGGAAGGTAATACACAGAATGTTTCACAAGGTCCTACGGCAGCTATCGTGCCTATCAAACAATTGGGTACGAACGGTGGTGGTTACTTCGGTTGTAACTCTTCTCATCCATTGGAAAACCCGACTTATTTGTCCAACATGACGGAATGTTGGTCCATCCTGATCCTTCCGATGGCTATGGCTTTTGCGTTCGGTTTCTATATCAAGCGTAAAAAACTGGGTTATTCCATTTATGGCGTAATGTTGTTCGCTTTCTTGGTAGGCGTATGTATCAACGTATATCAGGAGATGAACGGTAACCCGCGTATCGATGCCATGGGTATCGCTCAGGACAATGGTGCCATGGAAGGTAAGGAAGTGCGTCTGGGTGCAGGTGCCACGGCTTTGTGGAGCATCGTTACCACGGTAACTTCTAACGGGTCTGTAAACGGTATGCATGACTCAACCATGCCTATTTCCGGTTTGATGGAGATGTTGAACATGCAGATTAATACATGGTTCGGCGGTGTCGGTGTAGGATGGATGAACTACTTCACCTTTATCATTATCGCAGTGTTCATCAGCGGTCTGATGGTCGGCCGTACACCGGAATTCCTTTGCCATAAGGTCGAGGCACGTGAAATGAAGGTGGCTTCCATCGTGGCATTGCTTCATCCTTTCGTTATCCTTGTGGGTACGGCGTTGGCAGCCTACTTGTATGTACATGCTCCGGCTTTCGTGGAGAATGAAGGAGGATGGTTGAACAATCCGGGCTTCCATGGTTTGAGCGAGATGTTGTATGAGTTTACTTCAGTTGCTGCAAACAACGGTTCCGGTTTTGAAGGATTGGGCGATAACACTTGGTTCTGGAACTATTCTTGTGGTATCGTTTTGATATTGAGCCGTTTCATTCCTATCGTAGGACAGGTGGCCATTGCCGGTCTGTTGGCAAGCAAGAAATATATCCCTGAAAGCGCAGGTACGTTGAAGACTGATACCGTTACATTCAGCGTGATGACTTTCGCTGTAATCTTCATCGTGGCAGCCTTGTCATTCTTCCCGGTTCACGCATTGAGTACGATTGCAGAACATTTCAGTTTATAAAAGATTATTTAAGGATAAGATAAAGTATGAAAACTAACAATAATACTTCCCTCTTCCAAAGGGATCAGGTAATGGAAAGCTTGAAACAGTCTTTTGTCAAGCTGAATCCCAAGATAATGGTGAAGAACCCGGTCATGTTCACCGTAGAGATTTCTACTCTGATCATGTTCATCGTGACCATCTTCTCGGCTACGAACGATTCTCAGGGCTCCTTTGCATACAACCTTTTGGTCTTCATCATCCTGTTGGTGACTTTGCTGTTCGCCAATTTCGCAGAGGCAATTGCTGAAGCCCGCGGTAAGGCTCAGGCCGACAGCTTGCGCAAGACCCGCGAAGAGACTCCGGCCAAGTTGAACGTGAACGGCCAAATCAAGACCGTGAGCAGTTCACAGTTGAAGAAAGGTGACGTGTTTGAATGCGAGGCAGGCGACGTGATTCCGGCCGACGGTGAAATCATCGAAGGTTTGGCTTCTATCGACGAGAGTGCCATCACCGGTGAATCTGCTCCGGTAATCCGTGAGGCAGGCGGCGACAAGAGTTCCGTTACCGGTGGTACGAAAGTACTTTCCGACCATATCAAAGTCGTTGTGACCAGTCAGCCGGGCGAGAGCTTCTTGGACAAGATGATTGCTTTGGTGGAAGGTGCAAGCCGTCAGAAGACTCCGAATGAAATCGCCCTGACGATATTGTTGGCCGTGTTCACTCTGGTATTCTTGATTGTCTGCATTACCTTGAAACCCTTTGCCGACTATTCCAATACGGTGATTACCATTGCAGCTTTCTGTTCTTTGTTCGTTTGCCTGATTCCTACGACCATCGGCGGTTTGCTTTCTGCTATCGGTATTGCCGGAATGGACCGTGCTTTGCGTGCCAATGTGATTACCAAATCCGGTAAGGCTGTGGAAACGGCCGGTGACATCGACACTTTGCTGTTGGACAAGACCGGTACGATTACAATCGGTAACCGTAAGGCTACGGAATTCTATCCGGTTGCCGGCATGGATAAGCATGCGTTTATCGAAGCTTGTTTGATGTCTTCCGTATCGGATGATACGCCGGAAGGTAAGTCAATCATTGAATTGGGACGTGAAATGGGTGTACGTATGCGTACCCTGAACACCGAAGGCGCACACATGATTAAGTTTACGGCCGAGACGAAGTGCTCCGGTATCAACTTGAAAGACGGTACAGAAATCCGCAAGGGTGCTTTCGACGCTATCCGTCGTATCGCCATGGAAGCCGGTAACAAGTTCCCGAAGGATACGGAAGATGTTATCCAGGCAATTTCTGCAAACGGTGGTACTCCCTTGGTGGTTTGCATCGACAAGAAGGTTGCCGGTGTCATCGAATTGCAAGACGTCATCAAACCGGGTATCGAAGAACGTTTCGAGCGTTTGCGCAAGATGGGTGTGAAGACGGTAATGGTAACCGGTGACAACCCGTTGACCGCTAAATATATTGCCGAGAAGGCCGGTGTGGACGACTTCATTGCTGAAGCCAAACCGGAAGACAAGATGAATTACATCAAGAAAGAACAGGCAGCCGGTAAGTTGGTGGCTATGATGGGTGACGGTACGAACGATGCTCCGGCATTGGCACAAGCCAACGTGGGTGTGGCCATGAACAGCGGTACTCAGGCTGCCAAGGAAGCCGGTAACATGGTCGACTTGGACAACGATCCGACCAAATTGATTGAAATCGTGGAAATCGGTAAGCAGCTGTTGATGACTCGTGGTACGTTGACGACATTCTCTATTGCCAACGACGTGGCCAAGTACTTTGCCATCATCCCGGCATTGTTCATGTTGACGATTCCTCAATTGGCTCCGTTGAACATCATGGGCTTGCACAGTCCTGAAAGTGCAATCCTTTCGGCTATCATCTTCAACGCCATCATCATTCCTATCCTGATTCCGTTGGCTTTGCGTGGTGTGGCTTACAAACCTATAGGTGCCAGTGCGCTGTTGCGTCGCAACTTGTTGATTTACGGTGTAGGCGGTCTTATCGCTCCGTTTGTCGGCATTAAGTTGATAGATTTATTCGTAGGATTATTCTTTTAATCAATAAACAGACAAAACAATGAAGAACTTTATAAAATCATTTCGTATAACGATAGCGTTCTGCATCTTCTTTTCGGTATTTTACATACTGGTATTGTGGATATTCGCACAGTTTGCAGGCCGCGGCGAGAATGGCAATGCAGAGACTGTGACCTTGAACGGTAAGGTCGTAGGTGCTGCGAATGTAGGACAGATGTTTACATCAGACGTTTACTTCTGGGGACGTCCTTCAAGTGCTGGTGACGGTTACGATGCTACAAGTTCTGCCGGTTCCAACAAAGGTCCTACCAACGAGGAATATTTGGCAGAGGTGGAGGCCCGTGTGGATTCCTTCCTTGTACACCATCCTTATTTGAGCCGTGAAGACGTTCCAGCTGAAATGGTAACGGCCAGCGGTTCCGGTTTGGATCCCAATATCACTCCGGCTTGTGCATACGTACAGGTAAAACGTGTAGCCGAAGCTCGTGGCATGAGTGAAGACGAAGTGAAAGCCATAGTAGACCAAGCTGTGGAAAAGCCTCTGTTAGGCATGTTCGGAACGGCGAAGGTAAATGTACTGAAATTGAATGTGGCTTTAGACGAAGCAAATAAATAATAACAGTAGACAAGGAGTGCCGTCGTTGATGAAGTCTGGATATGGAAAAAACACATTCGGTTAGCTTTGTCGGTGGAAGGAATAAACTGCTTCTCTCGTACTACCTTTGCCATGGCGACAGAGTCTGGAGGTTTTGGAGATATTCCCATGCTTCATGGATGATGGCATTCTTTAAAAAAACAAGTGAAAAGTAAAACGACACAACACAACACTTTAATTAATTTATGAATATGAAAAGTTTTAAAAAAGTAGGATTGGTTTTAGGTGCAGCACTGTTAGTACCCGGCATGGCAAACGCAGGTGATTTTGTTGTCAGCGGAAAGGCTGATTTCGTAAGCGATTATATCTGGCGTGGTTTGGATCAAAACTCAGGATTCTCTATCCAACCCTCTTTGACGTTAAGCTACAAAGGCTTGAGCCTTAACGCATGGGGAAGCCAGACGCTTTCTAAATGGGGCGTGAATGACAATGGTGGCGGTGCAAAAGAATTTGATATCAACTTGTCATACGCCATCAAAGGTTTTTCCGTAACCGTATCGGATTACTGGTGGAGCGGAACCGACATGCCTTATGGTTACTATGAGGATGCCCATTATTTTGAAGGAACCTTGGCTTATAACTTCGGTGAGGCTTTCGATAAATTTGCATTGAACATTTCATGGAGTACGATGTTTGCCGGTGGAGATAAGTTCGTGTTGGGTGAAGATCCTACGGACAACAATAAGTTCTCTACTTATGTCAACCTTTCTTATCCAGTTTCATTACCGGCCGACATAACATTAACCCCGGCCTTAGGATTCACTCCTTGGAAGGGTATGTACAACGACAAAGCCGGTGTGACGGATGTTTCCATCAAAGCAAGTAAAGATATCCAAGTAACGGATAAATTTGCAATACCTGTCTTCGTACAGGCTCTTGTTGCCCCGGTCCATGACAGAACCTACCTTTTGGCTGGTTTTAGCTTGGGCTTCTGATTCTATTCGTAGTTTTCTCAGGGTTCCTCACGGAGCCCTGAGTTTTCTCTCTTATATATAAAGGCAAGTATGGACATTGACCTTTTTCTTTGTTTGGATATTACCTGACGCGTTATTGCCAGGTTTTATGGTGAATAGTCGTATTTAGGAATTTATTTGAAGATGAAATTATATATCGTTGCAAACAGATTGCCCGTAAAGGCTGTGCCTCGGCAAGACAGCTATACTTTCGTACGTAGTGAAGGAGGTTTGGCAACGGGGCTCGACTCCTTGCAGATTTCCATGGAGAAACATTGGATCGGTTGGCCGGGAGTTTGTGTCGATAATGTCCGTCAGCAGATGGAAATCCGGCAGCATCTGGAGACGATGGATTTTCATCCGATATTTTTGTCGGAAGAACAGTATCATGATTACTACGAAGGATACAGCAATAGTACCATTTGGCCTTTGTGCCATTATTTCTTTTCCCATACTACGGTACGGAAAGAGTATTGGGAGTCTTACCAGAGAGTGAATGCTCTGTTTTGCGAAGAGATTTGCAAGCAAGTGGGTTCCGGCGATTGGGTTTGGATACAGGATTATCAGCTTATGCTTCTTCCAGGCATGTTACGGAAGCGGATGCCCAATCTTCACATCGGATATTTCCATCACATTCCGTTTCCCTCATACGAATTATTCCGTATATTGCCCGAACGGGCGGAATTGTTGAACGGTCTGATGGGAGCGGATTTTATAGGTTTTCATACACACGACTATATGCGCTATTTCATCAATGCTGTAGAGCGTGTATTACATATTAAGTTCGATTTGGACGAAGCCCAGACGGACAGCCGCATCGTGCGTGTAAACGCACTACCGATGGGCATAAACTATGAATTGTACAATCATTCGTCTGCCACTCCGAAAGTGTGGAGCGAGATAGAGAAAAAACGTATTCTTTTCCGCAACCACAAGTTGTTGCTGTCCGTAGACCGTTTGGATTATAGCAAAGGCATCCTGCATCGTTTGCAAGGGTTTGAGACTTTTCTCGAACGTCATCCGGAATACCAAGGAAAGGTGACGCTGGCTATGGTCATTGTGCCTTCTCGCGACCATGTGGAAAGCTATGCAGGGCTGAAAACGAAGATAGACGAAACCATCGGGCGGATAAACGGACGTTATTCAGACATCAACTGGACGCCGGTTTGTTATTTCTATCATGGTTTTTCATTTGAAGAACTTACGGCCATGTATTTCGTGGCAGACGTGGCCTTGGTTACTCCGTTACGAGACGGTATGAACCTTGTGGCTAAAGAATATGTCGCCACGAAAGTCAACAATCCGGGGGTACTGGTATTGAGTGAGATGGCGGGTGCTGCCGTGGAATTGGCCGATGCCATTCAGATAAATCCCAATGATACGGACCAGATTGCGGATGCCATTTTTACGGCGTTGCAAATGCCATACGAGGAGCAAGCAAGACGTATCAGCAAGATGCAGGCCATACTTTCCGTCCAGACCGTCAACAAATGGGCGGCCGACTTCATGGAAGAATGGAAAAACGTGGTAGACAAAAACCAATACCTGTCGGGGAAGTTACTTTCCACGAATTTGTTGAAACAGATAAAGGCTTTGTATACTCAGGCTCGGAGCCGTCTCATTTTGTTGGATTATGACGGGACGTTGGTGGGGTTCCAAAAGCGTCCGGAAGATGCCGTACCGACCCCTGAGGTAATACGAGTACTTAAGGACTTGACCTCCGATCCGGCCAATCATGTGGTTATCAACAGCGGTCGCGACCACCAGACATTAGAGAAGTGGTTAGGCGTTCTGCCGGTTTCTTTTGCTGCGGAACACGGGGCCTATTATAAAGAGAACGGAGAATGGCATCAGACCAGTTACAAACCGGAATGGAGCCAAAGTATCCTGTCTATTCTGAACATGTTTGTGCATAAGACCCCGAAATCGCGTTTGGAAATAAAGGAGACGGCTTTGGCTTGGCATTACCGGGCGGTAGATTCCTGGTTGGGAGAACTGAGGGCACGCCAGTTGGTTCGGGCATTGGTATCCATTTGTTTGCAACATCGCCTGCAAATCTTGCAGGGGAACAAGGTGGTAGAAATCAAGCAGTCTAACTGTACGAAGGGTTCCGAAGTAAAACGATTGTTGCGTAAGGCGCATTATGATTTCATATTGGCTATGGGAGATGACACGACGGACAATGACATGTTTCGTGCCTTGCCGGATAGTGCCGTTACGGTAAAAATCGGAACAGTGTCGGAAGATGCCCGTTATAACCTGAAATCCCAAACGGATGCTTTGCCGATGTTGCAGGCTTTGGCCACGGGGGCACCTCTTCGTATCTCCTCGGATGGGAAACAAGGCCGTCGGGATTTAGGTGTGGTTTTACATTGGATGAAAAAACTGATTAAACGAAAATAGACATATCATGCAAAATTTGAACTACGGCGTAATCGGGAATTGTTCGACCGCCGCCCTCATATCGGAAAAAGGGGCTATTGAATGGCTGTGTTTTCCGGAATTTGATTCTCCTTCCGTATTTGCGGCCATATTGGACAGGCAAAAAGGGGGGCATTTTGGTTTTAAGGTGACTTCGGATTATAAGGTTACACAATCGTACGTGCCTCATACCAACATCCTGTCTACACATTTTGAGTCGGAAGAAGGAGCCTTCGACGTGGTGGATTTCATGCCTTGCTATCCTACCTCCGATGGAAAGGATTTCTACCGTCCGGCAGAGATTTACAGGTACATCCGTTGGGCGAAAGGCCGTCCCCGTATGAAGGTGGATTATCGTCCGGCTCCCAACTATGCGAGGGGAAAGACCATTTATAACGTGACCTCTCAATACGTCGAAACTTATTCGTCGTTGGAGAATAAGGATCGGCAATATTTATATTCGTCGTTGGACTTGAAGAAAGTCGTGAACCATGATGAAATCACCTTGGAAAAGGATGAGTTTTTTCTGTTTTCTTTCAATGAGAAGGTCATTCCGGTGGATATAGAACGGGAGAAACTGGAATATTGCCGCACTTTGGTGTATTGGCTGAATTGGACAGACCATGCCAAACGTTACACAAGGTATAACGAGGTAATCGAACGAAGCATGCTTGTATTGAAGCTCATGACCTACCGCAATGGGGCGGTGATGGCTGCCGTGACCACCAGCCTGCCGGAGACTGTAGGGGAGGTGAGAAATTGGGATTACCGTTTCTGTTGGCTGCGTGATGCTTCCATGGCCATCGAGACCTTGTTCAATATCGGCCATGTCAATTCAGCCCGTCGTTTCATGAAGTTCATCCAGTCTACTTTTATCACGACGCATAACTACCAAATCATGTATGGCATTCGTGGCGAAAGGGAACTGACGGAACTGACACTCGACCATTTGGCCGGTTACAAAGATTCGAAACCAGTGCGCATAGGCAATGATGCTTATCATCAGCGGCAGAATGACTCTTTCGGTTATCTGATGGACTTGATTTACCAGTACTATTGTCTGATGCCCGGGACCTTGGATGAAGTGGAAGACATGTGGGAGATGGTGAAGTGTATCGCCTTGACGGTTTGTGAGAATTGGCGCAAGCCGGATAAAGGTATTTGGGAAATCCGGGGCGAAGCGCAGCAGTTCGTGTCTTCCAAAGTCATGTGTTGGGTGGCATTGGACCGTGCAGCCAAGATTGCCGTGTTGCTGAACAAACATGGTTATGGAGAGCAGTGGGATGCCGAAGCTGCGTTGGTCAAGGAGGAAGTCTTCACATACGGGTGGAAAGAGGAACTGCAAAGCTTCTCCCAATGTTATGAAAACCAGGCATTGGATTCTTCCTTGTTGTTGATGGAACCATACGGTTTCATCAGTGCGGACGATGTACGTTACCATAAGACGGTACGGGCCGTGAAAGAAGCATTGATGCACAAGGGATTAATGTATCGTTATAACAGTAAAGACGATTTCGGTTTGCCGTCTTCTGCCTTTACGATTTGCACTTTCTGGTTGATTCGGGCTTTGTATGTCATCGGGCAGCGTGAGGAAGCCCGGTGTTTGTTCGAAGAAGTGTTAACCTATGGTAATCATTTGGGATTGTTCAGTGAAGATATTAACTTTGACACGAAAGAACTGTTAGGAAACTTCCCGCAGGCATATTCCCATTTGGCTTTGGTGAATACGGCCATTTTACTTTCACGAGAGAGTAAACAGTTGAAGCTTAAATAATAAAAGTATATGGAAGAAAACGAAAACGGTAACGCACAGCGCTTTCTGGAATTGATTCGTCGTTCCCGGCGGGGTAAGTTCAAGATTTACATCGGAATGATAGCCGGTGTGGGCAAGACTTACAGGATGTTGTCGGAGGCGCATGACTTGTTGAAGAACGGAATAGATGTGCAAATCGGTTACGTGGAGACCCATGGTCGTCCCGGAACGGTGGCCATGCTCGAAGGTTTGCCCGTGATTCCCCGCAAGAAAGTCTTTTATAAAGGAAAGGAAATCGAGGAGATGGATTTGGAGACCATCCTGCAAGCCCATCCCGAATTGGTCATCGTTGATGAGTTGGCGCATACGAATGTGGAGGGTTCCCGTAACACGAAGCGTTGGGAAGACGTGATGGAACTGTTGGATGCCGGCATCAATGTGGTTTCGGCTCTGAACATCCAGCATATCGAAAGTTTGAGCGAGGACGTGAAGAGCATTACGGGAATCAATGTGGCGGAGAGGGTGCCCGACAAAGTATTGCAGGAGGCCGATGAGGTGGTGAACATCGACCTGACGGCCGAAGACTTGATAACGCGCCTGAAAGCCGGGAATATTTATAAAAAGGAGAAAATACAGACCGCCCTCAATAATTTCTTTAAGACAGAGAATATCCTTCAGTTGCGTGAGTTGGCTTTGAAAGAAGTGGCTTTCAGGGTGGAACGCAAGGTCGAAAGCGAGGTGACGCCTTTGGCACCGGCCCAGACGAGGCGTGAGAAAATCTTAGCTTGCGTGAGCAGCAATGAGCATACGCCGAGGCATATCATACGGAAGGCATACCGGCTGTCCACGCGTTACAGCACTTCCTTTATCGCCTTGCACGTGCAGACTCCCAAGGAAAGTCCGGACCGCATCAAGCTTTCTTCCCAACGTTATTTGCTGAATTATTTCCAGTTGGTGACCGAGTTGGGTGGAAAGGTGGAACAGATGTCCTCACCGAATGTGACCGACGCTATCGTGCAGTTTTGCAAAGAGAATCAGGTGACGACCGTATGTATGGGGCGTCCTGCGTTTGAGATGCCGGAAATGTTTTTTAAAATCGGACGGTACAAGCGTTTCTTGCAACAGTTGTCCGAGATGCGGATTGACTTAATTATTGTAGCATAATAAATCTCATTTAAAGATATGAAATTCGATATGAACATTAAGACCAAACTCACCGTGTCGATCGGTGTCTTGGTGGCCATGATTGTTTTGTTGGTGTCTTTGTCTGTGACGAATCTGCAAATACTGACAGCAACCGAACCGGACAGCCCGGCAGCCGAGCCGGGAATGAACCGTGCATTGACATGGATTATGATTATCGGTGGCATTTGTATTTGCATCGGTTTGTGGATTCTGTTTAAAATTCCCAACTCCATCAATTCTCCCTTTAAAAGTTTAGTGAAAGGTATCCTTGAGATAGCCAACCATAATTATGATGCCAAGTTGGACCTGAGGGGAGACAAGGAACTGGAAGAGGTGTCGAAGAATTTCAATAGGATGGCCAAGCGGTTGAAAGATTATCACAACAGTACGATTTCGGACCTCATGGCTTCCAAACGTTATCTGGAAACCATCATCAATTCCATCAATGAACCCATCGTCGGTCTGGACAATGAGCAGATTATTCTCTTTATCAACAATGAAGCGTTGAACATACTGAATTTGAAACGTGAGGACGTCATCCGGAAGTCAGCTCAGGAAATAGCCATGCGCAACGACCTGTTGCGTCGTCTGATTTGCGGAATGTGGGAAGATAAGAAGAAGGAACAGGAGGCACCGAAGTCCAAACGCGAGTCGTTGAAGATTTACGCCGACAACAAGGAGAGCTATTTCCAGGTGAAATATATGGAGATTACGATGCGCGGCAACGACGGAGTGACGATGGAGAAGAGGGGAGATGTAATCATGTTGAAAAACGTGACGGAATTTCAAGAGCTGGACACGGCCAAAACGACTTTCATATCCACCGTATCGCATGAGCTGAAAACCCCGATTTCAGCCATTATGATGAGTCTGCAACTTCTGGAAGACAAGCGTGTGGGAGGACTGAACCCCGAACAGGAGGAACTTTCGAGAAGCATTAAAGAGAATAGTGAACGGCTGCTCAGCATCACGGGCGAGTTGCTCAACATGACGCAGGTGGAGAGTGGAAAACTGCAACTGAAACCGAAGATTACCAAGCCTATCGAATTGATTGACTATGCCATCAAGGCCAATCGCGTGCAGGCTGAGAAATTCGGAATACAAGTGGAAGTGGACTATCCGGAGAAAATCGGGAAGCTCTTTGTTGATAGCGAGAAGATAGCCTGGGTGTTGACCAACCTGTTGAGCAATGCCGTCCGTTATTCGTCCGAGGCCGGTCGCGTGGTCATCGGGGCACGCCAACAGGACGACAACCATATTGCCATGTTTGTACAAGATTTCGGAAAGGGCATAGACCCGCGTTACCACGAAAGTATTTTCGAGCATTATTTCCGTGTGCCGGGAACGAAAGTGCAGGGAACCGGATTGGGTTTGTCCATTTCCCGGGACTTTGTGGAAGCCCACGGAGGAACACTTACGGTAGACAGCGAATTGGGAAAGGGCAGTGTCTTTACTATGGTTTTGCCTTGCTGAGGAAAGAATAATAGGAGTCGCATCCTTCTTTCAAAAAGCCGTATGATTTTGCAGCTTTTTGAAGGAAGGATGTTTTTTATTTATAAAGACAAAATGATTTTTTTGTCCGAAAGACATAAGAATCAGGCTTTTTTTGTAAGTTTGCAATATACAAAACAAGGAGGAACAGTTTATGACTACAATGGAATTGAATGCGGAACTTTTCCGCCAACTCAGTATTATAGCGGAGGACGAATCGTTGATGCGGAAGGCCGTGAAAGCCGTTACGCGCCTCGCCAAACAGAAAGAGACGGAAGAAACAGAGTATATCGGCAAAGAGGAAATCCTGAAAGGGATTGATGCGGGGCTGAAAGAAGTGAAATTGACTCGAGAAGGTAAGTTGGCTCCGAAATTGGCAAGAGATTTTCTCAATGAATTATAAGATTATAGTAAAGCCATCATTTGAGCGGGAAGCCAAATGGTTGGCGAAGCATTATGCTTCGTTTAAGAAAGATTATGCTGCTTTGCTTGATGAGTTGGAACGAAATCCTACCACCGGTACCGACTTGGGAGGAGGTTTGCGTAAAATCCGCATGCGTATCGCTTCTAAAGGTAAGGGAAAGAGCGGTGGGGCAAGGGTCATCACTTTCACGGTGGTAGTGGCCGTCGAAGAAACGGAAATCAACTTGCTTTATATTTACGACAAGGCGGAACGCGAATCAGTACCGGCCCATGAAATCGAGGCACTGCTTCGCAAAAACGGCTTGTAAGCCGTTTTTTTATAAGAACAACATCAGTACCACCTGACTGATTACCACACGCATGAACATACCCAACGGATAAACCGTGGCGTAACTGACGGAAGCGTCGTTGCCGGGAAAACTGTCGTTCACGTAATTCAAAGCCATGGGGTTGGCCATGCTGCCGCACAACATGCCGCAAGTGGAACCGAAATTCATCCCGCACATCCGCATGGCTACCACTGCCATCAGCAGCACCGGTACCACGGTGATAAGAAATCCGGAACCAATCCATATCGCTCCTTCCGGACGGACGACGGTCTCGAAGAAATGGGCACCCGCATCAATGCCAATACCGGCCAGATAGAGGGACAGCCCTATGCCGCGCAACATCAGGTTGGCACTGCGGGTCGTATAAATGCGCATGTGCAGGCGCGGGCCGAAACAGCCTACCAATATTCCCACGATAATAGGGCCGCCTGCCAACCCCATCTTTACCGGACTGCTGATACCCGGCATGCTGAGCGGCACGGAACCCAACATCAATCCCAGCACGATGCCGATGAAAATGGCGGCCAGATTGGGTTCGCGCAGTGTGGTGACGGAGTTGCCCAATATGCCGGCCACGCGCTTGATGGCCGTTTTTTCGCCCACCACCGTCAGCCGGTCGCCTAATTGCAGGATGAGGTCGGGAGTGGCCAGAATTTGTACGCCGCTACGCAACACGCGGCTGATGTTGATGTCGTAAGTGTTGCGCAGGTGCAATGAACCCAAACGCTTGCCGTTGATTTCAGCTTGGGTCACTACGATGTGTTCCGACACTAAGTTACGGTCTATGCTGTTCCAGTCTATATCTTCCTGATTCCAATCCCGGTTTTCCTGTTCGCCGAACAACAGGGTTAGGGTCGGCATGTCTTTTTCCGTCGTTACGACCAGAATACGGTCGTTCTCCAAAAGCTCCGTGCTGCCGGTCGGGATAGTTACTTTTCCGTCTCTCCACAGGCGGGAGATGACAAATTTCGTATGGCTGTGTAGGGCCAAATCCTTGATGGTCTTATGGTAAATGCCCGGATTATGCAACTGGAACGCGGCAATGTACGGATGGTTGTGGTCTTCCGTCTCTTTTTCTTCCATGTCCGCCGGACGGGCAAGTATTTTCCGGATGACCAGAATGGCAAGGATGACTCCCACGACACCGAGCGGATAAGCCACGGCCGCCCCTAAGGCTGCGCTGCTAGATGGCTCTCCCATCTGCTTCAAGGTCTGTTGGGCCGCCCCGAGTGCCGGTGTATTCGTGGTGGCTCCGCACAGGACGCCCACCATGTCCGGCAAGGGAATAGACAGGCCATAGCTTAGAAGTACGGTCATGGCCGTTCCGATGAAGATTACTCCGAGGCTCAATAGGTTCAGTTTGATTCCTCCGTGCAACAAGGAACTGAAGAAACCGGGACCTACCTGCAATCCTAAGGCATAGACGAAAAGCACGAGCCCGAAACTTTCGGCATAGTTGAGCATGTCGGCATCCAATGAAATGCCGAGGTGCCCGGCCAGAATGCCGACGAAGAATACAAAAGTGACTCCCAAGGATATTCCCCACACGTGCATCTTGCCCAACCACAACCCGGCGGCCGTAACCAATGACAACACCACAATGGCCTGTATGGCGCTATGCTCGAAAAACAAACTGTCAATCCATTCCATGCTGCAAAGGTATCACTTTTTGGCCATATAAAGTGTAAGTAGATGGAAAATCAGGATTATTTACCATGAAAAAGTGCCGGAGAAACCGGCAAAATCAATCTGCGCCAAACGGAAAATCAATCTCAGGAGAATGAAAAATCAATCTCAGGCAACTGATTTTCCGTTTGGCGCAGATTGATTGGTTACATCGCTGAATGGTGTATGATATTGTTTAACAGTAAGTTATGAAAATACAACGGGCAAAATGGAGACCAAGCCATATTGTCTTTATTTTTTTAGTTCTTCACGTAGGCGGTCCAGGGCTTCCGTGGCCGAGCCGTATTGGTCGAGCAGGGTGACGAACCGGCTGCCGATGATGGCACCGGCGGCATGCTTTTGGGCAGATTCCAAAGTTTGCCGGTTGCTGATGCCGAAGCCGATCATGCGCGGATGGGTCAGTCCCATTTGGTTTACACGGTCGAAGTAGGCCTGTTTGGTGCGGTCGAACTCTTTTTGTGCACCGGTAGTGGCAGCCGACGATACCATGTAGATAAAACCGTCCGTGTGCCGGTCTATGAGACGGATACGCTCTTCGCTGGTTTCCGGCGTGATGAGCATGATGATTTTCAGCCCGTGGCGGTCGGCTATGGGTTTGAATGTTTCCATATAGTCCCGGAAGGGGAGGTCGGGGATGATGACCCCGTCTATCCCGCAGTCCGCACAGCTTTGGCAAAAGGCTTCGAAACCATAATGGAAGATGGGGTTGAGGTATCCCATCAGTATCAAGGGGATTTCCACGTCTTGCCGGATGTCTTTCAGCTCTTCGAAGAGGCGGTGCAGGCTCATGCCGTTTCGCAAGGCTTTCGTGGCAGCGTCTTGGATGACGGGGCCGTCGGCCATCGGGTCGCTGAAGGGGATGCCGATTTCCAGCATGTCTATGCCTCGTGCGGCCAATGTGCGGATGATGTTTGCCGTAGTTCCTGCCGTCGGGTGTCCGGCACAGAAATACAGGGAAAGGATGTTCTGTTTCTTCTCGTTGAATAGTTTGTTGATTCTGTTCATGATATATTGTATTTTAGTTCTCTGATATATTTTGTCCACGTAAATCTTTGATGAAATCGGAAAGGCGGCCTACGTCTTTCTGGGCCGTGGCCGTTTCAAAACGTGAGTTTAAGTCCACGCCCGCCCATGCGGGGTGTGAAAAGCTGCGAAGACGGTCCGTACTGTCCGGGCCGATGCCCCCGCTCAGGAAGAAGGGCGTATGTCCGTGGTAGTTTTGCAGGACATTCCAGTCGAACGTCCGGCCGCTGCCGCCAGCCGTGGGGCAACGCGTGTCGAAAAGGAAAAAGTCGCAATCCGCTTCGTAATCTTCGGTACGCGGGAACGGTTCGTCGGGAGCCACGCCGAAGGCTTTGATGATTTGCGGGGAATGGCCGGATTTCAGCCCCTCTTCTTTTATGCTTCGGCAGAACTCCGGTGTCTCATGCCCGTGCAGTTGCACGAGGTCGAGGCGGAAGGTTTTTATCCGTTCCTGTATATACCCGATTTCCGGGTTGACGAAAACGCCTACGCGACGGCAAGTCTCCGGCAGATAATCGGGGAGGCGGCTTACGTGGCGGCGGGAGCCCTCCCAGCAGATGAACCCCATCATGTCCGGCGTGAGGGCTTCCACTTGGCGGATGTTGTCCGCGTCGCGCATGCCGCATACTTTAATTAGGAATGGTTTCATCGTTCTACGCTTTGAATGAATGTTTTCAAGGCCGCCCCGGGGACAGGTTGCCGCATGAAGGTTTCGCCCACCAGGAAACCGCGAAAACCGGCATCCCGCAACCGGCGGACTGTGTCCGGTTCTGAAATTCCGCTTTCCGACACCCAAAGGAGGTCGTCCGGCAAGAGAGAGGCGATACGGAAGGAATTTTCCACGTCTGTGTGGAACGTCCCGAGATGGCGGTTGTTCACGCCCAACATGTCCGGACGTTCGGCAAGGTAGTCCAATTCCTTTTCCGTGTGTATCTCCAACAGCACTTCCAGTCCTAAGTCATGGGCTTTCCGGGCCAAGCGTTCATAATCGGGGCGCGTTAGGGCTGCGGCAATCAGCAGCACGGCATCCGCTCCGGCTTGGCAGGCCTGGTAGAGTTGGTATTCATCAATGATGAACTCTTTGCGCAGGATGGGGGTGTCCGTCATCGGACGTGCTTGCCGTATGTAGTCCAGACAGCCGCCGAAATACTTCCCGTCGGTCAGTATGGAGAGGGCTGCGGCTCCGGCTGCGGTATATGCGGCCGGAATGACATCCGCCCGTCCTTCTTCTTTAATCCACCCTTTGGAAGGGGATTTCCGTTTGAATTCCGCGATGATGCCAGAACGCGAGGCTGCCAGGCTTTCGCGCATGGAGCGGTGCTTCCGTGCGTTGGTCATGCAGGCCGGTGCTTGGCCGTGGCAGGCCGTTCCGTTGCGGGCGTTTCCCAATCTGTCTTCTACGAGGGCGAAGAGCTGTTCGGGAGGCAACTCTGCTTTCTCCCGTTCCACTTCCTTGCGTTTGTATGTCAATATTTCTTCTAATATGTCTTTCATAAGTTTTTACTGTTAAGTTCCACGTATGTTTTCAGGCAAGTCAGGGCGCGCCCGCTTTCCAATGATTCGCGGGCTATGGCGAGGCATTCGTTGATGTCCTTGTCCCGTTCGATGACTTTGATGGCAAAGGCCGCATTGGCCAATACCACGTTTTTCCGGTTTTCCGTGCAGCGGTTTTCGAGTACGCTGTCGAAAATTTCCGCAGCCTCGTCCGGGGTTGCACCACCGTAGAGTTCTTCCGGGCGGACGGTCGGCAGGCCGAGGTCGGCAGGCCGGAAGATTTTCTCCATGGTGTTGGTTTTGACTTTGAAATTACCCGTCAGCGAGATTTCGTCATATCCGTCTATGCTGTTCACGATACCGTAACCGATACCCAACTTCTCATACACGCTGCTGTACAGCCGCATTTGGTTCAGGTTGGCCACACCTAATAATTGATAGGCCGGGCGGCAAGGATTGACCAACGGACCGAGAAGGTTGAAACAGGTCGGTATCTGAAGCATTTTGCGTACGGGGGCCACGGCTTTCATCCCGTGGGCGAACAGCGGGGCATGCAGGTAGGCAAAGTTGCAAGCCTCCATGCTGCGACGTAGTCGGTTGCTGTCGGCTGTGAACCGCACGCCATGATGCTCCATGACATTGCTCGCTCCCGAAGTCGAGGTGGCGGCGTAGTTGCCGTGTTTGGCTACTTTGTAACCGGCTCCTGCCACTACGAAACAGGCGCAGGTGGAGATGTTGAACGTGTTTTTATTGTCACCGCCTGTCCCCACGATGTCAATGACCCGGTAAGGGGAGAAATCCACGGGCTGGCCGGTTTCTATAAGCCCGTCGCGCAGGCCGAGCACTTCGTCCACCTTGATGCCCCGCATAATCAGTCCGGTGAGCAAGGCGCTGATTTGCACGTCGTTGTATTCTCCGTCTGCAATATGACGGACGATCTGGCAGATCTGTTCCCGGGTCAGAACCTCGCCGTTTGTAATTTTTGTGAGTATTTGTTTCATGTTTGTGATGTATTTAAGTTTTATTGGTATGTGGTTTGCAGGGGAATGGGTATAAAAAAGGAGGCCTGCCGTAAGTACGACAGGCCTCCATGTCTTCACATTGGTATGTGGTTGATGATACATATAAGGCTATCTCCTCACGACTTTTCGGGTCTTGAGTTGCGCCACCACCAATATGTATTTTTGTTTAAGAACATTGTCTGTTTGGTTTCTTGTTTTGTTTTATGGTTGCAAATATACAGAGAATTTCTTTGTATGCAAACAAAATCACAGTTTTTTCGGATGAAAAGATGATTTTTATGCGTGTGGAGCATTAATCATTAGCTTTTTCTTTTTGTCCGGTTCCTAACTTTTCCTTCATGGTTCTCCAGAACATCCGGTCTATTTTCTCATTATCCAAAGGGTTTCCTACTACCAACACCTCGTTGTTTTCGTCCAAAAGGAAAGTGTGCAACATGGGGTTGGAGGGCAGTTGGGGGTTGGTCCGGCGGAAGACGCCTGCGGTGTCCATGTAAATAGGCATCTTAGGCTTATAGTTCTTAACCATTACTTTGAGCAAATGTTGCTCGTTTGATGGAGGGGAAAAGATGAAATACAATTCCAAATTACCTTTGTGTGCTTTCGCTTTTTCTATAAAATCATCCCATTTGTGTAATTTCTGGAAGACACACGAAGTGCACACCGTGGAATCATGATATACGACTAATTTTAAAATAGGGGCAAAACTATCGTTCATATGGTTATGCAAACCTGTGCATAGAAGCTCCAAACTATCCGTGTTAAAAGAAACGGGAGCAGACATCAACCGTGTGACATCCTCTTGCATGCTTTGATCCTTTTTGGGATGGTGGGTGCATGATGCGTATAAGAGCGAGAGAATTATTACCGGAATAAATACTTTCATACAGCATTCGATGATGAATAAAATCTTTGTTTACGGGTACACGCACAAGATAGGGTTGGAGTCTTTAGAATAAGTCTCCTTGTCCAAGATTCCTTGTTCCACGAGTGTTTCTATATCCTTATAATATAAAATGGAAAAGACGTTCTCATTTAGATTATTATATTTCGGCAACGGAAATTTTATATTGAGCCGTTTGTTTTTCATTTTGGCATAATCGTATGCTTTGACATCTTTTGTTTCCTTGTCGTAAATTCCAATATGGGGACGGTTTTCATCATAGAACAAAATCATGGCATAATCTTTTCCGTCTATGAAGTATTTTACATCACATACGCTTTCAGCCTCAATCTTTTTTAATTGTGAGGGTGACCATTCTTTGATGTCTTTGAAGTCTATGGCTTTTCGTCCAAAGTCGAATTCATATAAGACAGAGACCTCTCCTTGGGTATTGACATTGTAAATATGGTTGTCAAGATGGCGTCGGTACAACACACCGTTTTCTGTTTTTTGAAAAGGGGATAATAAAGTGACATAGTTCTCGCCATAATCCTCGTTTGGGAAATGTTCGGCTATGATGTTGAAGTCCATGTCCGTCACATATAAATTATTCTCTTTCGGATAATCATTAACGAAATAAAAACGGTCATGGGAATATTCCATATTGGTGACTAAAAACGGAAGAGGCAATTCTTTCTGGTATTCTCCGGAGAAAGAGTATTGTTGAATCCTGTTTCTTTCGCATAAGACATAGATACATTTACGCTCTTCGTCAATACTGAAGTCGTGTAACTCCCGATATTCGCCATGTCCATTGCCTATATCACCAATTCGTTTGATGAAAGTTCCGTCCTTGGCGTTGAATGCGAACAAGCCTGTTGCCGTACGACAGTCCAAAACGAAGACGATTGAATCCGAAAAGGCCACTTTGTCAATCATTCCCACAGTGGAAGAATTGGTCAACTGTAATGGAATCAAGGCATAGTCTTGATGTAATGAAGCTATATCGAATGAATCGGGGCTTATTTCCGTACAATTCCATATAAAAGAGGTTTCGCTTTGTCCTTTTTCTTTCTTGCAAGAATTAAAGAACAATATACTTGCGCAAGAGCAAAAGAGTAATATTTTTCTAATGTTCATGGTATTGAATTTAATATGGTATGGATTATACAATAGAGGTGAACTGTTTGCAAAAATTATGCTGACAGTTCCCTCCTTTCATGATTGATGTTAGCAGTTGACTCCACACTGGCAGGTCTTATGCCCAGGATTACTGCATGAATATCCGGGGCCGTTAGTTTCACAGACACAATATGTCTTTTTACCCTCCTCGTCACATGCGATTGGCTTAGACCAAGTATATTGGGGATCTGATTCTGTTTGTGCCAACGCTTCGATATTCTCCAATATTAGATTGTTCTCCAACTGCGTTTGTTGATAGGAATCATACGTGCTGTAACCTGCATACACGCTAATCCCCAAGACCATAGCGCCAATCAAAGATGTCAGAACTGTTTTTCTCTTGTTCATCATAATTCAAAGTTTTAAAATACAACATTGTTTATCCCTTGGCTTTATCCTTTGTCGTCAGCCATTCGTAAACATGTGCCAAATATATGCAGAAAAAAAAAGAAATTACAAGCATTCAGCATAAGAAAATGCGGGAACATGGTTTCCATGTCTTTTTATCTTGCAGAAAGAGGTTTTGCAAGCCATTTCTGTCTCAATCGTGTTACTTCAAATGAAAAACGAACAGGGCGGCATCGCACGAGTCCTTTCGGGGCTTCCACTTGTCATAGTCGGTAGTGAGTATGTAGCCAATCAGCCCTTTGGCAGACTGCCATTGGGGCGCGAAAGGGATGACCTCCGTGGTGTCAGGGGGGATTATATGCTGTGTCCCCTTCTCCATGTCATAGAGCGAGTAGTAGTTTTTTCCCGCATGGAAGAACCTGTTGACGAGGTGGTTGTCCACGATGAAGAAGCCGGTGTTGAACGCTTTGCCTGACTCCGTGATGTCATAACTTGACTTTACGTCTTCTCCGGCTGCATTCTTGCCGAAATCTGTCCGGAACACCGGTTTCGGCCCTTCGGAAGTCCAACGGTAGATTGCGTTGGAGAACGGTGGAAAGATGTAGGCCTCCCCGTTTTTATCTCGGACGAAGGAGGTTTCATTATAAATCATGTCCAAACTCATTTCGGACGGCAGATAGCTTTGCTGTACTTCGCCCCGGTCGTTGGTATGCACGACGCGGTGCAAGTTGTCGGTGGCTAACAGGTTCAGGAAGAGGAAGCCGTCTTTGACTTTTATGAAGTCCAGGGCCGGGAATCCATAGCGGAATGACGACTTGTAGTTGAGTGTGGCATCATAGGCCAATATGCTTCTCGATTCAAAGTCCATTACGTACAGGAGGCTGTCGCCCAAAGCCAAGGTCCAAGCCGAGGCATATTCCCCGTTTCCATGCCCCACGTTGCGGATGCGTCTGACGAAGTCGCCTGACGGGTATTTGAAGGCCCATACGGTGTTGGCTCTGTCTGCCACATAAGCCATGGTGTCCGAAAAACATACGGTTTTGATGTCGCTCATGAAATAACCGTGGGTGTCCAACTCAATGGTGTCGACGCTTGATATGACGGCAGGACGCGGAATGGTTTTATCCTCGTAATCCTTGATGTGGATGGTAAGCAAGTCCCTTTCATTCGCGTCTTGGTGGTTCTTGCATCCCAATAAGCTTGACAGGTATGGGGCGCAAAGTGTTATTGCTATGAGATAATGCTTTAAGTTCATGGTGCTTTGTATCTTTGTGCCAAATATATGTAGTAATAACTAAACTACAAATATTTGGCACATGATATGAATGGAAACATGTTGTAAAACATCATTTATGGACACAAGGTGTGATTGAGGAAATTTTCCACAATGGCTTGCCCATCCGGTGTGAGTACCGATTCCGGATGGAATTGTATGCCGTGGATGTCATGCTCGCGGTGGCGCAGTGCCATGATTTGTCCTTCTGGGCTGACCGCCGTCACTTCGAGGCAGGAAGGCAGATTGTCGCCCGACACCACCCACGAGTGGTATCGTCCTACCGGGAATTGCCCGGGGATGCCTTGGAAAATATAGTCTTCTTCCGTCCGGAAACAAGGAGTCTGTACGCCGTGGAAGACATCGGACAGGTTGACGAGCCGTGCGCCAAAAGCCTGGCCGATGGCTTGATGGCCGAGGCATACGCCAAGTATCGGCTTTCGTCCGGCATAAGTACGGATAACATCCAATAACTGTCCGGCTTCTTCCGGTATGCCGGGGCCCGGACTTAAAACAATCTTGTCGTATGCCTCAATATCTTTCAAGTCGAATGCGTCGTTGCGCAATACCGTGGTTTCTGTGCCGGTTTCACGTATCAGATGATATAAATTGTAGGTAAAAGAATCGTAATTATCAATGATGACTGTTTTCATGATTTTGAATGTATGAGGAGGGGGTTACAAGCGTTCAGCCATTTGGATGGCATGGCGCAAAGCTCCCAGTTTGTTATTGACTTCCTGTAACTCGTAATCTTCGTCGCTCTTGGCCACAATGCCGCCTCCGGCCTGGAACCATAATTCGTTGTTACGGCTTACAAACGTACGGATGGTGATGGCCTGGTTCAGGGAACCGTCCAATCCGATGAACCCTATGCAACCGCCGTATGCCCCTCGGTTGTGCGGCTCCAGTTCACTGATAAGTTGCATGGCGCGGACCTTGGGTGCGCCGGAGAGCGTGCCGGCCGGGAAAGTGTCGATGAACGTCTTGACAGGATCGGCTTCGTCATCCAGCGTACCGCTTACACGGCTCACTAGATGGATGACATGGCTGTAATATTGCATGTCTTTGTAGAAATCCACTTTCACATCGTGGCAGTTCCGGCTCAGGTCATTCCGTGCCAAGTCTACCAACATGACGTGTTCGGCGTTTTCTTTCGGGTCGTTTTTCAGGTAGTTTGCATTTTGTGCATCCGTATCGGCGTTGCCGGTGCGTTTTGTCGTGCCTGCAATCGGGTCGATATAAGCGCGGCGGCCCTCTATGCGGCAATGTGTTTCGGGTGAGGAACCAAAAATGCGGAATCCCCCGAAGTCGAAATAAAACAGGTAGGGGCTAGGGTTGATGCTGCGCAGGGCGCGGTAGAGCTTGAAGTCGTCGCCTTCATACCGTTGTACGAAACGGCGGCTCAATACGATTTGGAACACGTCGCCTCGTAAGCAGTGGGCAATGCCTTGGCGGATGTTGGCTTTATGTTCATCGTCCGTGAGCGTACTGAAGGTTTCACCAACAGGACGGAAATCGTAGGTGGCGAAGTTGTGGTTTCGGATGACGCGTTCCAGTTCGTCGAGAGTATCCGGTTCATGGTTTTCCACCAGTTCGATTAACGTCATGGTGTTGTTGAAGTGGTCGAAAGCAATGACATACTTATATAAGATGTAAAGGATGTCCGGCGCGTCGTTCTTTTCCTGCATGCAATCTTTTATTTCTATGTGTTCGAAATACCGGACCGCATTGAAGGACGTGTAACCATAGAGGCCACAAAACTCTTTATTTTCGCCTGTCACGGTGAAGTGCGATAAAAAGTAGTTGAAAGCTTGTTCGACCGGATAGTTCCCGTTGATTTCACGGGTTTCCTGCGTGCCGTCCGGATATTGGGCGGTCACGGTGCCATGGCTGATGTCGATGCTGGCTATTGGGTTCAGGGCGATGAACGAACGGCTGTTGTCATGGCTATGGTAATCGGAACTCTCCATCAGGGCGCTTTGTGGATAAAGGTCGCGTACTTTCAAATAGGTGCTGACCGGTGTATGGAGGTCGCCGAGGATTTGTCGGCAAGCCGTGCTGTAATGAAATGTATTCATAGAGTTTCTTATGGATTTGTATGAGATGCCTTATTATTCTAAATTCTCGTCGTAGCGGTGGCCCAGATAGGTGTCTAAGTCTTTGTCACCCCGTCCGCTGACCGTCAGCACGACCACATCCTCTTTCCTGAATTTCATTCGTGGGAGCATGCCGAGTGCGTGTGCCGATTCCAAGGCCGGAATGATACCCTCCAGGCGGGTGAGTTCGTATGCGGCTCGTAAGGCTTCGTCGTCGTTGACAGCCATGACTGTGGCCCGGTGTTCTTGTGCCAAGTTGGCATGTAACGGGCCGATACCCGGATAATCCAAACCGGCAGAGATGGAATAGGGCTCGATGATTTGCCCGTCTTCATCCTGCATGACCAACGTGCGGCTTCCATGGATGATGCCTAATGAACCGCAATGTATCGTGGCTGCGGTCTCTCCGCTGTCGATACCGTGGCCTCCGGCCTCGCCGAGGTATATTTTAACTCGTTCGTCGTCGATGTAGTGGTAGATGGTACCAGCGGCATTCGACCCCCCGCCGACGCAAGCCATCAGGCAATCCGGATAATCGCGTCCTTCTTTTTCCAAGAGCTGTTCCTTGATTTCACGGCTGATGACGCTTTGCAAGCGGGCCACCATGTCGGGATAGGGATGTGGTCCTACGGTGGAACCGATGATGTAGAAGGTGTCTTGCGGATGGCAGCACCAGTCGCGGATGGCCTCGTTCGTGGCATCTTTCAATGTCTTGTTACCACTTTCTACCGGATAAACCTCGGCGCCCAACATCTTCATACGTTCTACGTTGACGTGTTGCCTTGCCACGTCCGTCGCTCCCATGTAAACGCGGCAAGGCATGTTCATCAGGGCACAAACCGTAGCGGTGGCCACGCCGTGTTGGCCGGCACCGGTCTCGGCAATGATACGCGTTTTGCCCATTTTCCGTGCCAAAAGGATTTGTCCGATGGCATTATTGATTTTGTGAGCGCCGGTGTGGTTGAGGTCTTCCCGTTTCAAGTAGAGTCTGCAACCGTATTTTTCGCTCAGTCTCCGTGCATGGTAGAGAGGTGAGGGACGACCAACATAGTCTTTCAGCAGCGCATGGTATTCTTTGCGGAATGCTTCGCTCTCAAGGATGGGAAGATATGCCTTACGCAAATCTTCTACGGTTTTATGCAGAATCTCGGGGACGTATGCGCCGCCGAAATTACCGTAATAGCCTTCTTCATTTACATGATAAGTTTTCATTTTCATTTGTATTTTGGTCCGTTTGTTTGTTCTTGGGAAAAAGGGTATAAAAAAAGAGACCTGCCGTAAGTACGACAGGCCTCCATGTTTCTTTTAGGGTAAATGTGGGTAATACATATAAGGCTTGTTCCTCACGACTTTTCCGGTCTTGAGTTGCGCCACCACCAATATGTATTTTTATTTGAGAACATTGTTTTTACTTCTTTTATTTCTTCGTTTTCGTTTGCAAATATATATAGAATTCCTGAAACTGCAAATAAAATCTCGCTTTTTTTAAATAATTGTTATTCTTCTACAGTGAAATCGTATGCCTTGACATCCCCGTATTGGTTGACTGGCTTCTGTGACAGGTCTACCAAAATATATTCCCCAGGGAAGAGCGGGGTGAGCGGTGTAACGGCAAAGCCTAATCCCGGAAGGTTCTCAATGTTGAAAAGTCCTAATTCCACACGGGTATAATCGCAATCCTTGAATTCGGATGCAGGCAAATAGCGGAATCCTCGTCTTTCTTTCAGGCGGATTAAGGCATAATCGTTCAGGTCTTGTGTCTTTGGATATATGGCGAATTTGGGTTGTCGACCAGTGGTTTGGCGAGCTTGTGCACCAGAGAAGTATCTTTTTATTTTTCGCCCTACATTAATGCCTTGTATGTCCCAACCTTTCTTAAGTTCAGTTTGGCTGGTTATGATGTTCATAGGGAAGATAGAGTCTCCTACGAAAATGAATACCGTAGGGTCGGGTTGTTTCATTTGTGCCTGTACTTGTACGAGCAATCCGAATAACAGGAAAAGGGTTATTACTTTCTTCTTCATTTTTATGTCCTTATTAGTTTGAATGTGCAAAGGTAGGGATATAATAAAAGAAAATATAAGAAAGTCGCTTATTTTCTTTGAATGTGTTTGAAAAAGTATTAATTTTGTTTTTGACTCAGCCGGTTCATGAGGGACTGGCGGGCGTTTTATGGGAAAAGGGCGTTTACGGACGTAATCTTTAGGTCTCAAATCTCGCAAATTTGAATCCATCCTGAAAGATTAGGCAACGGGAAACGTCCACGTTGGATGTATTGTATTTACTTGGAGGATATTGCTCCGAGTCTATATGATATATTATGGCGTGGGCTGGCTGCGTTGCCTATCCTGAGGGATGGAGGCAATGCGAGAGCCTGAGACCATGGGATAGGCGAAAGTACCTCCCTACGCCTTTTTCATGTTCAACCTTTTAAAAGAGAAAGAGTATATCCATTTGGGGAGGACGGAAATCTAAGTGGTATGAAAACAAAAAGACAAAGAATTGGGCTTGGGACGTACTTAACTGCCTGTATGGTTGTGCTACTCTGTGCAGCGTGCGGATACGTTTTTATAGGGGAGGCAGGGCAGTCGTGGTACGAACGAACTTTTGGCATGGTAGATTCATGAGTAAAGACTTTAATACTTATATCTAATGAAAAAGATGTTTTTGATGGCGGCTTTGTGTTCTGCCGCCGCGCTTCAGGCGCAAGATTACTATGTAGTGACCGGTGATAATGTCAATGTACGCAGCCAACCGGTCACAGGAAAGGTTGTGGGCAAGGTAAGTTCTGTAAACAGCTTTACGGGGTGGGATGCGGGCAACGGTTGGGTGAATTTCCGTATCACGTCCGTGTCGGGTGCCATATCTGACAAGTTTGTCCGCAAAGTGGCGCTTCGTGATTTTTCCCGTTCGATGTTGGGGGAATATATGGGGAAAGCGCCATTGCCTGTATCATATAGCATGGGTACGCTTTCCGCACGGGAAGGGTATGTGGTGTTGCAGGTTACCGATTACACCGAACCCGATGGAGGGAACGGTCAGAGGGGACACATGAGCCATGTTTATGCAGGCATACCCAATAAGGATGGTATCAGCTTTACGCATTATCTCTATCCTTATTCCGAGGATAAATCCCTGACGGAACAAATGGCCGAAGCCGGGGCTTTGGAACAACCTTATGACTTTGTGGTGACGGAAGAAGGCAAGTTGCGTGCTTGCGACCGGGTGTTGGAGTTGCAAAAGAGCGCGGGAAGCCAAGGGGCTAAAATGACGGAACGCGACATCTACATGTTGAAAGGGAATGTCAAGCAGGCAAGGCTGATCCGGGTCTATCCCGAGAATATGATGAAGTCGCTGCAGGAAGAGGAGAATGGCAACCATCCGCTTTGCAATTTCAGCAACGTCATGCGCTTTTCGCCGGACGGGAGGATAACCTACTACGAGGGGAAGAAATCCACTGTGGGAAAATTGGAACAGGTGGATTCGTTCACTTATACTTATAATGGCAAAAAGGTATCTGTGGACGGAAAACGTTACGGCCAACCATTCCAAGCCGCTTACACTCGTGAGGCAGGCGAATTCGGTATCCGTTACGAGGGGAATTTCAGGGCCGGAGAATTATCTGCAGGACTTATAGACTGCCAATACGCAGTAAATATGGATGGCGTGCCGTTCCATGTCATGTATGGCAGCACGATGCCGCCGTTTGTAGCATACGGGAATGGAGAGGGCTACGAGGCGACTTTCCGTTACGGGGAAAATTCCACGTTGCCGGAATCCATGGATTTCTCGTTTGATTATGGGGGTGACAGTTGGAACTACGACGGTTGTGAAATCCGTGCGGTGAAGACAGATGAGCATGGAAACTGGACCGAACGTATGGTGTATGTGGACGGCCAACCTATATTTAAGGAGGTACAGACGATAGTTTATTACTAAGTCCTTTTGGTGCCGGTAACTTCAATGGGGCAAACCGCGATACTTTTGTGTTTCCGGTTTGCCCCATTGGAGTTTTGGTCACTCGAAAAGTCGTATTTTTCCCCCGTCCGAACCGGCATATTTCTTTAACAACCCCTGCATGTACTCCGCACAGGCTAGCACTTGTTCGCGGTTGCCGTCGTATCCGTTGACCAATGCCAATAGATGGGTGGTGGACAAGGTGAGTTTGGTGCGTTCATGATCGCTTGTGGGGGTACCGATTCCGCCTTGGCTGTCGCGGTAAACCGGCAGTCCGGCGATGTTCAACGGGCCTTTCCCGATGCCTTCGTAAGCTTCCCCTTCGCGCCCGATGCCCAAAACGAGCGTGTCGCCGACTATTTTTCCGGCATCGAATCCGCCGATGGAGTAACCGTATGCAATGGAAGCCAGATTGATTAAATCCACAGCCGTGTCTATTTGGTATAAGTCCAATCCCCGCAGCATGCGGCGCACCAAAGCTTCCGACGAAGGGCGGTAACGGCTCGGGTCTTTTCCACAGCGTTTATACACGGAGCGGGTGGCTTGTATGGGAGGCATTTCCTTGATGGATTCCGTGGTGTGTTTCCTGCAATAATCGGTTTGGAACGCATTGATTTCCTCCCATAGCGGAGCGGAGTAGGGCGTATTGATGATGTGTGCTTCCAAGGCAACACCTACAAACTTCGGACATACCGTCCGGATGTCTTCCGAAACTAAAATATTCATCATCTGTTTGTCTTTTTGATATACAGGATTTTATTCGGGCAAGATGGCTGCCGGGCTTCTTTTGCTGAGGATGGAAGAATAACCGGATACCGGTTTGCGGGGCAGGCGGAGGGAAGCCGTGCTCTCCGGGGTTTCCGGTTCTTCGGGCTGGTCGACGTTTTCCGCATCCGGCGGTACGCCGCCAGCCATCCATTGCAGTGCATTTTTCAGGAGAAGCTCGTTCGGGTCACCCAGTTCATACCATGGGTAATAGTTGAGTTCGGATATGATATATTCAGGAGTGAAGCCGCTTGCGTAGTCCGACCGGCCTTCTTTGTTGAGTACGGTGGACGTTACCGGATACATGACGAAACCGTATGGACTGTCGATACGCGTCATCGCCACGTTTTTACCCAAGGTTTTTGTTCCTAAAAGGTTGACTGTCATGTAAGGGCGCAGGCAGTTCACCATCATTTCCGATGCCGAAGCGGTGTACAATCCCGAAATGATGAAAAGCCGGTCCAGATTCAGATTACAGCTTGCATATTCTGTGAGAAAGTCCAGGCTGTAGTTCGAGTCTTGCCGTTTGTCGTTGAATTCAAAACGGGCGAACTCCTGTCCCAAACAGCCAGCCGGAGCCAACAAAGAGGCCAAAAGCTGTGCACAAGTCACCTGTCCGCCTTGGTTGTACCGCAAGTCCAGGATAAAATCAGTCACTCCTTGTTCTTTGAACCATTGGAATATTTGCAGCATTTGTTCCAGATAGGACGCATCGCTGTCGTTTATGCCTGCCTTGAATTCATTATATACCAGATAACCGGTTTTCCTTCCGTCCCGTTCGATGACCTTGTAAAGGAAGAGGGGATTGTTCTCCATGGGGACGGCAGCCGGGAGTGTAAGTTCTGTCGCCTCTTCGTCCCAAACCAATTCACCGGTCTCCTCGTCGGTCGAAAGGGTGGAAACCGTGAGTACCGTTCCATTCCCGTTTTCCAGAAGGCCGGTATTTTTACTGCTGACATTGTTCCCGTTGACTTCTGTGATGAAGTCGCCCCGTTGCAGTCCGATTGCGGCAGCCGGGGATTGGGGCAGCACTTGCAACACACGTGCCACTTGCCTGGAAGTTCCCGTCGGGTCGTCGGTCAATACGAAATCGAAACCGTAAGTTACGGTTTGAATGGCGTTACGGAGTTTTACCCCCGTGGCTGCATCCGTCTCCGCAGGCACTTCGATATAGGAATATTTGTCCTGCGAAGCTAAAAGCTTCGGGAAGAACTCTTCAGGGGGAGAGAAGTAATCTTCCATTTCCAGTTGGGGGATTTCCTGATAATAAAGGTATATCTCCCGCATTTGCGCTTCAATCCAGTTGTCCACTTCCGTCTTGGCCAAAAATTCATACGTACGGTCTTCGCCACACGAAAGGAATGCGAAAGCCATGACAGCCCATACGGGGATAAAATAAAAACTCCTTTTCATATTATGGGTCGATTTGGTTGCAAAAATAGGAGATTCCCGGCATATAACCATCAGGAAAACCGTTTTATTTCTGTTTTGCTTCCGTTCGTGGCGGTTAGAAACGCCAGTACAACTGGATTTCTCCGGTGTTGTAATGTCGGTCTCCGGCGTATGCCTTGTCTTCTACGAAACCGTACAGAGCCTGTATCTTCAGGTTTTTATAGAAATAGTAGTTCACGGCCACGTTGTAGATGCTTTTCCGGCTTGCATTGTCCTTCTGGTCACGATAGACATCCCATTTGCCGTATATTTTGCACCTTGAGGTGACGGGGGCGCCCACTGTGGCATACCAACCGTCCGCCTTGTCCTTTCCGCTGACGCCCGTCGTCCCTTCGTCAGCCACGTGGTAATCCGAAATCTTGTGTCCTTGGCTGGTTACGTATTCTCCGCGAACGGTCCAACGCGATTCGTATTTCACGCCGAAAGCCATACGGTTGCGGTCCACGGTGATTTTCTTGCCGTTGGTGTCTTTGCTGTATTCCCCGGTCCATCCGAAAGCGCCGATGCACAAGTCTTTTACGGGTGAGAGCCAAAGCCCGCCGATGAGATCCTTGTTGTCATTGCGGTCGGCGTGGTTGATGCCTTGGCCGTTGTATGCGCCTATTTGGTAGTGTAACCAAGCATGTCCGTCTTTTTGTGAATTGAACAAATCGCCTTGCACTTGAAGCCCCAAGTCGCGTCCGTTACTGGAATGTTCCCCTACACGGTCGTTCATCCCGGCCAACTTGTCGGTTGCTTGTGAATATGCCCCGAAACCTATATCCCAAGGGTTCATGGGATTCTCGAAAGTGAAGCCACGCTTGAACTGTCCGAACTTCACTTTGATGAAAGAATATTTTTCCCATTCCGCCCAGGCATCCACCACGCGGGGGCCTTTTTCCGCACTGCTTCCGGATACGCCGTTCATTTCCATCTGAAGCCCGTATTTGAAGTCCCAGACTTTGCCGTTGACGTATGCCCGGATGAGGCGGATGTCGAACGTGGAGTGCGATTCGTTCTTATTGTCCAATTCCTGGTCGTTGAATGCGGCCTTTCCGATGACGTAACCGCCGAATGTCGTGTTTTGTTTGATTTCCTGCCACCATTTGCCTTTGTTCCCTTCGGCATGGCATGCCCATGCCATCCAGGCACCGGCCATAAAGAGAAATGCCTTTTTCATCTTGCGTTTTTATTTTCCGGCTACAAAGTTAACTCAAAAATACTTATAATATTCCGGGGCAACAGCTTTTTTCGTCTCCCTCCTGAAACGTGCCGGATTTTGTTTGTGCTGAGATTTTTTTATGAGATTCAAATATCTCTTTTTCAATACTATAAATAAATGCAAAGTGATTCCTGCCGGATTGTAACACAATCTTAACATGAATGACACACTCCTTACATTTCACGTCCGTAATTTTGCACCCAAAGAATTATCAACACATATTTTTAACTTATGGAAATTGTTTATTTCAGTTTTATCCTGTTTCTGTTCATGTTGGCCATTTTCGACTTGGTGGTCGGAGTGAGTAATGATGCCGTGAACTTCCTGAACTCGGCCATCGGGGCGAAGGTCGCACGCTTTCGCACCATCTTGATTATCGCGTCGATCGGTGTGTTTGTGGGTGCCACGTTGAGTAACGGCATGATGGACATTGCGCGGCATGGGATTTTCCAACCGCAGATGTTCAGTTTCAACGACTTGCTTTGTATTTTCTTGGCGGTCATGGTGACGGATGTGGTATTGTTGGATGTTTTCAACACGTTGGGCATGCCTACGTCTACTACCGTCTCTATGGTCTTTGAGTTGTTGGGCGGTACGTTCATCCTTTCGTTGTTGAAAATCGCCACGGACGAGACCGGGCTTTTGGGCTTTGACGATTTGTTGAATACGGACAAGGCGCTTTCTGTCATTTTGGGCATATTCCTTTCCGTGGCTGTAGCTTTTATCTTCGGAACGTTGGTGCAATGGTTGTCCCGTCTGATATTTACGTTTAACTATACTTCCAAGTTGAAATGGAAAATAGGGATTTTCGGGGGGATTGCCACCACGTGTATCCTTTATTTTGCGTTGCTGAAAGGATTGAAGGACAGTTCGTTCATGACTCCGGAATATAACGCATGGATAAAAGAAAACACAATGTATCTGGTGGGCGGGTGTTTCGTGGTAAGCACCATCTTGATGCAGGTGTTCCACTGGTGCAAAATCAATGTGTTCAAGATTGTTATTTTCATGGGTACTTTTGCCTTGGCTTTGGCTTTTGCCGGAAACGACTTGGTGAATTTCGTCGGTGTGCCGTTGGCTGCTTATTCGGCTTATCAGGATTTTGCCGCAAACGGTGCCGGGCAGGCCGATACTTTTATGATGAATTCGCTGAATGAAAGTGCCAAAACACCGTTTATTTTCCTGTTCCTTTCCGGTGTGGTGATGGTCTATGCCTTGGCCACGTCGAAAAAAGCACAGAATGTGGTGAAGACTTCCGTGGATTTATCGCGTCAGGACGAAGGCGAAGAGATGTTCGGTTCTTCACGCGTGGCGCGCAGCATCGTGAGAGGGGCGAACAACGTGAACGAGTTCTTTTCCAAATATACCCCAAAACCTTTGGTGAGATGGATTGACGCCCGTTTTAACAAAGATGAGGCTATTTTGGCTCAGGGAGCGGCATTCGACTTGGTGCGTGCTTCTATCAACCTCGTGCTTTCCGGTCTGCTGATAGCGTTGGGGACATCGTTGAAATTACCTCTTTCTACCACCTATGTGACTTTCATCGTGGCCATGGGGTCTTCTTTGGCCGACCGCGCATGGTCGCGCGAAAGCGCGGTGTTCCGCATCACGGGCGTGCTGAACGTCATCGGCGGATGGTTCCTTACGGCCGGTATTGCTTTCTCAGCCTGTGCGTTGGTCACGATTGCCATGTATTACGGTGGTGCGGTGGTGATGGCCTTGTTTGTCTTTGTGGCCGTGTTCATCCTGATTAAGAGCAACTTCTCAACCAAGCGGAAGGAAGAGGCCGATTACGAGGAGCAGCTCTTTAAGGGCATCATGAATGCAAAAGATAAGGCGGAATGTTGGGGCTTGTTGAAAAAGCACGTTTGTGCCACCCAACAGGAAATGTTGGATTTCGTTTGGAAGACATATGAAGATGTGGTCAACGGGTTCGTGGACGAGGACCTGAAGACGTTGCGCCGTGCCGTGAAACGAATAGACGCGGAGAAATCACGTCGTAAAAAACTGCGCCAAAGGGAATTGGTAGGCATGCGCCGTATAGACAAGCGGATTTCTTTGGAAAAGAACACATGGTTCCACCTGGCTTCCAACAGCGGAGAGCAAATGCTTTATTGCCTGAAACGTATGTCCGAGCCTTGCAAGGAGCATGTGGACAATAATTTCAATCCGCTTTCGAGAGAGTGTGTAGAGGAGATTCTGCCAGTCAAGAAAAAGATAGTGGATTACCTGATGCGGAGCGAACGTATCGTGGAAGACCAGGACTATGAGCATATCGACGCGTTGCTGGCCGAAGAAGAGGCTTACAAGCAGCAGCTTTCCGAGATGCGCCGGGCGCAGGAAGACCGCATACAGATGGATTTGTCGCAAGGCTTGAAAGTATCTTTGGTTTATCTGAACCTGTTGCAGGAGACGCAAGAGTTGCTCAGTGACTTGAGGCATTATTTGCGTGCATTCAAGCGTTTCCAGCAATAACCTGCCTTGAAAAGTTTTCTAACCGGATTTTTATTTATAAAATTCCGGTCAGAAGCTTTTATTATTTATCATATTTATTCTATATTTGTCGTATCGCATTTTAATGAATCGCGTATGGAACCCAAAAAGTCGATAGACGTCATTCCGCGTGACGTAAGTTGGATGTATTTTAACTACAGAATCCTTCAAGAAGCCCAGAACACATCGGTTCCCTTATTGGAACGCTTGGGTTTTATGGGGATATATAGCAATAATCTGGATGAGTTTTTCCGTGTCCGGATGGCTACGCTGACGCGTATTGCCGAGAGCGACGTGAAGCAAATGAAGTCCCAGATAGAAGAAGCCCGTCATACCATCAAGGTCATCAACAAGTTGAATAACCGGTATAATAAAGAGTTTGGACACGTTGTCGGGCAGTTGACAAAAGAGTTGGAAAAAGAGAAAATTCGTCTTGTCAATGAAAAACAGTTGAACGAGGCGCAGCAGTCTTTTATCCGCCAGTATTTCCGGAACAGTCTGGCCGGATTTACCAATCCGATATGGCTGTCGCAGGCAGAGCGGTTGGCTAATGAATCCGACGATACGATTTATTTGGCCGTGAAACTGACCCGTTGGTATGACGAAGCTAAAAAGCCTAAGAAAGAATATGCGCTTATCAGGGTTCCGGTGGAGAAGTTCGGTCGTTTTCTCGAACTTCCGGTGGAAGACGATACGCATTATATCATGTATATTGACGATGTGATAAGGTATTGCCTGCCTATGATATTTGTCAGCGTGGACTATGATCATTTCGAAGCTTATTCTTTCAAGTTCACGAAGGATGCGGAGATGGAATTGGATAATGAGTCGGATGCCGGGACATTGCAGCGGGTGCAGCGTGCGGTGAAAAGCCGTAAGAACGGTCAGCCCCTGAGGATTGTTTTCGATGCTTCCATGCCGAAGGATTTATACCGCAAGATTATGCTGAACCTGTCGCTCGACAAATTCGATACGACCTTGTCCGGCGGATGTTACCAGAACCATAAAGACCTGATGAAGTTTCCGGATTGCGGCCGTGGCGATTTGAAATATCCGGCATGGAAACCGTTGCTTTTACCGGAGTTTGCCGGTGCGCGAAGCATGTTGGACTTGATTCGTGAAGAAGACCGTTTCCTGCATGTGCCTTATCATTCTTTCGACCATTATATTCAGTTGCTGTGCGAGGCCGCAATTTCCCCACGTGTCAAATCTATCAAGACTACTCTTTACCGTTTGGCTAAAGACAGCAAGGTAGTGGAAGCTCTGATTGCTGCGGCTAAAAACGGGAAGAAAGTGACGGTGGTAATCGAGCTGTTGGCGCGTTTCGACGAATCCAGCAATATAAAATGGAGCAAGCGTATGAAAGATGCGGGCATCAACGTCATTTTCGGTGTGGAGGGGCTGAAAGTACATTCCAAACTGCTATGGGTGGAGATGAGTGGCGGACGCGACATTGCCTGCATCGGAACCGGGAACTTTCACGAAGGAAACGCCCGAATCTATACGGATTGCATGTTGATGACGGCCGCCCCTGCTATTGTAAAAGATGTGGCGAATGTGTTCCGTTTCATAGAAAAACCTTTCCTTCCTGTGAAGTTCAAAGAATTGTTGGTTTCGCCGAATATCATGAAAAAGAATATTCTGGCTATGATACAGACGGAAATCAAAAATAAAAAGCAAGGAAAGGAAGCTTATATAAAGGTTAAAATCAACCATATCACGGATGAAGATGTCGTGAGGAAACTTTATGATGCGTCTGCAGCCGGAGTGGAGGTCGATTTGCTCGTGAGAGGGAATTGTGCGTTAGTGACAGGAATACAAGGGAAAAGCGACCATATCCGTATTCACGGAATCATAGACCGTTATCTGGAACATAGCCGGATTCTCATTTTCTGCAACGGAGGGGACGAACGGTATTTTATAGGGAGTGCCGACTGGATGCCCCGTAATCTGGACCATCGGATAGAAGTGATGGCTCCGGTTTACAATCCGGCCGTTCGTGCCGAATTGAAGCGGATTGTGGAATGGGGCATGATGGACAACCGGAAAGGGCGTATCGTAGACGGGACGGGGCATAATATGTTTTACGAGGGAACAGAGGGTGCGGAAGCATTCCGCTCACAGGAACGCTTATATGATTATTACGCTAAGCAAGTGGCGGAAAAGCAAAATGATAAAAGTAACGAATGACTATGATGGAAGGAATGAATTTTGCGGCTATCGACATCGGTACGAATGCCGCCCGGTTATTGATTAAGAACATCGATCATAATCCATTGGGAGAAACAAAGTTCAGGAAAGTGTTGTTCATCCGTTATCCCTTGCGTCTGGGAATGGATGTGTTCTCGAAGGGTAAGATCGGGAAAGAGCGTGCCGAGATGATGATGCGCATGATCAAGGGGTTCAAGCAGATGATGCGTATGTACGATGTGGTCGATTATCGGGCGTGCGCTACGAGCGCTATGCGCGATGCTAAGAACGGCAAGGACTTGATCAAGAAGATAGAAAAGAAGACGGGGATACGCATTGATTTAATCGAAGGAAAAGAAGAAGCCGGCATCCTGTATGGAAACCATATAGAGAAACTTCCCAATAAGGAAGGAACCTTTATGTATGTAGATGTGGGGGGAGGAAGTACGGAAATCACTTTGATACACCAAGGCCGGTTGGTGGGTTCCATGAGCTATAACATCGGTACGATCCGGTTGTTGAACCGTGCGGTAAAAGATGGGATTGTAGACGGGCTTAAAGCGGATATGGCGGGTATGTATGCCAATTACGGACCTATTAATATTATAGGTAGCGGGGGCAACATCAATAAATTGTTCCGTCTGGCGGAAGAAAAGAGCAAGAAAGAACTTAAATTGCCGATTACGTCCTTACGTAGTTTGCATAACGACCTGCAACCGCTGTCGGTAGAAGAGCGTATGGATCGTTTCGGGCTGAAACCGGACCGGGCTGATGTGATCGTTCCGGCGGCAGAAATATTCCTGATTATTGCCGACTGTATTCATTCGGACTACGTGTATGTACCTACCATAGGTTTGGCGGACGGCATCATCGGAGAACTTTATGCTAAGGCTATGCAAGATGAGAAAGAGCGTTTGAGTCGGAGCCGTTTTTATCTGAATGCCGAGGCACAGGGACTCCTCAATGCAGAAACGGTGGAGTCCGATGAATGAAGTATTCTTGTGGGGCTTGTGAATTTCTGTGAAAGAAAAAAAGTCTATGATGAAAGAATCATAAAAAAGTTTTGTACTTTTGCCCTACAAATGAAGATTTTATGAGATTACTGCATATTTTGGGGCTTTTGACGCTGTCTGCACAAATTTATGCTGTCCCCGCCCGTTTTCATGTATTCCGTGCTCAAATGAGTGACGGTACGTTTCAGAATATCCGTTTTTGCGGTGACGAATATCGAAGTTATTATGTGAATGAGGAGGGCTTTTTGGTAGAAAAGGAGGAAACCGGGCGTTTTCGTGTAACTTCATTGCGGCTACGGGATAGAGAGAAAACAGCGAGCGTACGCGCTATGCGGGCAAGCTCCCAGGATAGGGTGGCGATAAAGCCATTGGGAAGTCCTCGGATACCGGTTATACTGGTAAACTTCAGCGATGAAAAGCTCACAGTAGCGGAAACGGCAAAGGGAATAGCCGATTATTATGATAAGTATTGCAACGGGACGAGAGACGGCATCTTGTACACGGGGGCTGGCAGCAGAGGGGCTGTACGCGATTACTTTGCTCAACAAAGCGACAGTCTGTTTCTTCCGGAGTTTGAAGTGATCGGCTCGGTGACATTGGACAAGCCGATGGCTTATTATGGAGAAAATTCGCCATCGGGTGCCAAAGATATCCGTTTTTCAGAATTTTGCAGCGAGGCTTTGGAACAGGCCACGACTTTGGTTTCTGATTTTAAAACGCGGTTCGATAATGATGGAAACGGCACTGTGGATTTGGCCTTTTTCATATATGCCGGTTTACCGGAATCGGATCCCGGAGTGACGGAAGATGCCATTTGGCCGAAAGAGATGATCCGTCCGATGACAATTAATGGGGTTACGGTGTCCGTGACAGCGTGTTGCAGTGAACTTTCAAAAGGCAGTTCGGGCAATCAGCCTTCGGGTATCGGTACAATGTGCCATGAAGTGTCTCATGCTTTAGGCTTGCCGGACGAATATGATACGAACTATACCGCATTGGGCATGTCATATTGGTCGTTGATGGATTCCGGTAATTATTGCGACAATGGAAAGACACCTTGTGGGTTGACTGCGTACGAACGCGACTTGTTGGGTTGGCGTCCGCTGACGGTGTTGGAACGTAGTACTACAGTCAGATTACGTCCGTTGGAAGCGGGTGGGGTAGGCTATAAAGTCGTCAATGAGGCAAATCCGGATGAATATTACGTATTGGAGAACCGTCAGCACGTGGGTTGGGACAATGGATTGGTGAAGTTGGGACATGGAATGTTGGTGGTGCATGTCGACTATGATGAGACGGCATGGAAGAACAATATGCTGAATACGAATGCCACACATCAACGTATGAGTTTCATTCCGGCCAATAACCGCTATGTAGGTCCGTACAATGCAGAAAGTTCGGCTGATTTGCTGAACGCATTGGGAGGACAACCTTATCCCGGAACGGAGGGAAATACAGCCCTGACAAATGAGACTACACCGGCATCACTTGTTTTCACAGGAACGTGGATGAACAAACCTATTACCCAAATCCGGGAGTTGGAGAACGGGGATATCATATTGAAGTACATGCCTAAGGGGCGGTTGGAGACTCCGGTCGTGGAAACGGCTGTGGAGGTGGCTTCAAATAGCTTTAAATTCAGTTGGAGTCCTTCGGAGAACGCTACGTTTTATACGGTGAAAGTGTACGGAATTTCCGGTGATGAGCAGTGGATCGAGCATCCGGTATTCGTTGCCGATTCTCTTAGTGAAACCTGTTGCACAGTCCGGTTGGACGATACCGGCTATCAGTCGTATGCCTATGGCGTTTCGGCATTGGACGATGAATACGAAGATTCGGAGTTTTCCGGTTACGGGTATGTCCGGTTGCCTGCGGATGCCGTACGGCAGGTGAATGCGGAAGATGGAGCCAGTGTAGAGGTCTATTCTCTGCACGGCGTGCTGCTTGCCCGTTCACGGGAGGAAATGCTTAACCTTAATCCGGGCATATACATCCTGCGTACGGAGGATAAGGCCGTCAAGATAGTTGTTAAATGAAAACCGATAAAATAAAGCAAAATGAAAAAATTGAGTTTGAAATGGATTGTAGTTTGTTGCGGTCTGTTGTTTACCACGACTGCATCTGCGCAGTTGGGTAACTTGTTGAAGAATGTGTTGGGGGGTAATAAGGGGACGGAAACCCAACCAACCGAAACAGAAGAGAAGGGTAATGTCTTGGGATCTATATTCCAGAATCTGATTGGGACAGCCAAAGTGGAAAATTCGAGTTTGAAAGGAGACTGGACGTATGAAAGCCCGGCTGTGGTGTTCGAATCCTCCAACCTCTTGAGGAAAGCCGGGGGAAGCCTGATGACGAATACTGCGGAGAAAACGTTGCAGAAGTATCTCGCTAAAATCGGTTTCGAGGAAGGCAAAGTTGATATTTCGTTCGACGGAGATAGTACATATACCATGACGATCGGGTCACGGAATTCAACGGGAACTTATACTGTCCAGGACAATGAGATAACCTTGAAGCGCAAAGGACTGCTGAGTCGTCCGGTCACAGCAAACCTTGCGTTGAAGGGCAACGAGATGCAAATCACTTTCAAGGCGGATAAATTGCTCGACTTCTTGACGAATATAACGACAATGACCGGTAATAGTACACTGAACATGATCGGTAATATTGCCAGCGGATACGATGGCATGCAATTAGGATTCCAATTCAAGAAGAAGTAATCCGGTTTGTTACAGAAAAACAGGAAGAGACTTTAAATAAGGCTTTTCCTGTTTTTTGTAGATTCTATCGTTGGAGGTTGAATGTCAAGTTGCGTGGTACTTTGACCAGTTTCTTGTTTACGACCTTTTTGATAACCGTCCCCCCTTGCTGTTCCAACAAGTATGTGGAATCGTTTTCTACCGTCAGTTTGACTTCTTGTGTTTCCGAACCCAAATCATTGGACAGCCTGAATGTGGCGGTTTTCTCATTTTCAATCTTGGAAGAAGTAATCATCCATATACCGTACACGTTTCCGTTCATATATCCGTTCATGGGACCGAACATTTCCATTCCCGGTACATTGATGCTTTCTTCATACAAGTCTAAATGAAGATAAATTTTGTTTTCACGGTCGTAAAGCGTGCATTTAAATGGAGAACGGGCTGTAGTGAGACCCGCACATAAACCAACGAGACAAGTAACGATATATTTTTTCATCATACGTGTAACTTTTATTTAAAGGTAAATCATGTTCGTCAGTATGCCAAACGGTTTAATGTTTTTTTTGAATATACTCTTTCTATCCCTTGTGTTTGCAAACAACTCTCTATGATTATAAAATATTTTTAATGAAATGTGTTTAATAACAGGCCATTTCCTTTTGGGATTACTGTAAATTTCGTACCTTTGCCTTTGTTTTATAAAAGGTTAGAAATGAGTAGAGAAGTGTATGTTCCTAATTTTATTTTTGAGTCGAGTTGGGAGGTTTGTAATAAGGTAGGCGGTATTTATACGGTATTATCCACTCGGGCAAAGACATTACAAGATAAATTGAAAGATCACATCATGTTTATCGGTCCGGATGTGTGGAAAGAGAAAGAGAACCCGCTTTTCGAAGAAGATGCAAGCTTGTTGAAATCTTGGAGAGATACGGCTGAAAATGAAAATTTGCACGTACGAATAGGCCGGTGGAATGTTCCGGGGCACCCCATTGCGGTTTTGGTGGATTTCCAACCTTACTTTGCTATAAAAAACGATATATATACCCGCTTATGGGAAGACTACGGAGTAGATTCGCTTCACGCTTATGGCGACTACGATGAAGCGTCTATGTTTTCTTATGCAGCCGGACTGGTCGTCGAAAGCTATTATAATCATATTTTAAAGGGGCAATGTGAACATGTCGTTTATCAGGCTCACGAGTGGATGACAGGCTTGGGGGCTTTGTATATTCAGAAGCATGTTCCGGAGGTTGCCACTATATTTACTACACATGCTACGACCATCGGACGTTCCATTGCCGGGAACCATAAACCGCTTTATGAATATTTGTTCGCATACAATGGAAATCAGATGGCACAGGAGCTGAATGTACAGTCCAAGCATTCCATTGAGCGCGAAACGGCTCATCATGTGGACTGTTTTACCACTGTGAGCGAGGTGACGAACCGGGAGTGTGCGGAATTATTGGACAAACCGGCCGATGTGGTCCTGATGAATGGTTTTGAAAAGGATTTCGTTCCGTCGAAAGCTCAGTTTGCCCGTAAGCGCCGAGAGGCTCGTCGTAAGTTGCGTGAAGTGGCAGGTGCATTGTTGGGTACGGAATTCGATGACGATGTGATGATTATTTCGACCAGCGGGCGGTATGAGTTTCGCAATAAGGGTATTGACTTGTATATGGAAGCCATGAACCGTTCTTTGCGGAATAAGGATTTAACGCGTAAAGTGCTGGCTTTTGTACAGGTTCCCGGATGGGTTTGTTGTCCCCGTGAGGATTTAAAGGAAAGGCTTGCCTCAGGAAAGGCCTGTGACACGCCGTTGGAATGGCCCTTATTGACCCATTGGCTACATGAGATGTCCCATGACCAGGTCATTGATTACATGAAACGATACAACATGTGGAATCTGCCGGACGATAAGGTAAAGGTGATATTCGTTCCTTGTTACTTAGATGGAGCAGACGGTATTTTTAATATGCATTACTATGATTTGTTGATTGGAATGGATCTCACCGTCTATGCTTCTTATTATGAGCCATGGGGGTACACGCCATTGGAAAGTGTGGCTTTCCACGTACCGTGCATTACAACCAATCTGTCCGGTTTCGGATTATGGGTAAATCAGTTGTTGGGAAAAGATGGAGAACTGACCGATGGCGTACAAGTCGTACGGCGGACGGATTATAATTCTTCCGAAGTGGCAGACGCTATTAAAGATGCCGTGACGGCTTATGCTGCTTTCACACCGCAAGAAGCGGAAAAGATACGCCATAAAGCTGCCGACATATCGGAACATGCTTTGTGGAAGCATTTTATCCGATACTATTATCAAGCTTACGATATCGCTTTGCATAAAGCGAAGCAACGTAGGGGAGAATAAACATGAATATTGCAAATATATTTTATAAATTTAATTTGAGAGTCTATGAAAATTAAAGCAAGTTGTTCTAATGGAGCAAATTGGAAACAAGTAGATGTAAAGTCAAGGATTCCCAAAGAGCTGGATAAACTCGAAGAGTTAGCTCGTAATATGTGGTGGGCGTGGAACCATGATGCTCGCGTGCTGTTCCGCAGTTTGGATGAAGACTTGTTTGACGAAGTGGGACAAAATCCGGTGTTGCTGCTGGAACGTCTCAGCTATGAGAAGATGGAGGAATTGTCGAAAGACAGTTCGGTCGTACGTAAAATGAACGACGTATATGCCGCATTCCGTGAATACATGGACGTAGAGCCGGACAAGACACGTCCGTCTGTAGCTTATTTCTGTATGGAGTACGGTCTGAACCACGTGTTGAAGATATATTCCGGTGGTTTGGGAGTATTGGCCGGCGATTATCTGAAAGAGGCTTCCGATAGCAACGTAGATATGTGTGCAGTCGGTTTCCTTTATCGTTATGGTTATTTTACGCAGACTTTGTCCATGGATGGACAGCAGATTGCAAATTACGAAGCACAGAATTTCGGTAGCCTGCCGATTGAACGTCAACTGGATGCCGATGGCAACCCGATGATTGTAGAAGTACCTTATTTGAATTATAAGGTATATGCTTCCGTATGGAGAGTGAATGTAGGACGTATTAAATTGTATCTTTTGGATACCGATAACAATATGAATTCTGAATTCGACCGGCCTATAACCCATGCCCTCTACGGCGGCGATTGGGAGAACCGTCTGAAACAGGAGATACTATTGGGTATCGGTGGCGTACTTACGTTGAAGAAACTGGGTATTCATAAGGATATATACCACTGCAACGAAGGCCATGCCGCTTTGTGTAACATCCAACGCTTATTGGATTATGTACAGGAAGGACTTTCTTTCAATCAGGCACTGGAATTGGTTCGAGCCTCTTCTCTTTATACGGTGCATACTCCGGTTCCAGCCGGTCACGACTATTTCGACGAGGGATTGTTCAGCAAGTATATGAGCGGTTATGCGTCGGTTTTGGGCATTTCGTGGGATGAGTTGATCGGTATGGGACGTCAGAATCCCGATGACCATTCGGAACGTTTCTGTATGTCGACTTTTGCATGTAACACATGCCAAGAAGTGAACGGCGTAAGTTGGCTTCACGGAAAAGTGTCTCAACAGATGTTTGCTAATATATGGAAAGGCTATTTCCCGGAAGAAAGCCATGTAGGTTACGTAACTAACGGTGTGCACTTCCCCACGTGGGCTTCGACATCATGGCAAAGACTTTACCGGAAGCATTTTGACAAAGACTTCATGAAGGACCAAAGCAACGAAAGCATTTGGGAAGCTATTTTTGACGTCTCGGATGAGGAGATTTGGAAAACCCGTATGGAGTTGAAGACGAAACTGATCCACTATATCCGTGAAAAGTTCCGTGATAGCTGGTTGAAGAATCAGGGAGATCCCTCACGTGTGATTTCTTTGATGGACAAAATCAATCCCAATGCCTTGCTGATAGGTTTCGGACGTCGTTTTGCCACATACAAGAGAGCGCATTTGCTTTTCACCGACCTCGACCGCTTGGCCAAGATTGTGAATAATCCGCACTATCCCGTTCAGTTCCTCTATACCGGTAAGGCTCATCCTGCCGATGGAGCGGGACAGGGATTGATTAAAAAGATTTATGAAATCTCGCAGCGGCCTGAATTCTTGGGTAAAATCATATTCCTGGAGAACTATGACATGCAGTTGGCGCGTCGTTTAGTAAGTGGTGTCGATATCTGGATGAACACCCCGACGCGTCCGTTGGAGGCCAGTGGAACATCGGGCGAAAAAGCTTTGATGAACGGTGTGCTGAACTTGTCTGTGCTCGACGGATGGTGGCTCGAAGGCTATCGTGAGGGTGCCGGATGGGCTTTGACAGAGAAACGTACGTATGACAATCAAGCCTATCAGGATCAGTTGGATGCGGCAACTATCTATAGCTTGTTGGAAAACGAGATTCTGCCATTGTACTATGCGCGCAACAGCAAGGGATATTCTGCCGGATGGGTTAAGACCATCAAGAACTCAATAGCCCACATTGCTCCCCATTATACGATGAAGCGGCAGTTGGACGACTATTATTCGAAGTTCTACAATAAAGAAGCTGCCCGCTTTAAGGTTTTGGCTGCCGACAACTATGCCAAGGCAAAGGAAATTGCGGCATGGAAAGAAACCGTAGCCTCTAAGTGGGATCAGATAGAAGTCGTATCGGCTGACAAGTGTGACGAATTAATAAACGGAACGATTGAAAGCGGGAAGGATTATACGATTCGTATCGTGATAGACGAAAAAGGACTGGATGATGCTATTGGAGTAGAACTGGTTACTTTGCACACGGATGCAGATGGTAAAGATCATATCTATTCGGTAGAACCGTTGGAGGTTGTGAAGAGAGAGGGTGACCTGTTTACTTTCGAGGTGGTTCATTCCATCAATAATGCCGGAAGTTTCAAGGTGGCATACCGTATGTTCCCGAAAAATAAGGACCTGCCTCACCGTCAGGACTTCTGCTATGTGAAATGGTTTAATTGATAGATATTTGTAAGAATTGAGAATCTTTATAAAGAAGAACTCCGAATGCGATGTTGCATTCGGAGTTCTTCTTTATAAAGATGTATGTGAATTTAATCATTCCAAATACTGTTTGACTGTGTTTTCAAGTTCTTCACCTCTGAGTTGTTGACCTATGATAGTACCGTTACTGTCTATCAGAATAGTATAGGGGATAGACGTTACGCCATACTTCTGTGTCATGATGTTGTCCCAGGAACGGAGTTCCGAAGCTTGGGGCCAAGTCATGTGCATTGTCTTTACTGCATTTTTCCATGCGGTTTCATCCTCATCGAATGAGATACCCACGATTTCGAGTCCCTTCTTGTGGTATTTCTCATACAGCGACACTACGTTCGGCATTTCTGCACGACAGGGGCCGCACCAACTGGCCCAACAATCTACCAAGGTCAGTTTGTTGTTCCGGATGATGTCGGAGAGTTTGAGCTTGTCTCCGTCCATGGACGGTATGGTGATGTCTATAAAGGATTGTCCGTTTGACGTCATATTATTTCTTTCAGCATCTTCTTCAATATATTTCAGTGCATTACTGTTTTTATAGTGTGGTGACACTTTCTGCGAAAGTTCAAGCACCTCTTGAGGGGTGAACATATTATAACAGGAAAGGAAGAGGAAATATCCGACTGGTTTATCTATGTATTTCTTCACGCTTTCAGTCACGAACCGGTTGGATTGCTGCTCCAAAGCCACGAGTTCCTGTTCCGTTTTCTCATCCGGACTGTATTCTGCCGTATCCGACGGAGCCTGTCGTGCATAAATATTGCTCATCCGCTCGTGAAGGGCATAAATGGAATCTGTAATTTCTTGGTAGATGTCGTTGTTTTCTGTTCCCGATACTCTGCCTTCCGGACCGATATTCAACTGAATATTTCCCTTTTCCATAAAGAAAATATTGCTGTATACTTCATTGCTTTCTTGGTCATAAAAGAAGAAACTGGCAATGATAGTGGAATCGCATTTTTCCTGGAGGGTGAATTTCCCCTGATGCAATATAATCGTATCGGTCGGGGCGAAGTTGCCGTCGGACATTCGTGCCAGATACAGCGTATCGCCGTCCTTGGCGTTTTCCACTGTTCCCTCTATTTTACAGTTCTGCGACGAGCAAGAGGCGAAAAGACCTATGAGGCCTGATATGAACAGATTTTTTGTTTTCATAAGTTTGGGAGTGTTAGAAAAAGGCCGCACGGAATTCCTGGTTTTGAAATTTGTGACGGCCTTCTTGTGAAATATTGTATTTATTAATAAATACGAGTTAAATCAGATATTGCGAACTGATGGATTCGTTATTCTCCACCCGTCTGATGGTTTCAGCCAGAATGTCAGCAATGCTGATTTGCTTGACTTTGGCACATCGGCTAGAATAAGGGATACTGTCGGTGAAGACCAGTTCCTCAAGGGCAGAGTCTTGTACACGTTCCGAAGCCGGTCCCGACATGATACAGTGGGTGGCTACGGCACGCACGGAGGCAGCTCCCTTTTCTTTCATCAGATTAGCAGCTTTGGTAATGGTTCCGGCTGTGTCTACCATGTCGTCCACCAAAATAACGTCAGCACCCTTTATTTCGCCGATGATTTGAATGTCGGCCACTTCATTGGGTTTGCTTCTTGTTTTGTTGCACAGCACCAACGGGCATTCAAGGTATTTGGAATAGGTGCTCGCACGTTTCGAACCGCCTACATCAGGAGCCGCAATGACGATGTTCTTGAGGTTTAAGGATTTGATGTAAGGCAACAATACACTCGAAGCATACAGATGGTCTACAGGCACATCGAAGAATCCCTGTTCCTGATCGGCATGCAAGTCCATCGTAATCAGCCGGTTTATTCCGGCCACACTCAGCATGTCCGCCACGAGCTTCGCACCGATGGACACACGGGGTTTGTCCTTACGGTCCTGCCGTGCCCAACCGAAGTAGGGGATGACGGCAATGATGCTTTTAGCCGAAGCACGTTTGGCCGCATCGATCATCAGCAGGAGTTCCATTAAATTGTCTGAGTTCGGAAACGTAGACTGTACCAGGAATACGTCGCGTCCACGGATAGACTCTTCGTATGACACGGAAAACTCTCCGTCGGCAAAGTGGGTAATCACCAATTTGCCGAGCGGGCATCCTAAACTGGAACAGATCTTTTCTGCCAGATACTTGGATTTGGTTCCCGAAAAAACCATAAATGAATTATTTGCACTCATCTCTCTATAACGTATTAATTTTAGAAGTAGCTTGTCTTGTCAGTCGGCTGCTTTGCGCAGCTTACGGAAATGGTTGATTAATTCTTTGTAATCCAGTGTAGAATGGATATTGAAACGATTCCACAAATCGCCTAATACTACAACTCCCCCGAATCCGAAATCCTTTGCCACTGCCATGTTTTCCGTCGTGATTCCTCCTAATGCCATTACTCTCTTGTCTATGATACCGTGGGCAGAAGCCTGTTTCAGCACTTCCATGTCAAAAGCCGATGTGTAATTGGATTTGGATATACTGTCGAAAATGGGGCTGAGAAACACATAATTGAAGTTTTTCTTTTCCGCTTTCAACTCGTCTATATGATGGAAAGATTTGCTGATATGTCCTTTGTAGCCTACCGGAGGCTCCGGATTCCTTCCGTTCAGGTGTATGCCTCGTAAGTTGAATTCTTCTTTCAGATAAAAATGGTCGTGTACGACAATTTGATTATGATGACTTTCCGGCAATAATGTGAGCAGGCGTTCCGAATAAACCGGCTCCGTGTCCGGTTTCCGTAAATGAAGGAGGTCCAAACCTTCTTCAAACAGGGCTGTGAGTATTTTATCTTCCTCCACAAAAAAGTCCGGAGGCGTCAATAATATCAATTTCATTGGTACAATGTCGCTATTTGTATTGCAAAGTTAACAAAAAAACAATAGCCATACGTATGCCTGGCCTTTATTTCTTTTATTTTTCATTCAAAAACCATTCGTTTTACAAAAGCGAATCCATAAGTCCGAAAAAAGGCCGTTTGCCAGTGTTTTCACTTGACAAACGGTCCGTCTTTTATTCTTCTCCTTTCAGGTTTTGTTATTCTTCATGCAAGCGTGCCTCTTCTTCCGGATCGAACTCGCAGCTTTTCAAGTTTTGGCTGATACGCATGGCACAGAAATTGGGACCACACATCGTACAGTATTTCCCGTTCAAATGGTTTCCGGCCTTGTAGTATTCCAAAGCCCGCTCGGGGTCGAGTCCCAGGTTGAACTGGTCTTTCCAACGGAATTCGTAACGGGCTTTGCTCAAGGCATTGTCCCGAACCGTGGCACCCGGATGGCCTTTGGCGATATCGGCGGCGTGTGCGGCAATCTTATAGGTGACCACGCCCGTACGCACGTCTTCTTTATTAGGAAGGCCGAGATGTTCTTTCGGAGTGACGTAGCACAACATGGCCGTACCGTACCATCCGATTTGTGCCGCCCCTATGGCACTGGTGATATGGTCGTAGCCCGGAGCTATATCGGTCACTAGCGGGCCGAGCGTATAGAAAGGTGCTTCGTGGCATTTTTCAATTTGCCGGTCCATGTTTTCGCGGATTTTATGCATCGGCACGTGTCCTGGCCCTTCGATGAAGGCTTGTACGTTTTTCGCCCATGCCCGTTGTACCAGTTCGCCCATGGTATCCAGTTCGGCAAACTGTGCCCGGTCGTTGGCATCGAATATCGCTCCGGGGCGCAATCCGTCTCCCAATGATACGGCCACGTCATATTGTGCCAGGATGTCGCAGATGTCATCGAAGTGTTCATATAGGAAACTCTCTTTTTGGTGATAAGAGCACCATTGAGAAATGATGCTTCCGCCCCGGCTCACCATACCGCATAGCCGTTCATGGGCATAGTGCACGTTTTTCAGCCGGATGCCGCAATGTATGGTGAAGTAGTCCACGCCTTGTTCGCATTGTTCGATAAGCGTGTCGCGGAACAGCTCCCAGGTCAGGTTCTCGGCCTTTCCCTTCACTTTTTCCATAGCCTGGTACATCGGCACGGTGCCGACCGGCACAGGGCAGTTACGCACAATCCATTCGCGCGTCTCATGGATATTGTCGCCTGTAGAGAGGTCCATCAACGTGTCGCCTCCCCATTTGCAGCTCCATAGGCATTTGTCCACTTCCTCTTCAATGCCGGAGGTCGTGGCCGAATTGCCGATATTCGTATTGATTTTCACCAAGAAGTTACGTCCGATGATCATCGGTTCTGCTTCCGGGTGGTTGATATTGGCCGGCAATACGGCACGTCCGGCTGCAATTTCGTCGCGTACGAATTCGGGTGTGATATAAGTGTCTATCCCCAGTTCTTCGCAGTTCATGTTTTCCCGGATGGCTACATATTCCATTTCCGGAGTGATGATGCCCTGTTTGGCATAATACATTTGAGATACCTGCCGTCCGGCCTTGGCGCGATAAGGCCGTTGGATGTGCGAGAAACGCAAGTGGTCCAGACTTTTGTCTTCTTGACGCATCCGTCCGTATTCTGATGTCAGTCCGTCCAACTGTTCCACGTCGTCCCGCTGCAAAATCCATGATTCCCGCATGCGGGGTAATCCTTGTTTGAGGTCTATCTTCACGTTCGGGTCGCTATATGGGCCACTGGTATCATATACATATATCGGAGCGTTTTCCTTGACTATCCGTTTCCCGTCTTCCATGGTGACGGTCGGGGTCAACAACACCTTGCGCATCCCCACCTTGATTTCCGGATGCAGTTTGCCCGTCATATAAACTTTCTCCGAACCCGGATAAGTGATTTTGATTTTATCGTCCATATACTTTTTGTTTTATGATTGTTGTATGTTCAATATTCTCAGGATGTTCTGGGTTTCTTCGGTGGGATTTCCGGCTCTCAGAATCGTGCCGCTCAGGGCAATGCCGTCCACGCCCGTTTCCATCAATGCCGGGATGTCCTCTTTTGTGATACCACCGATGGCAATCAGTGGCAGCGAAATGCTTTTCTTTTTCATGCCGTCCAAGATTCGGCGATACCCTTCCAAACCGAGAGTCGGGGCGAGCTTTTCTTTCGTTGTGGTAAAACGGAACGGGCCGCAACCGATGTAATCCGCTCCCCGTGCGGCATGCAACATCACGTCTTCCAATGTGTTGGCCGTTCCGCCGATGATGCGGTCTTGTCCCAAAAGCCTACGGGCTTCGTCGATGGGCATGTCGCTTTTCCCGAGATGGATGCCGTCGGCATGCAAGACATCCACCCATTCCACATGGTCGTCTAAGATGAAGGTGGCACCATACCGGCGGCACAGAGCTTCCACTTCCGCGCCCGTCCGCATCCATTCCTCGGGCGATGCGTCCTTCATCCGGAGTTGAATCCAACGGCAACCGCCTTCCAGTGCCAGGCGTGCGGCATCGGCGTAACCGTACTGTTCCGTGTAATGTGTGATAAATTGTAAGTTCTGCATATATACCCTTTCTCTTAAATAAAGGTTACGACAAAAAGGGAGAGAAGAATATGCTGTGATATATGTCTCTTGTCAGGCACAATCCCTTCGGCAGCATTACCTGCATCAGGTTCACAGGGTATAATCTCAGCCGCCCAACCAGGCAAGCACCCCTTTGTAATAGCAAAGATACGCATAATAATTAATATGAGAAGATGAAAAAAGATTTTTATTGGGAATATGAGATAAATCGAGATTTTCCGTGTCTGGCATTTTTCAGCACAAGTTGGTTGACTGAAATGTCCCATGCGAACTATTTTCCTGTTTTCATTGAATAAAGTAGGGTGCAGACGAAAAAGCGGTTGTCCTCACAATCATAGGACAACCGCTTGAGGTTGACAAACGTTTGCAGTCGAACAAAAAGTTTAGCGCAAAATATTCAGTATATCCTCTATTGTAAGTCCGGTGGCTCGTGAGATGTCTTCTGTTGGGAAGCCCATGGATTTTAGATTACGTGCAGTTGCCAGAATAGCTTCGGCTCTACCTTCGGCCAATCCTTTGGCACGTCCTTCAGCTCTTCCTTCAGCTCTTCCTTCAGCTCTACCTTCAGCTCTACCTTCGGCTCTACCTTCGGCTCTACCTTCGGCTCTACCTTCGGCTCTACCTTCGGCTCTTCCCTCGGTCAGTCCTTCCAGTTTGGCTGTGCTCAACACGTCATTCTGTATCATAATGGCATTGAGATGTTCGTCATAGGC
>ENA-ORKV01000030-ORKV01000030.1-human-gut-metagenome-genome-assembly--contig:-NODE-30-length-179138-cov-5.603124_pt1 | contig 179138 bp, 176 predicted proteins | sample MGYA00243058_ERZ508805 | MGnify/ENA primary metagenome ERZ508805 (study PRJEB26277, sample SAMN04329770) | human gut metagenome | biome: human-associated habitat | host: Homo sapiens | place: USA...
GCAGAGTAGCTATGTATGGACGGGATAACCGCTGAAAGCATCTAAGCGAGAAGCCTCCTCCAAGATGAATTTTCCCATTCTTCGTGAAGTAAGATTCCTTGTAGACGACAAGGTTGATAGGCTAGAGGTGGAAGCGTAGTGATACGTTGAGCTGACTAGTACTAATAGATCGAGGATTTAACTTAAACAATTATTCTAAAATTAGATGAATTATATCATTGCATTATCGGGTTTTTTAAAGGACAAAATCCTTTATTGGTGACGATAGCTTAGGTGGTACACCTCTTCCCATCCCGAACAGAGAAGTTAAGACCTAATACGCCGAAAATAGTGTAATGCTAAGATAGGTAGTCGCCAATTTTTTTTTGCGTTAAAATTTACTTTATTTTATAAAAATACAAATAAAAATGTCAAATAACATTATAGTACTTGTATTAATAAATAGTTTTACCTTATAATAGGAGTAGGTGATTAGAAATGGATTATAAATACACATCAAGATCGGTTGATGATACAATAAGAATTGCTCAAGATATTGAAAGTGAAAAATTTCCTAATATGGTAATTTGTTTATATGGAGAGCTAGGCAGTGGAAAGACTGTATTTACAAAAGGATTTGCTAGTGCAATGGAAATTGAAGAAACAATAACAAGTCCAACATTTAATATTATAAAAGAATATACATCAGGAGAACTACCATTATATCATATGGACGTGTATCGTCTTGAAGAAACAGATGAATCAATAGGTTTTAATGATTATTTCAACAAAGGTGGAGTTACCATTATTGAATGGGCTGATATAATTAAAGATAAACTTCCAGAAAAAAGATTAGACATTAAATTTAAACTAATAGATGAGGATACTAGAGTACTTGTATTTATGCCACATGGTGAAGAATATGAAGAAATATGTAGTGCGGTTCTATAATGAAGACTTTATTTATTGATACACATTTAAATGATATAATAGTAATATTACTTGATAATGGTAAGCTTGTGGATAAACGAGAAGTTATTAACAAAAAAAACAATAGTGAATTTATGTTTCCAGCGATAAAAGAATTAATAGATGGACAAAAATTAGATGAAATAATAGTAGTTAATGGTCCAGGATCATTTACAGGTGTTAGACTAGGCGTAACAATAGCTAAAACACTTGCTTATACACTAAATATTCCAATTAAAACCATTTCATCTTTAGAAGTATCAAGCATTAGTAATAATGCTCAAAAAGTATCTATAAGCGATGGTAATGGATGTTATTTAGGTGAGTTTGATAAAAATTTTAAACCTATTAAAGATTTTATCTATGTTAACAATTCAGATTTTATCAACATGAAAAACAACAATGAATATATAGATAATTACAAGATAGATATTGAAAAAGTGTATGACTTTTTAAAAAATGTAGAGCCTATTAATGCTCATAGTGTAAAACCACTATATATAAAGAAAATTGGTGTAGAAATTGATAAGAAAAGCAATTAAATCTGATGTAGATGCGATTAATAAATTAGGAGGTAAACTACATAATAATTTTGAAAGTACTTATCATATAGAATCAGAAATTGATAGCAGTATAGCAATAGTAATGGTAGCTGAAGAAAATAATGGTGTTGTTGGTTACCTTTATGCTTTAGATTTTGAGGATAATACTGATCTATTAAGTATTTACGTAGATGAAGAATATAGATTAAACCACATAGGTTATAAACTATTAAATGAGCTTCAAAAAAAATGTAAAGATGAAACTATAACATTAGAAGTATCAAGTACAAATATTGGAGCTTTAACACTATATAAAAAATGTAATTTTAAAGAAGTTGGAATTAGAAAAAAATATTATAAAGATTCTGATGCCATAATTATGAAGTGGGGGATATAAATGAAAGATATAAACATATTAGCAATAGAAACATCATGTGACGAAACAAGTATTGCAATTGTTAAAAATGGTCACGAAGTTGTAGCAATAACAATTTTAACTCAAATGTATACGCACGCAAATTTTGGGGGAGTAGTACCTGAAATTGCTTCACGAATGCATACAGAAAATATAACAATGGTTTTAGAAGAAACTTTAAAAAAAGCAAATATGACTGTATATGACGTTGATGCAATAGCAGTTACTCAAAAACCAGGTCTTTTAGGTTCTCTTCTAGTCGGTATAGAATTTGCTAAAGTTTTAAGTTATGTTTACAATAAGCCTTTAATAGCAGTAAATCATTTAATTGGTCACATTTATGCAAATGCTATTAATAATAAGTTAGAGTTCCCATTACTTGCTTTAGTAGTAAGTGGAGGTCATACAGAACTTGTAATAATGAAAGATGACTATGATTTTGAGTTCTTAGGTGGCACACTAGATGATGCAATAGGTGAAGCATATGACAAAGTAGCTAGGATATTAGGAATACCTTATCCAGGTGGCCCAGGAATTGAAAAAAAAGCCTTAGAAGGCAAAGTTACCTATGATTTTCCAAGACCAGTAATGGATAATACATACAATTTCAGTTATAGTGGTCTAAAAAGCCGCATAATAAATGTTGTGCACAACGAAAAACAACGTGGTAATGTTATTAGAGAAGCAGATTTGGCAGCTAGTTTTCAATACGTTGCAATAGACGAACTAGCTAGAAAAACAGATTTAGCCTTAAAAAATACAGGTATAAAACATGTTCTTGTTGCTGGTGGTGTATCTGCTAATAAATATTTAAGAAGCGAAATTAACAAAGTAGCAGAAAAAAATGGAGCAAAATTAAGTATTCCAGAGTTTATTTATTGTACAGATAATGCAGCAATGATTGGGGCAGCAGCATACCCACTTTATTTAAAAAAAGAGTTTGCGGATTATTCACTAAATGGTGAATCTCAAGCAGATGTTTGCTAAGGAGAAATATGGACAGAAATATAATAAAAATAGAGTATTTTTTTCAATTAGATACATTAATTAAAGAAATAGTAAGCGAATTATTTCCAAACATTTTAAATCCAAATAATATAGATGAATTAGAATCATATGAAAAAAAATTATTAAGTTCATTAGATAGAATAGAAATATCATTTGATAGAATAACTAAACTGTTAGACCTTAATGAAAATATAAATAATCTAATAAGCCAATTATTTGAAAATTATAGAAGAAAAATAAAAAATTGCCCATTAGAATATGATAATCTTAAAGAAGTATTTTTACAAATATTTGTTAATATGGATTTTGAACTAACACATAAAGTAAATGAAGAACTAATAGGTTACTCAATTAATAAAAATCTATTCATGCTCTTGCTTCAAGTTACGTCCATAACAGAATTATTACATGTACTACATTCGTATGTAGTTAATAATGAAGAAATAATGCAAAGTTGTGGTCTATTGAATTCAAATGATACAATCAAACTATATGGCAAAAACACAAATATATCACAAGTAATTTTTGATAATTTAAAAAAAGGCTTAAATAGTTCTGAAATAACCATTTTATCTATAAATGATAATCATATAATTATAATGCTTAGAGACTATGGACATGCTACAACTATTGATATAAACATTAATGAAGATGTTGCATGGATTAATTATTTTATTCCTAAAATTTGTAATTATTTAATGGTTCAAAGTCTACCCGGAGTAAGTGACGTAAATGAAAATTCAAAATGGGCAAAAGGAACAATAATGGTTAACGTAAATGAACTAGGAAATTATTTAAATGATTTTATAAAAAAAATACCAACTGATGATGATATGTTTAAAATCGGTGGCCTAGCTTATGATTTTGCAAAAAAGAATGGATTGAACAAGTGAAATTGTTGCTAAAATATAGACAAAAGATCAATAATTTGTTATAATGTTCAATACATGGGGAAGCAATGGTTTCGACATGTATCACTAGGCATGACTGCAAGTGGTCGGCATACCTTAAGTGCACAATTAAATTAAATGACGAAACTAATTATGGTTTCGCTCCTGCTTTTGCCTAATTAATAGGATAAGGGAGCACTTCTATTCAATTTCTCTTATAGGTTGAACTAGGGGTTAATAAATATAAGATATAATATATTATTTGTTTAGGATACTATATAGAATTTTTACTAAACTTACTAACTAATCGGTTAGTGTAGAGCCACTTTAGTTAGGAAATCAAAATCTACCTAAACTTGTAGATGTTATGATATAGGGTATATTGGACAGGAGTTCAAATCTCCTCTTCTCCACCAAATTGAATTTTCTCCCGTAAATACGGGATTTTTTTTATTTTCCCTCTTATTTCCCTCTTGCTTTCATTAAATTTTATTTAATAATTCTATGCTATGTTTTTTCTTTTTACTAAACAAATGAAAGTGAGTTTTCCACCTTCATCAAAATTGATATCAAAGCCTTTTTAAGGGCTTTTTATTTTTATTAAAAAATATAAAATAAAAATAAAAAATTATGTTATAATAAATTTATAAGGAAAGATTGAGTATATGAATAAAATATTAATATGTTATTTTTCTGCAACAGTAATGACAAAAATAATGGAGTAACAAAAGAAGGAATGGCTGGCATAATAACTCACATAGCATTTTATGTTGGATGGCCAAAAGCTTGGACAGCATTTAATATAGCAAAAGAAATATATTTATAAAAATTTAGGAAGTACAATTATGAAACAAATAGGTACAAAAAATTTAGAAACAGAAAGACTAATTTTGAGAAAGATAACAATTGAAGATGCCCCTTATGCATACGAACATTGGTGCAGCAATCCAAGCGTATGCAAATACACAATGTGGGATAAACACAACTCAGTAGAGGACACCAAAAAACTTTATGAAATTTGGGAAAAAGAATACGAAGACCCAACTATTTACAGATGGCTTGTAGAAATAAAAGAAAGTCATACCCCGATAGGTACAATAGATGTTTGTTCTAAAAAATACTTACGTTTTGGTACATGTGAAATAGGTTATTGCTATGATGAAGATGCATGGGGAAAAGGATATGGAACAGAAAGTTTAAAAGCTGTAATCAAATTTCTTTTTGAAGAAGCTGAAGCTGAAACTATTTACGCTGAATACATGTTACTTAACCCTGGAAGTGGCAAAGTAATGGAAAAATCCGGCATGATATTCGAAGGAACCCAAAAATCTAGAGTAATAGACAAAGAAGGTAATCGCAGTGACCTTGGTGTATATTCATTAACTAAAGAAGAATATTTTAAAAATGAATAGATATGAACTAATTTTAAATAAGTTACAAACATCAAAATTTAGAAATTCTTTTCATTTAAAAATCAAAGAAATAAACTACATTAACGAAAAAGGAATAGATAAAATTAAAAGTCATGCTATTGATTTTATAAACGAAAAACTAGGACCAGCAAGTCCCCAAAATGATGGTAAGCAAACACCAATGAAGAACCATCCAGTGTTCATAGCAATGCATGCCTGTGCCTGTTGCTGTAGGTCATGCCTTTACAAGTGGCATCATATTTCTAAAAATAAAGAATTAACAAACGAAGAAAAAGAGTATATACTAAATTTACTAATGTTATGGATAGAAAGAGAGTTAATAAATAATACAAATTAACTCTTTTTGCTTGATAAAACATAAAATTTGTTTTCAAACTGACAAAAACATGATATTATTATATATAGGGTCATTTCCTTATACATGGGGTGGAAGTATGAATAAACCATATGCTTATTACGAACACAAAAAATTAAAAAGTTTTAAAGAACTTCTTGAATTTAATTATAAAAAAAATAAAGACTCTACAGCCTTTATCTTTAAAAATGCAAAAAGAGAAACCATTAACAAAACTTATGAAGATTTTTATAATGATGTAATCACTATGTCGAACTATTTAAGCAACGCATACAAAGGAAAACATATAGCTTTAATTGGTGAAAACTCATACAACTACCTAGTATTATTTTTTAGTATAATAATTAGTCAAAATATAGCAGTAGTAATTGATAAAGATTTAGATGAACAAAAAATTAATGAACTACTTAAGAAAAGTGATAGCAAAATGATTTATTATTCACCAGATTATACAGATATAGATAACATTACAAAAAAATATAAAAGTTTTTTCATTAATGATATAGAAGAAACTATTAATAAAAATAAATGTGAGTTTAAAGATAACAAAATAAAAAATAAAGAACGAGTAATCTTTTTCACATCAGGAACAACTGGCAGCAGCAAGGGAGTAATGTTAAGTGAAAAAAATATTTTAAGTGATATTTATGGTGCATGTAGTTTATTTAAACCAAATGGATTAGCATTTTCTTGTTTACCATTTCATCATGCTTTTGGCTTAATAACAAGTGTACTTAAACCTTTTTATTATGGTGTACCGGTATTTTTAAATCATAGTTTAAAAAATATTGTACCAGAAATGAAAGAAGCAAAACCTAACACAATGTTCGTAGTACCAGTTTTTATAGAGAATTTCTACAAGCAAATTTGGAAAAATGCAAGAAATACCAAAAAAGATAAAATATTAAAAGCAATGATAAATGTAAGCAATAGCTTGCTTAAAGTAGGAATTGATTTAAGAAAATATTTTTTCAAATCAATCCTTGAAAGTTTTGGTGGTAACCTAGAATACATAATTTGTGGTGGTGCCTTTCTTGATAAAAAGTATGTAAAATGGTTTAGAAGCATTGGAATTGAAATCTTAAATGGTTATGGAATAACAGAATGTTCTCCCGTGCTTGCTGTTAATAGAAATGAATACTATAAAGATGGTTCCGTTGGTCAAATAGTACGTGGTGCTGATATAAAAATTGAAAATAATGAAATACTTGTTAAAGGTGATATTGTAATGCTTGGATATTATAAAGATGAAAAAGCAACTAAGGAAGTTATGCAAAATGGATATTTTAACACCGGAGATTTTGGATATTTAGATAAAGATAACTTTTTATTCATAACTGGAAGAAAAAAGAATTTAATTATATTAAGCAATGGAGAAAATATATCTCCGGAAGCAATCGAAGAGAAGTTATCAAAAGACAAAGGAGTCTGTGAAGTAATAGTTTACGAGAAAAATAATAAACTTATAGCAAGTATATATCCAAATGAAGAATATTTTGGAAACATCAGTTACTTTAATGGCCTTATATATAAATATAATAGCAAAGTACCAAAAAATCATCAAATTGCATTAGTAACACTTAGAAATGAAGAATTTCCAAAGAATAATAATAGAAAAATATTGAGAAACAAAGTAATGGAGGAAGAAAAGTGAAAGAAGAAATAATTAAAATAATTGCAGGTATTGCTGAAGTACCAGAAAAAAGTATTAATGAAAATACTAATTTACTAGCAGACTTAGATTTAGAGTCTCTTGACTTAGTAACATTAATTTCAGAAATTGAAACTAAATATGAATTAGAAATACCCGACAAAGAAATAAAAAAAATACAAACAGTTGGTGATATTATTAATTATTTAAGTAGCCATGTATAAACTTTATCTTGAAAAAAATATATCATCAAAAGAGTTATTAACAAAAATTTTGGAAAAAGAAAACGTAGCAAATATTGAAATAATCTATAATGAACATGGAAAGCCCTATTTAAAAAATAACGAATTATATTTTAATTTGAGTCATGATAGAAATATGACAGTTTTAGTGACTAGTAATAAAGAAATAGGTGTAGATTTAGAATATTTAACTTATAAACCAAGTGTAGTAAATAAATATTTCACACCCAGAGAACAAGAAATAATAAAAAATTCCAAGAATAAAGAGTATGATTTTACTAAAATTTGGGTAATGAAAGAATCCTATGTTAAAATGCTTGGCATAGGAATCTTATACGGCTTAGAAAAAGTCGATACTATTAAGTTAATAAAAAAGTTTGAAATAATAGACAAAAAAGAATATTTAATATCTATATGTAGAAATGAGGTATAAAATGAACATATTATATTGTGGAGATTCTAATATCGTAGATGGTTTAATAATATCAATTTTATCTTTAATAAAACATGAAAAAGGAAATCTTAATATTTATGTTTTTAGTATGGATTATGATGATAAAAAAAGTGTAAGTGAGAAAGCAATAAAAAAACTAGATAAGTTAGTTAAAGAAGTGAATAAAGATAGTTTTGTAAAATTAATTGATGTAGAAAAATTCTTTTTAGAAGAAACGCCAACATCAAATATAGATACATTATTTACACCATATTGCATGTTACGTCTTTATGCTGATTTAGTACCAGATATTCCTAGCAAAATATTATATTTAGATAATGATGTTGTAGCTAAAAGAAGTTTCAAAGAATTTTATGATATTGACAACAGCAAGTATGAATTAGTTGGTGCTAGAGATTTTTATGGTCAATATTTCTATAGTAAAAATAAGATTAAAAAAGATTATTTGAATTCAGGTGTACTACTTTTAAACTTAGATTTAATTAAGAAAAGTGGAAGCTTTAAGAAAGCACGTGAAATGTGTCAAAAAAGAAAAATGCTTCTTCCTGACCAATCTGCACTAAATAAATATTGCAAACCAAAATTAATAGTTAAAAGAAAATACAATGAACAACATGCCATGAAAAAAGATACAGTGTTTAGACACTTTACTACGACTTTTAAGTTCTTTCCGTACTTTAGAACTCAAAAGGTAAAACCATGGAACATAGATAGACTTCATGATATCTTAAAATGTCATGATTTTGATGATATCTTAGAAGAATATCAAAAAATTAAGGAGGATATAAATGAATAAAGTAACAATACCAATATTTTATGCAATTGATGATAGCTATGCAAAGTTTGTAGCTGTTTCCATTAAGTCATTAATTATGAATGCAAATAATAATTACAATTATGATATAAATGTGATTTATGAAAATTTAAGTGAAGAAAATGCCAAAAAATTAAAATCATTAGAAACAGATAACGTAAAAATAATTTTAACAGAAATGAATCAAAACTTAAGTATGATAACTGATAAACTTGGAAACAGATTACGAGAATACACATTTACATTAACAATATTCTTTAGATTATTTATACCAGTTATGTTTCCAAATTATGATAAATGCATATATATTGATGCTGATACAGTAATTCCAGGTGATATATCAAGACTTTATAATGAAGATTTAGGAAATAATTATCTAGGTTGTATTGTTGATAAATCAACAATTGATAATGAAATTCTAGCTAGTTATTTTGAAGAAGTTGTAGGTATTACTCGTGATAAATATATTAATTCAGGAGTTTTACTTATGAATTCAAAGAAGTTACGTGAATTAAAAATAGATGAAAAGTTTTTAGATTTATATACAAAATATGGTTTTGATGTTATAGCACCTGATCAAGATTATATTAACTCAATGTGTTATGGACATATCAAGTATTTAAGTGATATTTACGATGCTATGCCTAATCCTAATAATAAAAAAGTGGAAAACCCGGTAATTATCCACTACAATTTATTCTTAAAACCATGGCAATATGAAAACGTTCAATACTATGATTATTTCTGGAAATATGCAAAATTTACCCCATATTATGATGAAATACTAGAAATTAAAAATAGTTATACTGATGAAGATAGAAAAAAAGATAGTGAGTGGATGGACTTAATGGTATCTCGAGCAGAAAGTCTTGTAGGTACTCAAAATACTTTGAAAAATGTATTTGAAAGTGGGAAAGAAACACGCTTATGATAATCGGAGGTAGTAAAAAAGAAGTTATAAACAATATTAAAAAAAATATTGAAAATAATGAACTTAATAAAAAAGTAGAAATCGGCGATCCTAATTTATCTGAAGATGAAATTCAAAAATATATAAATGATTTTTATAGGAATAAGAAAAAATTAAGTTATTTTTTTAAAAATAAAATTGCTAATAAAACGGTAAAAAAGATAAGTAAAGAACTATATCCAGACATTAAAATTAATGGTTTAGAGAAGCTAGATTTAGCTGATTTATCTAATGGTGCCATTATAACAAGTAATCATTTTAATCCACTAGATAGTTATAACATCCGAAAAATAGTGGAAGAAAAACTACATAAAAAATTATACATCGTAGTTCAAGATACTAATTTAGCAATGCCAGGTTTCTTAGGATTTCTTTTTAATAACATCGAAGTAATACCTTTGTCAAAAAGTCCAAATTATATAATTAAGAAATTTGTTCCAGAATTAAAGAAAATATTATCAAAAGGCGATTTTATTCTAATTTATCCAGAAGAAGAAATGTGGTTTAACTATAGACTTCCTCGTCCATGTAAACGTGGTGCGTATCAATTTGCTCATGAACTTGACGTTCCAGTTATCTCATGTTTTGTTAAAATGATTGATACTGATAAAACAGATAATGATGAATTTAATAAAGTAAAGTACGAAGTAAGCATTAATAAAGTTATTTATCCAGAAGCTGGAGAAAGCGTAAAAAGTGATTCGCGAAAAATGGCAGAAGTAGATTATGAAGCAAGAAAAAAAGCATACGAAGATGCTTACAATAAGAAATTAAACTATGAATTTGATATAAGTGATATAGCAGGTTGGAAAGATATTTAATTATCTTTCTTTTTATATGTTACATATTCTATATTAGAATTTTTACTTCTATAAGTCATTTTATCATGTACTAATTTTTCTAACCTTTGTACTTTTTCTTTTTTACTTAAATTTTCATTACATACAAAAGGTCCATCAACATAAATAACAATCTTTGGTCTTTTAAAAAACTTACTTTTTTGATAAGTTGTTGTGGCACAGTACACTTCTTTTTCATCTTCCACAGCAAGTTGAAAACTACTTGTATTAAATGGTCTGATTTTAGTATAATATGGCCAAACATGAGCTTCAGGATAAACCACAATTGGATGTTTCTTACCATAGTATTTAAGTGCTTTTCTAAATTTTAACATGTCATGAATTCCATCAGGTATAACAATAGCACCTAATGCTGGAAGTAATTTACCCAAAACAGGTATTCCAAGATTAGCTTTATTAACAATATAATAAGGTCTTTTATATCTAGTAATAACTGGTGGCACAAAAGCATCACCCATTTCTTGAGTATGATTAATATATAAGTAATAACTATTTTTACCTTTCAAAACTTTTCTATTTTTAATACTAACACGTAAAATTAATTTATCATATATAAAACTAAATATAAAAAATATAACATACAAAATGTAAGCCCATATTTTATAAAATACATTTTTATGTATCCATTTATAATTTCCTTTTAAAACATATTCTTGATTTTTAGACTTAACAACATCACTATCAAAATCATCATAATAATAAATTTTTTTCATAAATATCACAAAATAATTATATCATCAAAATCATTCTATGACAAATGCACTTTAAGAAAATGGACTAGTTCATATAATGTAGTAGAGGTGAAGAAAAATGAATTATCTAACTTATCCACTTAAAATAATGAATATAACTCAAGGTTATGATGATAATTTTACTCACAAAAGACATAGTGAAGGTAACCTAAAAGATTACCCAATAGATGATGCATGTGGAAGTGGTAACAATAGTTACTTTTACTGTCCATGTGATGAAATGATAGTTAAAAAAGTTTATGGGGTTGGACTTAGAGCATCAAATACAATATGGCTTGAAAGTACAAGTCCCGTAGTTACCCCGACATTTACAGATTTTATAACTATAATGGTAGTACATCCTGAAGATAAAGATTTAAGAAATATTTATAAAGGTAAAATTTATAAACGTGGTGAAGCTATATTTCCTAAAGGGGCAGATGGATTTGCAACAGGTCCTCATTTTCATATAACACTTGGCCGCGGTAAAATGTCTGGCTCAGGATGGGCTAAAAATAATCTTGGTTTATGGATTTTAAAAACAACAGAATATAATATTAAACCCGAACAAGGAATGTTTATTGATAAAAACTTTACAACTGTAAAAAATAATAGAAATCTAAACTTCGTAGACTTAACAAATGAACCCGTTGTGAACAATACTTATTATACAACCGCTAATTTAAATGTTAGGTATGGTCCAAGTAGCAAATATAAATTTGTTAATTTACTTGCTAAGAATACAAAAATAGAAGTTCTAGAAATAGTTGATGGCTGGGCAAAACTAAGCGATAAAGAATATGTATCTAGTGCATATTTAACTCAAGAACAACCAAAGCTTTACTATATTTCAAAGAAAACAACTGCAGCTCTATTAAATGTTAGAAATAAACCAAATGGGAATGTAATACTTTACAGAATACCCAAAAATACAACAGTATCAGTAATTAAAGAAGAACATAACTGGACACAAATCTACAATAATCGTTGGGTATACAGTAAATATTTAAACTAACAATTGCTAAATTAAAAAAAATATTATAAAATATAACTAGGTGATAGTAATGGGACAAGTATATGATAAAGCATTAGAATTTAAACGTAAACATCCAGGTGGAGTAGTATGGAATCTAAAAGACCATTGTGCAGTAGTGGAAAAACATCTAAACCCAGGTGAATATGTTACATTTGCTTTTGCAGGTCAAAAAAATGATAAATTTTACGAATTATTTCAAACATGTGTAGTAGTTTTAACTAATAAAAGAATTTTAATTGGTCAAAAACGTGTTGTCTGGGGCTACTTCTTAAGTTCAATCACACCAGATTTATACAATGACTTATTAGTATATCAAGGCTTACTATGGGGACAAGTAAAAATAGATACTGTTAAAGAAGAAGTTACAATATCAAATTTACCAAAAAGTGGTTTAGATGAAATAGAAACAAATATAACGGAAATGATGATGGAAGAAAAACAAAAATATGGCTCAGTTGAAAACAAATAATATAAAAAAATTAAGAAATTTAATCATATTTTTAATATTAATATTCGTTATATTTCTTTTTTTCTTAAATTTTAAACATAGCTATACATTAAAGTACAAAATAAATGATATTGATGTAACAGAAAAGTATCATAAAAAAGAAAAATACTATTCATTTTTAATTAGTTATGAAGACAAAGATTATGAAGTAATAAGTTTTGATAAATATACTAGCAAAAGAAAGTTAATCCGAGATATCAAAGTAAACAAGCTAGACGAAAATACATGTTTATCTTTTGAAAGCTCTAAAATATCTTTATATGATGTATGTAGTAATGAAGATAACTTCTATTATCCACATGAAGAAACAACTTTTAAAGAAAACTCAAATTACAAAAATATTAAAATAGATAATCTTAATAATAATACTTTCTTTTTATGGAATTATCACGAGTTTATTTATTTAAGTAACAAAAAAACAACAAGTATCAAGCTTTTTGATAAGGATGTTTATAACTTAAATCTTATTTATCAACATGATAAATATTTACTTGTTCCAAACTATAATGAAAATTATAAATTTACTAAAATATACTTACTTAATAAAGAAAATGGCAAAACAAAAGATTTTAAATTACGTTATGATGTTTACTTTGATAGTTATTTTTTAGGCAACTACAAAGATAAAGTATACTTATATGACTATAAAAATGAGTTAGAGTACTATTTTGACTTAAAGAAATATGATATTTATAAGACAAAATATCAAATAATGAATAATGGTAAATGGGAAAATGTTACTAATCAAAAGTTAAAAAATAATAAATTAGAGTTTACTCAAGATAATATATTTAAATATACATTAAAAGATGATAAGTTATATGCAAATGATAAATATTTAGTAACAAATCTATCTGTAAACAAAATAATAAAAACAGAAAATCTAGATGTTTACTACATATCAAAAGACACATTATATCATTTTAATCCTTTAAACGGAGAAACACCATTACTTAAATATAGTGAATGGGAATTTAATAATAGTAATATGATATTTATCTTTTAACCAAATAAAAAATTAAACATACTTTATACTAGGGTGATATTATGTACAATAAATACTTAGTAAAAGAAGGAGAAAATATCAAAACTTTAGCCAGTAAATTTGGTGTTTCTCCAGAGGAATTAATTAGAATAAACAACTTCTATTATGGTGAAGGTCTAAGAGCAGGACAAGAAATAATAGTTCCCAAAAATGAAGAAAAGTATTTTAATACCTATGTTATAGAAAGTGGAGATTCACTTTATAAAATAGCAGAAAAATACAATATAAATCCTACATTGCTTGCAGCTTTAAATGGACTTGAAATGGAAGATTACATATATCCTGGTCAAGAACTTTTAATACCTAGAAATAACTATAGTTATTATATAACAGCTGAAGGAGATACAATAGACACAGTAAGTAATGTCTTCAAAATATCAAAATTAGACCTACTTAATCAAAATGAAACAATTTATTTACTTAAAGATCAAGTATTAGTAGCAAAAAGATAGAAACAACTTTACAAAAGGTTGTTTTTTTTGATAAAATTAATTTAGTAAAGGGCTTGATATTATGATATTAAAAAAACCATATGCATTTTTAATTAAAAACTTTCGTAAAATACACATTTTATTAACGATATTAACAGGTTTTATTATATTTGAAACACACCAACTAGTTGTTTTTTTCCGTGATTACATTGCAAATAATTATAGTGTTACTGTAACAGATAATTTAGTAAGTACAACTATAAGTCCATGGCTTTATATTTCAATAATTGTAACTATTCTTATATTAGTAGCGGTCTACATACTACTCAAAACCAAAAAGAAACCCACAAAAATGTATTTTTTTACAATTCTTTATTACATAATTCTACTTATATTTATAATTATAGCAGCAGTTTTAATTGGTAGTTTAACAGATGGTTTATGGCCTGCAGCAAGTGCTAGAACTTACAGAGATTTTGCTAACATATTATACTATCCATCATATTTTTCCTGTCTACTTATGTTTATTAGAAGTCTAGGTTTTGATGTTAAAAAATTTAATTTTAAAAGTGATTTAAAAGAACTAGAGATAACTGATAAAGATAGTGAAGAAATAGAATTAAATTTAAACTTTCAAACTTATAAAGCTGAAAGAACAATAAGAAGATTTATCAGAGAGTTAAAATATTATTATTTAGAAAATAAAAAAGTTATATATATAATCGGAGCAGCATTAGTTCTAATATTAGGATTTCTAATTTATAAAAATACTGAAAAAATAAAATATACATACAAAGAAAATAAAACATTTGCATTAGATGGTTTAAGTTATAATATAAAAGATAGCATGATTACCAATTTAGACCTAAAAGGAAATATTATTGATAATGACAAATATTATGTTGTTATACGTTTTGAAGTAAAAAACACATCAACAAGTGAAAAAAGAATAGATTATAGTAACTTTAAACTTTACTATGGAACTGAATACAAATATCCAGCTCTAAACATGGGAAATTCATTTTTAGATTATGGAGATCCATACATGAATGATGTAATATATGCTAAAGAATCTAAAACATATATAATGGCATATGAAATAGATAAAAAATACAAAAATAAAAACTTTAAGATTACATTATATCAAGGTGTATCATTAAAGAGTAAAGAATTTTTAGCTAAAACAATTACGATTAAACTTAAGCCAACTTTATATGAAAATACTGAAATAGTTAGAAGTGCTAATCTTAATGAATCGGTATCATTATCAGGAACATTATTAAAAAATACAACATTCAAAGTAAATAATCCAATATTTACAAATAAATATGAATATAATTATCAAAGTTGTTATCAAAATACATGTAGAACATATACAGATGTTGTAGTTTCAGATGTTTCATATCAAAACAAATTAATTTTAATAGTGCTTGATTATGAATTATCATTAGATAGTGATGCATCATCTCATTCTAACATTAATGGTATAGGTTCATTTGCAAGTAGCTTTTTAGAAATAGAATATGAAATTGATGGTGTTAAACAAAAATTAAGTGCAAGATATGCAAATCCAACAAGGTTAAAAGATAAATTAGTTCTTGAAACGGATGGCATTGCAGCACAAGCAGAACATGTGAGTTTATTAGTTACTATCAGAAATAGAAGTTATTCAATTAAGTTAAAATAAGTATAATATTGACTAATAATAAGAATATGATATATTTATATTAGATAGGAAAAGGTGATTAAATGAAAAAAACAATGTTACTAACATTACTTATTTTGTGTTTAAGTGGATGTCAAAAAGAAAGTGAAAAACTGCTAGTAGATGGATACGAAATATCTCCGGTAGGAAGCACTGAATGCAGTAATGAAACTCCATACTATATCGGTGATGAAAGAACCATTTATCTAGCCTGTTATGAAGATATTAATCTTACTAAAGAAAACGAAAAAATTTCCTTAAGTGAATATCTAGTCCAAAATTCTTTAGATACTTTTACAAGTAAGTTAGATAAGGAAACAAAAGGCACAACATTAAAAGATGGAGGAACAAAAATATACAAAAGTGATGAATTAACAATAATTATTTGTAATAAAATGTTAGATAATAATAAAATATCTAAAGACATTTATATTGGTAAAGACTATGATAAAAAGAATGATGTTTGCGATGCAAATTCTACAGATATAGTGGAAAGAGAAAAATAATCATAAAAGGTAATAGTAAAATATTATCTTTTTTTGTACGTAAAATGTACCTAAACAAACAAAAAAAGCCCAAATATAGGGCTTTAATTTTAAATTAAAACGTAGATATTTACAACTTTTTCAATATATGAATTGATAAAAAATATCAATAATTAATAAGATCTTGATTTTTATAACATATACTAAAATGAAAATGATCAAAATTAAACATTTTTGCTATTGTAATCTTTTTTTTCTTTTGTTATAATAAGGTCATTCAATTTGTGTAGAGGAGGAAAATAAATGAATACGGAAACAAAAACTTTTATAAAGGTTGATCTAACCAATAGTGAATTTGAGATTTCAGGCGATGTTGAATTTGTTGAACAGCATTTACAGGAGTTAAAAGAATTTATAAAAATAGGTTATGCAGAAAGGTCTAAAGTTTCAAAGAATTATAATACTACTGAAAATCATGAAATAAAACAAAATAATACCTATGATAAGTATCAAAATGCAGGTATTTTTACAATTGATGAAGAAGGAAATGTTATAATACACAAAAGAATTCCAGGTAAAACTAATGCAGAAAAAACTAAAAACATTGCTTTGATAACTTTGTATGCAAAAGAAGACAAAATATTAGGCTCAGATATTAAAGAAATGTGTAAAAAACAAGGATGTTTAGATAATAGTAATTTTGCTAGTATATTTGCAAGGGATTTTGAAACTTTTATTAAAGCTGGAAAAGGACAAAAATGGACAATCGAATTAACAATTAAAGGTGAAGAAGATGCAATAAATTTATTAGAAAGTATGTTAAATGATAAATAATGCTATTTATAATATCTTAATTCAAAAATATCCACAAGAAATTGTGAAAAATCTTTTAGAAAATTATTTTGCATCATTAAATGAATTTAGAAAAAATAATTGGAAATATTTTGGAAACGAAGTTGGACAATTTATAGAAGATTGTGAGAGATTAATTGATTACCAATTGACTAATCAATATACACAATTTAATAAAAAGTTGCCTATTTTCGATAATAATATTTTGTTAAAGTGGGAGAATTGCAGCTCTTCTTTTGATGAAACTTATAGAATATTAATTCCTAGAATTCTATTTTCGATGAATTGTATAAGAAATAAACGGGGAATGATACATAGAAATCATATTATCCCAAACAAAATGGATGCACTACTATTATTAAATAATATGAAATGGATAATTGCAGAATTAATTAGATTAAATTCAAATTTATCATTTGATGACACTAATGATATAATTAATTTGGTTACTGAAAAAGAAATTGATATAATTTGGGAAATAGATGGTAAATCGCGAATATTAAGCAAAAATAAAAATTGTAAAGATCAAATTTTATTCTTTTTATATAAGTACAATAAGCTCTCAATAGAGAATTTACTTGAATATACTGAATATTCAAATAAAACCAGGTTTAATCAAATAATTAAGTCTTTACACAAAGATAGATTATTAGAATTATCAAACGAAATGTGTACTATCTCGCCTTCTGGTATAGAATATGTAGAAAAAATAGTTGAAAATGAAGCAATGAAAAATTTAGTTTAAATTTAATATATTGACGAGTTGGAGAAAATATTTTTTAAAATATTAATAATTTTACACAATAAAAAAGAACCTGTTCATAGGTTCTTTTTATTTTAAATTGGAGGAACCGACCAGATTCGAACTGGTGATCAAGGTGTTGCAGACCTACGCCTTAGCCACTTGGCTACGGTTCCGTAAACTCATCCACGTAAATTAATTTTAATATAAATTTGCTTATTTGTAAAGATAAATCTTATTAAAATTACATAAATGATATATATTTATACAATATTTTATTCATTTTTACCAAAATGTTTTCTTTTACTAAGTAAATTATTTAAAATAAATTAATCGATTTTCTTTTCAAATACTAAATCTAACTCTTGAATATGTCCAGTTGCTCTTTGTTTAGTGGGAACAAAACCAACATATCTCCATCCTTCTTTAGCTTTTTCATCAATAATAGAGCGATAGTCTTCAATTCCATAAATATTACCATTTATTCCGCCTCAACCACTAAATTTACATTTAACTTTTACATAATCATATCTATACATATCAAATTCTCCTTTATGTTATAATAATTATAACAATATAAAATTACAATTGCAATGATGAAATTTGAAGTAGACTTGAGTTAATAACTTCTATTATTAGTAAAAAATTAAAAACAATGATTACTAAATTTTGTTCTATTGCAACCGTATGTTTTAAAATTGTCTAATTTTGACAAAAAAACTTTGATAGATTATTGCTATTTGTCGAATATTTGGTTATAATAAAAAAGAATAGATATAGGGAAGTGTGGTATGGATAGTAAGGTCAAAAAAAAGACTAGTCTAACAGAAATATTCAAGTTTATTTCAACCATCGTCAGTTGGACTGTTTTTGTTTTGCTGTTAATTTGTGCTGCATTTTTGATTTATTACTTTATAGCAGTTAAAGTATATGTAGCTAAAGGTAGTGGATATGAACCAAAATTTTCATTATACACAATAATAACCCCGAGTATGACCCCAAATATTAACGTTTATGATGTAGTAGTAGATGTAAAAGTTGATAAACCAGAAGATATTAAAATAAATGATGTAATAACATTTTATTCAAGTATTCCTGGTGTTAGAAATGGTACCATAACCCACAGAGTTATTGCAATTAACAAAGATGTAAATGGAAAATATAAATATTTAACAAAAGGTGATTACAATCTAGTAGATGATGGTGTAGATGTAGAATTTGATAAGATAGTAGGAAAAGTAGCACTTAGAATACCACAACTTGGAAGAGTGCAATTCTTTATGGCTAGTAAACTTGGTTGGTTACTCGTAGTTCTTCTTCCAGCATTATACATAATCTTAAAAGATATATTAAGGATAATTAGATTGAAAAATGATACACCATCAAATAAATTTACAAAGTTTTTAAATAGACCTGTAATATCTTTTAAAAAGAAAAAGTTACTACCGTACACACCACCTAGTGAAAATGAAAATATAGAGCAAAATCTTGCAATAGAGAAAAATGATGAAACAACATCAACCTATGTATCAGAATTTGTTGCTACACCAAATGAAAGTGAAGTTTCAGAAACCACTTCTCAAGAAGTTGAAATCAAGAATCAAGATTTAAAACCACTTTTATCACAAAATGAAGAAAAAGAAAATCTATTAACAGAATCTTCAATAAAGTCAGAAGAAAATAAAATAAAAGAAGAAAATGTAATGAGTTTTTATGAAGATGACGAAGACGATATAGATTTACCATCATTAAAATAATTAAAAAGCGTCAAGGATTTGACGTTTTTTTGTAATATAAATTTGACTATAAAAATATAATGTGATAAGATTAATCTAATTAAGGGAGGAATGCCTAAGCAAATACATATCAAAAATCTTTTAATAATTTAATAAGGAGGAAAAATGAAAAAAATTATTAAAAATTATAAGAGCACTTTGATATTGCTAGGTAGTGTAGTAATTGGTGCTATTTGTGGTTTAATCTTTAAAGAAAAAGCTGAAATAGTAAAACCTCTAGGTGATTTATTCCTAAATCTTTTACTAGTTATTATTGTTCCACTTATATTCTTTACAATAACATCATCTATATCTAAGATGAATGAAAAAAAACGTTTAAGTAAAATATTAATAAGTACAATAGTTATATTTTTGATAACTTCAGTTGTAGCTGTATTATTTGGCTTTTTAACAACAGCTAAAATAAATTTAGTAAATCCAGAAAATACTGAAGCTATAAAAGAAGTATTTGATAATACAGTTGAAGAAGGTGTAGAATTAAATATTCTTGAAAGAACAGTTAGTGTTTTATCAACAAATTCTTTTGTTAATCTTTTATCAACAAGTAATTTAGTAGCTTTAATAGTAATGTCTGTTTTATTTGGTATAGCTATCAATAAAGCTGGCGAAAAAGGTAAAAAAGTTGCAGAACTATTTGACTCATTTAGTGAAATAATGTACAAATTAATTGAAATTATAATGTATTATGCTCCGATTGGACTAGGATGTTACTTCGCTAGTTTAGTTGGAACCTTAGGAGGCACAATTGCTGTAGGTTTCTTAAAAACTTTCGTAGTTTATACTTTAGTTTGTTTAGTGTTTATGGCAGTGTTCTATAGTTTATATGCATTTATTGCTGGAGGATTCACAGCAGTTAAAGCTTTCTGGAGTAACATAATTCCATCAGCATTAACAAGTATTGGAACATGTTCATCAGCAGCAAGCGTACCAGTAAACATTGAATGTACAAAAAAAATGGGCGTGCCAAATGATATTGCAGAAACAACAGTATCACTTGGAACAAGTTTTCACAAAGATGGTTCATGTATAGGTAGTGTATTTAAAATTATGTTCTTAGTAAGTTTATTTGGCACATCCTTATCAACATTTGGAGATATTTCTAAAGTACTAGGTATTGCTTTACTAGCTACTCTTTTAGTAACAGCCGTTCCAATTGGCGGTGGAACAATCAGTGAAATGCTAATTCTTACAATGATGAATTATAATGTAGCTGCTTTACCAATTTTAACAATAGTAGCAACAATTATTGATGCTCCAGCAACACTACTTAATGTAGTTGGTGACTCAGCATCAGCAATGATGGTTACTCGTGTAGTTGAAGGTAAAGACTGGATAAACAAAAAGAATAATAAGAAAGAAAAATAAAGATTAAACAATAAAGAAGCTCACAAAGCTTCTTTTTAAATTTTATAAAATACAGCTAAATACGAATTTATTTGATACTTTTGTGAAAATTAACAAAAACCACTTTATAAGCCAGTATGATTATGCTATAATAGAAACATAAGTTACCATAGGTTACTTAATTGTGAGGTGATAATATGCCAGCAGTAGTAGAACTATCAAAAGATAGAATAGTAAAAATCGCAGTAAAAATGGTAAATGAGAGTGGCTGGGACAGCGTTAATGCCAGAAGTCTAGCATCATGCCTCGGAGTATCAACCAAACCATTATATCGTATCTATGAAAGTATGGATGAAATTAAAGAAGATATTTATAAAGAAATATCACGTCAATATGATGAATTTCTAACAAGTAGAATAGATAGTAAAAAAGCATTATTAACATTATGTATTGCCTATGTTGAATTTGCTTTAGAATATAAAAATCTATTTATAAGTCTATTTTTGAGTAATAATTTAAAATGGAAATCTATTGAAAACGTATTAGATGAAAAATGGAACCAAGGGACAATTATCAATTTAGTAAATAAACATGGTTATAGTTTTGAGGAAGCAAAAACTTTATTTATGAATATGTGGTTATATGCTAATGGCTTAGCTACATTAATCGCTACGAATGATATAACAATGGATGACCAAGAAGTACTTATAAGACTTGTTAAGTACTATAAAATACTTGTCAAAGGTGAATAGATGAAAAAAGTAGAAATAAAACCAAACAATGTAAGCATAGATAGAATTGAAGAAAAATGCTTAAATTGTGGTATGTGTAAAAAGACATGTGAAAAAATTAATGGACTTGAGGGTGACTGTATAAATTGTGGACAATGTATATTAACCTGTCCAAGTGGAGCTCTTATTCCTAAATTTGATTACAAAAAAGTTTTAAATTATATAAATGATACAGATTATACAGTAGTTGCTTTCACAGCCCCAGCAGTACGTGTTGCAATTGGGGATGAATTTGGCTTTGAAAGTGGAGCATTTCTTGAAGGTAAAATGGTATCAGCATTAAAAAACATTGGATTTGATTATGTATTTGATACAACTTTCGGAGCAGATTTAACTATCATGGAAGAAGCAAATGAATTAGTGGGTAGATTAAAACACAAACAAAAACCTTTATTTACAAGTTGTTGCCCATCATGGGTTTTATATATGGAAAAGTATCATCCTGAAGATTTAAATTTAGTAAGTACATGCAAAAGTCCAATATCTATGGAAGCAAGTATGATAAAAAGTTATTTTAGTGAAATGTATGATATTCCTAAAGAAAAAATAATAACGGTTTCAATTGCTCCGTGTACATCAAAGAAAAACGAAAGGTTAATTCACCCTGAAACAGATGTATCACTTACAACAAGGGAACTTGCCATGATGATTAGAGAAACAAACACTGATTTCAAAAATTTAAAAGATACAGAATTTGATTCATTAATGGGTTCATCTTCATCAAGTGGCCTTATTTTTGGAACATCTGGCGGAGTAACCGAAGCAATACTTAGAACAGCATATTACATGATTAATGGCAAAATGGCCCCACCAAAATTTTATGATTTAGAAGAAATACGTGGAGAAGAAAACATTAAAACAACAACTGTTGACTTAGGAAAATATTATCTTAAAGTAGCAGCAGTTAATACAATAAAAATTGCCAGTGAAAATTATGAAAAATTAAAGACTTTTGACTTTGTAGAAGTAATGGCATGTCCTGGTGGATGCATAGGTGGTGCTGGTCAACCTTTAAGTGCCATTAAAGACATGAATGAAATAAGAAATAAAAGAAGAGAAAGTATGTATAATATGGATAAAGTAGCCCAAAATAGGGAAGCTTATAAAAATCCAAAAGTACAAGATGCCTATATTTCTTATTTAAGTAAAAATGATATAGACTTACATACAGAGTATTATGCTAAAAAAAGTATAAAATCTTAATTTACATTTTAAAATATACATGATAAAATATACACATAGGAGGAAGAAATGAAGAAGTATATAGTATTATTAGTTAGTATTTTTGGAGTTCTATTTGCATCAAATGTTAAAGCAGAAAAAATAGAATTACCAGAAAAAACAGACCACGAAATAGTAAAAGTTTATTTATTTAGAGGGGCTGGATGTTCTCATTGTTACGATTTTTTAACTTATTTCTCAGATAAGTTTAAAGATTATGAAGACTATTTTCAAATTGCTGCATATGAATCTTGGAATAATTCTACAAATCAAAAACTTATGTTAGCAGTAAAGAAAATAGTTGGAGAAAGCGAAGATGCAAGTGTTCCATTTGTTGTAATTGGTAACGATTATAAATTAATGGGATTTGGTGCAAATTCTGGAGAAGAAATAATTAAAGCTGCTCTAAAAGCATATCAAGATGAAAATTATACTGATATAGTAAAAAAAGCTATAGAAGATAATAATTTAACACCAACAGCTGAAACTATTGCTCAAGCTGCAAATGATGAAGGTATTTCTGTAAAAGAAGAATATACAACAACAGATATTAATAATAACTACAGTAATCAAAAAGCAGAAAAAAAATCTGATGGAGTAATAGTAGGAATTGTATTTGCAGTAATTTTATTAGGCTTTGGTGGCTTAGTATTTATCTCTAGAAAGTAGGTATAATGAAGAAGTTTTTAGTAGTATTAATTACAATGTTAAGTTTACTTTTAATGCCATCAGTAGAAGCTAAAATTAACTTACCAGAAAAAACAGATCATGAAAAAGTAAAAGTATATCTTTTTTGGAGTAGTACATGTACAAATTGTCATAATTTAATGAAGTACTTTGCAAATAAGTATCAAGATTATACAGATTATTTTGAAATAGTAACATATCAAGTTAATAGCGACAAAAATAACTCATCTTTAGCAAGTACAATTGCTAAGCAAGTCGGAGAAAAACCAGGATATGTTCCACTAGTTATTATTGGTAATACTTATCATGTACTTGGCTGGGATGATTCCCTTGGAGAAACAATAATAAAAGAAGCATTAAAAGCTTACGAAGATGATAGTTATACAGATATTGTAGCAAAAGAAATAAATGATAATAAACTTGAAGTAACAGAAAAAAGTTTTACTGAAGCTTGTGACCTTGTAAATATTAAACATGGTGTAAGTGCTAAAGATAAAATAGATACTAAATTTGTAATATGTTTTATAATTGGTGTTGTAATACTTGGTTTTGGTGGTTTAGTAATATTATCAAGAAAAAAATAAGATAGCAATTTTCAAAAATGCTATCTTTTTAAATTCTATAAATATTTATTAACCAAATAATTTCTTGTACCATTTGTATTTAAGTAATAATCTTCAATAATTTCGTTAACATCATTATTATATATAGAAATTGTAATTCTAACTGAATAACCTACAACTCCTTTACCAGAAGTATTAAGTATAGTACCAATACTACTATTAATATAAATACTTTTAACATTTAATTTAATTTTACTAAATTCTTTCTTAACTTTTTCTGTTTCACTTTTAATAAGCTCATTAACCGGAGCAAGTATTTCTTCGTTTTGATATAAGTTCAAATCAAGAGCACAACCATTATCTGTTACATCTACAGCCATAGTAGAATTTTTGTCATATTCGTTATTACCATAAGTACATTTTGTGGGTTTACTAGAACCTTTACCAATATTAAGTGTTGCACTAACTGGACTAGTTTTATTACCAGATTCATCACTTGCAATTAGTTGAATAGTATAAGTTCCTTCATTTGTAAAACTACCATAATTTAATTTTTCTCCATTTTGATTAACTCCAGAATCATAAAATTCAACATTACATTCTTTATTGCTGTTATCTTTGCAAGACTCTACAAAATCTTTTGCTTTATATGTATCTCCAACAGAAATAGTTACATCTTTTACTTTTAAAATAGGTGACTCAGTATCTACAACTTGAAGCTTAGCTTTATATTTCTTTTTATAAATTGTAATATTAACTTCATAAGTACCAACTTCATTAAAATTAACTTTACTATAGTCGACTTTAATATCGCTTTCTTTAACATTTTTTAATTCTTCAAAGAATAAAGTTTTATCTATATCTTTATTATTTACTTCAATTGCAGCATCATCACGTAGGTAAACAACTGCATCACTATGTTTATTGCCACCGAATACACTAGCCATAACAGCAACAAAAATAAGTAAAAGTATGCCTACAATAGAACAAACTACAATAATAGAAGTAAAATTACTTTTATTCTTTTTTACTTTTTGATTAAAAAACTTTGCCATATAAAATCATCCCTATTCTTAATTAATATTACCATATTTTTTTAAAACTTCCAATAAAAATAACAAAAATAACTAAATTTTCTTGTAAAATGTGTAAAAATGTGGTATTATCGTAATTGCAAGTTTATATTTTTAATATAATTTGTTAAGTGGAGGGGATAACTTGCGGACTTGCCCTATAACCACTTACGCGAAAAAAATTTTATAGGAGGTGTTTTCGTGGCTAAAGAAGTCGTAAAGAAAATTAAATTACAAATCGAAGCTGGTAAAGCAACACCTGCACCACCAGTTGGTACAGTTTTAGGACCTGCTGGAATTAACTTAGGAGAATTTTGTACTAAGTTTAATGAAGCAAGTAGAGACAAAATGGGAGATATCGTTCCATGTGAAATCACCATCTACGATGACCGTTCATTTGACTTTGTTCTAAAAACTGCTCCAGCAGCATTCTTATTAAAGAAAGTTGCTAAAGTTAAAAGCGGTAGTAAGAAAGGTGCTAATGAAATCGTAGCTACAATTACTGAAAAGGAATTAAGAGAAATCGCTGAAACAAAAATGCCAGATTTAAATGCATATGATGTTGAAGCAGCTATGAACATTATTGCTGGTACTGCTCGTAACATGGGTATTGCAGTTAAAGGCTTCAATGATGCTGAACTTGAAGAACAAGCAGCTGAAGCAAAAGCAGAAGAAAAAGAACAAGCTAAACGTGAAGCAGAACTAGAAAGACTTGAAGAAGAAGCTAAAGAAATGGCTGAAGCAAGTGCTGAAGTTCCAACTCATGATGATTTAGAAAAATCTGAAGAAGAAACTGAAGAAAAATAATTAAAATAATAAAAATTGTCCGCTTAATGAACCACAGTTAGGAGGTAAACTATGAAAAAATATGGAAAAAAATATGTGGAAGCATCTAAAAACGTTGATAAAAACAAAGCATATGCTTTAGAAGATGCAATCAGATTAGTTAAAGAAACAAGTGTTACTAAATTTGATAGTACAGTTGATGTTGCAATTAAGTTAAACATTGACCCTAAAAAATCTGACCAACAATTAAAAGGAGCTTTATCACTTCCAAACGGAACTGGTAAATCTAAAAAAGTTTTAGTTATAGCTAAAGGAGCATTTGCTGAAGAAGCTAAAAAAGCTGGAGCTGATTTTGTTGGGGAAAAAGATATGCTTGATAAAATCAAAAATGAAAACTGGTTTGACTTTGATGTTGTAGTTGCTACACCAGATATGATGCCAGAAGTTGGAAAAATTGGTAATATTCTTGGACCACGTAACTTAATGCCTAACCCTAAGACTGGAACAGTAACAACTAAAGTTGGTGCTATTGTTGAAGATCTTAAAAAAGGAATGGTTACATACAAGAATGATAAATTCGGTAATATCCACACTGTAATTGGTAAAGTTTCATTTGATGAAAAGAAATTAGCTGAAAACTTAAGTTATGTTATCACAACAATTTCTAAAGCTAAACCACAAACAGTAAAAGGAACATTTATTGAAAACATTGCTATTTCAACAACTATGGGTCCTGGAATCAAGTTAGATAAAAATAGTTTTGACATTTAATTAAAAATGTAATATAATACGTATTAGAAAAAGCGAGAACCAAAGACAGTAGGCAAAAAAATAAGTCCTACCGAGGGGATACTTAAAACTACACGATAATTTTAAGCTTCCCTTGGGAAGCTTTTCTAATATAATAAGGAGGAGAATATGGCAAGCACAAAAATTCTTGAACAAAAGAAACTTGTTGTTGACGAAATTGTTAACAAATTAAAAACAAGTGAAAGTGTTATAATATTCCAATACCAAGGATTAACAGTTGAAGAACTTTCTGAATTAAGAAAAGAACTTAAAAACGTTGATTCAGAAGTAAGGGTTTATAAAAACACATTACTTAAAAGAGCTGCTGATGAATTAAATCTTAATTTAGATGAATTCTTAGAAGGACCAAATGCAATTCTATTTGGTAAAGAATTACTTGAACCAATTAAAATTGTATCAGAATTTGCTAAGAAACATGATAAATTAGATATCCGTGTAGGCGTTATCAGTGGAAATGTTGCAGATTTAGCTGTAATAAAAGAATATGCTACCATTCCATCAAGAGAAGGATTACTTACAATGCTTGCTGGTGGTATGATGCAATATGTTAAAGATTTAGCAATAGGATTAAATCTTTATGCCGAACAATTAGAAGGGAAGGAATAGAATATGGCAAAATTAAACAAAGAAGATTTTATAAGTGCATTAAAAGAAATGACAATTCTTGAAGTTAAAGAATTAGTTGACGCAATGAAAGAAGAATTTGGTGTTGATCCAATGGCTGTAGCTGTTGCTGCTGCTCCAGCTGCTGCTGTAGAAGAAGGACCAAAAACTAGAACAGTTGTATTAAAATCAGCTGGTGGAAACAAAATTGCAGTTATTAAAATCATTAAAGAAATTACTGGTTTAGGATTAGTTGAAGCTAAAGCTGTAGCTGACAATGGTGGAAATATTAAAGAAAATATTCCTGCTGAAGAAGCTGAAGCTATTAAGACTCAATTAACTGAAGCTGGTGCTGAAGTAGAATTAGTTTAATTCTAAAATTAGAACCACATTCGTGTGGTTTTTTTGTTGCTTTTAAGTTAAATATTTAGTATAATGTATACATGAAGAGTATTCTTCATAAAATAAAAAAAGGAACATTCGTAATGATATGAACCCCATTTCTTGGACAAAAGGGAAATGAGGTTTTATTATGAAAAAATTAAAATTAGAAGTTAAAAAACAAATATATCAAACAAAAAACGTAAATTTTATAAAATAAAAACTTAAATTTAAAAGCCACAATTAATTTTTGTGACTTTTTATTTTTGTTATAATTTCTTCTGTAGAAAATCCATAATTTTTAAGTTCAGTTATTATATTATTTAAATCATCATATAGTTCTAGAATTCTATCATTTTTAGCATTTATAATATCTTCAGTTATAAACGTTCCTTTGGTAGATTTAGTAATAATAATGCCTTTACTATCCAAAATATCATAAGCTTTTTTTACAGTATTTGGATTTATTCCTAAACTACAAGCTAGTTCTCTGATTGAAGGTATTTGTTCATTAGGTTTTAAAATATTTAAAATAACTAACTTTTCAACTCCTTTAACTATTTGTTCATAGATGGGGGTTCGTGACTGATAATCAATACTAATGTTCACTAGACATCATTCCTTTTGACAATTACCTTCATTATAGCATAAATCTTTATAACTGTTTAAAAAATCTTTAAAATTATCAACATCATTTATAATGTAACTATCTACTTTATCAAATGTATTTTCAAAACCATAATCAATAATCATATAATCATCTTGAACATTATCATTATAGTGTTCAATTAAATAATTCTTTAAAACATCTGGATATTTTGTTAAAATATATCTTAATATTTGAGAATTTTCCACATTTTCTGAATAATCATAAGGAATAAAAACTCTATTTAATATTTCATCTTTATTTTTTATAAATTTTTCATTAAAGTATTTAATAACATATTTTAATATATCTTTATTAGCATCAATAGATATTCTAAAATAATCAAATTTATGATTTTTGTAAGAGTATAAATCAATAATCTTATCATTTTCATCTTTAGTAGTTTTAATGTTTTTAAAATTAAGCTTAGATACATCTAATTTTTCAAAGTCAAGATAAGCACCATTTACAAGCTTGTAATTATAATTATTTGCATACTTGCGATAATCTTCATAATCTTTTTCATGAAGTTTATTATAAACATCAGTTGGTATATTTAGCATAATTCGTATATTACTATTTGGAATATAAAAGTCTTCACTGACAATATCATTTGCTTGTTCTATTCTTTCTATAAAGTCGAAATTATTAATTTCATAAACAATATCATCAACATAAAGATTTTTATATGTAAATGTTGTTGTGCTTAGAGTTACATTTCTACTATAAAGACCTATAAGTCCAAAATTAACAAAACATAAAAGTACAAATGTCCAAATAAAGATGATTACTGATTTCATTCCATTATAATTATTTTTTCTAGTAAATATATCATAAATAATACTATAAATAAAGGCAACGATTATAATTAAAAAACTTGTTAATAAGTCTTTTTCTTTAATAAATAAACTAACAATAAAGGCAAGTGGTATGATAGTAATAGTTTTAACTATATAATGCACGATTTCATTTGCAAACCCAATATTATTATTTTCCATTTTTCTTTTTCTGAATGCTATATAGCCTAAAAAAACATAAATTATAGAAAGAATAATAGTCTTAATAACATCTACCATATTAAATTCATTTTTTAAAATAAAACTTGATGGTAAACTTAAACTGGCAGATATATTTTTTTTAGCAATAACCTTATATTTGTATTCATTATTTTCATTTACACATGTACTTGCTACTGTGTTGCAACTAGATACTTTTAAATATGTTTGATTATAATTATCATATAAAACTTTATCACCATAACTTATAACCATGGGCATCCACATGATAATCATAGCAACAATCAAAGCTGTAATAAAATTACCTGTTATAGAAATACTTAAAGTAGCAATTATATAAACAAAAAAATATAGTATTAGAAAATAAATAAAATAATCTAATATAAAACTAAATGGTAAAAGCATATTAGTAAATAAACCAAATAATAAAAATATAATTGAATTTAAAAATATTAAACAAAATATTAGAAAGAACCCACCTAAAAGATTGGAAAAATATAATTTGCATCTATTAATTGGTTTAGATAGATAAAAATCCACACTATTTTGTTTAAATAAATACTTATTCAGAGAATAAGCAATTATAATAGGGAGTATTAAAGCTCCAATATAATTTATTATATTAAATGGTATAAAGTTAACTATGTAATGATTTTGTTTTAAGTTCATAAATATAGTTATAATATTAAATACAGGTATAATAAAAACTAAGAATAAGAGCACTCCATTAGATTTCTTAATATTTTCTTTTAAAAACTTTAGATTAAAGAACTTCATTAAATTCATATCCAAGCACCTCCATTTTATAAATAAATATTTCTTCTAAAGTTAGTGGTAAATAATCCAAAATAATTGGTTTCATTTTAGATAGTTTATTTCGAACATCTTTATTATCTTCCATAATTATGGTAGCTATATTACCGAGTTTCTTATATGAAAGAATTTCAAAATCTTTAAAATCATCTTTAGAAAAGTCTTCTTTTAAAGAAATTTGCACTTTTATAATATTAGTTTTAAGACTATCAATATCACCTTCAAAGAGAATATTGCCTTTAAATAAAAGCCCAAGATTATCACAGATATCTTCAAGTTCTCTTAAATTATGACTAGTCATTATAATTGTGGTATCTTGTTTAGTCATTTGTTTTATGAGTAAATCTTTAAAATGTTTCCTAACTACAGGATCAAGTCCATCAAAGGTTTCATCAAAAAATAAGTATTTCGTATTACAAGCAATTGCACAAAGTAGGGCACATTGCCTTTTCATTCCTTTAGAAAAACTTGCCACTGGTTTATTGATATCAAGTTTTAATAATTTAGCTTCCTTTTTAACAAATTCTAAATCAAAATTTTCATAAAAACTTTGATAAAATATAGCTGTATCAAGTAAGCTATACCCATTAAAGAAAAATAAATCATCAGGAACAAATACTATTTTCTTCTTTATTTCCTCATTATCATAAGATTTTTCTCCATCTATAAGTATTTCTCCATTATCAGCAGTATAAATACTACATATTAGACGAAGAAGGGTCGATTTACCAGAGCCATTAGCACCCACTAAACCATAAATTGCATTATCAGGGATGTGACAATCAAGATTTTCGATAACTCTCTTATCTTTCCCAAATGCCTTACTTAAATTCTTAAGTTCTATCATTTTTATCCTCCATTGTACTATATGTACTAGTACAACTAAAATATACCATATTAATTTTAATAAATCAAGGATAAAATTTTAATTAAATAAATTGACAATTATAATCATATTTAATATAATACACTTACAGGTGATAAAGATGCTTAAAAATATAAATAATAAACTAAAAGATAATAGAGGCTGGGGTTTGGTTGAAATGCTTGTCTTAAGTGGTATACTTCTACTTGCATTACTTTTTGCAGTTTACTTAATCTATAAATTATATAGCAGTTTTTAAATCTGCTTTTGATTTAAATGTGGGGTTAATTATGTCAAAAATATCAAATTGTTTATTTATGCTTGAATATTTAGAAAATGGTTGAAAATACAATATAAAGGAACTAGCAGAAAAACTTGAAGTATCCGAAAGAATGGTTAGAAGTTACAACTTGAAAAAAGTAAGGAAAACAATGAAAACAGTGTAATTAGTTTAAATTATGTTTGTAAAGATCCTGAAAAAAAGTTTTATATCTTTAGCAGCAACATTAATACCATGTGCAATATTATTAAATTATTATTTGGATAATGATTATCAAAGAATAATTGATAGTACGAAAGAATATGATTATAATTTTGATGTAAATTGTGATGCTTTTGAAATCTTTACAGGTTTTGAAACATTATCAGCAAGCAAATATTTAGAATCTACGATGGTTGAAGCTGGTATTGGCATTCCTGTAATTCATGATAAGTATTCATATTGTCATGGTAGAAGTACATTATCAAAAAATTACAATAACATAGCAATATATTTTAATTTAGGTACAGACTTAGATAAACTATTATTAAGTGAATTAACTAAATACTATAAAGAAGTAATTGTATTAGACAGCAAGCCAACGCTTTTATCGGAGTATAACTTATTAGTAAAGTGCATGTATCTAACAAAATACATTGCCTCCAAAAAAGAAAAGGATTTATCAGGTGTAGATTATAATCAAATTGTTAAAAAGCTTTATAGGTTTAAAAGCAGTGTGTGATAAAAAGCACAACAAATTAACCCAAAAATCATTATTTTTTCTTGACAAACATATCATATTAATGTTATAGTATATTTGCATTTTGAAAAGACGGGTTCTGCTTAGGTAGAACCTAGTTTAAAACAATGTTCGATACACCAGGATGTGTGTTAATGGAAAGGAGCGAAAATAAATGCCTACGATCAATCAATTAGTAAAGAAAAATCGAAGCAAAAAAACAAGAAAGAGTAAAAGTCCAGTATTAAATGTTGGATTTAACACTCTAGAAAAGAAACAAACTGATGCAAAGAGTCCACAAAAAAGAGGAGTTTGTACTAAAGTTGGTACAAGAACACCTAAAAAACCGAACTCAGCATTAAGAAAATATGCTCGTGTTAGACTTTCTAATGGTAAAGAAATCGATGCTTATATTCCAGGAGAAGGACACAATTTACAAGAACACAGTGTTGTTTTAGTAAGAGGTGGCCGTGTTAAGGATTTAATCGGTGTTCGTTATCATATCGTAAGAGGTACACTTGATACTCACGGAGTTCAAGACCGTAAACAAGGACGTAGTAAATACGGAACTAAAAAAGACAAAAAATAATAGAATAGGAGGAAAATTAAATGCGTAAAAGACGTGCAGTTAAAAGAGATGTACTACCAGATCCTATATATAATTCAAAAGTAGTTACTAAATTAGTAAACCAAATTATGTTAGATGGTAAAAAAGGTACAGCTCAAAAGATATTATATGAAGCATTTGATATAGTTGCTGAAAAAACTGGAAAACCAGCTTTAGAAGTTTATAATGCTGCATTAGAAAATATCAAACCAGCTCTTGAAGTTAAATCTCGTAGAGTTGGGGGCTCAAATTATCAAGTTCCAATGGAAGTTAATGATGAAAGAGCTCAAACACTAGCTTTAAGATGGTTAGTTAATTATGCAAAATTAAGAAATGGAAAGGGAATGGCCATTAATCTTGCAAACGAAATCATAGATGCCTCAAACGGTACTGGTGGAGCTTGCAAAAAACGTGAAGATACTCATAGAATGGCAGAAGCAAATAAAGCATTTGCTCATTATAGATGGTAATTGCTTATGGCTAGAGACGTTTCAATTGACAAATTAAGAAATATCGGTATCATGGCTCACATCGATGCCGGTAAAACAACTACAACAGAAAGAATTTTATTCTTAACTGGTATTACACACAAAATCGGAGAAACTCACGAAGGTGAATCTCAAATGGACTGGATGGAACAAGAAAAGGAAAGAGGTATTACAATTACTTCTGCCGCTACTACTTGTCACTGGAAGGGATATAGATTAAACATTATCGATACTCCAGGTCACGTAGACTTTACTATCGAAGTTCAAAGAAGTTTAAGAGTTCTAGATGGTGCTATAGCTCTAATTGATGCTCAAGCAGGTGTAGAACCTCAAACTGAAACTGTTTGGAGACAAGCAAATGAATATAAAGTACCAAGAATGATTTGCGCTAACAAAATGGAAAAGATGGGTGCTGACTTCTACTATTCACTTGATACAATTAAAAGTAGATTAGGTGCTAACGCTGCTCCAATTATGTTACCAATCGGTGCTGAACAATTCTTTGAAGGTTACATTGATTTAGTTACTAAAAAAGCATACAAATATGATGGAACTGAAAAACAAGAATTAACTGAAATGGAAATCCCAGCAGACATGGTACAAAAAACTGAAGAATATAGAACTAAATTAATTGAAGCAGTAGCTGATTTTGATGAAGAACTAATGATGAAATACCTAGATGGTGGAGAAATAACTGAAGAAGAACTTAAAGCTGCTATTAGAAAAGCTACATTATCTGTAGGATTCTTCCCAGTTTTATGTGCTGATGCTCTAGGAGACAAAGGAACACGTGCTTTACTTGATGCTGTTATTGATTACCTACCAGCACCAACTGATATTGAAGCCATTGAATGTACTGATGCAAAAGGAAACGATGTATTAAGACATCCAAGTGATTCTGAACCATTCACAGCACTAGCATTTAAGATTATGACTGACCCATATGTTGGTAGACTTTCATTCTTCCGTGTTTATTCAGGAGTTTTAAAAAGTGGTTCATACGTTTTAAACTCAACTAAAGACGAAAAAGAAAGAATTGGTCGTATCTTACAAATGCATGCTAACCAAAGAAAAGAAATAACTGAAGTATATGCAGGAGAAATCGCTGCAGCAGTTGGTCTAAAAAATACTACAACTGCAGATACATTATGTGATGAAAAGAACCCATGTATCATGAAGGGTATGGAATTCCCAGCTCCAGTTATTGATATAGCTATTGAACCAAAGAGTAAAAATGATCAAGATAAAATGGCAATTGCTATTCAAAAATTAGTTGAAGAAGACCCAACTCTAAGAGTTAAAACAGATACAGAAACTGGTCAAACAGTTTTATCTGGAATGGGTGAACTACACTTAGACATTATTGTTGACCGTATGCGTCGTGAATTTAATGTTGAATGTAATAAAGGTAAACCACAAGTTGCTTACCGTGAAACTTTAACTCAAGCTGCTGAATGTGAAGGTAAATACATTAAACAATCAGGAGGACGTGGACAATACGGACATGTTTGGGTTAAATTCGAACCAAATCCTGAAAAGGGATATGAATTCGTTGATGCTATCGTTGGTGGTGTAGTTCCTCGTGAATATATACCTGTAACAGATAAAGGTTTACAAGAAGCTATGGCTGGTGGTATCCTTGCTGGTTATCCAATGGTAGATGTTAAAGCAACATTATTTGATGGATCATACCATGATGTAGACTCATCAGAAATGGCCTTCAAAATTGCTGCATCTATGGCTTTAAAAGAAGCTAAGAATAAGTGCAAACCTGTACTTCTAGAACCAATTATGAAAGTAGAAGTTGTTGTTCCAGAAGAATATATGGGTAATGTTATGGGAGATTTAACTAGTAGACGTGGTAAACCACTTGGAAATGAATCTCGTGGAAATGCTTTATCAATTAATGCAATGGTTCCACTAGCAGAAATGTTTGGTTATGCTACAAGTTTACGTTCAAACTCTCAAGGACGTGGTAACTTCACAATGACTTTAGACCATTATGAAGAAGTTCCAAAAAATATTGCTGAAGAAATTATAAAGAAAAACAGCATAAATTAAGAATAATACTTGAAAAATCTTCAAGCATTAGATAAAATATAATAGTAATATAAGAAAAGGAGGAAATTATTATATGGCAAGAGAAAAATTCGATCGTTCAAAAGAACACGTTAATATTGGTACCATTGGACACGTTGACCATGGTAAAACAACATTAACTGCTGCGATCACAAAATACTTTGGACAATTTGTTGATTATGCTGATATCGACAAAGCTCCAGAAGAAAGAGAAAGAGGTATAACTATCAACACTGCGCATGTTGAATACGAAACTGAAAAACGTCACTATGCACACGTTGACTGCCCAGGCCACGCTGACTATGTTAAAAACATGATCACTGGTGCTGCACAAATGGATGGTGCTATCCTAGTTGTATCTGCTGCAGATGGTCCTATGCCACAAACTAGAGAACACATTTTGTTATCTCGTCAAGTTGGTGTGCCTAAGATCGTGGTTTACATGAATAAATGTGACCAAGTTGATGATCCAGAACTACTTGATTTAGTAGAAATGGAAATCAGAGAATTATTAGGAGAATATGGATATGATTCTGAATGTCCTATTATCCGTGGTAGTGCTTTAAAAGCCCTTGAAGGTGATGAAGCTGCTGCTCAAAGTATCCGTGACTTAATGGCTGCTGTTGATTCTTATATCGATGCACCAGTTCGTGATACTGATAAACCATTCTTAATGAGTATTGAAGACGTATTCACTATCTCAGGACGTGGAACAGTTGTTACTGGACGTGTTGAACGTGGACAACTAAAACTTAACGACGAAGTTGAAATCGTTGGTCTAAGACCTACAACTAAAACAGTTGTTACTGGTATTGAAATGTTTAGAAAATCTCTAGACTATGCTCAAGCTGGTGACAATGCTGGATGCTTACTTCGTGGTATTGCTCGTGATGGCGTTGAACGTGGACAAGTTTTGGCTAAACCAGGAAGTGTTACACCTCATACAAAATTCAAAGCAAGCGTATACGTTCTATCTAAAGAAGAAGGAGGACGTCATACACCATTCTTCTCAAATTATCGTCCACAATTCTATTTCAGAACTACTGACGTAACAGGTGTTATTGAATTACCTGAAGGAGTAGAAATGGTTATGCCTGGTGATAACGTTGACATGACTGTTGAACTTATCGCTCCAGTTGCTCTAGAAAACGGAACTAAATTCTCTATCCGTGAAGGTGGAAGAACTGTTGGTGCCGGAGTTGTATCTGAAATTCTTAAATAATTGATGATATAAAATTAAAAATCTTAGGACTTATTGTCTTAAGATTTTTGTTTGTAAAAAACAATTAATTAATGACAGATACTAAAAAAAATGATAGAATATTACTAAAAGAAGGAGTGGTTTCCATGAATGAAATTAATTTTACAAATTGTAAAGAGATGATTTGTGAATATGGCGGCAGTGAAAAAAAGAAAAAAATAGAATATAATAACGATTTATATCTTTTAAAATTTCCAGACCCTATTCGTGAAAAAAATTTGCCACTATCATACATGAATAATGTTTTTTCAGAATATATCGGCTGTAAAATATTTTCAAGTATTGGCATTCCTACTCAAGAAGTAATTATTGGTACTTACGATGAAGAAAGTACAATAATGCCAATTAAGAAAAAAGTGGTAGTTGCATGTAAGGACTTTACTACCAATAACACAAGATTAGTAGAGTTTTCATCACTTGCTAATAGTATTACAGAAGTAGATAAAAAATTTACAACAGATATTGTGGATATTTATGAAGTTATAAACAGATTAAATTGTGATAAAAAAAATATGATAAACAAGTTCTGGGATATGTTTGTTGTTGATACCCTTATTGGTAATGTAGACAGACATTTATCAAATTTTGGTTTCATTATTACTTATAACAATGTTGACTTTGCACCGATATATGACTGTGGTTCAACACTTCATCCACTTTTAAGTGATGAAAAAATGAAAGAGATTATGAAATCAGAAACAGATTTTAAAAATACAGTATTTAGCATTTATCCAGTATATAAATATGACTCAAAGAAACTTACCTATAATGAATTTTATCTAAAAAATATCAATGACTTAAACGATGCATTACTTAGAATATATCCTAAAATTGATATGAGCAAAATAAACTCAATAATAGATGAAACTCCAAACATGAGTGGTATAAGGAAAGAATTCTTAAAAAAATCAATTTTATTTAGAAAAGAAAATATACTGGAAAAAGCATATAAGAAGTTAATAAAAACCAGTGATTAGTAAATCTAATTACTGGTTTTTTAACATTTTTATTTTGCTTTTGGATAAGGTTTTCTTTCATTTGTAAGTCCAAGTAAGTAATCAGTAGATACATTATAATAATTTGCAAGTATCACAAGTTTATCTATTGGTAGTAATCTTATACCCATTTCATATCTGCTATATTGAACTTGAGAAGTCCCTAGTATTTTTGCTATATCCTTTTGCGATAAATCTCTATCTTTCCTTATGTCTTTTAATCTAGTTACATTTATATACATTTCTATCACCATCTAAATATTGACATATAACCAATTGGTTATCTTGACTTTAATACCAAATAGTTATATAATTATTAAAAATAATACCAAACGGTAATAAAGAGGTGTGCATGAAATCAAAAACAAAAATTTTAATTGTTATAATTATATTACTACAACTAGTGGTAAACGTTTACCTAATAGCAGAAAAAGATTACTTTCAAGAGTTAAAAGAAGAAGCGACAATCCCAGTAAGAAAGCATGAGAATGCTATATCAATGATGCTTGAAACAGAAGCCGGCTCTGGAAACTATGAAATGACTACGCGTGATAGTTGGCCAACAGAAGGATACATTTTTAATTCGACACTATCAAAATGTGAAAATGGTGGGGAACTTTCCTGGGACGATATAAACAAAAAAGTTCTAATGAGTGGCAACATGTCAGATAAATGTTATGTTTATTTTGATAAAGAAGCCCCAAAAATATCCTTTACAATAGGTGGAACTACATATTATGCAGATCCTGATATGACGTGGGAAGAATGGGTTAATAGTTCATATAATACGGGCAATTACTATCAAATCGAAGAAGTTGATTTAGATGGTGATAGTTATTTAGAAAAAATAATAACTAATAGACAAAATGCTGTAGCTTTAAATGTTGGCGACTCTGATCCACTTGATGCATCAACCGCGATTATATCAGGACATAATTATCAACTCATTTGAAACAAAAAAACTATACCAAAATGACATGGTATAGTCTTTATTTTATTTATTAAATTCTTTAGCTAAAGCACCACTTTTAAGTAATTTATCATATAACTTTTCATCTATAACTAAATCAAATTCTCCGATATATTCATAAACATCTGGATTAAATCCCATTTTAAATCTATTTAAACCATAATAATGATTATCTTTTGATAAATCAGCAGTAATACCATTTAAATCTAAATATTTATAATTCTTTTGATAATATTTAATAATAGCATAATACAAATAATAGTTAGCACTAAATCTAGATAATGACTTATCAAAACCACTTATTTGAATAATAACTCTATTTTGATATTTTATAACAAGAGCCCCCGCAACATAAGTTTCTAATCCAGTATTTAAGTCTTTTGAAGCTTCTGCAATATCATTTTTGTAAGCAAGAAGTGCTCTATCAGAATTCATTTTAGCATTTATAACATTAGCATTATTATTTGTTAGTAATTTGTTATTAAGTTCAGCATTTCTTCTAAGTTCCAAATTATAAGAATTCTGAGCATTAATTAAAAACTTTTTATAATCAACTTTAACAAGCAATAAATCAACATCTGCAGTTTTACTAAATACATTATAAAAATCATTATAATAATATTCATCTTTATTAATTTTATTTTTAATAAATTTATAAAAAATGCTTATTTTATCAGGTTCAGCTTTTTCAAGAATAAGCCCTTTTCTAAGTCCTTTTTTAACTTTATTTCTAGTATTTTTAGATAAATTAGTATGATTATAACCTTCCATATTAACAATGGCATTTACTCTAGGTAAAAGAGATTCAAAATTCATATTATTTTTAAGTTTTTTATATCCACATTTAGTTAAATTATCTATAATTCTATAATTTTCATTATACTCAAAGTTCATAGTTTTTTTATTTAACTTAGCTACAGCTATTTCAGGATTAATTTTAATAAAAGCAAAACCTCTTTTTTTATAATATTCTTTAACTTTTCTTGTAAATTCTTCAAGTAAGTATTCATTAGAATAATTAATTAAAAATCCACGAGGTGAGTAACCAAAATAAATATTACCAATTTTTTTATAAAGAATTAAAGCTGCTGCAACAACTTCATCAGCACCATAAGAGATAAATTCATATTCATAACCTTCTTCAGCTTTAATCAAAGCATAGTTAATAGACTCATGAAAATTACCAATAAAATGAGTACTGGCAAATTCTTTAAATTCTGCAAGTGACATTTCTTTTAAGTTCATATAAAAACCTCCCTCATAAGTAAGACAACATTATACCATAATTTGACGTTAAAATCTATAAAATTGTTGCTAAAACGTACTATTTTATGTATAATATAATTGGGTGATAAAAATGGCAAATGGCTTAAGAAATAGTATTGAAAATATGTACAAAAGAATGATTTGGTATTCGATTGGAACAGCATTAATAACAATTATCACAGGTATTGTTTTATTATTAGTTCCAGAATTAAGTGGAAAAGTACTTGGTATAATTGTTGGTATCATTTTCCTTATCGAAGGAATAAACTCAATTTATAAGTATTTTCATCGTGAAGGAGCTAAATTATATAATTTAAATCTAGTATTTGGTGTAATTTATGCAGTTCTAGGTGTAGTTATAATTTTAGTGCCATCAAGTGTAGTTGAATTCATAACAATATGTCTTGGTATCTACATGATAGTTAATGGTGCAAGTAAAGTAAATTATGCATTATGGTTAAAGAGAGGTAATGAAGACTCTTGGTTAATAACACTTGCAACAGGTATTTTAGTGGCTATTGTAGGTGTTCTTGTAATATTTAATCCTTTTGCAAGTTTAACTCTTACAAAACTTGCCGGAGCATTCTTAATTATCACAGGTATTTTAGATTTCATGGATACTATTTTATTTAAAAACCGTAGTAAAGAAATAATGGAAATATTTTGGTAAAGAAAAGTAAAATTAAAAGTAAAATTAATCGTTTTACTTTTTAATTTGTCAAAATTTTGATATACTAATATAGAGGAAGAAGGGGATAAAATGTTTATAAAAGACATTCACGCTAGAGAAATATTAGATAGTCGTGGAAATCCAACTATTGAAGTTGATATGACTTTAGATAATGGGGTGACTGCTACAGCATCTGTTCCAAGCGGGGCATCAACTGGTTCCAGAGAAGCTTTAGAACTTCGTGATAAAGACCCAAAAAGATTCGAAGGAAAAGGAGTACTTCAAGCTGTAAGTAATGTAAATACCATAATTAGACCAGCTTTAATAGGAAAAAAAGCAGACCAATTAAGTATAGATAATTATTTAATAAAATTAGATGGCACCGAAAACAAAAGCAACTTAGGTGCAAATGCCATATTGGCTGTATCACTTGCATGTTTAAAATGCTTAGCTAAAGCAAATGATAAAGAACTTTACGAATATGTATCAAACAAGAGTGTAACAATGCCTATACCAATGATTAACATTATAAATGGTGGTGCCCATGCTGTAAATAATATTGATATACAAGAATTCATGATTATGCCTGTTATGAAGAGTATTAAAGAAAGAATAAGGGCAGCATCTGAAGTATTTCATACGTTAAAAAAACTATTAAGTATCAATGGCTTTGCTGTAGGTGTTGGTGATGAAGGTGGATTTGCTCCGAATTTAAATAATAATACAATGGCCTTAGACTTTATTATGGAAGCTATTAGAAAAGCTGGCTATAAACCAGGTGAAGATATATTTATCGCTTTAGATGTTGCAGCTAGTGAACTTTATGATAAAGAAACTAATACCTATAAACTAGATGGAAAATCATTTACTAGTGAAGAATTAATAACATTTTATGAAAAATTAATAGATACATACCCAATTTTAAGTATTGAAGACCCATTCTATGAAAATGATTTTGAAACGCTTGCTAAATTTACATCTCTAGTAGGTAGTCGTATTATGATCGTCGGAGATGACTACTTTGTAACAAATGAAAAATACTTAGAAAAGGGAATAGAAATGCATGCTGGTAATGCCATTTTACTAAAAGCTAACCAAATAGGTACAGTAAGTGAAATGATTAGAACTATCATGCTTGCTAAGAAAAATAATTATAAAACAATTATCTCACATCGAAGTGGTGAAACTGAAGATACATTTATTGCGGATTTAGCAGTAGGCTTAGCAATACCATTTATAAAAACTGGTTCAATGTGTCGTGGTGAACGAATTGCAAAATACAATAGATTAATGAGAATTGAAGAAAAATTAAAAAGAGACTAGTTATTTAGTCTTTTTTATTTTATAATATAATTGGTGATAAAATGAAAAAAATAGTAGATGGCAATAATGCTTGTAGTAAAGTAGCATATTACTTTAGTGAAGTATGCAGTATATATCCAATAACACCATCAAGTCCGATGGCATCAAATATTGATGCTTTAACAAGCACAAATTTGCTTAATATATTTAATGATAAACCTAAAGTATTAGAAATGGAGTCAGAAGCCGGAGCTGCTGGTGCCTTACATGGTGCTCTTTTATCAGGTTCCTTAGCATCAACATTCACAGCTAGTCAAGGTCTTCTTTTAATGATACCAAACATGTATAAAATAGCTGGGGAAATGTTACCTGCTGTCATACATGTAGCATCACGTTCTTTAGCAACTCATGCTTTATCAATATTCGGTGACCATCAAGATATTTATGCAGTGCGTCAAACAGGATTTTGTATACTTGCATCATCTAGTGTTTTTGATGCTCAAAACTTAGCAGCCGTAGCACATTTATCAGCTATAAAAGGAAGCCTTCCATTTGTACACTTTTTTGATGGATTTAGAACAAGTCATGAACTAAATACAATTGAAGAACTACCAGAAGATAAAATTCTATCTTTAGTGGATCACGATGCAATCAATAAATTTAAGGATAGATGTCTAAATGTTGGTAAGAAATATCAATATGGAATGGCTCAAAATGAAGATATTTATTTTCAATGTATGGAAGCAAGAAATAAATATTATGATGCTATGCCAGATATTGTAAATGACTATATGGAGAAGATTAATGAAATAATGGCGACAGATTATAAACCATTTAATTATTATGGAGCAAGCGATGCTGAGAACATTATAATTGCCATGGGCAGTGTCACTGATACAATTAAAGAAGTAGTAGATAAACTAGGCAATGTTGGTTTAATTGAAGTTCATTTATATCGACCATTTAGTAAAGAATATTTCTTAAATGTTTTACCTGAGTCTGTTAAAAATATTGCAGTTTTAGATAGAACTAAAGAAGCAGGCTCAACTGGTGAACCTTTATATTTAGATGTATGCAGCATTCTAAAAGGTAAAGATATAAACATTTATGGTGGAAGATATGGTTTATCAAGTAAGAATACAACTCCAAGTGAAATATATAGTGTTTATAAAATGTTAGAAACAAGTCCAAGAAACAACTTTACGATTGGCATAAATGATGATGTAACAAAATTAAGTTTAAAAGAAGAACATATCGAAATAGAAAATGATAACAAAGAAATAAAAATAGTTGGTTTTGGTAGTGATGGAATGGTAAGCGCCAGCAAAGATTTACTAAAAATATTACATGCTAGCAAAGACTTATACGTTCAAGGTTATTTTGAATATGATTCTAAAAAAAGTGGTGGTGTAACTATCTCTCATTTAAGATATGGAGATAACAAAATAAATGAACCATACTATGTAACACACCCAGAAATAACTGTTGTTACCAAAGATATTTACTTTAGAATGTTTGATATTATAGAAAGTTTAAAAGAAAACGGAACACTACTTATTAACACTATAAAAAATGAAGAAGAGTTACTCAAATTACTTCCAACTAAAGTAAAAAATACTATTTTTAAGAAAAATATTAAAGTATATTATATAGATGCTGAAAATATTGCAAGTGAAAATCATCTAAAAGGCAAAATAAGTAAAATAATGGAGGTATTAATTCTTAATTTACTTAATGTTGAAGATGCAACATCAATGCTTGAAGATTCAATTAAAAAAGCTTTTGCCACAAAAGGTGAAGATATAGTTAACAATAACATTTTAGCAATGCATGAAGCTTTATCAAATTTAAAAGAACTTAAAATAACACATGAATATGACGAAACAATAAGCATAATTGATGATAATGTTATAAATATGATAAATGAACGAAGAGGTAATGAAATACCTGTAAGTATGCTAATGGATTATGCCTTTGGTCGTTTTCCAGGTGCAACCACAAACAATGAAAAGAGAAATATTTCAAACATTGTACCAAAATGGATATCTGAAAATTGTATAGAGTGTGGAATGTGTGCTTTAACTTGTCCACATGCTGTCATCAGGGCCATAGCAAATGATGAAGATGTTGATGGCATCCCATTTATTGGTCAAGATGGGCTTAAATATTCTATAAAAATAAGTGAAAAAGATTGTACAGGCTGCGGAGTATGTGCAAGTGTTTGCCCAGGAAAAATGGGTAAAAAAGCTTTAAAAATGGTTGAAAAAGTAGAAAAAACAAGTATAGACTTTGATGGAGTAAAAAGTGTAAATCCACTTCCAAAAACTACAATTAAGGGAGTAGCATTAGAAAAACCATTATTTGCGTTTTCTGGTGCTTGTGCTGGATGCGGAGAAACACCATATATTAAAATGCTAACTCAAATTCTTGGTGAAAAATTAGTTATTGCTAATGCCACAGGTTGTTCAAGTATTTATGGAGGTTCAACTCCATCAACACCATATAGCATTCCATGGGCAAACTCATTATTCGAAGATAATGCTGAATTTGCTTTAGGTATTCATATTTCTTACAAGCAAAAAAGAGAAAGAATAAAGCATATTATGGAAGAAACAATTAATTCTGTTGAAATAGATGTAAAAGATTTATTTACAAAGTGGCTAGAAAATGAAAATGATTTTGAAATTACTAACAAAATTAAATCCGAATTAAAAGGAAAAACACTTCCAAAAGAATTAAATGATTTAATAGATTATGTGCCTGCAAGGACAGTCTGGGCAATCGGTGGTGATGGCTGGGCTTATGACATTGGTTATGGAGGACTTGATCATGTACTTCATTCAAATGAAAACATTAAAGTATTGGTTTTAGACACTGAAGTTTATTCAAATACTGGTGGCCAAGCAAGTAAATCAACAAAACTTGGAGCAGTCGCAGAATTTGCTAACTTTGGTAAAAAAACTGCTAAAAAAGATTTATTTAGAATTGCATCATGCATACCAAATTGTTATGTCGCAAGCATATCACTCGGAGCCAATATGATGCAAGCAATAAAAGCCTTTAATGAAGCCGAAGCTCATAATGGCCCTGCAATAATAATAGCTTACTCACCATGTATTGAACACGGAATTAAAACAGGTATGACCCATTCTAGCGAAGAACAAAAACTAGCAGTAGAATGCGGATATACAATTTTAATGCGACATGATGGAGAAACTCATATTGACTCTAAAGAACCTAATTTTGATAAATATGAAACTTTCTTAGATAATGAAGTAAGATTTAATGCCTTAAAAATTAAAGATAAAGATTTAGCAAATAAAGTTCTTGAAGAGCAAAAAGAAAATGCCATTAAAAGATATGAATATTACAAAAAAATAACCACAAAATAAAGGAAAATAATATGAATACAAAAAGAAGTAAAAAGTACACTATACCAAAATTAATCCTAGTAACTATTCTAGGATTAATTGGTATAATACTTATAAAAAAATCAAATATTTTAAGTGTAAACGATTACGATGCATTATTTGCATGTATAAAAAAATATACTATAGAAATATTACTAGGTTTAATGTGTATTATTTTCTTTTTTTATTATGCATTAACGTATCTAATTTGGTTAATATATAAGCCTAAAAAAGAAATAGTTTATCTTTTAAAAAACGAAGATAATATATGTACATTTATTTCTAAAAATGGTAAAGAATACAAATACAAGAACTGTAATAAAACAGAAAACAAGCATTACTATGTAATAAAAAATCAATTTTTTATATACGAAGTTTTAGAAGAATGTACAGACACAAATTTAACAATACAAAATTTAAAAGAAAGGTACTGGTCTACATATTATTTTCCTTATAATAAATATGAAAATACAATTATTTTACCTTTTATTTATATCCTTATGATACCCGGAATATTAACTATATTATTTGATAAATCAAATAATAAAATATTTGGTTTTATTTGGTGTCTAATTCCCTTTGTATTAATTATGTATGACTTATTCTTAAAGATTAAAAACAAAAAGAATTTAGGGAATGAAGAACATATAAGTACTAAAGAAAATTTAAGAAATTTAATAATAATTATTGGGGCTTTAATACCAAGTTTGTTTCTAACTTACACCATTTATCAAGTGCATGACCTCCTTTCAAAATTTATATTCTTTGGATTATTATGTGAAAGTATAAGTTTTCTTGGTTATGCAATATCAAAAGTTATAAATAATAAAAAAATAGAAAAAATCTTCAAAATTTTAATTATAATTTTTGCTTTAATTTATTTTATTGGCTTGTTAACCTTTTGTTTTTATCTTTTTCTAAAAAAATAACCAACAAAAAAAGCGGAGATTTCCGAAGAAATCTCCTAAAAGAATAAAAAGGGGTTGACTAGTGTGATACTAGCACCAATTCGCCTTCTTTAAGTGAATTGGTGATTACTATCTTAATCGAAAAAGTACAATTTGTCAAGCTATTTTTGCAAAAATTTGTTATAATTATGACGGAGGTACAAATGAACTTAGAATTATTACCCAAAATAGGTCCTAAAACTATAAATATACTAAATAAAATTAATATAAATACTGTGGAAGAGTTACTTACATACTATCCATATCGTTATAATGTTATTAAATTTATTAATATTAATGATGCCGATGAAACAATGACTTATTATATTAAGGCAAAAGTTTTAAGTGTGCCAAAAGTAGCCTATATCAAAAGAAACTTTAATCGTTTAGACTTTTTAGCAAGTAACAATAATCATGATTTTAAAGTAGTTATTTTTAACAGAGCTTTTTTAAAGAAAAATTTAACATCAGATAGAGAAATAGTTTTAATAGGTAAATATTCTAAGATAAAAAATACTTTTACTGCCAATGATATTAAATTTAAAATAGATGATGAAAAAATAGAACCAATCTATCATTTAACGGAAGGACTTAAAAATTCTAGCTTAGAAAGTATGATAGAAACAGCTTTGAGTAAAAAGATAAATATTGATGATAATATTCCAACATATTTAAATGAAAAATATAAATTATTAAGTAAAGATGATACAATAAGAAAAATACATAAACCAGAAAATATAAATGATATAAAACAAAGTGAGTTAAAACTAATTTATGAAGAATTATTTATTTACATGTTTAAAATAAATTACTTAAAAAATATTAATAAAATAACTAAAGGCTTACCAAAGAATTTTGATGAAAATGAAGTTCAAGAATTTTTATCAAGTTTAAATTTTGAATTAACAACAGATCAATTAAAAACAATTGAAGAAATACTTAAAGATATGAAAGAAAATAAAAGAATGAATAGACTTGTTCTAGGTGATGTAGGTTCAGGGAAAACAATCGTAGCAATTGCTTCAATACTTGCAAATTTTCTAAGTGGATATCAATCAACATTTATGGCACCAACAGAAATACTAGCAAAACAACACTATGAGTCCATCAAAGAATATTTTAAAGAATATGATATAAACATAACTTTATTAACTGGAAGTCTTACCAAAAAACAAAAAGAAAAGTTATATACTCAAATTGAAAATGGTGAAATTGATATTGTAATTGGTACACATGCATTATTAAATGATAATTTGAATTTTAAAAATTTAGGTTTAGTAATTACTGACGAACAACATCGCTTCGGAGTTAACCAACGTAACTTACTTCAAAATAAAGGGCTAAACGGAGATGCAGATGTACTGTATTTATCAGCAACCCCAATACCAAGAACTTATGCACTAACAATTTATGGAGATTTAGATTTATCCCAAATAAAAACAAAACCAAATATTAGAAAAGAAATAATTACAAAGATAGTAGAAGAAAAAAATATCAAGGAAGTTCTAATAAAAATGTATGATGAATTAAATTTAAATCATCAAATATTTGTGGTTTCTCCCTTAATTGAACAAAATGATGAACTTAATTTAAATAGTGTTATTGAATTAAAAGAAAAGCTAAATAAAGCCTTTAATAACAAAGTTAGAATTGAAATATTACATGGAAGATTAAAACAAAAAGAAAAAGATAATCTCATGAAAGAATTTGGTGAAAACAAAATAAATATTTTAATATCAACTACAGTTATTGAAGTGGGAATAGACATACCTAACGCATCAATGATGGTTATTTATAATGCTGAAAGATTTGGCCTTGCAACACTTCATCAACTTCGGGGTAGAGTTGGTAGAAGCGATATTCAAAGTTATTGTTATCTAGTAACTAATTCAAGTAATAATGAAAGACTTAAGGTAATGGAAAAGTCATCAGATGGTTTTTATATCGCAGAGAAAGATTTTGAACAACGTGGTCAAGGTGATCTTTTCGGAGTAAAACAAAGTGGAGATATGTCATTTAAAATTGCAAATTTAAAAAGAGATTTTAACATATTAACTCAAGCAAACATTGATGCCAAAGAATTTTTAGATAATAAATCTTATCAAGACTATGATTATTACAAAAATATAATAAAAGAAATAGATTTTTTAGATTAAAAATCTATTTTTTAAATTTTAAATAAAAAACGAGAGCTTTTGCTCTCTTCAGTTTGAACAATGGAAACGAGAAATAAATAAACTTAATATATCTCTTAGATATAAAAATGATATTTATAAATTTCTCAAATCCATTTTAAACTTTGGAGTTAAATGGCATAACTTAAACTTTCAAGCAGTATATAATAAAATGACAAATTTTCAAGATCCTAGCGAACGTAGAAAAAAATGTCTTATTATACTTATGATGAATTTAAAAAATTTATTTCTTATGAAGATGACTAAGCTTTTTTATTAAAAAAGCCTCCAAATGGAGGCGCACTTAAAAAGTGAAAAACCACATAAATGTGCACTAATTAAATGTACTAATATTATATTAAAATATAATTGTTTTATTCATATATAAAGCAAAAACCAGCTTACGCTGGTCTTTGAAATACAAACTTCCACATATGCAAAAACATACATGCATTAATTAAATGTAACTTAATTATACAGATAATTAGATCTTTTGTCAATTTTTTTTAAAAAAGTTTTTAAAAAAGTTTACAAAAATATTTTTAAAATAATTATTTAAATAAATAGTATTTTGATATTGCTTTCTTTATTTCACTGTAATCCTTCTTTGTAATTATTGCTAGTTTATCTTTTGAAAAATAAGGGGTAAGTATTCTCTTAGCACTTAAATTCATCATATTTTCAATCTTTGCAGTTCCTTCTGCTAAGCATTCAAGATCATAATGAAAATAGTACTTATCAGATCTTCTTTTCGTAGTAAGCGGTATCATTGTCCACAATTTTTTATCGCTTGTTGGCCTCCATAATATTGCTGGTCTTAGCTTTCTTAATTCACTGCCAATACCTATTCCAAAATCAACCCAGTAAATTGCATTTTGAATTAATTTATCTTCTTCTACATCTTTTTTATTAATTATATATTTATCTCTGCACCATTTTATATAGCTTATTCCCTCAATATCATTTTTTATATTCTTGTTTAAAAATTCAAGCAATGAATTCTTACCTTCTTGTAATATTAAATTAAAATCCTTTTTAGTTAACTTTAATGGTTTACCATGAACATAAATACATCTATTCATTTTAGATCTATTATAATCAGCAATTTTATTTACATCTACGTATTTGTTAATGGAATTGCAATAAATACAGCCTTCTTTTTCTTTAGAGTATACTGGCATTCCAACATAATGATTTGCTGAAATATCATAGATAATTAAAACCCATTCCTTATCAACTCTTTCATTAGTTTCGTATATTTGTTTAAAATTAATTGTTAACATTTACTACACCTCGCTAACTAATTACTCCATTTGTATCTTTCTCTATATTTAGCCATAAAAGAGTAATCATTAATATCGTTTTGAATTCGGCCTATAACAATACCCGGTTTAACATTTTGAGAATCTGCAAACCTTTTTATTTCATATAAACTTATATTGCTATTTTTAATAAAATTTTCATAATCATTTTGATTAATTAACATGTTTCTAGCAAACTTATCAGCTGCTTTTTCTTCTTCACTTTCAATAAATTGATAATCTATATATTGATTAGCAAAATCATCATTTGTTAAGTGGCCAATCTCATGGAACAAAGTAAACCAAAATATATCAGAGAAAGATTGTCTTATAGTCATACATAAAACAACTTTACTATTTCTTTTTTGAATGAATCCTTGAACAGGTGCTCCAGTAAAATGTTGCACGACTTCAAATGCTATACCACACTCAGCAAAAATATTTTTCAATTCAACAACCATATCATTTGCAGGTAGAAACATTGTCCTTTTTATGTCTTCATATTTTGTTTTTAGTTTTTCTATATCATAACTATTAGTAATTTTTATTTTATTTGTAAAATACTCACATAATTTTTGCCATGCATATAATACATATACATTTACTTTATTTGCCTTAGAACCTCTAAAAGCAGCTTGTTGAATAGATAAACTTGGTATACTACATAAATTGTTTAAATTAAGAAATTTTCTCATATTTAAAACTGTTATTTCTTTTTTTGAATTACATTCAATTATTTCTGCATTTTCACAAAATTTAATAACATCTTTTAAATCTTTTAATATATTTAATTCTTTTTCTTCAATATTACTTAAACTATTAATTTCAAAAACTTCTTTATCATAGTTACTTTGAAGGTTCATCCAAAAACTAGCAGGTATACCTAAAGCATACTCTAATCTATTTGCAAACTCAGATGATATATCCTTCTTTCCCCTCACAACCTCACTAATATGTTTAGAAGAATATTCTGTTCTTATAGCTAATTCTTCTTGCGACATCTTCTTTTCTTCCAAAACTTCTTTAATTGTTTCCCCTGGATGAACTAACAAATCAAGGGATAAGCCATTCACATTTCCCATCATGATAATCTGTCACTCCTTTCAAATTAACTTTCTTACATTTTCTTAACGAATCATCATCTAACATATCAGATAATGGTTCTACTATTAATCTATAATTCCTATTAATTTTAATACCAAAAAGATTATCTAAATTTCCTACAAGAGGATGAGGATCACCCAAACCGATATCTAAATACTCTTTAAAATTATCTGCTGCCCTAAGTTGATCTATTCTCTGTTTTAGTGCTCTTGTCATATCAATACCAATAGTCTTCTTTAAGTTTTCAATATCACTTAATTTCTTTTCTAACCTTCTGTTATCAGCTTCGATTTGCAACCTCAAACCTCCTCTCATTTTTAATTACCTAATAGGTAATTTTATTATATGCTATTTTTTTCATAAATACAACCCTTTTTTACAAAAAAAGCCATTTATTTTAATTCAGAGAACTCTTCATAATTTTCTTCATCACCCATCCTTTTTAAATAATCTTTACCGCCATCAACAGCAACAGCACCGCAAAGCACTTTTTATAATCATTTGTACTTTTAGACTCTATGATATCTCCGCATTTTTTACATTTGATTTTATTACTAATTATTTCTTCTTTCTTTTCCATAATCCATCTCCTCATAAGTATTATACCATGATCTTATACTAATCATATCCTACCGTTTGCGGTATAATACTTTTGTAATCATACGGATAAATAAAAAAACCATTGAAGATTTTTGCCACTTTCGTCACTTTTCTTCAACGAACTATTTTAAAAGTCAATTTTTTTGTACCTAAATTGTATCTAAAAATATTTTAGCAATACTGATGGCTCGCAAACCCTTATAAAATGGGCATAAAAAAGCGAGAGCTTTCGCTCTCTTCAGGGGGTTTTGGTTGATCTCTTCACATTGAGATTCGTAAGAGAGATCAGGTTATTAGCATGACTTGTATCATGCTAGTATAATCTTAATATTTTTTTTGAAGTTTGTCAATAACTTTTTCAAAATTTGACAAATTATTCTCATAATAATATAATCATAACGAAGAAAAAGACTTCAAAAAACGACATAAAAAATAATAAAGTAGGTGATTAATCATGATATTAAATGTAAGTGGTAGAACAGATATAATAGCATTTTATTCAAAATGGTTTTTAAATAGATTAAAAGAAGGATATGTAGATGTTAGAAACCCATTTAATCCAAATTTAGTAAGTAGAATCAATTTTGATGATGTAGATTTAATATTATTTTGTACTAAAAATCCTATACCTATCGTAGATAAAATTGATAATATAAAAATACCATATATTTTTCACATTACTATAACTCCATATAAAAATGATATAGAACCAAATTTACCATCTAAAAGTGATATAATCAAAGCAGTAAAAAAGATATCAACAACAATTGGTATAGAGAATGTCTATGTAAGATATGATCCAATTTTTATAAGTGAAAAATACAATACAGAATATCATATTAAAGCATTTACAAAGTTATGTAGTCTTTTAAAAGGGTATGTTAGGACTATAATTGTATCATTTATAGATAATTATCAAAATGTAAGAAAAAATTTACCATACTTAAAGTATCGTTCATTCACCGAAGAAGATTATAAACTAATTGGTGAAAACTTTAGCAAGATTGCAAAAAATAATAATATGGTTGTACAAACATGTTTTGAAGAAAGAAACTTAACAGAATATGGATTTACCAAAGGTGAATGTATGTCAAAAGAACTAGCTTTTAAACTAACTGGTAAAACGTATAAAAAGTGGCAAGCACGTAAAGGTAATGCCTGCAATTGTGTAGAGTTAGTGGATATTGGTGTGTATAATTCATGTAATCATTTATGTAAATATTGTTATGCAAATTATGATGAAAGTAAAGTTAAAGTAAATATAAAAAATCATGATGTGAATTCATCATTACTCATTGGTCAATTAAAACAAAGTGATATAATTAATGAAAGAAACTAGAACAAAATGCTTCTTTATTGTTAAATCAATAATTAATTTCTACTTAGAATATTAATTAAACTATTCAAAATAACAAAAAATAATATCCTTTTTGTGTCAAATTTGACACATTCACAAAATTGTGCTAAAATACATCCCATTCAAGGGAGAAATTATGGATACAGAAACATTAAAGACACTTTATGGTAGTTGTAAAGCATACACTATGTTACTTACAGATTTATTGGATGAAAACGTTCAAAATTTTCAATATGATATTAATAAGGAAGAATTAAAAATAGCAAAATTTGGAATGATTAGCAATATTTTTCTTGCTATAAAGGAAAAAATTGTCTCTGGAACCAGAGATAACTATGAAACAGAGATTTTTTATGAAAAACTAGTACAATCGGTGAATTATATAGCTAATAAAAAAGATGATGGTTATTATATAGATAATCATAAGTTTAAGGATGCAGAGTCTGTTGTAGGTGAATTAAGAAATAAAATGGCTCATGGAAGCTATACGTTAGATTCTGAAAAAGGAAACGTAATATTTAAAATTGAAAAAGATGATGTGACTATATCAATTGATAAACTTAGTTGTATGGTAATATCATGTTTTAAATCATTTTTAAATAGTCCTAGAAGAGATACATATAAAAAAGAATATCTTTTTTCGGATAAATGTGAAAAAAACAGAGAAAAACCATTCAAAAATAAGGACGAGCTACTAGCTTTTTCAACTACGTTTAAAGTAAAAACGATTACATTGAAGAGAAAAGATGGTTCTCAAATAGAAGCAGAAGCTGCAAGTCTTTTCGAAAATGTCTATGAATTATATAAGGTTGGCTATTCAGTAACCATAATTAATGCACTAAAAAAAGTTTTAGAAGATAATTATACTATTTCCGTAACTGAAGAAGAAGTAAGTCGCAAAATTCTAAATCAAGCGGTAGATGAAGCATATAATAATTTAACTGATGGGATGACTTATGACAATCAAGTACGTTTTCTTTCTTTAATTATTGAAGCCAAACGAAATTCAAGTTTTAGTTTGATAATATCTTCACTTAAAAACTTAGTCCTAGCATCTGAATTAGAAAAAAATAATATAAAAGGTAAGGACGAAGTTATTAAACATTTAAAAGAAAGTCATGTGATAGACACTTTAGGGTATAATGAACTTGTAGCAATGGGAATATCATTATTTCAGAGCTTATTTTCCTATGGAAATGATATGATTTTCAAAAATGATAATGAATATGCAGCAGGTGAAAATACAGGGTTAAATTATGGCAATTTAAATTTAAGTTGTATAAATGTTTTATATTTTGAACCGGATGAAAATATTAAGAATGAAGTTATAACTCAGCTCACTAGCAAAAACAAACAAATTATGGATTATGAAAATAAAATTGAAAAATTAGAAAACAATTTGAAAAATGTAAAAGATAAAGGTAATATAGCAGCCGTAAGTAAAATTAATGACAGTATATCAAAATATGAAACTCAGAGACAAGTTTTAGAAACAGAAAAATCTCAATTAGACGTAAGACTAAATGAAATACTTTCTTATGAAGCAAAGAATAGTGAACATATAAAAAATAAAACAATAATAAATGGTATCAGAAATAGTATAGCTCACGGAAATTATACATTAAAGTCATCTGAAAATGAAGGTATTATAATAATTTTTGAAGATATTTATGAAGGAAAATTAACATTTAAATGTGAAATAGATATAATAGATTTTATAAACATGATATATGGAAACCAAAGTGTGATAATAGATTTCTTAAATAAAAATGAACAAAAATTAGTAAGAACAAAAAAATCACAAAGTATTTAAATAAAACTAAAATCGTAGTATAATAAATAGAGAAAAAGAGGTGAAAAAATGGAAGAAAAAGAAAAATGCAGTTGCGGTTGTGAATGTGAAGAATGTAATTGCGATGAAACTTGTGAATGTGGATGCAATTGTGAAGAATGTAACTGTGAAGATGATTGCAATTGTCAAGAATGTGATTGCGAAAACTGCAGTTGCTAGTTATAGATAGAATTGAAGAAATCTTAAAAAAGGTTTCTTTTTTTGTAATTATAAATTAGAACATTATATTGCTTTTTTACAATAACTAATATATAATAAAAAACAATTAGGAAAGAGGTTATGTAATGGCGTGGTTATTTAATCCGTGGTTATGGATAATTATAGCAGTAGATATTTTGTTAAGTGTTAATTATAAAAAGTGGGTAGGTAAAGCCGGAGAATTTTGGGTTAAAAGAGAATTGAAAAAATTGCCAAGTGAGTATTTAGTAATTAATGATGTAATGATTAAAACAAATGATGAAAGTACACATCAAATAGATCATGTTGTTGTTTCGAAATATGGTGTGTTTGTAATTGAAACAAAACAATATAACGGTTACATAAAGGGAAACGAATATGATAAAAGATGGTTAATAAAAAGTGGAAACAAAAATTTTTATATAAATAATCCATTGCATCAAAATTATGGTCATGTTAAATCCCTACATGAAGTATTAAATATGCCAGAAGAGAAGTTTATATCATTAGTATGTATTCCAAGTAGAGCAAAAGTATCAGTTAAATCAAATAATGTAAATAGAATATATGACTTGCTAGAAAAAATACTTTCTTATCAAGAAGTAATTGTTGAAAACTCAATTGAATTATATGAAATTATAAATAACCTAAATATAAAAGATAAAAACGAAAGAAAAAATCATGTAAGGAATGCCAAATTAATTAAAAATAATAAAGATGAAGAGTTTAAAGATAGATGCTCAATATGTGGTGGAGAACTTATAAAGAGAAATGGAAAATACGGAGAATTTATAGGATGCTCTAATTTTCCAAAGTGTAGGTTTGTGAAAAAGTAAAACATTAAACATGTAGATAAAAAATAGGAAAAATATAGAGGTGAAGTATTATGTTGATATTCATTATTGGAATGTTATTTATTTTAGGAGAAATTTATGCAATTATTGCTGTTACAAAATATATTGTTAATTCTTATAAAAAAGGAACAATTGAAATGAAATTTATAATTATTATATTATTGATTGTAGTATTTTTGCCTATCATAATTTATTTGATTGATAGGTTCAATCTAATAACTATTTTTGGATATAATAAAAATGTAGACATAAATAATTGGTTTTCTTTTATTAAAGATTATTCAACAGCGTTAGTTTCATCACTAATAAATACTTTTGTGGTAATTTATATTGCTGTAATAGAATTAAAACAAAATTATGAAGCCAATCAAAACTTGAATAAAGAAAATGTTCGACTACAAAATTTACCTTGTTTAAAAATTAGCGGTAAAGGAGACTCTGAAAATAATCTACATGATAGTATACATATAAAACAAAAAGGGAAAAAGACTGATAAATATATATGTTTTAGCTTAATTATACAAAACATAGGATTAAATGCAGCAAAAAATTTGTATATTTGTAATAACTTTAAAAATCAAGATATTAAAACTTATGAAAAAATAAAACCAAAAGACTTTGTTGAATCAGGCACAACAATAAGTCAAGATTTCTTTATAGATAATGTTAAATACAATCATGTAGAAATAGATTCCGAAATAATTTATCAAGATTTATTAAATAATTGGTACAGTTTAAAAATAAAAATAGTAATAAATGTTGTCACTACATTTGATAATAAAGGTCAAGATTTAATAATTAATATTGAACAAGATGAAGAAGAAAGATTAGAAAAAGCGCCTATTGAATTATTAATTACCAAAGTAGAAACTCCAGAAGCGTAAACACTACTTTTTGATTTTAATTCTTAATTATAGTATAAAAATAAGGGAAAGAAATCGGATTGTATATGGTATTATTGTGAGTTGAGATTAAAGTAGTTAAAAAATTTGGACTATATACATAAAACATCAGTAAATGAAACTAGGCGTATGTATACATGTCAAGATTTGTAATTTGCCTATGCTAGTGTAATTGTATGTGAAAAATAATCACTACATTAATTATTATAAAAAAAGAACAAAAATGAAAAATACCATATAAAGTATATCGCTCCTTTTTGAAAATCGCTTTATAGGTTGCATTTTATAGAATTGCATTTTTTATGGGTTATAGGACAAATTCATGAGTTTTTAGAACAATTGTTATTATTTAGACTTTTTAAAAAAATCAGACTTATTTCCGTTTTCAAATTCAACTGGAATGCCAAATGAAAATTAATGTTGCCAATATATTTTGTCCGAAAATGTAGACAAATTTTAAAAAAAGTGATAAAATTAAATCTAGAAGAAATAATTTGGAGAAAGAAGTAAAAATATGAATTCAGAAAAACTACAAAATTTATTATTAAATGCAATAGATAAAAAAGGTATTTCTCAAAGAGAACTTGCTAAATTATCTGGAATAAGTAGAAGTACCTTAAACGATATTATTAATGGAAAAATTAAAAAAGTAGATGTTGATTCTTTAAAGAAGATAGCTGAAACTTTAGATTTATCTTTAACTAATCTTTTGAAAGTTGCTGGTTATGATGAATTTTTAGATTATTTGTCTTTAGATAAATATAAAAATAAATCCACGAAGGATTTAAAAGAGATGATTGAAAAATATAAAAAGTCAGAATTAGATTTATTAGATTTTGATGCTCAAAAAAGAAAAAAGGTAAAAAAAGCAAGACAACACTTGTTTTATACAATTGAGCATTTAAAAATAATGCAAGAAAGTAAGGATAGTTTATATACGGCTGATAAAGCAATTGAAGATATTAAGAACGCTTTTGATGAATTAGAAACTGTTGAAGAAAAATACGACTATAATAAACTACCGAAGGAGTAAAAAATTAAGCAGTAGGAGGTGATATTGTGAGCAGTGTAAAAAATAAGATTAATAAATTATTATCGGAAAAAATTGAAAAAGATTTTTGTAATGATAACGATTTTATTGATGCATTACATTTATTATTGAATGGAAATTTTATAAAATATGATTTTACTAATAAAGAAATTTCTTTATCAAATTTAAAAAATGATGATTTTCAAACTACTATGTTTAAATTAAATGAAAAAAGTGATAAACAAAAAAAGAATGGTGTTTATTATACTCCTAATGATGTTAGTGAATATATAATAGCTAACTCATTCATCAATTATATTGATAAAGATATTGATAAGACAATAAATTATAATAATATTTATGAAGTTTTAATTAATTTAAAAGAAGAAGATTTAGAAAAAATATTATATAAGAATAAAATATTAGACCCAACTTGTGGTTCTGGAGAATTTTTATTGAATACTTTTATTATGAAATATAATTTAATCAAATTAAAGGATAATGTTTCTGATGAAAATATATTAAAAATCACACAAACCTTATATGGAAATGATATAGATGATGAATCTACAGATATATCAAAAATAAGATTATTTATATATATATCAGCTTTATTGAATGAAAAAAAATTCTATAAAAAAATTGCTAAAGCATTAGTTAATAATTTTAGCAATTATGATTTCATATTTGAAAGTGATAAGATTAAAAACAAATTTGAAATAATACTTGGTAATCCACCTTATGTAGAATATGGTAAATTTGAACAAAAAGATAAATTAATTAATAAATTTGGAAATATATATGCTGATGTAATAAAAAATAGCATTGATTTGTTAAAAAAAGATGGTGTATTAGGATTTATTATTCCGTTATCTTATGTTGCAACAACGAGAATGGCAAAGATTAGAGAATATGTAAGTCAAAATTGCTCTAAACAAATTATATTAAGTTTTGCAGATAGGCCTGATTGTCTTTTTAGCGGAGTACATCAAAAATTAAATATTGTTATATTCAAGAAAACAATAGATAAAGATAGAAAGATATATGTCTCAAATTATAAGCATTGGTATAAAGCTGAAAGAAAAGAATTATTAAATGGTAGAGAAGTTATAATTAATAATTATGAATTAAATTTTATTCCTAAAATAGGTAATAATATTGAAAAAAATATATTTAATAAAATATTTACATTATCTAAAGAAAACTTATATGATTCACAACAAAAATTGGAAAAAAGCTTATATTTAAATATGAGAAGTTGTTTTTGGATTAAAGCATTTTCTTTTAATCCAGGATCAAGTGAATATAAAGAATTTAATTTTAAAAATAATGATTATATTATTTGCTTGTTAAATTCAAGTTTATTTTGGTTATTTTGGACTATGGTATCAGACTGCTGGCATATTACATCAAAAGAATTAAAACATTTCAAATATATAGATACAACAGAGAATTTCTCTGTATTAAGAAAAGAACTTGAAGATAAATTAGAAAAAACTAAAAAATATGTTGGCTCTAAACAAACTGAATATGAGTATAAACATAAATATTGCAAATATATAATTGATAAAATTGATAATAAATTAGCAAAAATATATGGTTTAACATCAGAAGAATTAAATTATATAAAAGAATTTGCGATTAAATATCGTATGGGAGGGTTAGAAAATGAAAATTAATACAATTGATTTATTTGCTGGATGTGGAGGTTTTTCATGCGGTTTTGAAAAAGCAGGATATAATATAATCTCTGCAGTAGAATATGACAAAAATATAGCCAAGTCATACGAAAATAATCACAAAAATGTTAATGTTATTGCAGATGATATAAAAAATGTAGATAATAACGAAACTTTTAAATTGGGTAGTGCAGATATTATTATTGGTGGACCACCATGTCAAGGATTTTCAATGGCAGGTGCAAGAAATAGAAATGGTTTTATGGATGACCCAAGAAATTATTTGTTTAAACATTATTTTAATGTTGTAAAAATTGTTAGGCCAAAGATATTTATATTAGAAAATGTTAAAGGTATTTTAACTTTAAAAAAAGGTGAAATCTTTAAAGAAATTAAGAGAATATTTGAAGACCCAAATAATTTTGATGGTAGACCATATAAAATACAATATAAAGTAGTTAAAGCAAAAGAATATGGTATTCCTCAAAATAGAGAAAGGGTAATAATTGTAGGTTCATTGATTGATTTTAAATTAGAAGATGAAATTGAAAAAACAAAAAAAGAAATATTAAAAGACAATCCTACATTCTTTGATAGTGTAACGGTATGGGCTGCTATATCTAATCTTCCTTCACCAACTGAAGATGGAAACGTAGAGGTTATAAAATTTGAATCAGATTACCAAAATTTCCTAAAATCTAATAACAAAATTGTTCAAAATCATTACAAAACAAAGCATAATAAAAAAGCTATAGAAAGAATGAAAAAAATCAAGATAAATGAAAACTATACATCTTTAAATGAAGATATAAAGTCAATCCATAGCGGTTCTTATGGTAGATTAGATCCTAATGGTATTGCTCCAACAGTAACTACTAGATTTGATACTCCATCTGGAGGAAGATTTATTCATCCATTTGAAAATAGAACTCTTACTGCGAGAGAGGCGGCAAGAATACAAAGTTTTCCAGATGATTTTAAGTTTTATGGAACTAAATCTTGTGTTTGTACGCAAATTGGGAACGCAGTTCCACCTAAATTAGCATACTTTTTTGCAATATTGATAAGGAGGGTTTTAAATGAAAAATAGTGCAGAAGAATATTTAAGAACACTTAATGATAAATCTGCTTGGGTATTCACTAAACAGGAAACTGATTTTGATGTTTCAGTATTAGCAACTAAATTATTTTCAGAAATTCCTAATATTGAAAAAACTAATGTTGAACAATACTTTTATGAACATCATAGTGATTATGGAATAGAAACAGATAGACATAGAATGATGGTTATTCCACAATTATTTGGATTAATTACAAAAACACCATTTTATCAAAGAGGCGTTCAATATAGTAAAGAAAGACCTACAGCTGTTTTCGATGAATTTAATAAATTGTTTGTAGACAAAGATGGCGCACAAGTTATTATTAATCAAAATAGATATAATGAATTGAAAACAGAGCAAATATTAAAATTAAAAATACATGCAATTATAGATACAGCAAATAATAATGAAGATTACTATGTATTGCCAGTTATATTTATATATAAAGTATTAAAGGATTTACAATTAAAATATGAAATAAACGAAATATCTATTGATCATTTATATACTTATATAATGACTTGTAAAAATTATAAAGAACTAGATAATGCTGTTGAGTATATTAAAGATAATGGTCCTATTTCTGAATATGTTTCTACATATAAAGGGAACAGTAGGATATTAACTTGTATTAGAAAAAATATTAATCTATTTAATATAACTTCTTTTATAATATCTATTAATCCGGATTATGATGAATATTTTTATAATAACTTTTTTGTAAAATATGATTTTGATGAATTAAATGAAATCTTATTAAGAGATGTTGACTATTCTTACTTTTTATACAATGTACAAGATTTTAATATTAATTTAATTGATAATCCTACAACTGAAGTTGTATCTGAAAAAGAAAATGAATTAGAAACTGTTAAAGAAGTTATTAAAGTTGAAACATCTTCCATTGAAAATGATGATGATTATGAAATAAAAGTTGATGGTATAAATGAAAACAATGTAAATAGAGATGTTGCAATAGGAGCTCATAAAGTATCTCCACTTGCAATTGACCAAACAAAGATAAGTAAAAAGTATAGACGAAATCCATTATTAGGTAAAATTGCAATTCAAAATGCTTACTATTGTTGTGAAAAAGATGCTAGACATGAAACATTTATATCAGAAAGAACTAAAAAAGCATTTATGGAAGCTCATCATTTAGTACCTGTAATGCATCAACAAGAAATATGGGATAAATATGAAATTAATGTAGATTGTGTAGAAAATATTATTTCATTATGTCCGACATGTCATAGAGCATTCCATAATGGAACAAAAGAAGTTCGTGCTAGAATGATAGAAAATTTATATGAAAAATTATTACCAAGATATAAATCAATTGGATTTAATATTTCAGTTGAGGAAATAAAAGAATTATATGGTATTAAATAATAAAAAATAATAATCAAATAATTTTAATAATAATAATATTAAAATTACTAAAAAGAGTGGTGTTAACATGAGAATTAGCAAGAGAAAACGAGAAAAAATAATAAAATTAATAAGTGATTTTGAAAAACAAAATAAAGCAAATCAATATATAACTATAGAGTTTTTTATTCATCATGGTTTTATTGAGGAAGATATTGCGCAAATATTAAGTGTTCTAGAAGGTATGGGGTATATAGAATATAAAAGTCTTCCAAGAGTTGCTGAAAAATATATTTCTTTAACTAATAAGGGGAGATGTTATTTTGAAACAAAGCAAGATGATAGAATGGAATTTATTAAAAAAAATATATTAGTACCTATAATTGTATCTGTTATTACAACACTTGCAACTTTATTAATCACAAATTACATAAATGGGACAAAGATAAGTGATGATAATACAACTGAATCACAGATTCAAACAGATAAACAATCTATAGAAAGGAACTAATATGAATTATAAATTAAGTAATTTTAAAAAAATTATCAATGAAGAAGGCTATGATAACAAACTTTATACTTTAATAACTAATTTATACCATTATATGTTAGAGAAAGAATGGATTGGTGCCTGTCACGCAACAGTTAGTGCATTATATGTGATTTTAAAAGAAGAAGGATATAGTCCTGAAATTTGTATAGGTGAAGTTAAAAAAGATAATTTTATATTTGACCATTCGTGGATGATTTTGGATAAGAAAATTATTGACCTAGCAATTAGTATGACATTAATTGATGGAATTCCTATGAATGCCCCAGTAATATTTGATATTGATGTTGATACGTTAACAAAAAATAAAATGATATATGGTGTCAAAGGAAATGGATTAGATTGGCAAGCACTTGCAGTAATTAACTCTACATTTAATGATTATATGGATAGTTTTCCATTTAATAAAAAAGGATTATGGGGAGTAGTAGAAGAAATTTTACAGCATGATATAGATATTAACATATTAAAAGAAAAATATAACAATACCAAAAGAAAATTAATTAATGATAAATAAACTTAATTTCTAAATACAACTGTTTTATTAGATTTCAATATTAAGTCCAAAGCGCAAATATTGCACTTTGGGATAAAAAGTGTAAAAATAATAAATAAAATTTTAATTAGTATAAAAATAAAACAATATTGACAATAGGCAATTTTATAGTAAATTTATAAATAACCATACTTATTTATGATGTCATAATGTCATTGATTGATTAAATTAGTATTATGTGGATATTAATGCAGAAATATTTTCGTATGAAAGAGGTATAATTTATGCAGTTAAAAAAATTAAAAATAAAAAATTATAAAAGATTATTAGATGTAGAGCTTTCTTTGGAAAATGATATTACATTAATAACAGGACCAAATAATTCTGGTAAGACTTCAATTATTGAAGTTTTAAAATTTCTTTTTTCTGAAAATAAAGATAAAATAGAAATTTCGGAATTAAATATTTCACTATTTAATAATTGGATAGATGATTTTTATGAATGCTATAAAATAATTCTTAATAAAAGAAAAGAAGGGTTTGAATTAATAGAGGAATTAACAAATTTTTTGAATGATAAATCATTGTCTTTTAAAAATTTTTTGCCTGAGATAAATATCGAAATTTCCTATGACAAGAATAAAGATAATTTATCAGATATAATTAAGTACTCTTTTGAATTAAATGAAAGTAATTCTGTGTTTTTTACTTACCAATGTGAATTAAATTTAAATATTTTTCAAATGGATTTGATTAATTTTAACAAAAAAATAACTGATAGATATAATAATTCCAATATAACGGATAATCAAAAAGAAAAATCGATAAAAAAAATAATCAAAAGCATTATCCAAAATTCAATAGAAGAAAATTACTATTATACGAATTCAGAATATTTAGAAAAAAGTGCAATTACTAAAAAAGAGTTTAAATCATTATTTAACATAAAAATAATTAATGCATTAAGAAAACTAGATGATATAAAAAATGATTCTAATAATTCATTGAGTAAATCGATGATAGACATTGCCTCTAAAAAAGAAGATTTTATTAAAAAAATGGATACTATTTCTGACTCTTTAATCCAAAAATTTGAAGATGAAGAAGTTGAAAACATGATAGTTAATGAAAGTATTAATAAATTTAATAGTTCTATAAAAGAAACATCAGGTAGTGAGAATTTTGCTGAAGTTAATTTATTAATTAATCCAGAAACAAGTGATATCAATGCATTATTGAAGGATGCATCAGAAGTACAATATAGTATAGATAGTTTTTTATTAGGGGAGTCTTCTCAGGGCTTAGGTTATAGTAATATGGTATATTTGCATATGTATCAACAAAGTTTTGAGGATAATATAGAAGATTCTAAGATAAATATAATGATTATTGAAGAACCCGAATCGCATATGCATCCTCAAATGCAACATTCATTTTTTAAGAAGATTATCTCATACTATGAGAATAATACTCCACAATGTATTATTTCAACTCATTCTACAGATATTATAAGTAGTATTAATAAATTAAGTAAGATTAGAGTTGTAAGGGGAATAAATAATATTTTTTCCTCTAAAATATATGATTTGAGAGAATTTGTTAATAGCATAAAAGGTAAAAAATATGATTCTTTAACTGGTAAAATAGAATTTTATGATTTTTTCTTTAATGTGGGGTTACCAAATATTATTTTTTCTAATAAAGTTATACTATTTGAAGGTGATTCAGAAAGAATATTTCTAAAATGTATTATAAAAGACAAATTCAATAAATTGTATAAAGATTATATTTCTTACATTCAAGTAGGTGGTGCATATGCAAAAAACTATTTTGATATTATCAAATTTTTAAATATAAAAACTCTCGTTTTGACTGATATAGATTATGAAAAAAAATATATAGATAAAGATAATATTTTGAAATCTTATTCCTCAAATGCAACTATTAATTATTCATACAATAATTTGAAGAAGTTAATATCAATAGATGATTTTCAAGTTGAGGAATGTAATTTAAAAGATGAATATTTAACTACCGATGATAGTACAGAATCAGATGAACAAAATGATAAAATTAAAATTTCCGATATTTACAAGTGGTTAGAAGAGGAGAAAAATGATACAATCGGAATTTTTACTCAAACCGAATTGGATTATTATTCTAGAACTTTAGAAGAATCGATGTTAACTAAATATATAGGGATGAATATTTGGGATACAAAAACGGCCGATGAATGGAAAAATATTAGAAAAGAAAATAATATCCGTTTTTCAATTCCTAGATTAGATGTGCCAATTAGTATTAGAGATATTGTTAATAGTACTTCACAAAATAAAATTGATTTTATGTATTCAGTAATTTTAAGTAATAAGTATTCAAAAATGATACCATATTATATCCAAAAAGGATTGGAGTGGTTAGAAAATGAATGATAGATTTTATTTAATAAATGCTCCAGCAGGAAGTGGAAAGACTACTTTTATTCATAATAAAATATTGGAACTAAGTTTAATTAATTCTAAATGTAAGATACTATGTATAACCTATACAAATAGAGCAGCAGATGAACTAATAAACAGATTTAAATATAATGATAATAATTTGCACGTATATACGATTCATTCATTTATAAGTAAATTTATACAAGATTATTTTGGCAAAAAGGAAGTAATTGATTTTTATTTTGAATTATATGGTAATGAAATAAAAAAAATAATTAACTCTCCGGACGAAGAAAAAAATAAAAATAAAATTGACAAATACAAAGAAAAATACGGAGATAATATAAATTATGATGTCATCAGAAATAATATAGAAACTTTATATTATAATGAAACAAATTATAATAGCTACTTATATGGAGGTTTATCACATGATAATCTGATTGAATTCGTTTATTTGCTTTCTGAAAAGTATCAATCCATTCAATTTAAATTAGCAAATCTATTTAATTATATTTTTATTGATGAATATCAAGATACTCCTTCAAGTATATTAAAATTATTTTATAATTCATTAAAGTATTCTAATGCACAACTATTTTTATTTGGTGATAAAATGCAACAAATATATGATAAATATGATGTTTCTTTTGATGATATATTACATTCTTTTAATAAAAGTATTAAATTAAGTAATAATTATAGATCTTCAGAAAGAATAGTTAATGTTTTAAATAATATTTATCATGATAAGGAATTTCTGCAAAGCGCAAAAGGTGAACTTATTAATTATGGTTCTAAAATACTATGCGTTTTTACTGATGACTATAGTCAAGAAATAAGTAAATACCCAAATTATTATAAATTGTTTTTGCTTAATAAAGAAAAATATGGACAAATAGGTTCGACAAATCTATATGATTCAATATCATCTATTGAACAATATTCTTACAATGGTAAATATAGTGTTAGTGATGCGCTAAATAGCAATATTGATGAAAATTCTGATATTTTATTTAAACCAATGTATTTAATAAAAAACATTGTTGACTGTTATCGTAAGAATAATTATGGAGCTATTGTTCGAATAATAACAAAGTATAAAAGAATCTTTAATGAAAATAATGTAACGTCATGTAACTTTAAGAACATTGAAATATTAAAAAAACTTTTTAATAATGTTGCTCTTGAATACGAAAATAATGAAAATAGCATATTAGATTTTCTTATTAAAACAAATATTTTAAATGAGGAATATTATAATTTTATAGTTTCAAATGAAGATTATGAAAGGGTCTTGAATACTAAATTGATTGAGTTTAAGAATTATTGTAATTATACAATTGAATCTGATTGTTCCACACAGCACGGAGTAAAAGGTGAAGGCCACGATAATATAATATTTGTTTCTGAATCATCTGCTAATCCAAATGTTCAAATGTATGAATTTTATAATTATTTTTGTAAAAAAAATATTGATGTAAATAAATTTGAGAAATTTAATGATGCATATTTGAAATATTTGTTAAAAATAGAAAAGGTTATTGATACGAAGATAAATTCCTTAACAGCAGAAACATATGATATTTATGTAAATCAAATAGAATTAATTATTGACGAAATGTATAATGAATTTTACGAAAATGAATTATTTGAATTATTAGAAAAAAAATATTTTAAATATATTGCTAATAAAAATGTTACAAATCTAAAAAACTTATTAAAAAAAGGGAATGTTTCTGGTATATTAACAGCATATAAAATATTTTATGTTGGATGTTCGAGAGCAAAAAAGAATTTGGTGTTGTTAATTAGTAAGCAAAAAACTAGTAGTTATCGAGAAGATTTATCAAATAAGTTGAAAAGTATTGGATTTGATATTGAAATAGTATGAAATTTCTACCCATCAGCTACCCATCAAAATTAAGATAAATTTATCAATTTTTGATTAAATTTTATTAAACTCTATATGAGTTATATGTCGATATTACAGGGATTTTAAACAATCCTCTTTTTTAATATAATAGCCCCCTGAAAAGAGCAATTAACTTATATCAACTCCTTACTTATTATGAGATAATACAGGTATATCAAAAATACAAAAAAAGAATATATAATATTTCTCTTTTTGTACATTCTTATCGCATCATTAACAAAGAGCCATATTTGATTAATAAATATAACAGTTTCCTATATTGGAAACTGTTTTTACTTCTTAATTTTTTCTATAATCAAAGAATTCCCAGATTATATAAGCAATAAATTTAAAAAAATTTACCATTTACAAATTTTTGATAATGTCCAACTTTTACTACTGATTTAATGTCTTTTTCTTGTTGTAAGATAATGAAAATTTTTGATAATGTCCAACTACTTCAATGGCTCTTTCAATAGTTGAATAGTTTTAAGATACTGAAAATTTTTGATAATGTCCAACTAACGAGTTATACAATTTTGAATTTGATGTTGTATCCAGAAATGATGGAGAAAATCATTATAGGGTTCAGAGACTTGAAAAAAAGCAGATACTGCCGTCCGAAAGTGTCATTAATGACACCGCTTCGAATTTAGCAACATCTGCTTCTTATGACAATAAAGATACCACAATTTAAACAAAATGTCAAATCAGATATATCTAATAATATACGCGAAGATAATGATGTTATTTCATTAAAAAAAGATGTTGATAAAAGTACTAATATCCCATTAACAAAAAGTAATGACACCCTTAAAATAAGAGCAGAAAAGATAACTAAATCTATAAATGAAGAAAAGCCAATAGAGTTTTAAGATACTGAAGATTTTTGATAATGTTGTAAATGCCAATATTTTTTGACCAATCTAATGAAAATTTATGCTTTTTCATTAATTTTGTCAAAGATATAAAACCTAAGAAATTTTACTTTAAAACATTTTATTTTATTTGAATAATACTGACAAATAGAAACTTTTTTGTTATTATATTATTAGCGGAGGTACTAAAATGACTGAAAAAGAATTAGATTCAAGTATAAATGATTATATAGAAACGGAAACACATAAAAACTATGTAAAACAACAAGAATGGGATATGGCCATTGGACTTCAAGAAGTAGATAACTTAAAACCATCTAAGTACTTAGAAAAATTGTTACATGAAAATATAATCGGTGAAAAAACAATTTATGAAGTAGAACATGAATTGAAACAGTACTATGTAGAAAAAGATAAAACAGGTAAAACAATTCAAGATGAATTTGAGTGTGACATAGTTTCTACAAGAATAGTCCAATTATTAGAAGAAGATAATTTTGAATTATCAGTAGATTATATAAAATACATCCATGAATATTTATTTAAAGATATTTACGAATTTGCAGGAGAGTTTAGAAAAGTGGATATTTCTAAACAAGAGAGAATATTAAATAATGATTCAGTTGCATATGGTGATTGCAAACTATTAGAACAATCATTAGATTATGATATATCACTAGAAAAAAATAAAAACTATAGTGAAATGAATATAGTTGATGTGGTTAATAATATAACTAACTTTTCTTCAAGTATATGGCAAATACATCCATTTAGAGAAGGTAATACTAGAACTACAGCATTATTTATAGAAAAGTATTTAGTATCACTTGGATATGATCTAGATAATACTATGTTCAAAGAAAAATCAGTTTATTATAGAAATGCAATGGTAAGAAGTAATTATTTTAATAATTATTTAAATATAAAACAAGATAATAGTTACTTAATTAAATTTTATGAAAATTTATTATTAGGTAAAAATAATAATTTACACTCAAGAGATTTAATTGTAAAAGAATTATTTAATGACAATTAAAACACATAATATAATTTAACCATTATGAAGGAAATAAATTATTTGTAAAGTTATCTAGACAACAATTCAAAATTGTATTATCATAAATACATGAAAGGATTGATATGATGAAAAGTAAAGTATATTTTACAAAAGAAATAACTAGTGAAAGTTTAGTTAAAATTTATGAAAGTTTAAATCATGAACTAAAAGGTAAGGTAGCGGTTAAAATTTCAACCGGAGAACCTGGTGGACATAACTTTTTAAATCCCAACCTAATTAAAGATTTAGTAAGTAAATTAAATGGTACAATCGTAGAATGTTGCACTGCTTATGCTGGAAAAAGAATGAATCCAAGTGAGCACTGGCAAGCTATCAAAGACCATGGTTTTTATGATATTGCTCCATGTGATATTATGGATGAAGATGGTGAAATTGATATTCCTATAAATGGTGGAAAACATTTAAATGGCATAAACTATGTTGGAAGTCATATTAAAAATTATGATTCAATGTTAATTCTATCGCACTTTAAAGGTCATATAATGGGTGGCTTCGGCGGAGCTTTAAAAAATATGTCAATCGGAGTTGCTTCAAAAAATGGTAAAGCATGGATACATTCAGCAGGAAAAACAACGGTGCCTGATGAATGTTGGAAATTAAAAACAATGCAAGATGATTTCCTAGAAAGTATGGCTGAAGCAGATAAATCTGTCGTCGACTATTTCAAACCAGAAAATATTGTTTATATAAATGTTGCCAATAATATTTCCATAGATTGTGATTGTGATAACAATCCAAAAGACCCCGAAATTGCTGATATTGGTATTTTTGCATCTCTAGACCCAGTTGCTATAGATAAATGTTGTTACGATACTATAATGAATTTAACAGAAGAAGGAGCAAACTCACTAAAGAAGCGAATGCTTGATAAATACGCAATTCATACCGTTGATGAAGCGGAAAAACTTGGCTTAGGAACAACAGAATACGAACTAGTGAGCGTAGATAGATAATTATGAAATTAGAGAAAATTGTAGAAATATTAACAAAACAAAATAAGACAATATCAACAATGGAATCTTGTACCGGCGGAGGTCTAGCAAATGCCATAACCAACATACCTGGTGCAAGTGAAATATTAAAATTTAGTGCAGTAACATATTCAAATGAATTTAAAATCAAAATGGGTGTGCCTAAAGAAACAATAGATGAATACTCAGTTTATAGCATGGCAACAGCTATAGAAATGTCTAAGAAAATATCACAATTTACCAATTCAAATTATGGGATAGGTATAACAGGTAAACTAAATAGGGTAGATCCCCATAACTTATCTGGTGATGACAATATAGTTTACTTTAGTATCTATAATAAAGATAAGGATATTAATTACAATGACTTTCTAAAAGCAACAAAAACATCTAGAAAAGAAAACAAAGAAGAAGTAATAGAAAAAATAGTGGATAACTTTTACGAAATATTAAAAAAAGAAGACTAAAGCAAGTCCCCTTGATAAATATTTCTTTTAGCCATCTCTTGGTCAATTCCATTTAAAACCATAAATTTCTTTACGAGCCATTCTGGTGCCACTAATTCATTTAATTCAGGGTCCCCAGTAATCCTCATAACCACAACATCTTCATTTAAAAATCTAAGTTGACAACAAACGATATCAATATACTCCTCTCTAGTTAAAATATGAAATTTATTAGTTTCATATAAACTAGCCAGCGGAGTATTTTTTGCTATATAAAGCATATGTATTTTAATTCCATCAACCTTACAATCATTAACAAATTTAATTGTATTAATCATATCTTCTTTAGTTTCATAAGGAAGCCCATCTATAATATGAGCAACAACAAAAATATTTCTTTCATGAAGTTTATCAACAGCATCTTTAAATGTTTTACTATCATGCCCACGATTTATAAATCTTAAAGTATTATCATTACTACTTTGAAGTCCAAGTTCCACGATTAAAAATGTTTTTTTATTTAAATCCTCCAAATAATCAAGCCATTCATCTGATAAACAATCTGGTCTTGTTGCAATATCAATTCCTACAACTTTAGGTATCATAAGTAATTTATCAACATAACCTTTAACTAAATTTTTATCATTATAAGTATTCGTACCAGATTGAAAATAAGGAATATACAAACTATCTGGCCATTTTTGTTCCATAATTTTTCTTCCATTTTCAAATTGCTCTAAAATATCTAAACTATTATCACTAATACTAGCAACAGACTTATTAGAACAATATATACAACCACCGCTTGCTTGATTCGGACATATACTATTTATATCTAAAGGTACTTTAAAAACTTTTTGACCAAACTTTTTCTTAAAAAAGTAATTCAAAGTATGATATCTTTTATTATCTAATGTATTTTTAAACATATAACCACCTGTTAGTATTTTAACACGTAAACTTTCAAAATAAAAGTTGTTATTTTTAAGATTTGTGGTATACTAGTATTAGTTGCTGGAATAGCTCAGTTGGTAGAGCAATGCCCTCGTAACGCATAGGTCATAGGTTCAAGTCCCATTTCCAGCACCATTTAGAAATAATCCCCGTAATATCGGGGTTTTATTATGAAATAAAATTATTTTGAATAAATAATAAATTTTATATATACAAAAAGTATACGATATGTTATAATGGACATATCAGAAAAAGGAGGCATAAAAATGCGAGTATACGGAATGAATGTTTTAAAGGAACTAGACAAGAAAAAAATCAAAAAAGTATTCACATCACGTAAAGAAGTTTGTAAGTATTGTAGTGAAAATAAAATAAAATATGAGTTTGTAGATAACCACCTATTAAACAAAATGTGTGAATATAATCACCAAGGGGTAGTAATTGATGCTTTTGATTATGATTATTATAGTCTAAAAGATGTGGAAGGTAATCTTGTTTTAATACTTGACCACTTAGAAGACCCGCATAACTTTGGGGCTATCATCAGAACTTGTGCAGCAGTAGGAATAAAATCAATAATCATCCCAAAAGATAGAAGTGTCGGAGTAACAGATGTTGTTGTTAAAACAAGCGTAGGTACAATTAATTATGTAAAGATAATCATGGTTAATAACTTAGTAGCCACAATAAAATCTTTACAAAAAGATGGCTTCTTTGTTTATGCGGCATCAATGGAAGGCGAAGACTTTAGGAAAGTAGATTATAGCACAAAAAGAGCATTAGTAATTGGTAATGAAGGAGCTGGAGTAAGTAGACTTGTTAAAGAAAATAGTGATGTATTAGTAAGCATCCCAATGAACAAAAATGTAGAGAGCTTAAATGCATCCGTCGCCGCAAGCATTCTTATCTACCACATGGGTGAAAATGTTTGATATTAGTGATTCTGAACTAATAATGCTATACCGTGAAAACAATGAAGAAGCCTTAGATATATTAAATCAAAAATACAATATAGTAACAAAAAGAATAATTAATAAGTATTATCCATTTTTAAGAAAATTAAATATCAATTTTGATGAACTAACATTAAGTTGTCATGAGTTAATAAATGAAGCGCTAGATACATATAACTCATTGTATAAAGCCTCATTAAATACTTACATAAGCTTAATTATAGATAGAAAAGTAAAAAAGACAATTATTAATGCAATTAGATATAATAAAAAAAATATTGAAGTTTCCAATATAAATTTTGATAATACCGCAAGTTATATTTCAAGTAATTCACTAGATCCATTAGAAGCTATCTGTGCAAGTGAAAGTCAAAAAAATCTAAATGAAATAATATTGAACAAGCTAAATAACAATGAACTAGCAATATTTTCATTATTACTAGATGGCTTAAGCTATAAAGATATAGCATTTACATTAATGCAAAGTTATAAGCAAATATATAAAAAAGTTCAAAATATAAGAAAAAAATTAATACCAGAATTACAAAAAATACTTGATTAAAGCTTGCAATTACCTTTTATTTATGCTATATTATAAATGAACACGAAAGTGTTTTTTTAAATGGAGGTTTTTAAAACTATGGCAAAAGAAGCTAAAGAAACAAAAAAAGTAACAAAAGTTACTAAAGACACCAAAAAGAAAAATATTAAAACAAGTAAGAAAGGTCCTAAAGAAAGTTATTTCAAAAAAGTTGGCAAAGAACTTAAATTAGTTAAATGGCCAACAGCTAAAGATGTATTAAAATACACAATTTCAACAATTGTATTTTGTATAATCTTATGTGCATTATTTATGGCACTTAACCTAATATTATCAGTAGTTAAAGGATGGTTTGCATAATGGAAAAACTTTGGTACGTAGTAAATACTTATTCAGGACATGAAAATAAAGTAAAAGAAAAATTAGAAGCAAGAACAGAATCAATGGGAATGCAAGATTACATTTTTCGTGTAATTGTTCCAGAAACAACGGAAGTTGAAGTAAAAGATGGAGTAAAAAAAGAAAAAGTAAAAAAAATGTTCCCAGGATATGTTTTAGTTGAAATGATAATGACTGATGAAGCATGGTACATTGTAAGAAATACTCCAGGTGTTACAGGATTTATTGGTTCAAGTGGAAAAGGAGCAAAACCAACTCCATTACTTCCTCAAGAAATTGATAGAATTCTAGCTAACATGGGTATGAGTAGAGTAGATGTTGAATCTGAACTTAAAGTTGGAGATACAGTTAATATTGTGGATGGACCATTCAGTGGTATGACTGGTAAAGTTGATAACATTGACCTTGAAAATAATAGATTAAATATTATAATTGACTTATTTGGTCAAGAAACAAGTGTTGATGTTGAAGTCTTCCAAGTTAGTAAAATGTAATTAAAAATTCGAAGATTATTCTTCGGATTTTTTTTCATCTTCAAATACTTCTAGATTCTTTTTAATTCTTTCATTATTAGGATTTATTTTTAAAGCCTCTTTAGCATTTTTGATAGCATTTTCATAATCACCTAAATAAAAGTATGAGATAGATAATAAATCATTTAATGTTTCATCATAACTAAATAGTTCATTAATATACAATTTAGGATTATACTTAATTTCCAAAGCTTTATTACCATATTTACAAACATTTTCATAATCTTCTAAAATGAAGTATAAAATAGCAAGTTCAACATATGGATCTCTAAGATATGGAGCTTCATTTATAGCTTTATAAAGCCACATAAGTGATTCATCATATCTATTTAAAGCTTTATAACATCTAGCAATAAATCTCATAGATGCACATCTTTCATCTTTCCAAGTAGCGTTTTTCATTTTCAAATGTTTAATTAATGTATCAATTGCATCGTTCCATCTTCCATAATACATATACTCTCTACCTAAATAATGCATATTTCTATCATCATTTGGTTTTTCTTTAACAGCAAGCTCTAAAAGTGGCAAATAATTAGAGCGAGATTTTTCTCTATCTGGATAATGATTTACAATAACATCATCACTAATTACAACATTCTCATCGTGATCGAATTTTAATATTTCATGCACTGGATTTACCCATTTACATCCATTTCTTTTATGTATTTTTTCAGCATAATAAGTAATTTTAGGAATGCCTTCTTCTATATACCAATTATAAATATATCTAAGTCTATCAGTATCGTTTTTCCATACCTTTAAAATATTTTCTTTCCAACCATCAATCATTACTTCATCTAAATCTAAAGAAATACAAATATCAAAGTCTTCAGGTATCATTTTTAGGGACTCATTTCGAGCTACATCAAATCTCCATGGTTTAATTTCCATTTCTTTTACAGTTATTCCATGATTCTTTAATTTTTTTACAGTATCATCAGTTGAACCAGTATCTAAAACAAATATCCCATCAGCATCTTTAATTGATTCATACCATCTATCAACAAACTTTTCTTCATTTTTACATATTGCATAAACACATATTTTAATACAGACCAAACCCTTTCTATATTCCTATATATTCAAATAAAATACTAACTGGTGAATTAACAAAATAAGAATCACTATTTATATTATTTAAATCCGGGGTTTTTAAATAAATACTTTTTTTACCTAGATTAACTAAACTATACAAAATACTTGGATCAACAACTGCTACAATCCCATCTCCACTTATTTCTTTAGGCATTTCATCACTTATAAAATTACTTGCACCCACATATATATTATCACTATCATTAGGTTTAAAACCTATAGCAACAAAATCCTTCGAAGGATCAAATACATTATCTTTTTTTACATAAGCATTTACTTTAAAAGATATTTTATAATGCCCAGCTTTATTAAATTTAATCTTATTATTATTTAATGTAACAATATTCTTATTATCTATTTCTTTTCTGCTTATTGGAATATCTTCCATTATTTTAACTTCAATTCCATCATCTGTAAAATTATCAATAAATTTAGCTACATATGCCATTTCAATTAAGTATGGTCCTTCTGGTCCAGTTGGCCCAATATCACCTTTTTCACCCTTTACTCCATCAAACCCTTGAGGTATATAAAAATCTAGTTTATGAGTATTTCCATCAAAAGTATCAATAACTTTTGCTCTAGCATTAGCATCCAAAGTTTCAGTTTTTCCAATAATTATTTTTTCCCCATTTCCATCATTACCTTTAGGTATATAAAAATCCAATATCACATTATCATTAGTTCCACTATTTTGAACTTTAGCATTTTCATTAGAATTAATAGTATAAGTATTTCCTACATTAACAGTAGTAGGACCGGCAGGTCCAGTTGGTCCAGGAATAGGAAGACAATTATATATTGGTCCATCCAATTTAGCACACTTAACTTTCTTTAAAGCTTTTTCCATATTATTCATGACTTTACAACTCCTTAGTATAATAGTATGTAAAATAAAAGTGCATAATTAATAATGAAGCCTAAAAAAGTTGTATAGAATAGTATTTTATACTATAATATTAATGCGGAGAAAAAATAATGAAAGAGGATAAAGTATATATTAAATACAAAGAATTTGCTAAATATTATAAATTATCAAATTATGATACAAAAAAACTATGGCGTATAATAGAGCCGATTGCAACACATAAAGAGTTTTCTAAAAGATGTAGTGACCCTTATTTTCATCATGATATAAAATCACTCGGAGATCATATACTTTGTGATGCAATCGTGACTTATAAACTTGCAACTAAATTAAAAAGAAATAGTCAAAATATGAAAGATATAAATATAGAAAATGCTGTAGTTATAGCAATGTTTCATGATTTATATGAACTTCCTTGGCAAAATATTGGCGTAAAGAAAATAATGCGTAATAAACATGGTTTTGTTCATCCAATTGAAGCTATAACTAACGCTATTACTTGGTATCCAGAATACTTTAAAAGTAAAGAAAAAGCTATGATTATTATTGATGGAGTTATTCATCATATGTTTCCTTTAGCAGTTAGAAGAATTGATGGAACTGACATGGAATTAAATAATAAAGAAAAATATGAACAATTACCAAAAAAATATAAAGATATGATTAAATTATCAACTGATATTGGTAAAATAGGACATTATTCATTAAGAAAATCATTCTTTATTGAAGGAAGAATAATGTCTAGAGCAGATAAAATAGTTGCCTTTAAAAAAGATATTAGTTCATTTAATGGTTATTTAGCGCTTTTAAGTGGTAAGAATAAAAATATCAAGAAAAAACATAATAAAAATGATGATAAAAATGAAGCTAGAAATAGTAAATGAAATAAAACTAATGTAGAAAATGTCAAAAAAGTACTAAAAATAATCAAAAAAAATCATCCATATGAAACACTAGGAATTGACATTATACCACTTATGGATGAAAACTTATTTAATTAATATATTTTATCAGGAAGTAGGGTATCCAAATACTTAAGGATATCCTCTTTTCCATATTTATTAGGAAACTTAATATATTCTAAACACACATTAATAACAGCACTTACATAAAATTTAGAAATAATTTCCACAGGAATTTCTGTTTTTAATATCTTATTACTTTTTCTAATATGATTTTCTACATCTCTATAAATAGCATCATTTGCCATATCCATAACAATACTATTATTATTTTTCTTAAGAACTGAAGAATACACATTAATATTACTACTTATATGTTCGAAAAATATTTCTATCATTTGCATATAATATTCTTTAGCATTATTATAATTTTCATTTTCTTCAAGTTTAGAAACTAAATCTTCTTCCAAATCATTGATTAAAGAATCTAAAAGTTCATACTTATCAGAAAAATGGTCATAAAACGTAGACCTATTTGTTAAAGCTGCACTACATATATCAGATACTTTTATTTCTTCAAAAGTTTTTTCTTTCATAAGTGTAAGCAAACCTTCATAAAGGTTCCTTTTAGTTTTTAATATTCTTAAATCTATCTTTTTTGCCATTATCCTTCACCTATCAACATTATACACCAAAAACTACTTTTGTAAACATAAACAACAAATGTAGGCGTAATTATTATACAATAAGCAACATTTTGTTGGATAATATACAAATAGGACGTTTTGTTTTTGAAAAAAAAGCATAATTAGCATAGTATATATAGCGTGGTGAGAAAAATATGAAAAAATTTGCAAAGTTTATAGCAACTCATAGTGTGCTTATATTAGTAATAAGTTTTCTATTATTAGTACCAGCTATCTATGGTTATGTAAACACGAGGATTAACTATGATATCTTAGTTTATCTTCCAGACTCAGTAGATACCATAAAAGGTGAAAACATTCTAACAGATGATTTTGGTCTTGGGGCATATGCCTTTGTTATGGTAGATAGTTCTAATAACAAAAAAATATTAGACTTAGAAAAAGATATCAAAAAAATTGAAGGAGTAAATGCAGTACTTAGTATCGCTGATGTAACAGATACAGTTATTCCTGTAGATATGTTACCAACACAAGTAGTTGAAAAACTAAATAAAGATAATGAAACAATTATCATGGTAACATTTGATGGTGGGGCTAGTGAAGATGTAACAATCGAAGCTGTAAGAACCCTTCGTGAAGTTGTCGGTGATGCTACTAAAGTAAGCAGTATGACAAGTATGGTAATTGACACAATGGACTTATCAAATAAAGAAATATTTGCCTATGTGACAATTGCAGTTATCCTATGTCTTACAGTGTTATTTATAGCAACAGACTCATATATAATACCATTTTTCTTACTTGGAAATATTGGTTTTGCTATCATTTACAACATGGGAACAAATATATTTCTTGGACAAATATCTTATATTACACAGGCAATAACCGCTGTTCTTCAACTTGGTGTTACAATGGACTTCTCAATATTCTTGTATCATAAATATGAACAAGCCAAAAAAGATAATCCAAAAATGTCAAAAACCGAAGCGATGGCAAGTGCAATTATTGCAACATTCCAATCAGTAATTGGTTCATCTCTTACAACATTTGCAGGATTTCTAGCATTATGTACAATGGATTTAACTCTTGGTACTGATATTGGTATAGTTATGGCTAAAGGTGTTCTATGGGGCTTAATTTGTGTTCTTACGTTATTCCCAGCTCTACTTATGGTCGGTGAAAAATTAATAGATAAAACAAAACATAAAGTAATTCTTCCAGAATTTAAAAAAATTCAAGAATTTTCCATAAAACATTATAAAGGTATCATCGTAGCATTCTTAATTTTATTAATTCCAGCATTCTATGGTAACAATAATTATAAAGTATATTATAAGTTAGATGAATCTCTACCTAAAGATTTAGCATTTAATATAGCTAATTCTAACTTAGCTGAAAAATTCAATATTGTATCTCCAGAAATAATATTACTTGACAAAAACATTAAGACAAACGATGTCAAAGAACTTGTAAATAAATTAGAAAATATCAAAGGTATTGATTTAGTTCTTGCCCCATCAACTATAATGGATCCAACAGTTGCAATGTTACTACCAAGTGACTTAAATAAAATGATGGATAATGACAAATATCAACTTATTATTGTAAACTCTACATACGAACTTGCATCAAATGAACTAGCAAGCCAAATAAAAGAGATAGAAAAGTTAGTAAAGTCTTACGATAAAAATAGTATTATAGCTGGTGAAGGACCTCTTATGGATGATTTAGTTACAATTGCTGACCATGACTTTAAAATGGTTAATTATACATCAATTTTAGTAATATTTATTATTATGATATTAGTATTAAAACAAGTTAATTTGCCTATAGTTTTAATACTTACCATAGAATTTGCAATATTCTGTAATATGTCACTTGCATTTTACACTAACACAACACTTCCATTTATAGCTTCAATAGTAGTGGGTACTATCCAACTCGGAGCAACAATTGACTATGCAATTTTAATGTCAACAAAATACATGGAAGAAAGAAAATCTATTAAAGATAAAAAAGAAGCAATGCTTAAAACATTAAATTTAACAGTTCCATCAATTATAACATCAGCATTATGTTTCTTTGCTGCCACAATCGGAGTTGCAGCTTATACTAAAATAGACATGATAGGTAGTATATGTGATCTTTTATCAAGAGGAGCAATCATATCAATGTTAGTGGTAGTACTAATATTACCAGCATTATTAATGGTATGTGATAAATTTATTATAAAAAATAAGAAAGAAGGAAAAAATATGAAAAAAATGAAAACTGTAGCAGCAGCACTCGCAATCGGAGCTTTAACTTTAATCCCATTTAGTGCAAGTGCAGCTAAAACAGAAACTATTTATACCAACATGGACTACTCAGGTAATGTTAAAAAAACAACTATAAGTAATCATATTGAAAACACAAAAGAAGGTGAAATTACTGATAATTCACTACTTACAAATATTTTAAATGTAAACGGAAGTGAAAACTTTACACAAGATGATACACATGTTACATGGTATGCCAAAGGAAAAGATATTTTTTACACCGGAGAAACAAAACAAACAAACCCAATTAATATAGTTACAAAATATTATTTAGATGGAAAAGAAACTAAAGCCGAAGACATGATAGGTAAAAGTGGTAAAGTAAAAATAGAAATATCTCTTATTAACAATTCTTTACTTCGTACTAACAATACATTTACACCATATGTTGTTGCAATAGGTTCAATGATGGATAGTGATACAAATAAAAATATCACAGTTACAAATGGTAAAGTAACAGATACTGGAACACGCAGCATGTTACTTGCAATAAGTGCCCCAGGACTATATGAATATACAAACATAAATGAATTTAAAAATTTAAATAAAGTAACAATTACTTATGAAACAACAGATTTTGACATAAATGATATTTATATGGTAGCATCACCTAAAATTTTATCAGAATTTGATTTAGAAATTTTTGATAAATTAGATAAGTTTTCATCCTCAATTGATACTTTAAGTTCTAGTATGGATGCTCTTGAAGAAGGAGCAAAAAAATTATCTGATGGTACAAGTAGTTTACTTACAAATACAACTTTATTTAATGAAAAATTAAAAACAGCATCAGATGCATTAAACAAAATTGCAAATGGCACAACGAAACTTACGCAAGGTGTTGATGAAATGTATGCAACTCTTGAAGATGCCAAAAAAATGATGGAAAATAAAGATATCACTGGTTCACTTGCTAATCTAAAGGTTTTAAAAGCATCTAATGAAAATGCTATTGCAAAGCTAACAAATCCAGAAGTTGAAACTGCATATAAAACATATAAAATGAATGCAACAGAAACAGAATCAGAAATGAAAACAAGACTTGCTTCATTATCATTACCTGAAGAAAAAATAAAAGAACTAGTAACAGTTAAATCAACTTATGAATTAAAATTACTTTTAACAGCAAATAATGAAGCAGTTAAAGAAATGATAACTAATCTTGAAGATTTAAGCAAATTAATGGATACATTAACAGCAAAACTTGAAGATGCAAAAGAAATGAAAACAAAAGTTGAATATCTAAATGCTAGCTTAAATGAAGTAAGTATTGGGCTTACAAAATTATCTGAAGCATCTTCTCAAATTAATGCTGGAGTTAAAAACCTAAATGATGGAGCAATAAAAGTATCAGATGGTACGCAAGCATTAAATGCTCAAGGTATAAAAACTTTAGTAAATTATACAAATAAAATAGTAACTTTCGGTAATAAATTAGAAAAACTAGTAAACTTATCAAAATCTTATAAAGGTTATACTTCAAATAATGCTGATAATACATTGTTTGTTTATAAACTAAGTAAATAACAAAAAGTTCGGATAAAACCGAACTTTTTAAATATAAAATAAAACTCAGCCAAAATGTAAAATGAAAATGAGCCAAAATGTAAAATGGTATTTATAATAGCTATTTTTTTTGATTGAATATACGTCGCCTCTAAAAGATTAGCACAAATAAAATAACTCTGTATGACATAACGTACAGAGTTTTTAAATACTAATTATTTTTCTAAAAGTTTCTTATAACTACTAAATAAGGAGCTTCTTCATTAATTGTATTTCTATATTCCTTAAAACCTATATTATTTTGTTTCAAATAATCCAAAACAACTTGTGCTTCTAATTTTCCTTCTGGATGTGGATAAAAAACTATTAAAATAAGTCCATTATTATCTAACATATCTAAACTATTTATAACAGCTTTTAAAGTACTTTCATGATTCGTAGTAATAGATTTATCTCCACAAGGAAGATAACCTAAATTAAATAAAATCAACTTAATATTATGTTTATATTCCCATAAAACTTCATTAATCTTATCGTGACTAACGCAAAATAATTCATAGTTATAAACATTATTTTTATCAAGTAATTTTATAGTATTATCTACAGCAATACTTTGAATATCAAAACCAAAAACCTTCTTAGAAATATCAGCTAAAAATAATGTATCATGACCATTACCAACAGTCATGTCTACCACTATATCATTTTTATTAATATTTTCATTACATATTTTCTTAACCATATTTAATATACTTCTATTAAATCCTTGAAATGTTTTTCTTTTTTTAAACTCTCTTTTAATTTCATCATAATATTTACTATTTATTATAACATTTTCTTTAACATCTTCCAAAATATCACAAAATAAATGAGTATCTATATTATCTCCATAAATATTAACTTCCTTAACTTCTTTAGGTAAATTAATAATTTTTTCTTTAAAATCAATATCATTATAATTTAAATCTATCTTCATAAAATCACTTCAACTATATTTTATCACAGATTACTTATTTTTAATATTTTTTAATTGTTTATTTAACTTTTTAATTTTCTTCTCATTTTCTTTAATAATATCAATGTTATTTTTAGTTTCATCTTTTAACATATTACACCATTTATCATAATTAACATCATTATTTTCATTTTTACAAATAGAATATATTATTACCAAACTTATAATTATAATCATAATAACAACTATTTTAATCATTAACATTTTCCCACTTTCTAAATTTCTTTTTTAAATATAAATTAACTTTTTTCTTTAATATCATCTTTTTTTGTAATTTAATTATTTTTCTATGCTTTTCTAAATAAGTATCAAAGTATATATCTTCACCATGATATTTTGTATGTTCTTTACTACTATTTTCACTAAGTAAAAAAATCATAATTATAGATAAAACTCCAACTAAAACAAAGAAAATTAAAGATAAAACCTCCATGTATGTATCCTCCTTTTTTATGGGTGCTCATCGAGCATAGCAAAATAATATAATCAAAACAAGTAAGTATTAATATAAATTATTTTTCTTTACACAAACTTTAAAAATATTAAAGAACTCTATCACTAGAATTCTTTAATAAGATTTTTTTCAATTAAAGTAATAATTTTATATAGCAAGAAAGAAATAATTAAAAGAATTAAGATACCAGCCATAACAAGACTTAAATTAAATACTTGTGTTCCATAAATGATTAGATAACCAATACCAGCACGACTTACAAGAAATTCTCCCATGATTACACCTATAAGGCTCATGGATATGCATAATTTCATACTAGAAATAATCGTATTATACGAACAAGGCACCACAAGTTTAAAAAGTATTTGTCTTCTAGTTGCACCAAATGACTTAATTAATTTAAGTTTTACTTTATCAGTATTCATAAATCCATTATATATAGTAATAATACTAATAATTAAATTAATAAGCAGGGCCATAACAATAACACTTTTCATATTAGCACCCGCAATTATTATAATAAGGGGCCCAAGTGCTACTTTAGGAAGTGAATTAAACATTGTCAAAAATGGGTCAAGAATGTTTGAAAGTATTGGAACTTCATAAAGAATAACAGCAATTATAAACCCTAGTAAACTACCAAGTATAAATGCAATTAAAACTTCTTCTAAAGTAACAAAAATATGATTAAACAAATTATTTTGTACTGCTAGATTAATAATTGTATTTATAATCTTACTAGGTTTTGAAAAGACAAAACTATTTATAATATTTTTATTTGCTAAGTATTCCCAAATTCCAAAGAAAGCTACAACAATTAATATTTGTGATATAACTACAATTAGCTTTCTTCTTTTAATCCTTTTTAAAAATATCTTTTGTTCATTAGACATTTTTATCTAAATCCTTCCAAAGTAAGTCATAATAGTAACCAAATTCTTTTGCTTTTCTATTATTAATCGGGGTAGATTTATTAGTTAAATTTATTTCATAAACACTTTTAATTCTCGCCGGTCTTTTAGATAAAACAATGACTCTATCTGCAACACTTATAGCTTCTGCTAAGTCATGAGTAATCATAATAACAGATTTTTTTTCTAGTTTAATAATTTTTAAAACATCATCACTAACAGATAGTCTTGAAACATAGTCTAAGGCCGAAAATGGTTCATCAAGCATTAAAATATCTGGTTTTAAAGCAAGAGTTCTAATAAGTGCCACTCTCTGACGCATACCTCCGGATAACTCATGTGGATATTTTTCTAAAAAATCACCAAGACCATATTTAATAAGTAATCCTTTTACAAATTCAATATTATCTTTAGTTTTTTTCTTTTCAATATCAAGTCCTAAACAAGCATTATCTAAAATATTAAGCCAAGGAAACAAAGCATCTTCCTGAAGCATATAGCCAAGTTTAGCACCATCTTTAATTTTTATTTCACCACTAGTTTTAGTATCTAAACCCGCCAAAATATTTAAAAGTGTAGATTTACCACAACCACTTGAACCCACAATACACAAAACTTCTTCATTTTCTAAAGCAAAAGAAATGTCATCTATAGCTTTTATTTCTCCTTTAATAGTTTGATAATTTTTACTTAAATTTTTTATTTCCAGTATTTTATTCATAGAAATTATTAACTAAATCTTCATAAGGAACATATTCATCAAGTAAATCAAAATCTATTAAAAAGTCCTCTAAGTTAGTAAATAATCCTTCACTTATATATGGATTAGATAGCCAGCAGTCATATTCTTTATATCTTTTTATCATTTCTGTTAAATCTTTAACGCTAGTATCTGGAAATTGTCCAATTATATCTTTAGCAACCACATCTGCATTATTATCCATTGTATACTTAATACCTTTATTTATAGCATCAGTAAATTTTTTGATAATATTTTCATTATCTTTTATATAACTTTTACGTGCATAAAAAGCAGTATATGGAACTTCCCCAGAAAGCATACCAACAGAAGCAACAACACTACCATATCCTTGTTTAACTAAAGCTGTTGCATTAGGTTCAAAAAGATTAACAAAATCACCAACACCCCCAATAAATGAACCAGATAAAGCTGAAAACTCAACTGCAGTATTAACATTAATTTTATCAGTATCAATATTATTTTTCTTTAAAGCATTTAAGAAATTTAAAGCTGGCATACCTGTACTTCTTCCTACTAAAATTTCCTTATTATATAAGTCCTCTAACTTAAAATCTTTTATTTTTTTTCTAGAAACAATAAATTGTCCATCTCTTTTAGTAAGGCCTGCAAAAAGTGTTAAGTAATCATTTTCATCTTGTTTATAAACATATATTGCAGACTCAGCACCAGCAAAACCTATTTCCACATCACCAGATAAAACTGCAGCGCTTACCTTATCAGCACCAGGTGTTAGAATAAGTTCTAAATCTATACCATTTTCTTTAAAATAACCTTTTTCTAATGCAACATAAAGTGGACTATAAAATGAACTATGAGTAACTTCTGCCAATTTTACTTTAGTTAAGGATTTATCATTATCTTTTCTAAAGCCAAGTAAAAGGCCTAAAACTCCAAGAAAAATCACCACGCATACTAATCCAATTATAATTCTTTTTTTCAAAAATAATTCCTCCCTCTAAAGTAATATATGAATAAAAACAACATTATGTTATAAAGAAAATAACTATATAATTTATTGCTTAATTTAATTAATCATGGTAAAATAAACCCATAAGGAGAAACGTTATGAAAAATGAATTAATAATAAAAAAGTGTTTAAAATGTGGTGCATTATTCGAAGTAATTAATGATTGCAAATGTGATGAATGTCAAATAAAATGTTGTGATGAACCAGTCATAGAACTAATTCCAAATAGTATTGATGCATCATTTGAAAAACACGTACCAACATATGAAATAATAAATGATGAAATATATGTAAAAGTAAATCATGTCATGGAAGATGATCACTTTATTATGTGGATAGCTTTAGTAAATGAAAAAGTAACTGAAAAAGTTAAATTATTAGTAAATGAGCCTGCTGAATGTAAGTTTAAATACATAAAGGGATCAAAATTATATGCATATTGCAATAAACATGGTCTTTGGACTTGCGATGTAAAATAAAATTCTTGGAGCTAAGATGAAAAAAAGTAAAATACGAGTTATAATCGGAGTAATATTATCTTTAATAATATTAGTTATCTTAGTAGCTTTGATATTTAACACTAGTGCATTAATAAAAAACACAAATAATAAAAATAATGAGTATCCTAAAGAAAAAAATAATACCATTGAAATTATTGATTTAACTAAAAATAACTCTGATATTTCTTGTTTAAATGAAGAAGAATTTTACAAAGATGAAACATATATTTACTATCTACCATGTAATAGCAAATATATAAGTGTTATTTATAATGAAGAAAAATTTGATATTAAAACAGCATTAACTAATAAAATAATTAAATTAACAGACTTAGATAAATATAATATTAAATATATAAAAAAAGAAATTTCCAAAGAAGAAACAAATAAAATAATAACAATTTCATTTGATACCAAAGGTGGAAGTAAATTAGATAGTATCTCATTAGACAATAATCAAACTTTTAGATTACCAGAAAATCCAACATATAATGGCTATATTTTTAAAGGTTGGATAGATAAAAACAACAATAAAATTACAAATGAGACTATATTTAAAGAAGACACTACTCTTTATGCTATCTGGGAAAAAGTAGACAAAAAGAACAATGTAGTAACAGAAAAACCAACAAATAGTAATAGTGTGAATAATAATCAAAATAATGAAAATACTAGTAAAGAGCCAGATAAAATTGATACACCACAAGAAGAACCCCCTAAAGAAACAGAAAAAACTCAAGCTCAAAAAAATAATGAATATCGAAATCAAATTCAAAACAAATATTCAATTAAAATAGCATATCAAGATGAAATGGACTATTATTCGATGAATGGCTATACAAGACAAATAATCGAGGATGATAATGAAATAAATAAGTATCTTATAGAAATAGATAAAGCACTTGCCAAATATCCTGAAGGCTTTTTCAAAGAAATGAAAAACTTTAATATGCCAGCAACTATATATTTAGTTAAAAGTATAAGTGGTAATGTATCCGGGGTTACAGATGCACATATAAAAACAAATATCATAATAATGATAGAACCATCACTATTATTTGAATACGTACTTCATCACGAAATAATGCATTATATAGATTCATATATTAGTGTTAAAGGTTATCCAATCGATATAAATAAAAGCATGAATGAAGTAAACCCAGATGGCTTCATATATGGAGATGAAAGTAACGATTATGTCTATAATTTCACAGAAGTAAAAAATGCTTATTTTGTATCAAAATATGGAAAAACAAACTATTTAGAAGATAGAGCAGTAATTTTTGCAGAATTAATGTTTAGAACCTACACAAAAGATTGTTATGCAAAAAATACACCTATAAATAAAAAAGCAAACTTTATAAGTTCACAAATAAAAGAACATTTTTCCATTTTAAAAAGTACCGAAAAATATTATTGGGATAGATTTATTAAATGACAAAAAAGAAAGGAGGTCAAATGAAAAATAATTTATTATTAAAAATAATTGCTGTAGTAATTGTTTTAATAGGAGTTGGATTTGGAATATACAAAAGCGTAACCAAAGAAAAAGATCTTGTTTTTGAAGCTACAATTAAAGATGTTGTACCTTCAGATAATAAATATACTATTTTAGTTGAAAAAAAAGACAAAGATAATGTTATAGAATACGAATTCGAAATAGATAACAAAACTAAAATAATATATGAAAATAAAGAAGTTACATTAGATAAATTAAAAGTAAATCAACAAGTATCTATAACAGCAGAAGATGTAATGATGCCAAGTGATCCTGCAAAGTTAGCTAATGTTAAAAAGATAGTTATCTTAAAGGAATAAAGAGAAAATAAGAAATTATTTTCTTTTTTTTAAAAGTCTGTTATAATTAAATTGTGATTTATATGAATATAGAAATAAAAAAATATGACCAAGAAAATGCTAGTGTTTGTAACGATTTATTAACAAAACTAATAAATGATGAAACAAAATATGATGAAAATTTAAAAATTAACATTATAATTAATGATTATTATAATAAATTAAATGAAAACTCAGTTATATATATAGCATTTATAAATAATAAAGTAGTAGGATATATATATGGATATGTAGCTGAAGATATTCTTGTTAAAGAAAAAACAGCTAAACTAGATGCATTATACGTTATAGAAGAATATCGTGGTAATAAAATTGCTAGTAAATTAATTGAAGAATATAAAAATTGGTGTTTTAGTAAAGAAGTAAAATACATCGAAGTAACAGCATGGAACGATAATATTGATGCTACTAAAATATATTTAAAACAAGACTTTATACCAAAGAAAACAACCTATATTTATGGATGCCCAAAAAAACAATATCAAAAATTAGTAAGAGATAAAATACCTGAAAAAATAAAAAATAATAATGAAGAACCAATAACTAGAATTCTAGATGAAAAAGAATTTAAAGAGGAATTAGAAAAGAAATTATATGAAGAATATATTGAAGTAATAAGTGCTAAAGGTGAAGAAAAATTAGAAGAACTTGCAGATATGCTTGAAGTTATATCAGCCCTTGCAAATTCTGAAAATAAAACGTTAGATGACATTATAAACATTGCAAATAATAAAAAGAATAAACGTGGAGCATTTAATGATAAAATATTTTTAGAAGGCATAAAATGAGCAAATACAAAATAGATTATGAGATATTAACTTTAGAAAAACTTCAAAAAAGATTAGAAAAAATAATTTCCAATCCAGAAAATAAATTTAAAGTAACAAAATTAGAAAATATAGGATATACAACATGTGGATTTCCAATTGAACATTATTCTATAGGTAATGGCCCATTTCATGTTACTTATATGGGTGGAGCACATGGTAATGAAATAATAAGTGTAGATTTTGTTACACAACTTATGCAAAATTTAGCACTTGGAAACAATTTTGATAATTTTGACCCAGAGATATTTACAATTGATTTTATACCAGTCCAAAATCCTGAAGGATTTGCAGTCACAACATATGCTTTAGATAGCGTCATGAAAAATATGACTGAAGAAGAGATTGAAAAATTTAGTAAAACGTATTGGACAGTATTTCGTGAAGATGATCAAAATGTATTAATAATAGATAAACTTCTTAAGACAATTAGTGAAGAATTTAACACTTTTGTTGATACTAATTCTTTTTGGATAAATTTTCAAAACAAAGTAATAACAAGAAATTCAGTATATGATTATTTAATTCAAGAATATCATTTTAATAACTCAAAATTATATTTAGTAATTTCAAATGTCTTAAAAGATACATTATTTATTGAAAGAAAACACACTAATTTCTTTAATAGTGTTACTCCAGAATGCATACCGGAAATTACAAAAGATCATCAAACTTTAAAATCTAAGATAATTAATATGTATCGAAATAATTTATTTCCAAATGGTTCTTTAGCAAATTTTTATTCAAATTCAAATGGTGTAAACTTAAATGATAATAATCCTATTTACTACAAAATAATGAAAGAACAAATATCCAAATATGGGAAAACATTAGGTAACATGAGAGATAATCATATTACTAAAAGCATCAAAGGACCAATTGGTATGGCAAATTATGATATGAGTGAAGAATTTAGATTTGAACCAGAAAATACAGCATTACTTAACTATTTGCATAAATTAGAAAGTAAAGGGGAAAACATAGCTTTTTTCAACTGCCACGGAACAGGTGGTTTATTATACACATATCCAATATTTATTTATGATTACAACATCAAAGAAAATGAAGTGAGAGATTTTACTTTCTATATTAATAATAGAATAGCAACTGAATATACAAAAGCAATCGGAGAAATTTATCAAAAAGAAACTGGAAAATATGACACATATAAAATGATGGGACATCCAGAAAGAATAACAGGAGTGGGAGATCTACTTCGTCAAAAATATATTGCTTCGTTCATGTTAGAACTATCAAAAATGGGAGGTAATCCAATATCTCCATACGGAGATAAAAATGGTAATTTCTATTTAACTATGACTAGCAACTTTAATGCATTTAACAAAACTTTAGAAACAATATTAAGTATAAAGCATCTTTATAAGAGTAGTTATATAATGACTTATGATGAATTTGGAATGGTTCATTATGAAGAAAGTTCTAGGTCAAGATAAGCTCGCACAACTTGCGAGTTTTAATGTGCCCTAAAAAATAGCTTTACAACTTAAAAATAATTTGCTATAATTTATTCATAATAAAGGGCGTGATTAAATGAAGATATCAAATGAAGTAAAAGCATTACTAGACAAATTATATAATCTTCGTGGTGAAGATAGTGTAATACTAGCTAAAATGAATAAAGAAAGAGAAGAAGCTATTGAAACTGGTGAAAGAACTAAAAATGAAAAAGAAGTTCTACTTGAAAAAATAGCTAAATTAACTAAAGAAGAAGAAACACTTCAAGAAGAAGGAAATAAACTAATATCTCTACTTAGTAATATAAATAGAGATGATTTTGCTAATGTATTAGATCGTTTGCAAATAGATTTTGATCCTGCATCAATAAATGAAAAAGTAAATAATATGCTACCATCAACAATTGAAAAGGTAGTAGCAGAAAATAAATTAGCTAGTGAAGAACTTGAAAATGTTGAAACAGAAATGAACAATGCTATAACAAAAGTTGAAGAATTAGGCATTAGAAAAGATGAAGCATTAAGTAATCAAGCAAAGCTTAATGAATACTTTAATTTAGCTTTAGAAGGTAACATCAATATAACCAGAGATGCAATTACAAGTTTACTTGAAAAATTTGAATTTAATGAAGATGAACAAAGAGAAGCTGCAAAAATCCTAATGTTCCCAGAAGATGCACTTTATGAATATGATGGCATTTACAAAAGTAGAGATAAAGCAAGTAGAAAAACAATAACTGATGTTTTGGTTGAAGCTAAAAAAGAATCTCGTGCTGAAAATAAGGAAGTAGTAAACGAAGTTAAAGAAACTGCTCCAGAAGTAGAAGCAAGTCTAGAAGCTCCATCAGCATTGGAAGATATTTTTGATAAAGTAATAACTGAAAATAACATCCCAGAAGTAGAAAAACAAAAAGAAGAAACACCAGTGTTAAGTGAAGAAACTTCTGAAATGGTAACTGAAGTAGTTAGTGAAAAAAATGAAAAAGAAAAATTAATTACATTATTAACATCTCTAGAAGTAAATGCTAATATATTAACAAATGAACAATTAGAAAAGATTCTTGCTAATTATGATGAAGAATTAATAAAAACAAATATTAGTGTATTAAAAGAATACAAAATATCTCTTGATGTTATAAAAGAAAATCCAGAAATTCTTTATGACAAAGAATTAAAAGAAAAATTAGAAAAGTTAATAAATATTGGTAAAGAAGCTCGTGATATTAGTTTAATGCCAAGTATTTTAGTAAAATATGATTTAAAAGGTTTAAATAACACCATAAATGTATTACAAATAAGTGGATTAGATCCTAAAAAGGTTCCGTTAATGGCTTATTAGAAAGGAATATATAATGAAATCATTTGAAGAAGTAAAAAGTATATACGAAGAAGAAAAAGTTGGGTTTGACGTAAATAAAGAACATCCTGAAAAGTTCTTATTATCATTAGAACTAGCAAATGATGGAAATAAAGAATTTCTAAAAAAATATGGTATAGAATTAAAACCAAGTGAATGGATAGTTTTGACAATAGAACCTGAAATTCTAAAAAAAGCAGTATTAAGAGCTAAAGATTTAGGATTTCTAGAAGCTTATGTTCAATCACCATCATTTTTAAAACAAGATGTTGATAAAGTCATAAAAAGAATAGGTGAACTTGAACATTTAGGTATTCCATATAGAAGTGAAAAAGGAAAATATCAATCATTTCTATTTAGTGAAAGAGGATATAACTATGTTTTACAAAATAGTGGGAAAGAAGTTGATAAAACTCCCAGTGTGATTGATGCAGAATTAAAAGAACTAGCGGATAGAGTTATGGAAACTTTTGCTATGGAAGATAAAAAAAATGAAATATATGAAAATCTAGCGAAAATTGAAAAACAAGGTTTAGGAATTAGGGAATCATTAATAAAAGCTTTTGAAGTATATAATGATAGTGGTAATTTAGACTATTTAATATCAAGCATAGATGAAATTCTAGAAGCAAATAAAGAAGAAGTAAAAGGGAGAGTAGCATGAGTTTTTTAAAAGAATATGGTTTTTTAGATAGTGATATTAGTGAGTATGAAAATAACACTCCAGAAAAGATGAAAAAAGTAATCGAAGAACATGAAAATCTAGTAAAGGTAAATTTAGAATATTTAAAAAACTTAGGTATTGAAACTTATAAAGAAATATTTATAAATTATCCCGATATGTTCTTAATGGATGCTAGTAATTTTGAAGAAAGTTTTTCTAAATATGATAAAGAAGAATTAATTACCAAACTAAATGCTAATTTCAAAATGGTAAAATATCTATAAAAAATAATTGCAAAAGCGATTATTTTTTTTGTAAGCTATATAAATTTATTTCAGGTTTATTAAATAATCTAAATTCTATTTTAGGAGTACCAATACCACCAGAAATAAATAATTTAGAATTATTTTCTTCATAACTACCATATTTATATTTTTTAGACCAATCTGTTGATATTATACCGCCATAAAAAGGTAAAACAACAAGACCATTTAGAGAATGTCCAGCAAGCATAACATCAATATCATCATTTTTCAAAGTTTCAAAGTAGTCTGGATAATGAGTAATAACTAAATTAAAAGTAGTATCTAAATTATCATCAATACTTATAGCTTTACTAACATTATCCAAATTAGTTAAACCAGTTATTTTGATAGGGTTTACATCCTTATAAAAAATATAATTTGATTCATTATCTAGTATTTTAAACTGAGCATCATTCATTATTTCACTATATTTATTTATCTCATCATTATCCCCGATAACAGCATATTTATACAAAGTACAATCCATATTCTTTAATAATTCTTTTAATTTATTAATATCATCATTATTTAAATTATTATTCTTATATAATAAATCTCCGGTAAAAACTATAATATCTGGTTTTAAGTCATTTACCTTTTTAGAAATGTTTTGAATTCTATTTAAATCATTTTTGTCCTTTATTAAAAAGTCAGATAATTGAAGTATTTTAAAACCATCAAAAGAGTCAGAAAGATTTTGAACTTCTATATTTTTAGATACGATTTTAAAACCTTTCGGGTTAATAAAAAAACCATATAAAACTAAACAAATTATAAAAATAAAAATTACTAAAAAAACTTTTTTCATTATTTACCCCGATTTCTACAATATAAATATATCATATTTATAAATTATTATCAATTTAGAATTGAAAAAACTCAAATAATATGGTAAACTAAATCATAGGTAGGTGGGCAAAATGCATAGTTTTAAAAAATCTGCAATAATTACTTTTTCATCACTATTTTTACTAACAAATGTAAACGCAGCTACATGTGGTTATGAAGAAAAAGCAAAGTTAAATAATGAAATAACAAATGTAAAGGCAAATTATGAAATTAAAGAAAGGGTAATGAATAAAGACGAATATACAATTTCCGATGCTTTAATTGGAACTGAATACGAAGATACGTATGAAGCCACAACAGAATATATTCAAGTAAATATTTTGAATTTAACTGAAAATATGTATGTTGAAGTAACAAATGATTATAACGATGATAAAGCTATATATCAATATAGTGACACAAAAAACGGGAACATATCATTTGATTGGCATGAAATTGATGAACTGGTAACATATACTATTAAGGTTTATGCCTCAAGCGCTACAGGATGTGAGGGAACGATACTAAAAACATTGTATCAAGCCTTACCAAGGTATAATGATTACTCAACATATGATATTTGTAAAAATATTCCTGATTCGTATTTATGTCAAAGGTATGTAACATATGAAAATATCGGTTTTGATGTTTTTACTGGTAGAATATATAAAGAAGTAGAAAAGAAAATTCAAAAAGAAGAAGAAACTAAAGAAAATGAAAAATGGTATAAAAAGGTTCAAAACTTTATTGTTAAACATAAAGTGCCATTTATCATCGGGGGAGCAATATTGGTTGTCGCAGTTGGAAGTACAACATATATAATAATAAAGAAACGTAGGAGAAGTATAATATGAAAAAAAATTTGAAAATATTAATAATTTTATTAACAATTTTTATTGGTTTTGCTAGCACTAATGTTAAAGCTAGAACCATCGAAGAAAAAGAAAAATTTACAAAACAAGCTAGTGGAAAACATAGTATCAGTGGTTTGAGCATTTTTGATGGTACTACATTTGGTATGTGGAAATATTCATTTGTTGATACTTCCAGTGAAAATTTTGTGGGATACTGTATGGACCCACATAAAGACGCATCTAATGGATATAAAGTCGATCGTATTCTCGGAGATACAGCGTATACAAAAAGAATAAATGCTTTTGACCTAGGTGTCCTAGAAATTATTAAAAATGGTAAAAACCAATATAATGATAGTTTAACCTTTACAGTTGATGGCAGTTCAAAAACAATTAGTGGAGATTCACTTTATGCTGCAACAAGTATAGCGGTACGTGCTTTTGCTTTAGGTGTCTTTGGATATGGCGGAGATGTTGAAAGTGCTAAATCAAGTCTAGTTCCATATTATACAGGTGTTGCATCAGCACATATAACTAGGGGAATTCAATGGGCATCATACAACATAGATAAAATAAATACAATAACTGATACAAAATGTACAGGTTCTGTTGAAGATTTCAGAAAATGTTATGAAAAAACTTTTATTAAAGGATTTTTAAAGAATAATTGGTATAAAAATAGTTATAATTTCAAAATAAGCAGCAGTAGCTCTGAAGGCTATTTAGTAATGTATGCGGCTCAAAGTTTATTTATGAAAGGTTTTAACAGAGCATATGAAGTAATAACTGGTGATGTAACGACTGCTACAGTTACAGCAACTGCCAACCCTTCAACAACAGATAAAACAACAACAGATAATACTATTGAAGAATATTATCATCAAACAATAGAGTTTGCTCAATTTGATGCTCAAGATGGAAAAATAGATAATTTTACATTAACATGTCAAGACTGTGCAAAAAATAATATAACTTTAGGAAATCTTGAATTTTTTAATCCACAAATAAATGATTGGCAAGTTGTTTCAAATATTAACGTTTTAACAGCATTTGATGCTGATGGTAAAACAAAAAGTGGAAAAATAGAATTGAGATTTAAAGTTACTAGGATAAAAGATGATGAAAATTGCAAATCAGTAAATTATAAAATATCATATAGATACGATGACCCAAGTTTAAAATACATCGGAGCATTATTGAAAACTAGTGATACAAGTAAACAAAGATTCTTTATTATTCAAAAAAATGATGGAAATTTAAAAAGTGAAATAACTGGAACGATAAAATGTTCAGCTTCTTGTGATACAGAATTAGAATTACCAGTATGTAGCTATGAAGAAGATGATGCTGTTGCAAAAATCAATGGCCCAACAAAAATTAAAACCTGTATAATAAACAATCAAGATGATGCAGGAAACACATATCAATTTACATCAGATATAGGTGGAGTTGACAATTCTTACTGTAAAATCTATTGTAAAGAAGACTATGCAGAAATTAAATTAAACCCAATAGTTAAAAATGTAAAATGCGGTGGATATTTCAAATTAACAAGTAAAATAAATGGTACAAAAACTTGTTATACAGGAAGTCCAAATACAACAGAAAACTCAACAAATGGTAAAAACAGTATAGATAAAGAAAAGTATTTACAAGATATAATTGCTGCTCAAAATAAAATGATTGAAGGCAGAGATTGGATATTAAAGGCTGAAGCGGCTTGGAAAACTATTCATGAACATACTGTTTCTTGTAGTTGTAATGGTTCTTATGATTATAATCACTCTCATGGTTCATATGCAGGAATTGAAGCTGGAACTCCAACTGCAGAAGGATATGTACCAATAAAAAATGCCACACATAGCTACAGCATCGGCGGTGGCGGTGCATGCAATGTTGATTGGGATGAATGTCCAAATGCTAACGGAAATGGTACTCATCGTTGTTGCGGAAGTGCAAATCCTACAGATGGAGATAGTTATAGTGATGTTTCTAACAAAATTCAATCTCAATATTACAACCACGGAAAACAATTAATAGAAGAAGGTTTCAGAGCTTATGAAAAGGCTTTGAGAGATTACAATGCTTGTACAACAGCATGGACAAACGAATTTGCTTTTGCTCAAGAAGTAAGATATTATTATGATGAAAATCGTGGAAAAGATAATACAAACTATGCTCCATACTTTGATTTATTAACTGGTAAAGATGAATTACAAAAATTAGAAAAATATGGAAATGAAAAAGTTGATACAAAAATTACAGTATGCACTGGGGCAACAAATGACAAGTATGAATGCTTAAATAAAAATAATGAAAAAACATTTGACTTATCAATAGATAGCAACAGAAAAGTTGATTATAATTATAATTCATCATATGGAAATGTCTTTGCAACAAAACCATATACAACTTGTACAGTAAATGGTTGCGAAACAAAGAACCCATACGTTTCACAAGCAGCGTTTATAAAAAAAGAAGTAACAAAAGAACAAAAATACATTACACCAACAGCTTTCTATCAAATCGCCGCTAATGGAAAAGTAATTGCTTACGATAATTATTCAATTGATAAAGTTCAATTAGAACCATTAGTTAATAAATTGCCGATATCAACAAGTTCAGTAGGTGGTGGAGTATTTAAACTACTAGTTGAAAATCTTGGTGAATTCTATGATAAAAAAGATACATCTGGAAGATTGATAGATTACAATGGTGTTAATGAAACTAAGAGCGTAGCTTACGCAGTAGGTGTAAACGCATTTGATGGCGAATATGTATGCTACTATGAAAATACATGTAGACCAAAAGATTGTCCTAACTGTGAATTTGTTTGTGAAGGTGATGGATGTGAATGGAAAGATTGTCCTTCATGTAAGATATCATGCGAAAACTGTATATTCAACTTAGATGATTTAAATATAATCGTTAAAACAATTACTACAACAGATGTAAATGCGGCAAATAGAACACATGGTTATAACTGGATTACATCAAGTAGTATGGAAGCATTACAATTATTAACTAAAAAAGCTTCAATGACAATTAGTGAAATTGAAGAAATAAATGAAATGATATATGATGATAAGACAACAGATGGATCAACACTTGGATTTAGTATTAAGTTAACACCTGAAATAATAAATAAAATTACAGCATATAACAAAGACAATGAAGATAATGGTGGTTATATAAATAACTCATTAACATGTTATGATGCCACAATTGATGGTGAAACATATAAAAACATTTATTGTTATAGCGAACTAATTGACAAGTTAGTTACTGAAAATGGTGATAATGTTACAGTACTTCCGAGTAGAGTAAATGATGAAGCAAGACGTGCTAATGACACTGGAACTAGTGGTTATTGGACATTATGGTCAAATTATAGAATAGATAAAACAAGTGAATCCGTAATCGGCGGACCATCTTGGAAATAAGGGGTGACTAAATGAAGAATGCATTCTGGGCATACTGGTTGATACTATTAGGTATAGTAATCGTAGTAATAATGCTACTTGTTCAAAATCTTACAACAAGTAGCACTCAAGATTACTATCTAATTAAAGAAATAACTGAAGCATCTATGATTGATGCAGTAGATTATTCTTATTATAGAACCTATGGTGAAGTAAAAATAAACAAAGAAAAATTTTATGAAAGTTTTATACGTCGTTTTTCAGAAAATGCCGCATTAAACACAACTTACACAGTAAGCTTTTATGGAGTTTATGAAGCTCCCCCAAAAGCTAGTGTAGAAATTAAAAGTAAATCTAATACATTCAATGTTGTAGGTGATTCAACTACATTTGATATGGTAGAAAGAATAGATGCAATACTTGAAGGTAATACACTTGATGAATAACATAAGGAGGAATAAAAATGGGTGGTAAGAAAAATGTATTTACAAAGTTTTTAACAAATAAAACAACAGTTACGTTAGTAGGTATTGTTCTAGGACTAGGAGTTTTAGTGGGATTTTACATATATCGTGTTAATAAACAAGTAAATCCCACCCGTATTCCTGTTGCTAAAAGAGCTATAAGTGCTACTGAAGAAATAACAAAAGATGACATCGAATATGTCAAAGTTAGTAAAAGTTTCTTAAAAAAAAGAGATGTTTATCAATCAGTAACAAATTTAGTTGGTAAATATGTTTCAACTGGAACATCTATTCCTAAGGGAGGAATGTTCTATACAGCTCAAGTTGTTGAAAAAAAGGAATTACCAAATGCTATATTTGATGAAATACCTGAAGGATATACAATCTATCAATTAAAAGTAGATAATAATACAACATATGCTAATTCAATATATCCTGGTGATAAAATAGATTTATGGCTTAAAACAACTGAAAATGGTATTTTAGTTTTTGGTGAATTTATATCAAATATTGAGGTCTTAGCAGTTCGTGATAATGCTGGTCAAAATGTTTTTGATGTTACAAGTGGAAGAACTCCAGCATGGTTATTATTTGCTGTAAAGACTGATTTATATCGTTATTTAAAACTAGCTGAAAGCATATCTGGGATGACTATTATTCCGGTTCCAAAAAATAATTTGGCAAATCCAGATGTTGGGTCAACTGAATATACAAGTCAAGAACTTATAGATATTCTAGATAGACAAACTCTTAGAATGGAGGCCCAATAATGAATAATATCTTAGCAAAAATTAAAAATTTATTTCTTAATAGAAATACTGTTACAATATTGGGCGTTATAGCTGGTGTTATAGCATTATGGTTTGCTTATAGTATAACTTTAGACAAAGCTGTAAAACCTCAAAAAGTGCCAGTTGCAGCCAAAGATTTAACTGCAGGAACAATTATAACAAAAGAAGATATTGAATATGTTGAAGTAAATTCTGATGTATTAAAAAAGGCAAGTGTAGTAACTAGTTCTTCACAACTTATTGGTTATTATGTAACAAATAATACATCAGTAGTTCGTGGTTCAATGTTTTACAAAAGTCAAGTTGTAACAAAAGATAAATTAATTGAAAGAGATTTGGAAACAGTTCCAGAAGGTTATAGACTTTACTGGCTAAAAGTAGACAATGCTTCAACATATGCTAACTCAATATATCCTGGTGATAAAATAGATTTATGGCTTAAAACTAAGAATGAAGGCAAATATGTATACGAAGAATTTATAACAAATATTGAAGTTCTTAGTGTTAAAGATTCAAAAGGACAAAATGTTTTTGATGTATCAAGCGGAAGAACTCCAGCAGTACTTGTATTTGCAGTAACAGATGAAATGTTCTCATATTTAAGTAAAATAGGTTATTTAAGTGGTATGGATTTATATCCAGTTCCAATTAATAAAAAGAATTCAGATAAAGATGCTACTACAGAAATAACAAATGATGCTTTAAGAACATTAATCGATAGCCAAGCTAGAAATGTTACACCAGATACAAATGAATCAAATAATGATAATAATACAAATAATGAATAAAAGAGGGTGTTACTAGTGAATGATGCTGTATTTTCACAAATAGATTTTGGACCTTTAAAAGAGTTTTTAGAAGAAGATAACATAACTGACGTATCATATTCAAATGGTGGTCAAGTTTGGCTAAAAACTCTTGATAAAGGTGTATATAGAGTTGAAAGACCAGAAATAAATAATGCTTTAATGGAAAAGCTTGCTTTTCAATGTTCAAATGTTATGGGTAAAACATTTAATATGGCCCATCCATTTTTGGATGCTGAATCTGCAGAACTTCGTCTTAACTTTGTTCATGAATCTATAGCCACAAATGGTATTTGTTGTGTTATAAGAAAGACGCCTGCCAAAATCCGTCTGAACAAAGATAAACTGATAAATGAAAAATATGTAACAGAGGATTTACATGACTTTTTAATGACTTGTGTTGAAGGTCACTGTAATATTATTGTAAGTGGGGAAACTGGTTCAGGTAAAACAGAACTTGTTAAATATTTAGCTTCACACACAAAAGAAAATGAAAAAATAATAACAATTGAAGATACTTTGGAACTTCACTTAGATAAAATATTTCCACATCGTGATATTGTTGCTATGAAAACAAATAATATTGCATCTTATTCAGATGTACTAGTAACATGTATGCGACAAAACCCAAGATGGATTTTACTATCCGAAGTTCGTTCAGCAGAAGCAGTTACAGCAGTACGTAACTCAATATCATCTGGACACAACATTATATCAACAATTCACTCAGATAGAGCTTTAAACATACCAATGCGTTTATATAGTTTGCTAGAAAACAGTCAAGATATAGACCAATTCTTAAAGTCAATTCACAGATATGTTCAAATTGGTGTTCATGTTAAAGGTTACATGAGTAAAGAATTAGGTAGATTCCAACGTGAAATAATCGAAGTCGTAGAATTTTATGTTGATGAAAATAACGAAGCAAAATCCAATATTATCTTTAAAAAAAGTTTAGATGGCAAGTTCAGTTTTAATAACCCAAGTAAATATTTAATTGACTATTTAGGTGTTCAAGGTGTAACATTAAAACCAGATTATTTTGTCAAATCAAAAAATGAAACAAACAAAGAAGCTGAAATAGAAAGCTTATAACAGAAAGGAGCGTTTAATATGTTTACAGTTAATTTAACAAGTTATTTACCAGAATTGTTAATACTATTAGCAATTGCTACAGTGGTTTTAATAGCTCGTCGAAATCCTGGTGAAAACGTATATAAATATGTAACAAATAAAGCAACTGATATGTATGATAAATACGCTCCATACTCATTTAAAATGGTAAGAGAAAAAGCAGTTGAATTAGGACAAGAATATACTCCAAGACAATATTTAACACAAGTTATAATTCTTGGTGGTATAGCAGCTTTAGTAGGATATTTTTACTTTTATAGTATTGTCATTGCTGTAATATATGCAATTGTAGCCATAGCATTTATACCATATCTTGCTTATTTAAGACTACAAAGAGTGTATAGTGAATATATATTTGAACAAATACAAACATATACAACAAATGTTATAATGGAATTTAATACAACTCAAAGTTTTGTTAAAGCTCTTGAAGGTGTTAGAGATTCAGGGATTCTTGAAGAACCAGTTGTTAGTGATGTCAAAAAGATGATTGAAATGTCATATCAAAATGGTACCATAGATGAATCAATAACTTATTTTAATAGCAAATACCCATTTTACATGGTAAAAAATATGCATCAATTATTCCTACAAATAACCAAAGAAGGTGCCAGAGATTCAGGACAAGCATTAGAAAATATGTCACTTGATATTGATGCCTTAGTAGAAGGTGTATATCGTGACCAAATGGACAGAAATAATTTCCATGGCAGATTCCTAAGATTCGGTTTAATTTTATATTTACTCGTTATAGTTTTAAGATTCATGTTAGGTGAAGACAATTATATTAAATTACTAGATATATGGTATGTACAAATTATTTTACATGCTATTGTCATTATAAATGCTTTCTTTATGTTAAGTGGAGAAAAATACTATAATGAAGATGTAGGAGGAGAATAATGCAAATAGAAGTTATTATTGTCGCTGTAATCGTATTTGGTATAATGACTATAACTGGTCAAATAAGTATTAATCAGCTTATAAGTGATAATCAAATGCTTTTTATGAAGCTAAAAGAAAAAGATTGGGATTTTTTAGTTAGAGCTAAGTATGGAAATAATGTTAATCCAGATATTCTCTTTAATAAAAGAATAAAAAATGCTTTAATTACTATGGCTATAGCATTTGCCTTTTTAATCAAAGATTTAAATGCTGTTAAAGTATTATTAATATTTGTTCTAGGAGTGTTTATCTTTAAAACATCTTATAATGATATAAAAAAATATTATCAACGACATATGTCTGAAATAGACTCGATGTTACCACATTATTTAAAAAACCTAGAAATATTAATTCAACATTATACTGTACCAGTTGCTATTGGTAAATCAATGGCTGAATCACCAGAAATATTTAAAGATGGATTACAAGAAATGATTGACTCTATAAATTCTGGGGATGATACGATCGAACCATATATGGAATTTGCTAGAAAGTATCCAGTACGTGATTCAATGCGTATGATGCGTTTACTATATCGTCTAAGTTTAGGACGTCAAGAAAGAAAACAAGAACAAATACTAACATTTTCAAGATCAATATCTTCACTTCAACAAAAAGCTCGTGAAACAAGATACAAAAATAGACTAGAAAAAATGGAAGGCAAAACCATGAGTATGCTTATAACAACTGGGGTAGGATTAATGATATTACTAGTTTTAGCTGTTATACAACTTATGGACATATAAATTTACAAAAAATCTAAAATATAATTGATATTTTAAGGAAATTAAGTTATAATAAAAATATATTAAAAGGAGGATAACAAATGAAAGAAGCTACTGGAGAATTAAATATGACTGTAGTTACTGTAGTTGCAATTGCTGCTGTTGGGGCTTTCTTCTATTTCTTTATCTGGCCTGGTATTCAAGCTGGACTTTCAAGAAATACTTGTCTAAATCTATGTCCAGGCGGAGAATTAGATACGCAACAAGGTCGTGGTGGTGTAGACGTTAATAACAGAACTTGTTTTTGTGCAGATGGAACACAAATAGAATTTGGCGACGAAGAGTAAGACAAATATAAGAGGTGAAAAATGAAAGAGGCTACAGGAGAATTAAATATGACGATAATAGTTTCTATATCGATCGGTATCTTGGCAGCCTTTTTTTTCGGCTTTTTATGGCCAATGATTAATGGAAATTTTCAAAAAAATTCACAATGTAGCAAAGCTATATGTGATTGTAGTACAGAAGTAAGAAACAATATTGAAAATGAAACGGGAAGAAAAAATAATTGTCTTTGCCGAAATAAATCTGGAGATGAAAACACTTTTTATTGCCCATTCAAAGGTTAGGAGGAAATTATGAAAGAATCGATGAGTGTAACCTATATATTTCAAATAGTAATACTATTTATTCTATTATTTACAGCAATAATGGCTTTAACAATAAATAATTCCAACGCCTTTGGAATTAAAGATCAAATAGTAAATATATTAGAAGCAAATGGTGGAAATTACTTAGAAGACGGAAATTTAGATGAAGAAATAATAAATTTAATAGAAAGCACATCATATCGTACAACTGGAAAATGCGATGAAGATTATCAAGGTTTTGATAGAACTGGAGCTGCTGTTTCATCTAATCAAGATGCATCAATATGCATAAAAGAAGTAAATGCAACAGATGGTGTAGATAATTATCTATCGGATATTTTTGGCACTGGTAAAGTTGCAACAGGTGATTTTATGCCAGGCAAATATTATCAAATAGTAGTATTTTTCCAATTGGATTTACCAGTTGTAAAACAAGTTTATAATTTTAAATCTAAAGCTGAAACAAAAGTTATATACCAAAAATAAGGAGAGAAATTAAATGAAAACAGTAAGTGAATCAACATGGACATTTCAAATGATTATCTTCTTCATTCTAATATTTGCTTGTTTTCTAACTTTAGTTTTAAGTTATAATAAAGCTTATACAATAAAGAATCGTATGCTTAATATTATTGAAAAATATGAAGGTGTAACACCAACATCAGCTGAGCTAATAAATGACTACATATATAATAAAGGATATACCAATACTGGTAAATGTCCAGAAAACTGGATGGGAGCAATAAATATAGATGGAGAATTTGAGTTATCAAAAAGTGATAACAGATATTTATATTGCTTTAAAAAAAGTTATAAAAATAATTTAGTATATTATGATGTAAAAGTTTTTTTTAGATTTAATTTACCTGTTATAGGTAGTATAGCAAACTATGAAATAGATGGAACAACAAAGACTTTTATAGGTGCAGAAGATCAAATAGAGGAGTATTAATATGAATGTAATAGTATCAAATAAATATCAATCATTATTATCAAGTTTAAATATTGATGTAATTAAAAGTATAAATGGAGAATTTACAGTAGAAGAATTAGTAAGTCAATTTCAAAGTTTTTACTTTAATAAAATGATTATAGACATAACAGCAATAAAAGGTTATGAAGAAATAACAGTAATGCAAAATTTATCTGTAAATTTTGATATGTCTAAAGTTATTTTATTACTAGATGATTCAGAAAAAGTTAATTCTCCAGTATATATATCACAATTAATATCTATGGGAATATACAATTTCACCAGTGATATAAATACAGTAAAATACCTAATAGATAATCCCAATCAATACAAAGATGTAGCAAACTATCATAATATAAGTGGATTTAAGAAACCAGTATTAAATGAAAGATCTGTTGATAATACTCGTGGTAAAATGGGGCAAAAGATTATTGGCTTTAAAAACATTACAGAACATGCTGGTGCAACAACACTAATATATTTGCTTAAATTACACTTAGAAAAGGCATATAATGTTAAAGCTGTAGAAATAGATAAAAATGACTTTATATATTTTAATGATAATACACTTGAAAGTGTATCAAGTTTAGGTTTTAATGATTTTTTAAGTAATAATACCAATTATGATATAATTTTAGTTGATTTAAATGATGGAAACGTATCTGAGTACTGTCATGATATAATTTATTTAATTGAACCAGGTCTTATTAAATTAAATAAGTTAATTAGAGAAGACAATGCTATATTTACTAAATTAAATGAAAAAAAGATAGTTCTTAACAGAAGTGTACTTGACACAAAAGATGTACAAGACTTTGAAAAAGAAAGTGGAAGTAAAGTTTTTTTCAATATGCCTTGTTTAGATGATAAGTTAGATGATCAAATGGTAGTTAATGCTTTTTTAACAGCCCTAGGTTTTAGTAGAATAGATGCAAATGGAAGTTCAGGAATATTTAGTATATTCAAATAGGGAGGTAATGGAATATGAATTTTTGTTATAAGACTGCAAGTGTATGGTTATTTATTGGTAAATTATTATTCATTTTAAAGATATTAATACCAATAGCTATTATAGTATTAGGAAGCATAGATTTAGGAAAAGCAGTAATTTCAAGTGATGATAAATCAATAAAAACAGCTAGTACCAAGCTATTAAAAAGAATAGTAGCTGGAATATGCATTTTTTTCATACCAGTTATTATAAAAGTGTTATTTTCTATGATTGGCATTATAAGTGATGAAATAAAAAATGACTATATAAATTGTATAAACTGCATTACAGATCCGTATAACAATTGTGATGCATCGTATGAAGGCAATATATACAAAAAATAATTGACTTTAATGTAAAATTAGGGTAAAATAAATATATACAGAAGGAGGAAAGTTTTATGAATTTTTGTGAAGATGCTGGTTCAGTTTGGTATACTCTTGGAATGTTTATGTTAGTATTCAAAGTTGTTATTCCAGTACTATTGATTGTTTTCGGAATGGTAGACTTAGGAAAAGCTGTAATATCAAGTGATGACAAAGCTGTATCAAAGGCTGCTAAAACATTATTAAATCGTGTTATAGCTGGGGTATGTATTTTCTTTATTCCAACTATTGTAGGATTAGTATTTAAAATGGTTGGGGCATTTGGTGAGGTTAAAAATCAATATGATTATTGTGCTGCATGCGTAAGTAATCCAACCGGTGATAAATGTTCAGGTATAAAAAATAATGGCTAAAAAAAATTAATAATTTAAACTTAACAAATGAGAAATTATTATTTCTCATTTGTTTTTTATTTATAAAATATTTGATAAAAGATAAAGTATTACAGAATGTCAATATATCATTTTAAATAATATTATACAAAATGTGTAGATATAACAAATTAAAATTAATTCATAAAAAATAGAGCTTATTCAGCTCTATCTTCATATTCTCCAGTATAAGTATATCCTGCAAGTGATTTTTCTTTGCTCCATTTATATTCAAATGTTCTATGTGTCCAAGTATATTCAGTGTCAGTATCTATAATAGCATAGTCTTCATACTTAGATGCATTAGAAGCTAAATCCCATTTACATTTGCTTTCTCTTGTATAACTAACATCAAATTTCAATGGTACAAAATATACATTTTGACTTAAATTGCTAGCATAATATGGTGATACACCATTTAAATTTTTATAATTAATTGTAATTGTTGTAGCATAATTTCCTTCAGCTCTATTATAATAAGCTCCAGAAACTTCAAATGTAAAGTTATTTTTCTTTAATGAAGTATTTCTAAATGTTGATGCATTATTTATTGCAACATTATATTTTCCAGTATTACCAGTCATATATAGGTTACCACGATTGTTAATATAAGCTTGATAGTCAGTATTTGAATTACTGAAATAAGATTTACTATTGCCTACAATAGCAACACTATTAACATCACTAGGTAAATCTAGGAATTGAACTTCATAGTTATATTTACCAACTTTAGTAGTATCAGTAACATATCCAGTTGAATAATAAGTTTTTTCATATTCTTTACAATAATTATTAGTTTCTACCAATTGTTTTTTATTTTCAGCATTAGAAGCATTAGAGTAACCATTTTCCCAATCACTATATTTTACATATTTATAATATCTAACCTTGGTAGGTGTAGGATTAGGTTTGTTGTTATCGTTATTATTATTATTATTATTATTGTTATTATTATTGTTATTGTTGCAATTTGTTTGACAACAACCATTTGAACAAGTTATTTTTATTGTAACCTTAGTAGTAACTGTTGTTTTAGTACTTGTACTAGTGCTTGAACTATTTCCTTTACTAGTATTAGTATTATTTGAACTATTGTTACTATTTGTATTATTGTTAGTATTACTATTATTCTTATTTGTATTAGAATTTGTATTATTAGAGTTATTATTGTTGTTATTGTTATTATCAACAACATCAGTATTAGTTTTTGTATTATCTACTGTACAAGTTCCATTATCACATGAAGTCTTTTCAATAGTAGTAACAATAAAGTCTGATTGTTTTCCACAAGTTAAACTAACTTTTAATGCATAATTACCATCAGCAGTTTTAGTAGTTTGAATGTAACTTGAATTATTATCACAAGTTTTACCATCGTTAGTAAAATCGATTAATAACTTTTGGTTAATCATTTGTGCTAGTGTTACTTTTTCAGTTGCACCAACTTTTTCAGGTAATTTTGATTTTGTGAAATATTCAAATGCTGCAGTTTTCATAGTGTTTATATTATTAATATATTCACTATTACTATCAGCTAATGTGTTACTAGATTTAGTTGAACTATTGCCGGTTACTTTAACAAATATCCAACCAGCTATAAACACAATAACTGCAAGAATCACAAGTTTAATTGCAAGTGATCCCCAATTTAAACTTAAACTTTTCTTTCCATCTTCGTACATATAACGTACCCCCTTCATTTGGAAAATCCTCTTTTCCTTTAAGTCGCCATTATTTTACCATAAAATATTCATTTTGTCAAATTTTATGCAATAAAAATTGTGGTATTTACAATAATTATATACTTTTGAAAAACTAATATTAAATATCTTTCTTAAAAAGTATATTTTGAAAGAATATTACTTGACTACAAATATATGTTTGTGATATATTATTTCTGCATGAAAATTATCTTTTTGTGTCAAAATATGAAAAAGAGGTGTTTACTTATGAATAATGATAAAATAATAATAAAAGGAGCTAGAGAAAACAATTTAAAAAATGTAGATTTAGAAATTCCTAAAAATAAGTTAGTTGTTATGACCGGAGTATCAGGTTCAGGAAAAAGTAGTTTAGCATTCGATACTATTTATGCGGAAGGACAACGAAGATATGTAGAAAGTTTATCTGCTTATGCCCGTCAATTTATTGGTGTAAATGAAAAACCAGATGTAGACTCTATTGAAGGATTATCACCATCAATATCAATTGACCAAAAATCTACAAACAAAAATCCACGTTCAACTGTAGGTACTATAACTGAAATCTATGATTATTTACGTCTTTTATTTGCTAGAATTGGTAGACCTTACTGTCCAACACATCATACACCAATTAAAAGTCAAAGTATTGAAGAAATGACTAATAAAGTAATGGAATACAAAGGAAAAACAGTTACTATATTAGCACCTGTAGTTCATGGCGAAAAGGGAACACATAAAGATTTATTTGATGAACTTCGTAAAGAAGGTTTTACACGTGTTCGCGTAAATGGCAAAAATATGAGTTTAAATGAAGAAATAACTCTAGAAAAAAATATTAAAGACAATATAGATATTATAATAGATAAAATTACTGTAGATAATGAAGAATATAGCAGAATATTTGAAGCCGTAGAAACAAGCACCAAGAAAGCTGATGGTAAAGTAGTATTACTAGTTGATGATGAAGAAATATTCATGAGTGAAAAATATGCTTGTGAAATATGTAATTATTCAATACCAGAACTAGAACCAAGATTATTTTCATTTAATGCCCCATACGGAGCTTGTGAAGAATGTAAAGGCTTAGGTACAAAGCTTCATATCAGTAAAGATTTACTAATACCAGATCCTAATAAATCTTTAGTGGAAGGTGCTATATCTGCTTTAAGCATGGACTCAAATATGTACTTTACACAAATAGAAACAGTATGTAAAAGGTATGATATCAATATGTTTGCACCTGTAAAAGACATTCCTGAAGAAAAATTAAACTATATATTATATGGTACAGATGAAATACTTGAATTTAAATATGTATCCAAAAATGGCAGTACCAGAAATACAAAAGGTACATATGAAGGTGTAATTCCAACACTAGAAAGAAGATATGTTGAAACAAAAAGTGGATGGATCAGGGAATGGCTTCAAGGGTATATGATTGAAACAGAGTGTCCAGTTTGTAAAGGAAAAAGATTACAAAAATCAGTATTATCTATATATATTAATGATAAGAATATTTTTGATATGTGTGATATGTCTATAAGTGACTTACTTGATTTTGTTAAAAAGTTAAAACTAAATAACGAAGAAAAAGAAATAAGTAACCTTATATTAAAAGAAATAATTTCTAGACTAGAGTTTTTAAATAACGTTGGTTTATCATATTTAACTTTAACAAGAAGTGCAGGAACATTATCTGGTGGGGAAGCACAAAGAATAAGACTTGCCACTCAAATTGGTTCAAAATTATCTGGTGTTTTATATGTTCTTGATGAACCAAGTATAGGGCTACATCAAAAAGATAATGAACGTTTAATTAATTCATTAAAAGAAATGCGTGACTTAGGTAACTCATTAATTGTTGTTGAGCATGATACAGATACTATGCTAGCATCAGACTATTTAGTAGATGTAGGACCTGGCGCAGGTGAATATGGTGGACAAATTATGGCAGCAGGAACACCTGAAGAAGTTATGAAAAATCCAAATAGTTTAACAGGAAAATATCTAAGCGGAGAGTTAAAAATAGAAGTTCCAGAAAAACGAAGAAAAGGTAATGGTTTAAAAATTAGTATTAAAGGTGCCAAAGAAAATAATTTGAAAAATGTAAATGTAGATATTCCTCTTAATAAATTAGTTGTTGTAACTGGTGTATCAGGTTCAGGTAAATCTTCACTCATCAATGAGGTATTATATAAAAAACTAGCATCAGAAATTTATAAAAGCAAAGTAGTTCCTGGAGCATGTAAAGAAATAACTGGTCTTGAAAATATTGATAAAGTAATTCAAATAACTCAAGATGCTATAGGAAGAACACCAAGAAGTAATCCAGCAACATATGTTGGAGTATTTGATGATATCAGGGATTTATTTTCTCAAACAAAAGAAGCCAAAATGCGAGGCTATGACAAAGGACGTTTCTCATTTAATGTAAAAGGCGGAAGATGTGAAAATTGTTGGGGAGACGGTGTTAAAAAAATTGAAATGCATTTCCTAGCAGATGTTTATGTTCCATGTGATGTATGTAAAGGCAAAAGATATAATAGAGAAACTCTGGAAATAAAATATAAAGGCAAAAACATAAGTGAAGTTTTAGATATGAGAGTAAGTGAAGCACTAGAATTTTTTGAAAATGTTCCGAAAATTTACAATAAATTAAAAGTAATGATGGATGTTGGACTTTCATACATTAAATTAGGACAATCAGCACCAACATTATCAGGTGGAGAAGCTGGTCGTGTAAAACTTGCTAAAGAACTTCAAAAAAAAGCAACAGGAAAATCAATATTTATACTTGATGAACCAACAACAGGACTTCATTCTGATGATATCAAAAAACTATTAGTTATCCTAAATAGAATTGTGGATAACGGAGATACAGTTATAGTAATTGAACACAACCTAGATGTTATAAAAGTGGCAGATCACATTATAGATTTAGGCCCAGATGGTGGTAAATATGGAGGAAAAATCATTGCAACAGGAACTCCAGAACAAGTTGCAAAATGCAAGGGTTCATATACAGGTGAATTTTTAGCCAAAATACTATAGTAATGAAATTTTCTAAAATATGATATTTTTATTAAGCACTACACTTCTATTAAAATGTGTAGTGTTTTTTCTAGAATAAAGTTTTATTAATAAGAAACAACTTTAAAATGTAAAATTTTACATAAAATTATAAATACGATATTAATAATAGATAAATTTAAAAAAATTTGTTACAATATTAATGGAGAGTGAATTTATGAATAAATATATTTTTGAAATTGGCAATTTTAAATTAGAATGGTATTCAGCCTTAATAATAGTTGCAGCTATGATTGGTATAACAATGGTTTTAAAAGAAGCCAAAAGATACAAATATCCAACCGAATTTGTTTTTAACATGATATTCTGGGCCATAATATTTGGTATTATCGGGGCTAGAGCGTATTATGTATTATTCAATTTGGAATTATATGATAGTTTTTGGGAAGCTTGTAAAATCTGGGAAGGTGGACTTGCTATTCATGGAGGTATAATTGCTGGAGTTTTGGTTATTCTATTATATTGTAAGAAATATAAAGTAAGAAGTATCAGAATGTTTGACTTTTTAGCCCCAGCTATGCTTCTTGCACAAGCAATAGGTAGATGGGGAAATTTCTTTAATGGTGAAGCTCATGGACCTGCAACAACACTAGCCCATCTACAAAATTTACATATTCCAGAATTTATTATAAATGGTATGAATATTGATGGAATATACTATACCCCAACATTTTTATATGAATCAATTTGGTGTCTAGTAGGACTTTTACTACTTCTTATAATAAGAAGATTAAAGATTACCAAAGTTGGTCAACCATTTGCGTTATACTTAATGTGGTACGGACTAGGTCGCTTTATAATTGAGTCAATGCGAACTGACTCTTTAATGTTAGGTGGTTTCAAAATGGCACAAATAGTATCTGTAATAATGATTTTTATAGGATTAATAATTATTATGATTACTGGTAGAAAAGGTCGATATGAAGATTTATATGATCAAGATGAAAATGAGGTAATAAGGTTCTAAGGAGGAATTTTATGTACGATATAATTATAATTGGCATGGGTATAAGTGGTATAACTGCAGGTATTTATGCTAAACGCAGTAATAAAAAGGTATTACTTATTGATAAAGGTATGCCCGGAGGCCTTTTGAATAACATAGATAAAGTTAGTAATTATCCAGGAGTTCCTGAAATAACTGGCCCAGATTTTGCTGAAATTCTTGAAAAACAAGTAGAACATTTAGATATTCCGTATGTTTTGGAAGAAGTAAAGAGTTTAGAATTAAACGAAGAAACTAAAAAAGTAATAACCGAAAACAATACATATGAGGCTAAAAGAGTAATATTAGCAATGGGAAGAAAACCAAAATATTTAGGCTTAGATAATGAAAAATCTTTACTTGGAAAAGGCTTGTCGACATGTGCAGTATGTGATGCATTCTTTTACAAAAATGAGAATATAGCAATCGTAGGTACTGGCAATAGTGCTCTTCAAGAAGCATTATATCTAGCAAATATCGTTGGCCATATTTATATTATCAATCGAAGAGATGATTTTCGTGGAGAAGAAATTCTTGTAGAAAATATAAAGAAAAATCCTAAGATAGAAATAATTTACAATGCTAATATCGAAAGTATGAATGAAGAAAATAACAAATTATCCAGTATAACTCTAGATAATGGTACCACATTAAATATTAAGGGTGTATTTATCTATGTCGGATATAGGCCAGCAACAGAATTTGTACCAAAAGAAATACTTGATGAAAATGGTTATGTAAAAGTAAATGAAAAATTAGAAACAGAAATAAAAGGAGTATATGCTATTGGGGATATCATTAATAAGGATACATATCAACTTGTAACAGCAGCAGCAGATGGGGCTAGAGTAATAACAAATATGAAATAAGATGAAAATTCTTATTTTTCTTTGATAAAAATTGCTATGCGACGTAATAAATTTTTTATCTACTTTTGTAAAGTTTTTACATATTTTGTAACTCAAAAATGTAAAGAAATGTTAATTCATGCAAAATGGTGTGTCGAACCATGAGAGGTTTTGTCGAAAGCCTTGAAAGTGGTAAAAAGGTGTGTATAATAGCTTGGCAAGAAAGGAGGTTTCCACTTATGCAAAGATTAGAAATCAAGAAAATCAATGCCAGAGATAGTATTGTCAAAAAGATATTCACCTCAACTGAAGATGGGCTTAAATATTTAAGTAAAATTGTATGTAAAGTTTTAGATATTTCTGAAGAAGATGTAACATTTTCTTTAATTCATCCAGATGTTAGTGTAAATGAAAATTCTGTAAATAGTGAAGTTGATGTAGCATTAGAAAGTAATGAAATGCTTGTAAATGTTGAAGTAAATAGTGTAAGAAGCAGAAAAAATGAACGTAAGAACAATATGTATATTTGTCATTTAGTTTTAAGGCAGACTCGAAATGCTGAAGATTATAGTAAGAAGTTTAAGAAGGTTTATCAAATAAATCTAAACACATATAGTGTTACAAATGATGATAGATTTATAGTTAGAAGTAGACTTTTAGATGATAAAACATATGAAGAAATACACTCATTTTTTGAAATCTACGACATAAATCTTGCAAAAATTCTTGATATGGATTATACTAAAATTATGAAAGACGATGAGTCTTTAGAAAAATTATTATATCTTTTAATCAGTGATGATGAAAGATTAATAAAAAAGGTATATGATGGTGATGATTTTATGGCTAAAATAATACGTGAAGTAAAAAATAATTCAGATGACTTTGATAATCTACTTAGATATAATAGAGATGTTATATTTGATGGTAATGAAAAAGAAGAAGCTTTTGAAGATGGTTTAGAACGTGGAGTTAAAAAAGGCTATAAGCTTGGTGTTGAGCAAACAGCCAAAGAAATGCTTCAAGAAAATTGTGATGTAAATTTAATTTGTAGAGTTACCAAATTATCACTTGATGAAGTTGAAAGATTAAAAGAAGAATTGAAATAAAATTCTTCTTTTTTAGTTAAAATAACAAGCTTTTATATAAATTTTATGGTAAAATATATTTACATGGAGTTGACCTGTATGAAGAAAAATACTACTCTTACATTGCTTTTACTTTTAATAATAATGCTTCTTGTCATACTTGGATTTAAAATGTACGAAGATTATAATTCTGATGATGTCACCAAAAGTATTTATTCCTTCGAAGCCTATCCTTTATATATAGATAATTATATCTTTATAAATAGTGAAATAAACAATAATAAAATGTACTTATTATACGAAAATAATAATGACTATTTACTTAAAGAAATAGATACTATAAGTAAAAAAGAAAATATTTATAGTAAAAATATTAATATGTCTTGTAACTTAAAAAATGATAATAACAATCCGTATATAGTTTGTAAAAATGAAAGTAAAATAAGTGTATATAATATATACCTAGAGCTTCTAGAAGAAAGAGAGCTAATCACTGAAAATGACTATACAGTAAAATCTAGTATATATGAAAATAATTTTAATGAATATCCTGAAGTAATTGACAGCATTTGTAATTTAAAATGTTTACTTATAAGAAAAGATAGTATTACAGAAAAAATAAATTTATACAAAGAAACTATTTTAAAAGAAGAAAACATTAAAAATTATGATATTTTTGAAAAAGGAGTATTTACATATAGTAATGATAAAATAAAAATATATAATACAAATAATGATTACAAGGAATTCAAAAGCCCTACTGAAAATTTAACAAGTAAAATAGTACACCTAAGTAAAAATGAATACAATTTATATGTATTAGAAAACAAAGAAATAGATGTTTATAATCTATATGAAAAAAGTAAAACCACCAGAATAGATATATATAAGGTTAAAGAAAATGTCAAAAGCATTAAAGTTTATGAAAATAAACTATATGTGTTAACAGATAAAACGATATATGTTTATGATGTTTTTGATATTGAAGAAAGTATAAATAAAGACAATTTATTTGAAAATAATTATATAAGCAATAAAGTTACAGAAATAAAAGAAAATTATGGTATAAATGTAAATCTAAAAGAAAGTGTTAATATCATGCATAAAGACTACAACATAACTGAAGTAAATAACTATAATGATATTATAGATGCTTTAAGTTATCTTGAAGATTATCTTCTTATTTTTAACAAAGAATTTTTTCAAAGATTTTATGAGTATGATATGAAAGGCTTAAATATATATTTTGCTTATGACATAACTGGTGGAGAACTGGAAAGTAGTCAAACAGATGTAGTGGGTTTATCATTTGTTAAAAATAGTGAATATGTAATAATAATTAAACTTAATTCCAAAGATAATTTACTTAATATACTAGCACATGAAACTATGCATATTATAGATGCTTATCTTAAACTTAAAGATTTTTCATATGACTGGAATAATTTGAACCCAGAATATTTTACATATCAAAATGTATATTATCCAAATGTACTATATAAAGATGTTTTAGGAACTGGTAAATTTAAAGATGAAATATATTTTGTGGATAACTATGCTAGAACGAATGAAGGGGAAGATAGAGCACGTCTTTTTGAAAGTATTTGTTCATGTAAAAATTATGAAGAATATCCAAACTTAAATAACAAAATGAATTATCTAAAAAAAGTCTTAACTACTAATTTTCCTGAAATAAGTTATATAAAAGCTTTTGAATAAAATTTTTTTCACAAATTAACAAATTTTACTTGACTTTGATATAGACTATGTATATATTAGAGATGGAGGGATAAGTTATGGCATATAAAGTACAAAAATGGGGAAATTCTAATGGAATAAGAATACCCAAAGTTTATTTAGAGGCTTTAAATTTAAAATCAGGAGATGCAGTAAACATTACAAGAGAGGGGGAACAAATCATTGTTACTAAAGCTCTTAGAAAGCCAGAAACACTAAAATCAAGAATTAAAAAATACAAAGGGCCTGAAAAAGTAGAAGACTTTACATGGGACGAAGCGAGGGGAAAAGAGTTATGGTAAAATATATTCCACAAGAAAGAGATATCGTATATATTAATTTTAACCCTATAAAAGGGCATGAACAAAAAGGAGAAAGACCAGCCTTGGTAATAAGTAGTAGATTATTTAATCAGTTTACGAATATGGCAATAGTTTGTCCAATTACAACAAATACTAAAGGCTTTCCAACTCATTATGAGCTTACTGGTTTAAAAAAAATAAAGGGTTCAGTTTTGTGTGAACACATCAGAAGCATTGATTATGCTGAGCGTAACATTGAGTTTATAGAGCGATGTAGCGACGAAGAATTTAATAACATATTAGAATTAATAAAAAGTTTTTTTGAAAATTAAGAAGGAGAATTATTTATGAAAGTAAGAACACGTTATGCACCAAGTCCAACTGGATACATGCACATAGGAAATTTAAGAACAGCAATATTTGAATATTTATTAGCTAAAAAATATAATGGAGATTTTATATTAAGAATTGAAGATACAGATCAAGAACGTGAAGTTGAAGGCGCAGTAGATTTTATTTACAATACTTTAGATTTATGCGGCTTTAAAATAGATGAAGGACCAAATAATGAAAAAGGTTATGGTCCATACATTCAAAGTAAGAGAAAAGCTATTTATAAAGAATATGCTTTAAAACTTGTAGAAATGGGTAAAGCTTATTATTGTTTTTGTTCTGAAGAAGAACTAACAGCAATGCGTGAAAAAGCAGATGCTAGACATAAACCATTTTTGTATGATGGCAGATGTTCTAGACTAAGTAAGGAAAAGATTGAAGAAAATTTAAAAAATGGAGTTCCTTATGTAATTAGACAAAAAATGCCTAAAACTGGACAAACTATAGTTGAAGACGTCGTATATGGCAAAATTAAAATTGATAATAGCATCTTAGATGACCAAATACTACTTAAAAGTGATGGCTTTCCAACATACAATTTTGCTAATGTAATTGATGACCATTTAATGGAAATAACTCATGTAATTCGTGGCAAAGAATATCTAGATCAAACAGCTAAATACAATTTACTATATGAAGCATATGGCTGGGAAAAACCAACATATATTCATGTTGCTATGGTTCTAGGTGAAGATGGCAATAAATTATCTAAACGTAATGGTGATGCATCGTTCATGGATCTTTACAATGAGGGATATTTACCAAGTGCTGTAGTAAACTATTTAGCATTACTTGGATGGAGTCCAGAAACTAATCAAGAAGTATTTACAATGGATGAACTTATTGCAAACTTTAATGAAAACAGAATAAGTAAATCATCAAGTCAGTATGATGTTAAAAAACTAAAATGGTTTAACCATCATTATATAAATAATCTAAGTGATGAAGAATATTTAACTTGGATTAAAAAATATTTTACAAACAATACGGAAGGTAAAACTGAAGATTGGATTAACAAATTATTACTTGTTTATAAAAATCATATTGATTATGGAGCAGAAATTAATGAAGTAACAGCATCTTTCTTCGATAGTAACTTTGAAATAAATGAAGACGCAGCAGAATTTATGAAAAGTGATGAAGTTATACCTCATGTTGTTGAAGTTTTCAAAGAAGAAATTGAAAATACAACTGATTGGACAGTTGAAACTCTATCAAATGTTATAAACAATGTTAAGGAAAAAGCTGGAGTAAAAGGCAAAATGTTATACATGCCAATAAGAATAGCTGCAAGTGGTATTATGCACGGACCAGAACTAGCAGATACTCTATACTTAATAGGCAAAGAAGAAATATTAAATAGGTTAACAAAATGAAAAAAAGAATAGGTTGGCTTGTTATACCAATAGTATTTATTGTCATCGGAGTTTATATATATCTTTTCTTTAATGAAGGTGAAAATATTTATACTCATAGAAATCAAGAATTTACAATGAAAGTTAAAGATTTTGCTAACATAGAGGATGATATCTATTTAAAATACTCCAAAGTAAGCGACAATAGATGCAAAGGGGAAGATTGTGAAAGAGAAGGAGAAAAACTAGCTAAATTAATAGTTATACATAATCCTTACATTGATACAGTAGAATTAAGTAGTATCAATAATGATGAGATTGAAATTAATAAAACAAAATACAAAATAAAACTGATAAAATATGATACTAATAGTGATGAAATTACTTTAAAATTATTATATGAAGAAAAATAAAAGGAGAAAAAATGAAAATATATAATACACTTACAAGAAAAATTGAAGAATTCGTGCCATGGCAAGAAGGTAAAGTCGGATTATATACATGTGGACCAACAGTATATCATTATGCTCACATAGGAAACATGAGAAATTACATTGGTCATGATATTTTAGATAAAACTTTAAGATATCTTGGCTATGATGTTAAACGAGTTATGAACATTACTGATGTTGGTCATTTAACAAGTGACTCAGACTCTGGTGATGACAAAATGGTAAGTAGTGCCAAAAAAGAACATAAAACAGTAATGGATATTGCTAGATTTTATACTGATGCATTCTTTAAAGATTTTGAAGATTTAAACAATAGAGTTCCAGATGTAGTAAGTCCTGCCACAGCTAATATAAATGAATATATTAAAATAATAGAAAGTTTACTTGCTAAAGGTTATGCTTATAAAAGCGGAGGAAATATATATTTTGATACATCAAAATTAGATGATTACTACAAGCTTACAAACCATAAAGCTGATGAAATGGTTGTTGGAGTTCGTGAAGGTGTTGAAGAAGATTCTTCTAAGAAAAATCAAAATGATTTTGTTCTTTGGTTTACTAAATCTAAATTTGATGAACAAGATTTAAAATGGGAAAGTCCATGGGGACTAGGATATCCTGGTTGGCATATAGAATGTACTGGTATAAGCATCAAATACTTAGGAGAATACTTAGACATTCATGGTGGTGGAGTAGATAACATATTTCCACATCACACAAATGAAATTGCCCAAAGTGAAAGTTATCTTGGACATAAATGGTGTAATTATTGGTTCCACAATGAACATTTAAATGATGAAACTGGCAAAATGAGTAAAAGTCATGGAGCAATTTTAACGGTTCAAGTACTAAAAGAAAAAGGTTATGATCCACTAAGTTTTAGATATATGTGTCTTTTAAGTCATTATCGTCGTCAATTAACATTTTCATATAGTTCGCTAGATGGTGCAGAAAATGCATATAAAAAATTACGTAGTAAAACATCAAGTCTAAAATTTGATAATAACATTAATGAAGAAGATTATAAAATGTGGAAAGGCAAATTTGTATCATGCCTAGAAGATGATTTAAACACAGCAAATGCTATAACAGTTTTACATGATTTACTAAAAAGTGATGTAAATGAAGGCACAAAATACAAATTAGTTGGTGAATTTGATAGTGTACTAAGCCTAGATTTATTAAAACAAGACATAAAGAAAATTGATAATGAAGAAGAAATTATCAAAAAAATAAATGAACGTAATGAAGCTAAAAAGAACAAAAATTACGAACTTGCTGATAGTATCAGAGCTGAATTACTTGCAAAAGGAATTGTATTAAAAGATACTCGCGAAGGCACAACTTATGAGGCTATATAATGAAGAAAGTTAGTATTTTTCTTCTAAGCCTCTTTTTCTTTATCTATCCTGTATATGCCGAAGAATTTTCTATTACTGGTGAAAATGTAATTTTATACAACATGAATGATGATAAGGTATTATATAGTAAAAATGCAGATGAAATAGTTGAAATAGCTAGTTTAACAAAGATGATGACAGCTTTAGTAACAATCGAAAATACAAGTGATTTAACTAAAGAAATAACTATTACAGAAAAAGATTTCGAAGGCACAACAGGGTATTCAAAAGCCGGTTTTAAAGTCGGAGATAAAGTAACATATGAAGATTTACTTTATGGTATTTTACTTCCAAGTGGTGCAGATGCTGTTAACGCTGCAGTAAATAATACATTAGGTTATGAAAAATTCATAAGTAAAATGAATGAAACAGCCAAAAAAATAGGATTAAATAATACTAAATTTTCAAATCCAATTGGCAAAGATGATGAAAATAATTATTCAACAGCAAGTGATATAGCTAAACTTTTAAAATATGCTTTAAAAAATGAAACCTTTAAAAGAGTATTTACAACTAAAAGTTATAAAACAACAAATGGTTTAAATTTAAAAAGTACAATAAGTAACTATGATAATATTTTACAGACGAATAAAATAGATGGTGCAAAAAGTGGATTTACTAAAGAAGCAGGTCGCTGTCTTGCTTCAATAACAAATCTTCATGATGTAAATTATTTACTTGTAGTAATAAAATCAAGTACAGAATATCCATATAATGCAGTTAAAGATACAATAAATATTTATAATTATTATGATGAAAATTACAGTTATCAAAGTATTTTAGATGATGATACATTTATTAAAGAAATACCTATCAAATTAAGTAATAACAAATCATATAAAATAACAGGTTCTGAAAATATATCGTTATATTTAAAAAATGATACTAAAGTAAATTATGTTTACGAAGGTGTAGATGAGATATCTTATAAAACTAAAAAAGGTGCAATACTTGGAACAATAAAAATTTATGAAGGCGAAAAATTACTTGAAACAAGTATTGTCTACCTTGAAGAAAATATTAAATATTATCCATTAGAACTATGTTTAATTATTTTAATAACTTTAATAATATTAATTATATTTATTTTGAAAAATAAGAAAAGAAAAAGAAGGAGAAGACGTAAATGACAAAGGTAAATCACATTGGTATTATAGTTGATGGTAATGGCAGATGGGCAAAAGAAAAAGGAAAAAGTAGAAGCGAAGGGCATAAAGCTGGAGCAGAAACTCTTGAAAAAATAATTTTGTATATAAGTAAAGAAAATATAGCAAATTATTTAAGTTTATACGTTTTTTCAACAGAAAATTTTAGTAGAAGTCCAGAAGAAGTAAATTATTTAATGGAACTTTTTATGAAATGGTTCAAAAAATGCAAAGAAAAATATAAAGATGCAAATATTAAAGTTTTATTTTCATCTCAAAAAGAGTTTTTAAAACCAGAAATTGTAAATGCCATAGATGAACTTGAAGAAGCCACTAAAGATAATACTGGCTTAGTTGTTAACTTTTGCTTAAGTTATGGAGGCAGACAAGAAATAGTTGATGCTACTAAAAAAATAGCAACAGCTGTTTTAGAAAATAAATTAAATATTAATGATATAAATGAAGAATTATTCAAAAAATACTTATATAATGACTTACCAGATGTTGACTTTTTAATTCGCACAAGTGGTGAAAATAGAGTTAGCAACTTTATGCTATGGCAAATATCTTATGCTGAAATGTACTTTCCAAAAGTATATTTTCCTGACTTTACTCCAAAATGTTTGGAAGAAGCAATTGAAGAATACGAAAAAAGAGATAGAAGATTTGGTAATGTAAAATAAAAAATTGGTGATACAAATTCACCAATTTTTTTAACCAATTAATTTTAACGCTAGATACATTCCAAATGTAATCGCAGAAGTAATTATTAAAATTAAACTTGTATATCCAGCCATTCCCATTCTATCTTTTTTATTAAGCTCATTTAAATAATCTACATTTTTATCAAATTCACTATAACCACCAAATTCAGGTTTTGTTCGTGTTAAAGTCATTTCTTTTCCCATTGTATTTGATTGTTGTTGATTCATACTAGTCATCTCATCATTATATGCATTAGAAACCATTTGATAAGCGTTATAAGCATTTGGATTTGCAAGTCTTCTAGCTTCTTCAATAATTTTCTTAGTAGCCATAAAATCTGTTATAAACATCCTAACACTTTCGTTTTGATAATATTTATCAAAAAATTGTGCATTTCTAGCATAAATATTTAATTTATCAATATATTGACTAACATATTTTTTTATAGTTTCTTCTTCATCTTCAGTTATTATAAGTTGATTAAAATATTCCTCAATTTGAGCATTTTTATTCCCAGTTTGATAAAATCCATCTTTAAAATAAATAAAAATATCTTCAGGATTCATATTAAAAAATACAGGATCAATTCTACTTAAACCATAACCGGAAAGCTTAACGTAATTTCCTTCATACACCAAACTATCAGTTGGGATATCATAAGAAAATTCAGCTAAATTTGGGTATGTTTTTTGATAGTTTCTTAGTATCATATCATTATAGCTCACAACATTTTCATTATTTATAATGTCACTCATGTTAAATCAACACTCCTATTTTCTAGTATTAAGTTTATCAAATATTAATAAAAATTACAATATCTATTTTTTAATAATTATTAAATTTAATTTAAAAAAAACAAAAAAATAGGTAATTTTTAACCAAATTTTATAATTAATCTTATAAAAATTAATAAATTTCTAATTTTGAAATAAAAATAAAAAATGATAAAGTGGATTTGAAAGGAGGTAAAATTAATGAATCAAGTAATATTAGTTGGAAGATTATCTCAAGACCCTGAATATGAAATAACTGAAACTGGTAAAAAAAGAACTATAATAAATATTGCTGTAACTAGAGGTTTTAAAAATTCTGAAGGAAAATATGAAACAGATTTTATCAGATGTGTTCTTTGGAATGGTATGGCATCAGCCACAAAAGATTATTGCCATACTGGAGATACAATTGGCATCAAAGGTCGTGTACAAAATAGTAGTTATGTAAATGATCAAAATGAAACAAAATATATCACAGAAATAATTGCAGAAAGAATATCATTTATAGCATCATCAAATAAAAATCGTGGACTTCGTGAAGTTTCAGATGAAGATGATGCAATCATTGAATGTTTCTAACATCTTCTTTTTTCAAAGGCATATACTTAACTAAGGTGATTTTAAATTGAAACATTTTCGAAATATTGGCATTCTTGCTATTGCAGCCTTTAGTTTTATTTACACAGAAAAAATAGCTAATTTAACACTTGAAAATAGTGAAATTTATCAAAAGATTAAGAGTGAAGAAGGAGAGTTTAATGAAGCATTTGTAAATGCAGAAATTACTGATAAGTATATAACTCCGGGATTAAATGGCAAAGTAGTAAACATCAAAAACAGTTTCTATAACATGAAAGATTTAAATGCCTTCAATTCCTATTATTTAATTTTTGATACATCTTACCCCGAAGTTACACTTGAAAATAATAAAGATAAAATAGTAAACAAAGGCAATCGTTACAAAAAAAGTGTTTCTTTCATATTAGAATATGATAAAGAATTAATAAATTACTTTAAAGAAAATAATATTGAAGCAAGCATACTTGTTACTATGGACAATTTTAATAAAAATGAAAATTTAGAGCAAATCAATAATGAGGTAAATAAATATAAAGACTTAGAAGCACTAATAAATAAGTATAGTAATAATACTCACATCTGTTATGTAACAAATAAAAATGAAAAAATATGTCGTAAAAACCAAAAATACTTGGTAAAAACTGATAAAATATTAAACAATAACACTTTCATAACTCTTAAAAATTCGATTGAATCAGGTGACATATACTATGTAGAAAAAAATGCAGATATTAAAAATATTAAGATATTAATTAATAGTATTATTTATAAAGATTTAGACATTATTTCTTTAAGTAGGATGCTAAGTGAAGAAAGAGATTGATTTAATTTAAGTTTTTTGGTATAATTTATTTACCGAAGAACTTATTTTTTTTAAATGAAGGTGATAATATATGAGTAAAATAAAGATTTTTGGTTTGGGAGGACTTTCTGAAAGTGGAAAGAATTCCTATGTAATTGAAGTGGATGACGAAATATATGTTTTTGATGCCGGAATAAAATTTGCTAGTGGAAATTTACTAGGAATTGATTACATTATGCCTGATTTTAGTTATCTAGTTAAAAATAAAAAAAGAATTAAAGGTTTATTTATAACCCATGGACATCCAGAAAATATGGGAGCTGTCCGTGACCTTTTAAAAGATATTCCATCGTTAAAAGTATATGCCACAAAATATACTAAATTTGAACTTATGGAAGATGGCGTAAATGAAAATAATATTGAATTAATTAAACCACACAAGAAAATTAATTTTGGTAATGTTTCTATATTTCCAATTTCTGTTTCACATTCTGTACCAGATGCAGTTATGTATGTTGTAAATACTAAAGATGGAGCAATATGTTATACTGGAGATTTCATTATTGACCCAAGTATGCAAGGTGCTTATGATATGGATATAGGTAAAATTGCCTATATTGGTAAACAAGGAGTATTATGTTTATTATGTGAATCTTCTTTTGCAGAAAAAAATGGTCATACATCTCCGAAACACAGACTTGTAAGCTTTTTTGAAGATGTCATAAAACATCATGACAAAAGAATTATTTTTTCTGTATTGCCAACACATTTATATACAATATCTGAAATATTTGAAGCTGCAGTAAATTCGCATCGTAAGATAGTTTTAATGGGAAAAAGACTTCAAAATGTATTAAATTTTGCAAGTAAAGAAGGCTACATGCATTATAATGAAGAATTACTAGGTGATTTATCAAATATTAATGATGATAATGCCATTCTTTTAGTAATGGATGATAGAACAACGCCTTATGCTAACATGAATAAAATTCTAAACGGCTACGATAAATTTATTACACTAAAACCAACAGACACAATAGTTTTCGCAGAACCACGTTATGATAGTACTGAAAAAGTTTTAGTAAAACTTCAAAATGAACTTGCTAAATTTGGCTGCAATATTGAAACTATTGATAAAGAAAAAGAAATACTACATCATGCATCACGTGAAGATTTAATGCTAATGATTAAGCTAATAAATCCGAAATTCTATATGCCAGTAAAAGGTGAATATCGTTACATGGTAAATAATGCTAATCTAGCAAGTAACTTAGGAATTCCAGATAGTAACATTTTACTTAAACAAAATGGAGATGTTGTGACATTTGAAAATGGTAAACTTATAGATAACTTTGCCAGAATTAAAGTAGATGATGTTTTAATAGATGGAACAAGTAATGATGATATTGGGGATTTAGTTATCAAAGATAGAGAAATGCTTTCGGAAAATGGTATAGTACTAATTAGTGCCACAGTTGACAAGAAAGATAAAGTTCTACTTGTGGGTCCAGAAGTTACAACCCGTGGATTTATCTATGTTAAAGATTCTGCAGACATGATTAAAGAGATAAAAGTAATATGTGAAGCCATTATTAATAGAAATATAACTCCAAAATACATTGATTTTAATCAAATAAAAGTTGAAATAAGAGAAGAACTAAGTAGATACTTATATGAACAAACAGAATGTAAACCAATGATAATTGCGGTTGTTCAAGAAGTATAATTTATAAAAAATCACTCATACTATAAATGGGTGATTTTTAAATGAATGATGTAGAAGCATTAAATGAACTATATAAAGTAGTTACAATGGGAATAATAGGAATTGATGAAGTAAAAGGGCATATCGAGGATAAAGCATTAGCAAAAACTATTAGTGATGCCAAGAAAAAATACATGGTAAATAAAATGGATATTACAAACATGTTAAAAGAACTTGGTGAAGAGCCAACAGAAATAAACATAATCATCAAAATGTTTAATGAAATTTATACAGGAATAGAATTAATTAAGTGTGATGATGCAAAAATAGCAAAAATGTTAACTGAAGGAACTAATAAAGGCATTATCAAAGTTGAAGAAATACTGAACTCTGAAACTGATAAAAAAGTAACTGAACTTGCTGAAGAATTATTAGAACTTTTAGAATTTCAAATTAAATCATGGAAATCATATCTTTGATATTTTTAGTATAAAATTTTAACCTCTTGACAATAATTAAAAAAAGTTATATTATATCTAGGCATTCGAGGGGAAATTATGATTAAAAATAATATTGAAGAAAAAAATAGTAAAAGAAAAGAAGAAATTGACCAGATAATAGGTAATTTAGAACTTGTCCAAAATGATTTAAAGGCACTATTATTAGAAGAGGATACAAAATTATCAATAGAAAAAGGCAGATTATCTGAACTTAGTTCATTATCAACAAAACTCAGAAATAAAAAAGACAGAGGAACAAATGATTTTTTAATGAGCACAACAATTTTTTTATCGATAGTATTAATGCAAGCTATAACTTCACTTGGAACTTTGTTTTATTTAGTTTTAGTTATCTATTTATTAAAAGTTCCTAAATTCATAAAGTTATACAAAATGATAAAAAATAAGGATATTGAGAATTTAGAAAATGCTAAAAGTGATATTAAAAATAAAATAGATGAGTCTTTATATTACAAAAGAATGTTAGAACAAAGGATTCGAAAAACACAATATAAAATTGAAGAAATGGCAGTTGAAAAAAGTGTTTTAGATGACATTAATTTTTATTTTGAAAATCAAGAAGAAATTAAATGTGATAGAGAATTTAATCTTCAAAGAACAAGACAAATGTAAGTTTTTATTTTCATACTTGTTATGGCACAAAAACAATATTTAAATAGATATATTATCAAATACTTTAAAAAATGAAGTTGTACCATATTGTTTAAGTAGAAAATTAATAAAATGAGCAAAAAAATATTAAAAAAGATAGATTAATCTATCTTTTTTTTGTATAATAGAAGAAGAGGTGAAAGAAATGAAAATATTAGCAGTAAATGCAGGTAGTTCATCATTAAAATTTACATTAATTGAATTACCAGAAAAAAATGTCGTAGCAAGTGGATTGTTCGAAAAAATAGGTATAAATGGTTCTTGTTATACAATTAAATATAATGGAGAAAAAGTTAAAAAAGAAGTAAATTTAGTAGATCATTCAGTTGCTGTAAGAATATTAATGGAAGAACTTATTAATATGGGAATAATAAGTTCATTAGATGAAATTGAAGGAGTAGGACATCGTATGGTTCATGGTGGACAAGAATTCACAGAATCAGTTGTATTAACAGAAGATGTTCTAGCTAGAGTTGCTAAATATAATGAATTAGCACCACTTCATAATCCAGCCAATATCATGGGAGTAAAAGCTTTCATGAAGGCATTACCAAATACAATTCAAGTTGGTGTATTTGATACAGCATTCCATACAACAATGAAAGAAGCTGAATATTTATATCCAGTTCCATATGAATGGTATGAAAAATATGGTGTTAGAAAATATGGTTTCCATGGTACAAGTCATAGATTCATTAACAAAACAATTAGTGAATATTTTGGTAGAAATGATTTAAAAGTTATCTCTTGTCACATTGGTAATGGTGGTTCTATAACAGCTATTGATTCTGGAAAAGTAGTTGATACTTCTATGGGATTTACACCACTTGCAGGTATAATGATGGGAACTCGTAGTGGTGATATTGATGCATCAATGTTATCATACTTAGAAGGCAAAACTGGAAAATCACTTGAAGAACTTACAAATGACTTAAATAAAAAGAGTGGACTTTTAGGTGTAAGTGGAGTAAGTAGTGATTCAAGAGACGTTGAAATGGCTGCTGATGAAGGAAATGAAAGAGCAATATTAGCTCAAGAAATGTATGCTAAAAAGATAGCTAATTATATAGCAATGTATAACAATTTACTTGGTGGAGCAGATGTTATCACATTAACTGCAGGTGTTGGTGAAAACAGTAAAACAATGCGTAAATCAATCATTGAAAAAATAGCATCTCTAGGTGTTAAAATAGATGATGAAAAAAATGATTTCCGTGGAGAATTCCGTCTTATTTCAACAGATGACTCAAAAATTCCAGTATATGTTGTTCCAACAGATGAAGAATTAATGATTGCCATGGATACTATGGAATTAAAGAATAAAAATAACTAATTAGAAAGAGTGATAAAATGAAGGAAATGTACAAAAAAATAATTAAGATAATCAAAAAATATGACAAAATAGTACTAGCACGTCATATTAGTCCCGATCCAGATGCTATAGCTAGTCAAATAGCTTTAAGGGATTCAATTAAATTAACATTTCCGAATAAAGAAGTATATGCAGTAGGTGCAGGAGTTCATAAATTTAAATATTTAGGAGCTCTTGACAAACCTGATTTAAGTACTTTAAATAATTCTTTATTAATTGTACTTGATGTTCCAAACTTTTATAGGGTGGATGGTATAAATGGTTTAGAATACGACGCTATTTTAAAAATAGACCATCATCCAGCAGAAGACATCGTTGGTGACGTTGACTGGACTGACCCTACAAAATCTAGCACATGCGAAATGATTGCAGAACTTCTTCTTTATAGTCCACTTGCCATGGACACCAAAATTGCTGAAGATTTATATGTAGGAATGGTTTTTGACAGTGATAGATTTTTACTACCAAACACTAGTGCTGAAACTTTAAAAACAGCATACGAACTTGTTAAAACAAGCAACATCAATTTTGTAAATCTTTATGACAATTTATATGAAAGAAGCATAAATGAAGAAAAGTTCCGTGCATATTTAATAAATAATATTGAAATAACTGAAAATAGATTTGGTTTTATCTTTGTACCAAGTGAAGACTTAAAGAAATTTAATGTTGAACCAACAAGTGTATCAAATCAAGTTAATGATTTCTATTTTATTAAAGAACTTATGTGTTGGATGTTCGTAGTATATGATGAAAGAAATGATATTTATAAAGCAAATATCAGAAGTCGTGGACCAGTTATCAACGAAGTAGCAACAAAATATAATGGGGGAGGACATAAATTTGCATCTGGATGTCGAACTAGTGATTATAAAGTAATTGAAGCTTTAGCTAAAGATTTAGATGCAACATGTAAAAAGTATAATGATGAAGAAAATATCTAATATAAAAAAGAAAAATAACAGATATATAATAACTCTAGGTGATAAAACTCAGCTAGAGTTTTATAGTGATACATTAATTAAATATAATTTACTAAAACCTAGAGAACTATCTGATTTAGAGTTTAAAGAAATAATTAATTATAATAATTATTATGAAGCTTTCAATAAGTCATTAAAACTCATTAGTAATAAACAAAGAACAAAAAAAGAATTAGAAAATAAATTAAAAGATTATTCTAAAGAAACAATAGGTAAAGTAATTAAAAAGTTAGAAGAACTAGATTATTTAAATGAACAAAATTACATAAGAAGTTATATCAACGATCAAATAAATCTAGGAATAAAAGGTCCAAATTATATAAAAAGAGAATTAGAAAAACTAGAATTAAATTCATTATATATAAACGAGGTACTAACTAATATAGATGAGTCTATTTGGAAAGAAAAAATAGAAAAAATTATAAATAAGAAAATAAAAGCTAATAAAAATTTAAGTAGGAATAATCTTATTTTAAAACTTAAAAGTTATTTAATATCACTAGGTTATGAATCTAGTATGGTAGTAGAAATGCTCAATTTAGTAGATTTCGAAGAAAATAATTCTATATTAGAAAAAGAATATCAAAAAGAATATAAGAAATTAAATAAAAAATATAATGGAAAAGAATTAGAAAATAAAATAAAGTATAACCTTTATAAAAAAGGCTTTTCTTTAAATGATATAGATAAAATTCAAAATAAGTACTAGATTAATATTAAAATAATTGTTATAATAATTGTATAAGATAAGGTGATATTAATGAAGTATATGAAAATAATGATACTTACAATAACTCTTTTACTATTAACCGGATGTGGGTGGAGTGATGTCCAAGATAAGTATGAAGATTTATTAAATCAAAATATTTCTTGTACTTATTATACAGAAGAAAAGAGTGCCTCAGACGATTTTTTTGGAGTGGGAACCATGGTATTATCTGCAGATTATAATGGTTTTTATCTAAATTTGAACAATAATAAAAAAACAGTTTTATATGACAATAATGGAGAAAATACTTATTTAGACTTTCCAACTCAATATGTTTATATGCAAACAGATTTCAAAGAAAGTTATTTCAAAAAATATCTAGAAAATAATAGCTGTCCTTCTACAATTTATATTTATATGGGAGGAGATCCTTATTTTTCAGTTAATAGTTGCGATGGAATAGGAGCTTGCAGTTCTTATGTCCTTAAACAAAATCAAGTAACAGATGAAAATGGTGAAAAGATTGATTGTCACTATCCAAATGCAGTTGCGTGTGCTAAAACATCAACAGAAAATACTAAACCTAAGTATTATTTAGAGTTTGGTTATTATAAAAAATCAAATGGTACAATATCAAAATATTTTGGCGTTTCATCAGATAAAAACTATAAAAATATGGAAGCTGCTATAGATGACGATGAATTGACAGTTTATGAAAATTTATCATTTTTTACGGTTACGTCAGATGCTTCAAAAGAAATATATCTTTCTAACAATAAATTTATTGCCATGGATAAGTTAATCATAAAACCAACTGTGACAACCAACACAACTTACTTTATTACGGGACCAAATTCAACAAATTATGGAGATTTAGATGAAGTTGGTAACGAGGAAGTTCCAAACATTGATCCGGACAATTCAGAAATTGAAAATACACCGCAAGAGGATTTGGATATAACAGAAGTTGAAGTATGTGGTGCAGGAACAACATCGCTTCTTGTATTTCAAGTAATAGGTTATATAATATTAATAATAAAAATATTAGTACCAATTATATTAATAGTACTTGGAAGCATAGATTTAGGAAAAGCATCATTAAGTGGAGATGACAAAGCAGTAAAAGAAGCAGCAATTAGCTTCGCTAAAAGAGTATTAATTGGATTAATAATATTCTTCATACCAACAATATTAGATTTCTTTTTAGGACTTGTTGAAGGCACAACTGATGTATCCAGTAAATACCGTGGATGTACAGATTGTGTACTAAATCCAAATAATAGTAGTAAATGTTCTCCAAAAAAGTTGAATGATAATAACTCTGTCCAAGATGGTGTTTCTAGTAGCGGAAAATTTTAGTAAAAGAGGTCATTTTTAGCAAAAAAATGCTAGATTTGGCTTTTTTTTAGTTAACATTTGTGATATAATTTAACTATCAGTTTTAAGTGGGCAGGAAATCCCACTTTTATTATTAGTTATGGAGGTGTTTATGAAACTAGTATTAGACAAACTTAAAATTGATTTACAAGAGGCTTTTGAAAAGACAGACATAATTGTTGATGACATAACTTTTGAAGAAAAAGGAAAATATAAGTTTTTAACAGTAACTTTAGATAAAATCGGAGGTATTGATTTAGAAACAATAGTTGAAGCCACCAAAGTTGTAAATGAATTAGTGGATAAAGCCGATATAACAGATGATAGCTACATATTAGATGTAGTAAGTAAAGAAAGAGGAGAGTAAAAATGAGTAAACAACAATCAAGTGGAAGCGAATTAATTAAGGCATTAAATGTTTTAGTAGAAGAAAAAAACATAAGCCCAGATGTAGTATTTGAAGCTTTACAATTAGCCCTTCAAACTGCATACAAGAAAAATTTTAATTCCAAGACAAATGTTAGAGTAGACATCAATCGTGAAACTGGAGATATCAAAGTATATTCATATTACGTTGTAGTTCCTGAAATAAAAGAAGCAGAACTAGTGGAAGATGAAGAAGGAAATATTACTAGAATAGAACCAGAAATTAATCGTGATGCTCAAATACTTTTGGAAGATGCCCAAAAAAAGGTGCCAAATATCAAAGTTGGTGAAACAATTGAAGAAGAAGTAACACCTAAAGATTTTGGTAGAGTAGCAGCAGGAACAGCAAAACAAGTTGTAATGCAAAAAATAAGAGAAGCAGAAAAAAACAGTGTAATTGAAGAATTTTCTGATAAACAAGATGAATTAATGATTGGTATGGTAGCAATGGAAGACCAAAATAACTACTATATTGATTTAGGTAGAACCAGAGGAATACTTCCAAAAAGAGAAACAATACCAGGTGAACAAATCATAATGGGTTCAAATATTAAAGTATATGTTAGTAAAGTTGAAAGTGGACCAAAAGGACCAATCATCAAATTATCAAGAAATAATTATGGATTTGTTAAAAGATTATTTGAACATGAAATACCAGAAGTTGCAAATGGCACAATCGTAATTACTGGTGTAGCTAGAGAACCTGGTATTAGAACAAAAATTGCTTTATATTCAATTAATGATAGAATAGATGCAATAGGTTCATGTATCGGTGAACGTGGTTCAAGAATAGCTGGCATTTTAAAAGAACTAAAAGGTGAAAAAGTAGATTTAGTTTTATATAGTGAAGATGCAGCAGAATATATAAAAAATGCTATGACACCAGCAAAAGATGTTATAGTATCAATACCAGATGCTGAAGTAAGAAATGCTCTAGTTATTGTGGGTAGTGATAACTTATCAGCAGCTATAGGTAAAAAGGGAAGCAATATTAAATTAGCTAGTAAACTAACCAAATATCATTTAGAAATTAAGACCATGGAAGAAATACAACAAGCAGGAAACAAATAATGAAAAAAATACCAATGCGTTCTTGTATCATTACTAAAGAAAAGCTACCAAAAAAAGAATTAATCAGAGTAGTTAGAACCCCTGAAGGAGAAATAGTAATTGATGAAATAGGAAAAGCAAATGGCCGTGGAGCTTATTTAAAAAAAGATATTGAGGTTATAAAAAAAGCTAAAAATAATAAAGTATTAAATAGAGTACTTGAAGTAGAAGTGCCCGATTCTATTTACGAAAAATTAGAAGAAATAGTACAAAAATAACGAAAGGTTGTGATTAAATGAAAGTATCAGAATATGCAAATGATGTAAATTTATCTGTAGCAGAAATCCTAAAAAAATGTCATGAACTAGCAATAAATGTTAATACAAAAGATGACTATTTAACAGATGATGATATCATAATGCTAGATAACACTATTAATTTAATTAGTACGGATGAAGAAATTACTTACGAAGAAGAGGAAGATATCGAAGATAAAGTAGATGAAATAATGACATCTTCAAAAGTAGATAAAACAATGAAAGAAAGCGTAAGTAAAGAAAAACTTAAGAAAAAAGATGCCAATAAACAAGAATTTAACATGTTAAAGAAAGAAATGTACAAGCATAAAAATAAGCTTATGAAAAATGAAGCTGATGAAAACATTGTGCTTTACAAAAATGGCATGAGTGTTAGTGAATTTGCTAGCGTTTTAAATGTTGGTGGAGCAGAAATCATTAAAAAATTAATGGAAAATGGTTTAATGTTAAGCTTGAATCAACCAATAGATTTTGAAAATGCAGAAATTATAGCACTTGACTATAATAAAACTTTAAAAAGAGAAGAAACACAAGATGTTACTAATTTTGAAGAATATGAAATAATAGATAAAGAAGAAGATTTAGTAAAAAGACCACCAATAGTAACTATAATGGGCCATGTTGACCATGGTAAAACAACACTTCTTGACTATATAAGAAATACACATGTAGTTGATAAAGAATTTGGCGGAATTACACAACATATTGGAGCTTATCAAACTAAATACAAAGATGAACTTATAACATTTATTGATACACCGGGCCATGCTGCTTTTACAGAAATGCGTGCCAGAGGTGCATCAGTTACAGATATCGTAATTATAATAGTTGCAGCTGATGATGGTGTAAAACCACAAACGAAAGAAGCAGTGGATCATGCGTTAAGTGCAAAAGTTCCAATTATTGTTGCAGTTAACAAAATTGATAAACCAGATGCAAACATTGATAGAGTTTTAACAGAAATGGCTGAAATAGGCATAACACCGGAAAGCTGGGGTGGAGATATTCCATTTATAAATATATCTGCTCACACAGGTGAAGGAATTGATTTACTTCTTGAAACAATTCTTACAATTGCTGAAGTAGGTGAGTTAAAGGCCAATCCAAATCGTTATGCAGTCGGAGCAGTTATTGAGTCAAGACTTGATAAAAATGTTGGGGGTATTGCATCATTCTTAATTCAAAACGGAACACTTAGAATTGGTGACCCAATTGTTGTTGGAACAAGTTATGCTAAAGTAAGAACAATGAAAAATGACCGTGGTGAATCAATCGTTGAAGCTGGACCATCAACACCAGTTGAAATAACAGGTTTAACTGAAAATCCATCTGCAGGTGATAAATTTATGGCTTTCGAAACAGAAGCAGAAGCAAAATCTGTAGCAGAAAAAAGAAAAGATGCTGCTAAAATGAATGCTGGTAAAGATAAAAAAGTATCACTTGATGATTTATTTGCATCTGTTGATGCTGGAAATAAAGAAATTAATGTAGTTTTAAAAGCTGATGTTCGTGGTTCTGAAGAAGCAGTAAAAAATGCTTTAGAAAAAATCAAAGAACAAGATGTTTCTGTTAAAGTAATAAGAAGTGGTATTGGTGCCATCACTGAATCAGATGTAGTTTTAGCTAGTGCATCAAATGCCATTATTATTGGATTTAACGTTGTAGCATCTTCAAGTGCCAAAGATATAGCCAAAGATAATAATATTGATATAAGATTATATACAATTATTTACAAGTTAGTTGAAGATATTGAAGCTGCTATAAATGGTATGTTAGACCCAGAATTTGAAGAAAAAATACTTGGCGAAGCCGAAATTAGAAAAATATTCAAATTTTCTAAAATTGGTAACATTGCAGGTTCATATATTACAAATGGTATAGTTAAAAATGGCGCTCTTGCTCGTGTTATACGTGATGGTGTAGTAATTGCTAGTGACGAAAAAATAGCATCTCTTCAAAGAGAAAAAGACACAGTTAAAGAAGTTAAAAAAGGTTATGAATGTGGTATTACCTTAGAAAAATTTAATGATTTCAAAGAAGGCGACACTATCGAAGCTTATGAAATGATCGAGGTAAAACATGCCTAAGTATAAGATTGCTAGAATAGCAAGTGATATTCAAAGATATCTTGGTGATATTTTAATAAATGAAGTAAACGATGAAATTTTAAAGCATATAACTATAACAGGCTGTGATTTAACAAATGATTTAAGTTATTGTAAAGTATATTTTACTTCATTTGACAATTTGGATATTAAATCTTTAGAAAAAGAAGTTAACGAAGCAGCACCATTTATACGTGGAAAACTTAGTGAAAAATTAGAAATCAGACATACACCAGAATTAAAATTTGTATTTGATAAATCAATAGCTTATGGTGAAAAAATCGAAGCAATAATAAAGTCAATAGACAAGGGGGAATAAGATGATAACTTTAGTAAAAAAAATACCTGCTGCATACGAAAATGCAGTTCTTGAAAGATATTATAAATTTTACCAATTTCTAAATTGTGAAAGAGATATTTTAAACAAAAATCTTAGATTCACAATGGATGAAAGTAAACTAACTGACAAAGAATTATACAACAAATCATTTATGGATTCTAGAAAAACAATAAAGAATGAAAATTACAATTTCTCTTTCTTATTATCATTTGATTGTGAAGAAAGGTTAGTAGCAGTAACAAGAATTTATATAACTAAAACACGTGTTAACGTATGTGATATGGTTTATTTAAATTATCCAGATATAGCAGAAAAATTAATGTTACTAAATGAAATTATTCAAAAAGTTGAAGAAATTGCTAGTTTAAGTGGTCAAGAAATTGATTTTGAAATTCCAATTAATGATACAGCTGCTATGAGTTTTGCTACAACATGTGGTTTTGAACAACTAACAGGAGAAAAGGAATCATATAGAACTTTAGTATTTATCAAGCAAATAGAAAAGAGAGAAATAGATGGACAAACTCTTAGTCGTAAACAAGGAAAAGAATCTAACTAGTAGAGATATAGTTAATAATTTAACAAAAATATTTAATACCAAAAAAATAGGTCATACAGGCACTTTGGATCCAATTGCAACTGGAGTACTTGTATGCCTTTTTGGTAAATACACCAAACTAGTGGATTTACTAACATCTCTAGACAAAGAATATATTGCAGAAATAAAGTTAGGAATTAAAACTGACACTGGTGATATAACAGGTTCTATAATAGAAAATAAAAAATATAACATTACTAAAGAAGAAATTATAAAAGTATTTAAGGAATTTCCCTCAAAATATAAGCAAATAGTGCCAAAATATTCAGCAGTAAAAATAAATGGTAAGAAATTATATGAGTATGCAAGAAATAATATTGAAATTGAATTACCAAAACGTGAAGTAAGTATATTTTCTCTTGAGTTAATAGATTATGAAAAAGATATAATTAAATTTAAAACTCATGTTTCAAAAGGAACATACATTAGAAGTTTAATTGAAGATATATGTGAAAAATTAGGTACTATAGGTACAATGAATAATCTTATAAGAACTAAGCAAGGAGGTTTTGATATAGAAGATTCATTTATACTAGATGATATAAAAAATGGTAACTTTAAATTTCAAAACATTCATGAATTTTTAAAATATCCAAGTATAGAAATAAATGATGAATTAATTAAAATTATAAAAAATGGTGGAAGAATTAAAAATATTTATAATGTTCAAGATAAAGTAATATTTACATATCAAGGTGAAGATATAGCAATATATGAAACAAATAATGAAACTTTAAAACCATACATAATGTTTTAAAGTTTTTGTTTGAAAAATTTTTTTCTTCACAAACTAATATAAAACAATTGTATATAAAATAAAACTATGTTAATATAAAAAGATGGAGGTAACTTATGCAAATAGATAATATTGAAGAACTAATTAATAAAACAAATATTACAGCATTTGTCCATACATCCGATATAGTAGCAGGCAAAACATATGATGTTAGTAAAATTTCATTTTTAAATAAAAAAGAGAATTATAATGAAAATGGTAAAGTAACTCACTATTGGTACGAAGTAGATGATGAAGAAAAGCCAACATATTACGATGTTATGGTTTCAATTGAAAACAATAAAAAAATATTAAGAACAGCATGTGATTGTAAAAATTTTCGAAGCATAAGAAGTTGCAAACACATTGCTGCGGTAATATTAAATAATTATGAAGAAATGTTTGGTAAAATGTTTATTAACATTCCAAAGATATCAAGTAGTATATTAGAAAAATTTATTACGAGTGAAGAAAATATTATTAAAAAAGAGTTAACTGTTAATTTAATAATTAATGTTACAGAAAGAAAAAGTAATTATTACTACTATTATAATTCTATAGAATGCACCGTAAAAATACTTATCGGAGATGAAAAATTATATACTCTAGGAAATCATGCAAGTGCTTTTAAAAGTGTATATGAATCCGGAGAAGGTGAAGTTTATTTTGGCAAAAGTTTTACATATAATCCTCAAAAATATTATCTAAGTAGTGATGCCGAAACAATTTTAAAAGCTTATTATAATACTTTTGATGATGGAGGATATAATTATATCAACACATCATCTTTAAAAAAATTTTTAAATAAACTAAAAAATATAAAATTTGTTATTAACAATTATGAAGTTGATGGCATTAGTGAATATTTTCCAATTGATACTAATTTAATAAAGAAAAATGAAACTTATGAATTAGATTTTGACTTAGAAAACATAGAAAACTTAATAGAAAAAGATTATGAATACATATTTTACAAAGGAAAGTTATATCATTTAAATGCTAAAGAGCAAGAATTAATCGAAGATTTAAAACAAAATGAATTAGATAAACTAATAATATCTAAAGATAAATTAGACCTATTTAACAAAGGTCTTCTTAAAGTAGTTAGAAAAAAATTAAAAATAGATTCATCCGTTGTTGACATAGTTTTACCAAGTATTATTAAAGCAAAACTTTATTTTGATATTAGAAATGAATATATAATTTCTAATATAGTATTTAATTATGATGATAAAGAAATAGATTACTTTAATAAATCAAATGAAATACTACGAGATATAAATTTTGAAACGAGTGTCTTAAATGATGTTGGCAAATATGGTTTTATACTTGAAAAAGATAAACTAGTTTTACGAGATATAGAACAAGAAGTAGAATTTTTAGAAAATGGTCTTGAACAACTTGCTACCAAATACGAAATATTCACAACTGAAAAATTTAAAAATATTAAAATTAAAAAGAAAACATCTGTATCATCAATGTTTGGCATAGGTCAAGACAATATATTAAATTATAACTTTAATTTAGGTGATATTAATAGTAGTGAACTAGTAAGTATATTTGATAGTATGAAAAGCAAGAAAAAATATTATCGTCTTAAAAATGGTGATATTATAAATCTTGAAGATGAATCACTGCAAGAACTAAACAATTTAACTGAAGAATTAGAACTAACTGACGAAGAAATAATAAATGGCAAAGGAAGTATATTAAAATATCGTGCTATTTATTTAGATAGTTTAAAGAAAACAAAATATTCAATTATTTCCACAGACAATTTATTTGACAACTTTATAAAAAACTTTTATGAATATAAAGATAGTAATTTGAGTTTAGAAGATACAAGTATCTTACGTGATTATCAACTAACCGGAGTAAAATGGCTATACAATTTAGCTAAAACAGGTTTCGGTGGTATTTTAGCAGATGAAATGGGACTAGGTAAAACAATTCAAGTCATCTATTATATAAAACAAATGTTAAAAGATAATCCTGCATCTAAATTTTTAATAGTGGTTCCAACATCACTTGCATACAACTGGGAACATGAGTTTGATAGTTTTGCAAGCCAAATAAAAAAAGCAATTTGCATAGGTTCAAAAGAAAAAAGAAAACATATTTTAAAAGATTTAAATAAAATAAATGTAATAATCACTACATATGGCTTATTACGTGAAGATGAAGAAATTTATGAAAATTTAAATTTTAATACCATGATAATTGATGAAGCTCAAAATATTAAAAATAATCATGCTGGTATTACAAAAGTAGTAAAAAGCATAAAAGCAGAAACAAAATTTGCTTTAACAGGTACTCCGCTTGAAAACTCAATACTTGAATTATGGAGTATATTTGATTTTATTATGCCAGGTTATTTAGCAAATTTAACTAAATTTCAAAGTAAATATAAAATTAAAGATTTTGATGAAGATAGTGAAATTTTAATTAAAGGTTTAAGCAAACAAATTAATCCATTTATTCTAAGAAGAAAGAAAAGTGATGTTGTTAAAGAACTTCCTGAAAAATTAATAAATGACATATACATTGATTTAAAAGATGAACAAAAGAAACTATATGTTGCAGAACTAAACAGAGTAAAAGAAGAAATGGATAAGATTATTAAAGAAGAGGGAATGAATAAAGCTAGATTTTTAATTCTTCAGTTACTTACTAAATTAAGACAAATTTGTATAGACCCAAGTATCGTATATGATAACTATTCTGATGGTTCAAATAAAATTGAACAGTTGGAAAATATTGTAAGTGAATATACAAAAAACAATCATAAAGTATTAATATTTTCATCATTTAAAACTGCTTTAAACATAGTTAAAGAGAAATTAAATAATGCCAAAATAAAAACTTATATGATTGATGGATCAGTACCAGCCAAAACTAGAATAGAAATGGTAGATAATTTCAATGAAAATGATGATATAAAAGTATTTTTAATAATGTTAAAATCTGGAGGAACAGGATTAAATCTAGCATCAGCAGATGTTGTCATTCACTTAGATTTATGGTGGAATCCTCAAGCTGAAAATCAAGCAACAGATAGAGCCCACCGAATAGGTCAAACCAACACAGTTGAAGTAATTCATTTAATAACCAAAGGAACTATTGAAGAAAAAATATTAGAACTTCAAAATAAAAAGCGAATATTAAGTGATAAATTAATAGATGGAGAGATAAGAGATAAAAATATTATATCAGAACTTACCAAGGAAGATATTGAGAAGTTATTATCGTATGAAAATAGAGAATAAAAAAAGAAATGTTAATTTAGTTCTCGAACTAAATGCATTTCTTTTTGATTTGGATATAAATTTTCAAGTAATTGATATTGTATAGCTAAGTCAAGTGCTAAGGTAACAAGTACTTCTTTAGCTTTTGTGTAATCACAACACACAATTTTTTCAGTTCCATCAGGCATTACAAAAGTCTTTTTATTGTGTTCATCAACTTTAATATTATGAACTTGTGACTTATGAACTTGATATATTCTATTATGAAGTCTAGGGGAGCCAACAAATAAAGAAATTTTATTAATAGGATCAACAACAAGTTGAGTTCCAGCAAATCCAGGTGACATAAAAGCTCTACCAGAAAGTGGAGGATATACAGATAAAAATTCAGGATCTGGTTGTTTTAAATAAACTAATGAACCATAAAATCTCGTATATTTATCATCATCTTTGAAGCCAGTTTCAGTATCACTCATAGATAATAAACTATCTTTAGTAATTAATCTTTCATCTATTAAGGCTTTAGCAAATTTTATCATATCATCTTTAGTAGAAAAGAAACCTGCATGACCTGGAGCAATTCCTTCTTTTTGACCAATAGCATTAGCTTTTGGATCATGAACAGTACCTGGAACATTATCATATCTAGTTATAGCACTGCCATCCTGAGTAATAATTGTAGAGTAATTTTCATTAGCAACTCTATCTAAATCATAAGAAGGAACATTTAAATAAGTATTATACATTCCACATCTTCTAAATATCATTGTTTCTACAAATTTATGAAATTTCATACAAGTAACTTTTTCCACTAAAACTCTTAAAATCATAGCTCCAATATCAGTATAAGCATTCTCAGGTTGAACATCTCTAGGATAAGCCTGATATAAAATATTTAAAGCTTCTTCTTTATTTTTAGCGCTATCTATTCTACTTGGAGTAGCAACACTCACTCTAAATTTTAGTAAATCATAAATAGTAGTATTACCTAAGTTTTTAAATTCAGGTACATATTTTGTAACAGGTTCAAAAACATCAATTAATTTATCTTCAGCAAGTATCAAAATTGCAACCGCAGTAAATGTTTTTGAAGTTGAAGCTAAATCAAAAATAGTATTTTGTTCAATAGGTAATTCATCTTTAACTAGAATACCATTTTTCATAACATATTCTTGTCTATTTCCACATATAACAGTATCTCTATTTTTAAATGTTCCAAAATCCAATATAAGCCCCGGAGTAATCTGAGTATCTTTAACAAAATTATCGATTATTTCCTTTAATCCACTTTGAAGAAATAATTTTAATCTAAGACTAGTTAAACTAGCATATGGATTTTCGCTGATAACTTTCATAACTGGTTTCAAAATCTTTTTATAATCTTTTTCAGTATAAATATCTTGCAAACAAGGTATATTAGTATCATTTTGATTTTTTATTAATGTGTCTAAATATTTTTTATATGTTATATATTTCATCTTATTATCCCCCTAAGACAATCATATTATAATAAATGTTGAAAAATTTGTCAATTTATAGTGCATAATTTTTGAATATGTGATAAAATTAAGAAAGGTGAAAATATGAAAAGGACAAATAAGACAACAGAAGCAAAATGCACAGATTTTGCTAACACAATCTACAATATCAGAAAGGAAAGAAACATAACACAGAAAGAACTTGCAGATTTAATTGGAGTTTCTGACAGAACTATATCGAAATGGGAGAATGGTTCAACAGTTCCAGATTTAGAAACAATAAAGAAATTATGTAATGAATTAGGAATATCTCCAGATTCAATAGTTAAATCGGAGAAAAATTATAAAGATAGACTTCAAGATTTTAAAAGAATGGTAGGTAAATTTCTAAATTATATTTTGAAAAATATCTTTTTAATAGGTTTTATAGTGGTATTTATATTATTACTAGCATATTTTATTAATAACTATAACACAATAAGAATTTATAATCTGACTTATGAAAGCAAAAATATTACTTTTAAAGATGGTTATTTCTTCAAAACAAAGGTTTTAAATATAATAACTATCAACAACATCAAATTAGAGAAAATAAATTATGAACCAACAAGTACAAAAATAGAACTTTATACATACTTGAATGGAGATAAACATGTAATTTACGAAAGTGATACACTTAACAACATTTATATAGAGGAAAGCAAATCCTACTCAGATTTATTAACAAAAGATGTAATTGAAAACATCAAGAACAATTTATATATTAAAATTTATACAACAGATATAGATAACAATAATTATTCTTATGAAAGCAAATTAATATTAAAGCAAAAGTTAAACAATAATAAACTTTGTTATAATGAATACATCAAAGAACAAAATAAAAAAATAGAGGATTTGGGTTTGCAAAATCCTTTTTTAGTGCTCAAAGAAAATGGTTATAATATGGATAGTACAAAACCAGTAGTAGAAAGTGATAATAGTATCAATAAATTAGAAAGTCTAGATTTTTCTTATGATGGTAATACTGAAACTTATACAAAAGTAGATGATGATGGTGGAATAATTGAATATAAGCCAAGTTCAAGGATTATAAAAAAAGAAAGATTAGATAATGATTTAAAGGTTACAACTAGATATGTAATAGATAGAAAAATAGTTAACTATAATATTTCTAGAAAAAACAATGAAATTATTTGTGATTTGCAATATTTATTGCAACCAGATATAACATTGTATATAACAGGCAAATGCAAAAATCATAAAAGTGAAATTGACTACATTATTAGAATTTATAATGAGATAATAAAAGTTCTCCAATAAGAGAAATGCAACTCCCGCGATTTTCTATTTTCTTTTTCGACATAATCTGATACGATGAATGTGGAACAGAGAGGAGGTGCACTTGAACAGCTGAAAAAAATTATTATGACTATTTCAATTCTGTTAGTAATGATTATTTCAAGTAGTGTTAAAGCAGCAAATCTAACAGATGAAGAATATGCAAGACTTAGAAACGTATTTTCAGATGCACGTATATTAATTATGAGTGATGAAGAAGCAACACAATATTTGAGTTATGATTTAGAACACAGCAACAAAGTGAGCAAGTACTACAAGGTTACAGAAACAACAAATGGAACAATTACAACAGAGGTCAGCAAAGAAGAAGCAATAGCGGCAGCAGAGACAGAGAATAATATATCCCCAACGGCTACTTACCATACAACATCATATAAAAATATTGAAATTTATACTTCACAAACTGGTACCAATTCATACTTTGTGTATGTAACTAATAACTGGTTAATAACTCCAAAAGTTAAATCTTATGATGTAATAGCAATGAGAGTGGATGATGCAACAATTAGCTCTGGAACTCAACGTGGTGTACAAATGTACACGACAAATGGGATATCAAATGTTGTAAATTATTCATATCAAGGGACAAATATGGTTCTAAGTTCTAATGGTTTTGGTATATCAATGAATCTAGTTGATGCCGCAAGTGGTTTTACATGTGATATTCAAGCAATAGTAACAGCAACATCTCAGTGGGCTACAGCATATGGTAGCTATCAACATGCAATGACAGCAGTTACACTAGCTAAATCAAAATCATACACAATAAGTCACAATGGTTATGGTAAAGTTATCAATTTTGCCACAGCTGTTCAAAACGATTATGATAACATGCAAGGAGTGTCAATTTCATTGGGATACACAGCATAGAAACAATTCTGAAGTGCTATCATATAAGTATTCTATAAAAGCATATACAATACGTAGAGATTATAAGTGGTATTCAACAACAGTCAATTTAATAGTGTAGGAACTATAAGATGTTTGTGTTTAACATATATAATATATTAAGCTTTTGTAGTACAAAAAATCATCTTAGAATATTGCAACATTTCTATTAATCCACCATCGTTCTAATTGTAGGAATAAATTCCGTCCACACATCATACGATTAGAATAGAAAAATGAAAGATGGTGGATTAATGGAAAAAGAAAAAATTATATCATCAATAGCAAAGCGCGGGGATGGTGAAATCTACTTAGGAGTAGTTGGAGCTGTTCGTACAGGTAAATCAACATTCATTAAACGATTCATAGAAAATCTAGTTGTACCCAATATAACAGATGAATATGAAAAGAAAAGATGTTTAGATGAAATACCTCAAAGTGCACAAGGTAAAACTATCATGACAACTGAACCTAAATTTGTCCCAAGTAACGGGGCCTCAATCAAAGTCGGCGAATTCGAAACAAGCATCAAGTTAGTTGATTGTGTAGGTTATGTCATTCCTGAAGCTAATGGTTTTGTTGATGAAGAAGGAAATCCAAGGATGGTAAAAAGTCCATGGTTCGAGGATGCGATTCCCTTTGTTGAAGCGGCTGAAATAGGAACAGAGAAGGTTATCAAAGATCATGCAACAATAGGGATTGTTGTCACAACAGATGGTTCATTCGGTGAAATCAAAAGGGAATCTTATCTCGATGCAGAAGAAAAAGTTGTAAGTGAATTAAAAACTATTGGAAAACCATTTATAGTTATTCTAAATAGTATTCACCCAACAAATACTGAAACACAAGAACTTGCAAGAAACTTAAGTGATACCTATGATGTGCCAGTAATGCCAATAAGCGCTGAATTAATGAATGAAAAAGAGATAATGGAAATACTTAAAACAGCACTATATGAATTCCCAGTTTTAGATATCAAAGTTAAAGTGCCAGAGTGGGTAAACGTATTACCAAATAATAATGAAATTAAAATGCATTATTTAGAAAAAATTAAAGAAAGTGTAATCAGTGTTGAAAAAGTTAAAGATGTTGACTATATATTGGAACATTTCGGCGATTCAGAATATATTTCAAACTCCTTTATATCTGAATTAGATGCATCTACGGGAACTGTTACAATAACTTTAGAAAGCTCAAATGAACTTTACACACAAACACTTAAATCTTTAATGGGCGATATGGTAACTACTAAAGCAGGACTTTTAAAAATATTTGCTAATTATAAGGAAGATAAAGAAGAAATGGATTCTTTAAGAGGAGCTATAAAAATGGCCAAAAGTACTGGTTATGGAATAGTATATCCTGGATTAAAAGAATTAAAACTTCAAACTCCTGAACTTGTTAAACAAGGTAGCAGATATGGGGTAAAACTTAAAGCTGTTGCATCAAGCATTCACATGTTAAAAGTAGATGTTGAATCGACTTTTGAACCTATAATAGGTAGTGAATTGCAATCTAAAGAATTAATTGATAGATTAATGAAAGATTATGAAAACGATGCATCAAGTATTTGGAAAAGTGAAATATTTGGTAGAAGTCTTGAAGCAATTGTACAAGAGGGTATTCAAGCAAAACTTAGCATGATGCCAGATAATACAAGATATAAACTTAAAGACACAGTTTCTAAAATAGTAAATAAAGGTTCAAATACTTTAATTGCAATAGTAATTTAGCTATTGCTTTTTTTGTTAATTAATAGGCACTTTTTATTAAAAGGTGCCTTAATTTTAAATAATAAAAAATCTAGGAGAATAATTTCTTCTAGATTTTATAAGACTTTCAATGGTGGGCTGTTAGGGATTCGAACCCTAGACCCATTGATTAAGAGTCAATTGCTCTACCAACTGAGCTAACAGCCCATTGTTAACATTTATTGTTTTAATTTCCAACAACAAATAGATTATATCAAAAAGTTATTCATAATGCAAGGTATTTGCATAAAATAATTGTTAATTTTTAGAATAAATGTTATACTTAAATAAAGAATAGGAATGGTTGTTATGTTTGGTAAGATAAAAAGAATAAATAATAATGAAGTTACTATTGAAAATACTTCTGGTAAAGCAATATCTAGTTTAATTGGATGTCATGTTATTTTTTTAGAAGATAGCAGAAGAATAGTGGGTGAAGTAACATATATAGATGAAGTAGAAGCCAAAATACTTTTAGTTGGTGAAATAATAAATAATGTGTTTAATGCTGGTATAATTAAGAAACCTAGTGGTATAGCCCCAGTTAGAGTTATAAATAAAGATGAACTAGAACTTATTATCGGAAAAAGTGAAATTCAAAAAGAAAATTTATTACTTGGAACGTCTTCAATATATAAAACATTCAATGTATCAGTACCATTAAATGATATATTTGCCAATCACTTAGCAATCATTGGTAATACTGGTTCAGGTAAATCCTGTGGAGTAGCAAGAATGCTTCAAAATTTATTTTTTATAAACAAACCTATAAATTCTCACATAGTTTTATTTGATGCTTATGGTGAATACGTTGAAACATTTAAAAATATAAATAATCTAGGATTAAATTTTGCTAGTTTTTCGGGAAATTCTAAAAATGGCAAAGAATATCAACTTAAATTTCCAGCATGGTTTTTAGATGTTGATGATTTAGCATTATTACTTCGAGTTTCTAGTCCAGATCAATTACCAGTTTTAAAAAAATCATTAAAATTAGTTAAAATATTTAAAAGTAATACCCCAGAAATTAAAAGATATAAAAACGATATTATAGCTAAGTGTTTAATGGATATATTAACAAGTGGAAGATCATCAAGTACTATCAGGGACCAAGTAATTGCAGTTTTAACTCATTATAACACTGAAGATTTAAATCTTGATTCAACCATACATCAACCAGGTTATGACAGAACATTTAGGCAATGTTTGTTAATTGATGATTCTGGAAAAATGAATGCAATTTTCGAAGTCATGAAGTTTTTACAACAATTTGAAAATATAGATTTAGAAAGCATAGATATTGTAGATGCTATGTGTTATTCTCTTGAAGATTTATATAGTGCTCTAGAGTTTTCTCTTATTAGTGAAGGAACCATTAATAATGATATAATTTATAAAGAAATGAATATTTTAAAAACAAGACTTCAAAGTATAATAAATAGTGATAACAAACACATATTTAATGTTGATGAGTATATTGGAAAAGAAGAATTTGTCAGAGATATGTTTATTAAAAATAATTTAGTAAATATAGATTTAAGTGATATTGATGACGATTTTGCTAAAGTACTAACTAAAATATATAGTAAGCTTTTATTTAATTATACAACTTCATTAGAAAAAAGAGGTAGTTTGTCATTCAATATTATTTTGGAAGAAGCCCATAGATATGTACAAAATGATAATGATATAAATATAATTGGCTATAACATATTTGATAGAATTACTAAAGAAGGAAGAAAATATGGAACACTTCTTACATTTATTACGCAAAGACCTAGTGAACTTTCTACAACTTCTTTAAGTCAATGTGCAAACTTTATAGTATTCAGAGTATTTCATCCAGCAGACTTAGAGATTGTAAGAACAATGAGCACCAATGTATCAATGGCTAATATTGAGCAAATTAAATCGTTATCACCGGGTTCAGCTTTTGCCTTCGGGGTAGGATTTAAAATACCAACTTTAGTTAATTTTGAGTTTCCTAATCCAATTCCGGAAAGTACAAGTGTTAATGTTAAAAATATTTGGTTTTAATTTAAGACTATTCTAAATTGCATTAGAATAGTTTTTTTGCTATAATTAATAAGGAGGGTATTTATAATGGGCTTATTTGATAAATTAAAAAATATAATTAATAAAAAAGAAAATATAGAAGTAAAAGATGAAAATGTACAAAAATATGATGAAGGTTTAGAAAAATCAAGAAATGAATTTGTTTCTAAACTTAGTATGCTTGGTATTAAATATACTAAAATAAATGATGAATATTTTGATGAACTTGAAAATATTTTGATTATGGCTGATATTGGTGTTAATACAGTTATGGATTTTATGGATAGACTTAGAAAAAGAGTAAAGTCTGAAAATATAACTGATACTAAATATTTAAATGAAGTTATTGTAGATGAACTTTTTATAATATATGTTAATAATGAATCTATAACTGATAAAATAAATATGGCTGAAGATGGACCAACAGTTATACTTATGGTTGGTGTTAATGGAGTAGGTAAAACCACAACAATTGCCAAACTTGCTCATAAATATAAAAATGAAGGTAAAAAGGTAATGTTAATAGCAGGTGATACATTTAGAGCAGGAGCTGTTGAACAATTAAAAATTTGGGCAGATAGAACTAATTCTTTATTTTATGGTAAAGAAAATACTGATCCCGCTGGTGTTATTTATGATGGACTTGTAAAAGCAAAAGAAGATGGTGCTGATATAGTTTTAATTGATACTGCAGGTAGACTTCATAATAAAGTTAATTTAATGAAAGAACTAGAAAAAATAAATAAAGTTATTGGTAGAATTATTCCTGGGGCACCTCATGAAACATTACTTGTAATTGATGCCACTACTGGTCAAAATGGTATTATGCAAGCTAAAGCATTTAAAGAAATTACTGATATTACAGGAATAGTTTTAACTAAACTTGATGGAACAGCTAAAGGCGGAATTGTACTTGCCATAAAGGAAGAAGTAAATATTCCTGTTAAGTTTGTAGGTCTTGGGGAAAAAATGACAGATTTAATTCCATTTGATATAGAAAACTATATATATGGTTTATTTAAGGATTTGATGTAATGGAAGATTTTGTATATTATGGAGAACTATTTAATATATATGGTTCACTTCTAAATGAATCAAACAGAAAGTTTTATAAACTTTATTATGAAGAAAACTTTACATTACAAGAAATAGCAGATTTAGAAAAAGTATCTAAAAGTTATGTAGGTAATATAATAAATAAAACAAGTAAAAAGTTAAAAGAATATGAAAGTAAGTTACATATTTATGAAAGTAAGAGAAAATTAGAAGAAATATTGTTTTTTGATAATATAAATCAGATAAAAAATAGTATAAAAGAAGTAATAGAGTTCTAATAAAAAATAATAATCATAATAATTAGTAAGGTGTATATATGAAAAAAGTTTTATTAATTATTATGAGTTTTTTATTTTTAACTCTAGGAGTTAAAGCTGAAGAAGATTTTGCTCCGAATGCCAAAAGTGCTATCTTAGTGGATAATCTATCTGGTAAAGTGCTTTACGAAAAAAATGCTGATGAAAAGTTAGCTCCAGCATCGATGACAAAACTTGGAAGCATGCTTTTAATTATGGAAGCAATAGATAATGGAAGCTTAAAACTAGAAGATAAAGTAACAATAAGTGAAGAAGCAGCAAATATGGGAGGAAGTCAAGTTTTCTTACAAGCTGGAGAAAGTTATACAGTTCATGATTTACTTAAAGGAATAGCTATAGCAAGTGGTAATGATGCAGTAGTTGCCATGGCAGAAAAAATTGGTGGTTCACAATCTGCTTTTGTAGAAATGCTTAATAAAAGACTTAAAGAAATCGGAGCAGTAAATACCAATTTTGTAAATGTTCATGGACTTGATGCAGAAGGACATTATTCAACTGCCAGAGATATGTCAATTATTGCCAGAGAGCTTCTTAAACATCCCAAAATACTGGAATATACAAGCATATATGAAGAATATTTAGAAAAAAATGATGGCTCAAGAATTTGGCTTGTTAATACTAACCGATTAGTTAGATTTTATGAAGGCGTAGATGGACTTAAAACAGGGTTTACAAAAACTGCAGGTTATTGTTTAACTGCCACAGCTAAAAAAGATAATTTTAGATTAGTATCTGTAGTAATGGGGGAAGATACAACAGAAAATAGAAGTAGTGACACAGTTAAAATGTTAAATTATGCTTTTAATACTTTTAAGATAAACATAATCAAAACTAAAGGTGAAGTACTTGGAAAGGTAAGAGTAGAACGAGGAAAACAAGATGTTGCAAACATTGTTTTATCTGAAGATGCAACAGAACTTTTAAAAATTACTGATCCAGCTACAAATTATAAATTTAGCCTACTGGTTGATAAAATAAAAGCTCCAGTAAAAAAGGGGGATGTCGTAGGTTTAGCACAAATAATAGATGATGCAGGGAATATAGTTGATGAAGTAGATGTAACTGTGGAAAAAGATGTAAAAAAAGCAAATATTTTAGATTATATACTAAGAAATTTAATAGTTCTTGGTAAAGGAAAATCTTTATTAAAACAATAAAAAAGGGGACTATCAGAAAATTAAGTGAATATTTTTCTTGATAGTTTCTTTTTTTGTTTGATTAAAGCGAAATGTTAACAATATGTCTTTCATCCATATTTTTCACTATAAAAAATAACGTAAAGAGAATCTAAAATAATAAAATTAGATTAATTTTGATGCTAAAAATAACCGGCAAAATAACCGGCAAAATAACCGGCAAAATACTAGGCAAATTGATAATTATATGGTAAAATGTATTTAGGATATTTGGAGGTGTAATATGATTGAGACAATAGAAAATTCAAGAGTTGAATTTAAAGTAAAATTAGTTGATGACTTAGAGGAAACTATTATTGGATTTTTAAATAGTAAAGACGGTGGCATCATTTATTTAGGAGTAAATGATGATGGTGAAGTTGTTGGATTAAATAATAATTTAGATTTGTTGCAAAGAAAAATTAAAGATAGAATTATATCCAATATTGAACCATCAACTCTAGGATTATTTGATATAGAGATATTAACTGACAACAAGAAAAATTATTTAAAACTTACTATAGCCAGAGGATTAGAAAAGCCATATCATTTAAAAGGTATGGGAATGACACCTGATAGTTGTTTTATAAGAGTTGGTAGTTCTAACGAAAGAATGAATGAACACTTAATAAGTAAAATGTTTAGAGAAAGAACAAGGAACTCCATTAAAAATATTATTTCTCCTAGTCAAGAACTGACATTTACTGATTTAAAAATTTATTATAAAGAAAAAGGTTTTGATATAGGTGATAACTTTGAAAAGCAATTAGGGTTTTTCACACAAGATAATAAATATAATTATTTAGCGTATCTTCTAGCGGATGAAAATGCAGTGTCTATTAAAGTTGCAAAATATGCTGGTGATGATGTAGATGAATTAATGGAAAATTATGAATATGGTTTTTGCTCATTAATAAAAGCAACTAATAGAGTATTAGAAAAATTTAAAGTTGAAAATAAAATATATGCAAAAATTACATATCCTGAAAGAAAAGAAAATCCAATGTATGATTATAACGCTGTAAGAGAGGTTATTATAAATGCATTAGTTCATAATGATTGGGCTAGTGAATATCCACCTAAATTTGAGTTTTTTAATGATAGATTGGAAGTGTCTTCATTTGGTGGAATTCAAAGTGAATTTACGGAAGAAGAGTTTCTAGAGGGATATTCAGCTCCTAAAAATCCCGAATTAATGCGTGTGTTTAGAGATTTAGAATTAGTTGAACATTTAGGAACTGGTATTAGAAAGATATTAAAAAAATATGACAAAAATATATATCACTTTTTCCCACACTTTATAAGAGTTAGTATTAAATACAACAAAAATAAATTTGAATACGAAAGCAATAAAATTATAAATGAAATAGAAGGATTAACAAAAGTACAAGAAGATATTATCAAATTATTATTAGATAAACCTTCACTTACACAAGTAGAATTAGCAAGTATACTTGGTGTAGGTGAAAGAAAAATAAGATATAATATGAAAGATTTGATTGATAAAAATTATATAGAAAGAGTTGGCTCTAGTAAAACTGGAGAATGGAAGGTAATTATTAAAGGAAGTGAAAAATTATGAAAAATGTTGATCAAAAAAAGGCAGCAAAAGAATTTGCAGAAAGATGGAAGGATAGGGGGTATGAAAAAGGCGAATCTCAAAAATATTGGATAGATTTGTTAGAAAATGTTTTAGGAGTAAATAATGCAATTGATTTTATTCATTTTGAAGATATAGTTCATATAGATAAAGCAACCGGATTTATTGATGGATTTATTGATAAGACAAAAGTTTTAATTGAACAAAAGTCAGTTGATAAAGATTTAAGAAAAGCAATAAAACAATCAGATGGTTCTTTATTAAATCCATTCCAACAAGCTAAAAGATATTCTGCTGAACTTGCATATGATAATAGGCCAAGATGGATTGTTACCTGTAATTTTAAATCATTTCTTGTATATGATATGAATAATCCAAATGGTGAACCAGAGGAAATACTATTAAAAGATTTACCAAAGGAATACTATCGATTATCGTTTTTAGTAGATACTAAAAATGAACATCTAAAAAAGGAAGAAGAGTTATCATTTAAAGCAGGAGAATTAGTTGGTAGATTGTATGATGCCTTTTCAAAAGAATATAGAGATATAAACAATGAGCAATCACAAAAAGATTTAAATGAGCTATGTGTAAGACTTGTATTTTGCTTATATGCAGAAGATGCTGGATTATTTGGAAGAAAAAGTGTATTTCATGATTATCTAGCTAAATACGATGATTTGACTTTAATGAGAGAGAACTTAATTAAGTTGTTTAGAATATTAGATACACCACTTAATAATCGAGATCCTTATTTAGAAGACGATTTAAATCAATTTCCTTATGTTAATGGCGGCTTATTTTCAAATGAAAATATTGAGATTCCTAAATTTACTGAAGAAATTAAAAATACACTGCTTGCTAAAGCATCAAATGAATTTGATTGGTCTGAGATATCACCAACTATATTTGGAGCTGTATTTGAGTCAACTTTAAATCCAGAAACAAGAAGATCTGGAGGTATGCATTATACTTCAATTGAAAATATTCATAAAGTAATTGATCCATTATTCTTAAATGAGTTAAGAGAAAAATTAGATGATGCTTTAGCATATAAAAACGAGAAAACAAGAAATGAAAAATTAATAGAATTTCAAAATTATATAGCATCACTTAGTTTTTTAGATCCCGCATGTGGGTCAGGTAACTTTTTAACAGAAACATATTTATCTTTAAGAAGATTGGAAAATGAAATGTTATCAGCAATGTCTAAAGGTATGATGATGCTTGAAATATCAGATACAATAAAAGTGTCAATTCAACAATTTTATGGAATAGAGATAAATGATTTTGCTGTTAAAGTTGCTAAAACTGCACTTTGGATTGCAGAAGCCCAAATGTGGAATGAAACAAAAAAAATAATATCTAGTTTTACAAACATTAGTGATTTCTTACCATTAGAAACCTACGATAATATTGTTGAATCAAATGCACTAAAAATAGATTGGAATGAAGTAATACCTAATACTAAATGTAGTTATATAATGGGAAATCCCCCGTTTGTTGGTGCAAGATTAATGAGTCCAGTTCAAAAAAAAGATGTTGCAGAAATATTTAAAGATATTAAAAATTACGGAAATATTGATTACGTAGGATGTTGGTATATTAAAGCTGCCAATTATATGAAAAATACCAATATAGAAACTGCTTTAGTTTCAACTAATAGTATATGTCAAGGAGAACAAACAACAATTTTATGGAAAGATATGTTGAATAATGGAGTAAATATTAATTTTGCATATCGTACTTTTAGATGGGATAGTGAAGCCAGTCTAAAGGCACATGTTCATTGCATAATTATAGGTTTTAGCTATAAAATTAGAGATAAAAAAGTAATATATGATAACGGAAAATTTAATGAGGCAAAAAATATAAACTCTTATTTAGTTGATGCTCCAAATATTTTGATAGATAGTAGATCAAACCCAATATGTAATGTGAGTAAAGCAGATTTTGGTAGTATGCCAAATGATAATGGATTTTTAAGTGATTATTCAAAAGAACAGGTATTAGAGATAAATTCTAAATATCCAGAAAGTAAAAATATGTTTAAATTATTTATAGGAGCAACAGAATTTTTACATAAAAAGGAACGTTATTGCTTGTGGTTGAAGGGTATATCTCCAACGTTAATAAAAAAAGTTCCACCAGTATATGAGGCTGTTGAAAAAGTAAAAGAATTAAGAAATAATAGTAATCGAGAGGCAACGAGAAAATTAGCAGATATTCCTATGTTATTTGGTGAAATTAGGCAACCGGATGGGGATTATTTGGTTATACCTAGACATTCATCTGAAAATAGAAGATATATTCCTATTGGATATATTGATAAAAATGTTATATGTGGAGATGCCAATATAATAGTTCCTAATGCTAACTTATATAGTTTCGGAGTATTGATGTCAAATGTTCATAATTCTTGGATGAGAGTTGTTTCCGGAAGAATAAAAAGTGATTATAGATATTCTGTAAAAATAGTTTATAATAATTTTCCATGGCCAAATCCTACAAAAGAACAAAAGGATAAAATTGAAAAAACTGCTCAAGCAATATTAGATGCAAGAGCATTGTATAAAGATAGTTCATTAGCAGATTTATATGATGAATTAACTATGCCTGTAGAATTAAGAAAAGCTCATCAGGCTAATGATGTTGCTGTCATGGAAACATATGGATTTAATTGGAAGACTATGACTGAATCAGAATGTGTTTCTGAACTTATGAAAATGTATAAAAATATTATTGGAGAGTAAAAATATGAAATCAACATTTTCAATAAAAAAGTTAATAATGATATTTTTAATTATCATAATTGTTGCACTTATAATTGACTATTATAATGTAATGTATCCTATTTCTAAAAATTTTAATTATAATTTTTTAAATATACTTATCAATTCTCTTGTTGTAATTTTTGTATTTCTACTAACTTATTATATGATTGATAAACAAACATTGGAAAAAACAAAAAGAATAGAAAATAATAAAAGAAATACGTTAAGAATATTATTAATGCAAGTAAAAAAAGAATGTAACAATACTTTGGATTTTATAGAAAATCAGAATAATTTAGAAAAATTTATAATACCTAAGATTAATTTTGATTCTTTAAATAATTCAATTGAAGAAACATTGAAGAATAATCCGTTTAAAAATGAACAGTATATTATAGATTTATTTGAGGATGGTGTAGCAGATTTTAATGAATTAGAAAAATATATGAATTTAAAAGAAAAATATCAACAATATATTTCATTAAAGATTACATTCTATGATTTAGATAAGCAAAAAAAAGAAATTAAGAAAGAAAAGTATAAAATTGTAAAGGACAGTTTGAAAGCATTGCATGACGATATTTACAATATATTAAATAGTAAATGGAATTTGTAAAAATATTAAAATCATGGTATCATTCTTTCTAAGAAGTGATACCTTTTTACTATAGCAATATTCACATACAATTAGATTAGTTAGATTTTATGAAGGAGTAGATGGATTAAAAACTGGATTTACAAAAACCGCAGGTTACTATTTAACAGCCACAGCTAAAAAAGATAATTTTAGATTAGTATCTGTAGTAATGGGAGAAGATACAACTGAAAATAGAAGTAGTGATACAGTTAAAATGTTAAATTATGCTTTTAATACTTTTAAAATAAACATAATCAAAACTAAAGGCGAAGTACTTGGAAAGGTAAGAGTAGAACGAGGAAAACAAGATGTTGCAAACATTGTTTTATCTGAAGATGCAACAGAACTTTTAAAAATTACTGATCCAGCTACAAATTATAAATTTAGCCTACTGGTTGATAAAATAAAAGCTCCAGTAAAAAAGGGGGATGTCGTAGGTTTAGCACAAATAATAGATGATGCAGGGAATATAGTTGATGAAGTAGATGTAACTGTGGAAAAAAAAGTTAAAAAAGCAAATATTTTTGATTACATGTTAAGAAATTTAAAAATACTTGGTAAAGGAAAATCTTTATTAAAGCAATAAAAAAAGCCTAAAAGGCTTTTTTTAAATTATGTTTTTACGCAACTTTCTTTCACTATTAATACTAATTAACTCATGAGTCAAATCAGTACTTATACCATCAACAAGTTCCATAATTCTTGTATTACATTCATATCTTTCTCGATATATATCCTTTTCTTCTTCAGTATCAAATAATAAAGTGATTAACAGCTCAAAACGTCTTTCTTCATTAGGTTCTTCACCAATTTTTTTAGCTAATTTAATTTTAAAATTATTATTATCAAAAGTATTTAAATCATGAGATATTTGGATAAGTTTAGCAAAAAGATTAATATTAGCAAGCAATTCTTTAAAATCAATTTCCCCATTTGCCATTCTAAATTCAATAGTGTTCTTATCAGGATTATTTATATTTTGTAAGTTAAGTCCACAATATCTAGTTTTTGTAATTTTCTTTAATGTATTAATGTATTCTGCACATGACTCTGCATTATCTAGTGTACCATTTGCAATTGACATAATAAACTGATTTTTTATTTTACTTGCATATTTTAAAATACTCAATCTTTTTTGAGAACAAGCTCTATCTGTAATTTTATAAATAATATCTTCACAATTAGCAAATAAATATAAAAATATAGCATAATCTTCTTTAGTTTTTAAATAATTTGCTCCGATATGAATATGTCCACCACAAGTATCATCAGTTGTAAATCCAACACTTTGTAAAACATTACAAAGTGCTTCTAATGTAGTTAAATCTTCTTTATTATAATGTAAAATAGGGGAAACAACTTCAAGTCCATTTTTAACTGAATTATCCATAGTTACATCAAAGTTTTCAAATAAACTAGGGACATTTTTAAACCTTTGTATATTTTCATTAGTGGTTTCCAGTTCAACCCCAATAGTTATATCTGGCGATATATCTAAAGAAAGTCTTTTGCTATCAGGATTTAAATAAGTATTTCTTTTATCAGGATTATTTGTATCTAATAAATATTTCACTTGTTTATCTTTTAACATACTTATTAAATGTTGTTCTAAATCAGAATTATTTCCATAATAATAGTGGACATTTTTAACATATTCCATTTTTTGTTCATCATCAGGTGCTTCTTTAAAACTCTTGATTATTAAATCTCTATCTTGAGTTGCAACCACAAAAATAGCTTTTAAAGGTATAAAAATAGGTTTCATTTTATTTAAAAATTCATACCCAATAGTTTTTAATTCATCACTTGTAAATAACTTTTTTATAGCTTTTAAGTCAAATTCATCAAATAAAACAGAATATTTATCAAACATTTTATATCTTAAATAATCATTTTTTAGTGCTAAAACAACCATCAAAAACACATCAAGTTTTAAACTCTTTTGTAATTTGAAAAACTCTATTATAGATTCATCATCTTTACCATCTAAATAATATTTTAATTCTAATCCACGTATCTCACTCATAATATAACCCCCATATTTAGAATAATTATAGCACATTATGTGGCTTTTGTCAAATTGCTGTAAATAAAAAGAATAAGTAATAACTTATCCTTCAAAATCCTCAATTTCAGTTTTTGATTTATGTGGCTCATCAAATAATAAACCATTATAATTTCTTTGTCTTAAAGCCTCATAAAGCATAATAGCAACTGTATTAGATAAATTAAGTGCTCTAACATTTGAAGTCATTGGCATTCTCATACATTTATCTATATGTGGTTTCAAAATATTCTTAGGTATTCCAGTAGATTCTTTTCCAAAGACAAAATAAATATTTTCATTTAAGTTACTATAATCAAAACTAGAATGTGGTTTATGACCATACCTTGTTAAAAAATAAAATGTACCATTTTGATTCTTACTTAAAAAATCTTCCCAATTCTCATATACATACCATTTTAATTTATCTATATAATTAACACCACTTCTTTTAAGTGAAGCATCATCTACTTTAAAACCTAAAGGTTTAATTAAATGTAGAGTAGTATTAGTTGCCACACAAGTTCTCATTATATTACCAGTATTCTGAGGTATTTCTGGTTCGAATAAAACGACATTTAACATAATTTCACTCCTTAAAAAAGACCATTATTGGCCTTGGTATTCATAAATATCTAAAAGCTTTTGAAAATCTCCAGCATTTATAACATTATTATCATTTCTATGTACTATATTTACAACTTTACCATCTTTATAATAAAGTATAACAGGAACTTTAGTAATTTTATCTGTTTCAAAAGCATTATTTAATCTTGTTAAGTAATTATCCTCATTTAACATATCTTTAACATTTATATAATAGAAGGAATCACTTAATTTATATTTATCAATAATAGTTTTTAATCCAGTTTCTAACTTATAAGTATCTTTATCACCAGTATAAGTTATTAAAACAAAATATTCATTAGGTGACTCAGTAAGAATTTGATTAACTTCATCTAAATTCTTAATTTCTAAACTTACAGTTCCAGTACTAACTAAGTAACTTGTACTATATTTTTCAGTTTCATTAGTTTTATTAACTCTATAAATATAAAATATAACAAGAATTAATAAAAGTACAACTCCTAAAATAATTAAAAAGTTTTTAGAAGTGAAAAAATTTTTTGCTCCTTTAACTTCTTTAATTTCTGCATCAGTCTTTTTTACAGACTTTGTATTTGTAGTTTTTTTTGTATTTGCCATACACACCATACCTTTCTTTTATAATATAACACATTATTTTATATTTTTAAATAATTTTCTTATTCTTCGACATCATTTTTCTCTAACTTTACTAAAACTTCACGAGGTTTAGAACCATTTTGAGGTCCAACTATACCACGAGCTTCAAGTAAATCCATCATTCTAGCAGCTCTGTTATAGCCAAATCTAAATCTTCTTTGGATTAATGAAGCGCTAATTTTTCCTGTTTGAATAGCAAATTCAACAACATCATTATATGCATCATCATCTTCACCACCAGTAGCGGAGTTACCTGAACCACTTGAAGTATTTTGACTTACATTTTCAAATGTTTGGTCATATTTAGCAGTACCTTGATTTTTACAAAAATCTATTAATCTTTTAATTTCATCATCATTTATAAAACAACCTTGAATTCTCGTTGGTGCAGATTCACCCATTGGGAAATATAGCATATCACCTTTACCAAGAAGTCTTTCAGCACCTCTTTGGTCAAGAATAGTACGTGAGTCAATTTGTGATGCAACTGCAAAAGCAATACGTGATGGTATATTATTTTTAATTAACCCAGTAATGACATCTGTTGATGGTCTTTGAGTTGCAACAATTAAATGAATTCCTGCTGCACGTGCAAGTTGAGTTATACGAGTAATTGAATCTTCAACTTCTTTAGATGCAACAAGCATTAAATCCGCAAGTTCATCAATTATAACAACTATATAAGGCATTTTATTTTGAGGACTTTCTGGATGTTTTTTATTGTATTTATCAATCATTTCATTATATCCAGAAATATTTTTAACTTCTTTATCACTAAATGTTTGAAATCTTCTATCCATTTCTGTAACAACTCTTTGTAATGTTAAACTTGCTTTTTTAGGATCACTTACAACTGGACAAAGTAGGTGAGGAATACCATTATAGTTTGTAAGTTCAACTTTTTTAGGGTCTACAAGAACTAGTTTTACTTCAGTTGGTTTATAACGCATTAATATTGAAGCAATAATACCATTGATACAAACAGATTTACCAGAACCAGTAGAACCAGCAACTAAAAGGTGAGGCATCTTTGTTAAGTCAAATACTTTTGGTGTACCCATTATATCCTTACCTAAAGCTGCACATATTTTAGCATCACTTTTTAAGTTTTGTGGGCTTTCAAGAACTTCTCTTAGAGTAACACTTGAAATTGTAGGATTTGGTATTTCAATACCTATAGTACTTTTTCCTGGAATAGGAGCTTGTATTATTACATCTTTAGCAGCAAGTGCCAAAGCAATTTCTTTATCAATACTTAATATTCTATTTACTTTAGTAGCAGGTGGAACAGTAAGTTCATATTCTGTAACTGCTGGTCCGATATGGATTTCCACAACTTTGGCAGCAATACCAAAATCTCTTAAAACTCTTTCAAGAATTTCTTTATTACTTTGTGTAAATGTTGTGCTATTAACTTTTTTAGGTTTTAATGGATCAAATACTTCACTAAATTTTGGCAATCTATAATATTCATCTCCATTATCAATAGCTTCTTCTTGTTTAGGTTCATTTTTTTCTAATGATTCTTGTGTAATAGGTTTAGTTTTTAATTCTTCCATACTAGTAATAATAATTTTTTCTTTTTCTAAAGGTTTAACTTCAGATATTTCTTTAATATCATTACTATTACTAATTGGTATAGATTCTTCACTTGCTGTATCAACTTTATCTTTTTTCTTTCTTTTAAATAAGCTAAATATTTTAGCAAAAACATTTGATAAATTGAAATTAAATGTTAAAACTGATGCAAATATGCCAAGTAAAACTAAAATAACAATAGTGCCAGTTTTACCAAATAATCCATAAAGTAAGGCAGTAAATAAAGCACCAATAAAACCACCACCAATTACAACTGTAGTAACACCAGAAGTATTTAAGGCATTAGATGCGTTTATTGATGATATTCTTTCCATATAATTATTGTATGTTTCCAAAATAATTTCTTTTGGATTTTGAGTTATAGATAAAAATTCAAAATGGCTAGCAACTAACAAAATAATGAAAAAAATGTATAATCCAATTAATTTAGAACTAGTAAATTTAGGCATCTTTCTTTTGTAAAGCATGTAAACTCCAAGAGCAATAAGAGTTATTAGAATGATTATCCACCAAGATCCAGCTAAAAATATTGCAAACATTTTAAGTAGAGAACCAATAAATCCAAACCCAAAACCAATAATCCCTATAAGTATAAGGATAAGACCAGTAAGTTCAACACTATAACTACTATTATTACTTTCTTTAGTTTTTTTCTTCTTTGCCATTTTTTATCACCTTAATTAATTATACCTTAATTTATAAAAATATTCAAATGCTTTTTTAAAAAAATGGCCATAATAAAAAACAATTTTAAAACAAAAAAAATCTGATACCTATTTTGATATCATATTTGGCATTTAAGACCATAATTATTTGGTATTATTAATAGTATTTATATAAAAAAAGCCATAATGGCTTTCATATTATTTATATCCTTTTTCCTTATAATAGTTATATAGTTCTTCAAAACGATTAAAATGAACAACTTCTCTTTGACGCAAGAATAAAAGTGGTTCAATAACTTTTGGATCTGTTGCTAAATCAATTAAATGTTCATAAGCAACTCTAGCTTTTTGTTCTGCTGCCATATCTTCAACTAAATCAGCAAGTGGATTACCAGTAACCGCAAATGTTGATGCATCAAAAGCAACACCATCAGCACTCATTGGAAATACACCTTTACCATGTTCAGTATAAAAACTTTCAAGTCCAGCTTCTTTAATTTCTTCAATAGTAGCATTTTCCATAAGTTGTGAAACAATAGTAGCAACCATTTCTAAATGGCCAATTTCTTCAGTGGCAATGTCGTTTAAAAGAGCTCTTCCTTTTTCATCCGGCATTGTAAATTTTTGATGAAAATATCTAAGTGTTGCCCCAAGTTCTCCAGCATATCCACCAACTTGTGTAATAATTAATTTTGCCATTTTTAAATCTTTTTTAGTAACACTAATTGGATAAGCCAAATGTTTTACATATTTAAACATATTTAGTCCCTCCAGTATTTTCCCATGGCCAAGGGTTATTAATCCATTCAAATTTATTAATAGATTCATTATCCATAACTTCAAGTGGACCATAACACTTTACATATTCCATTTCTTTTTCACATGATTTTTCTGTAAGTTCTTTAAATTTTTTTAACATTTGTGCATCTTCTGGATGTAAATCTAAGTAAATATTCAAATCATTAATTGCAAAAGATAATGCCATAATTTCTAAAAGTAATTCTTCTTGTTCATTTTTAGCTACAATTTTAGCTGGCTTATAGTCTTTATAAGGAACATATTCATCTTGAAACATATTTCCTTTAGTAAATCCAGTTGGTACACTAGTAAGCATATTAGTTTTATCAAATTTTACTTCTTTAGGTATTGTAAATCCAAAGAAACCTAAATTATCATCAAATAACATAAATTTTCCTCCCTAACTTATAGTATGTTTTACCTAAAATATGTATTGGGTTAAATACTTAGGGTATAATAAATTTACACAATAAAAAAAATTTGTAAGTAAATTTATTATAAGTAATTGACTTTAAGGACATTTTATTTTAAAATTATTAATAGGATAGGTTAGATACATATGGATAAATTACGCGTAAAATTAAAAAAAATCCTAAATAAAGATATAACAAATCTTTTAAATAAATATAAAATTCTACTGGTAAGCATAACTATAGTAGTAATTTTAGCATGTGTAGGATTAATAGTTTCATATGCATTTTACCAAGTTGTAGATACTACACCAGTTATACTTAGTACAACCCCTAAAATTCCTGATTTAGATGTTAGAATCATGGCTGAAGATAGGGATACAAACGGAAATGGAGTTAATAGTTACTCTGTATATCCATACATACCAAAAGCAGGCTATAAATATGAAGCAAGCATGAGTTATTGTACAAATGGTGGAACAATAAATTATAATGCAAGTACATATGATGCAAGCATAAATGCAACCGGACATGATGTTTGTTATTTATATTTTAAATCAACAGCAAGCCTAGATATAACCCTTGAAGTATACGCTGAAAATGTCAATAGTGATGGAGTAGGAAATGGCGTATATACAAAACTTGAAACAACATCATTACCATCAATAGGATATGAATTTAATAGTAGCAAATCTTATTGTGTATATGCCGATGATTTAAATACACATGTAACAGATTCAACAGTAACATTTGATACAAATAAACAAAACTTTACAGTTAATGCCAGTAAAAAAGGTGCAATATGTAAAGCTTATATGGATGCAATGGATGTAGATATTGCCTTAAAGATTTATGTTCAATCAAAGAAAGGTTCATCAACATATTTTGAAGTAGATAAAATACCAACAAATAACTTCTATGAAATAGGTGCTAAATCTGCTTGTACAGGTACATCAACAATGAGTATGAAAAATCAAAAAATAATAATAGCTGCAACAAATAGAACAAATTGTGTAGCATATTTAAATGTTGGTTCAGGACCAATACTTGAAAGTATGCAAAATAGTGTTAGTGGTCAAAATGTTACAATAACACTTACAAATAGCAATATCGGTGTTACACCAACTACTTATTACTATTCTAAAGATAATGGTGCAACATATGTAACAAGCACATCAAATAGTTATACATTTACAAATTTAACACCACTTACAGAATTTACTTTTAAAGCTTATTCTGTAGATGCATCTGGAAATACATCAGGAATTTTAACAACCACAGCAACAACTGACTATGTTTTAGATAAACCATTTGATTATCAAAATTCTGCACAACAATTTAATGTGATTGTTTCAGGCTACTACAAAATGAGAGTATGGGGAGCTCAAGGCGGATACAGAACTACTGAAGGAAATTCAGGTCGTGGTGGATATGCTGAAGGAACAATATATCTAAATGCTGGAGATGTTCTTTACATTCACACTGGTGGAGCTGGTGGAAATGGTTCATCTGGTTGTGGTTCAACTATATGTGCAGGAGGTTACAATGGTGGCGGCTACCGTTATAAGTATTATGGCGGTGGCGGTGGTACCGATATACGTATTAACACAGATTCGTTACTTGCCCGTGTAATTGTAGCTGGCGGTGGTGGTTCAGATGGAGCTACCGGTAAAAAGGGTATGTATGGCGGTGGAACAACTGGTGGTTCAAGTACAGAAAGTTATTCTGCTGTAGGTAACTATGGTGGAAAAGGCGGAACTCAAACATATTCAGGTTATTCAGCATCATACACAATAACAACCCAAACAACAACTGGTTTAAATTCAAATACATTAGCTAATTATGCAGGAGGATTTGGCTTTGGCGGCGGCGGTGTCTACTTAAGTAGTGGTTATGGTGGAGCAGGCGGCGGCGGCTGGTATGGTGGTTCAGGAAACGTACCAGATGGTTCAGGTGATGATGACCGTGGTGGCGGTGGAGGTTCAGGATACATTTATACTTCTAGTACCGCTTCAAATTATCCATCTGGATGTTTACTTAATAGTTCATACTATTTAACAAATGCTTCAATGAAAGCTGGAAATGAATCAATAACATCACCAACTGGTGCTACAGAAACTGGACATGCTGGCAATGGATATGCATATTTAACATACTTAGGAAAGGATTTAAGTTAATGAAATGTAACAGATGCGGAAGTCCTCTTCCAAGTGATGGAATGGTTTGCAAATTCTGTGGAGCCTTAATGGACCAAAAACAAATAAGTTATCAAAATAAAATGAAAGATAAAAACAACGAAAGAATTGTGCTTTTGAGCGAAAAATATGGACATCAAAATAATGTAGAATATCGTGAAGTTAAAGAAAATAAAGTACTTGGGTTAATAATAATTTCAATTGTACTTGTAATTTTAATAATTTTGACCATATTAATTAATATATAAGGATGTGAAAATATGTTATTGCTTTGTTTAAAAATATTTTTTGCCAGAATCATTGATGTTACATTAGGTACAATTAGAACAGTATTAGTTGTAAGAGGTCGAAGATTTACTCCGGCCTTTATTGCATTTTTTGAAGTATTAATTTGGTTTTTAGTAGCTAGAGAAGCCTTAACAACAGATGTAACATCAATACTAATTCCAATATGTTATTCAGCTGGTTATGCAACAGGAACTTATATAGGTGGTTTTATATCAAATAATTTTGTTGATGGATTAATTGGAGTTCAAGTTACAACCAAAACAAGTAAAGTCAAAAAGATGCTTGAAGAAATAAGAAAAGCAGGTTTTGGTGCCTCAGCAATAGATCTAAAAAATCCTCAAGATAATGAAGACAAAACAATGTTAATGATTCAGCTTAATAAATCAAAATTAAAAACACTTACTCACATAGTAAGAAGTAATGACCCAGATGCTTTCGTAGTCATAAATGAAACAAAATATGCCCAAAATGGACTTATAAAATAAAAATATTAAATACTTATGAAATTAAATTCAATTAAGTATTTTTTATTTTTAATTTTTTCTTGTTTATACCTAGAAATTATAGTATAATTTAAAGTAGAATGAAATGGGATGATTAAATTGGCTAAGAAAAAACAAATAGTTATTTCAGAAGAAGAATTAGTACCAACAACCTTAGCTGTTGTACAAGATAAAAAGAAAGCAAATGTTTTTGGAATGATTTGGATATTTATCATATTCATAATCTTTATTGCTGGTGTCATCTACTTACCAGAAATATCAGCATATATAAATAGTTATCTTAATCCAGAAGTGGTAGTGCCAAGTACTCCAAGTAAAGATAACAAAAAAGAAGATGATACAAAAGATGAAACATCAGTAAAAGAATACAAAATAGCAAATGATCTTGAAATAACAGAAGAAAGTTTTAAAATAAGTAATTTCAACATTGAAAACAATACAATTAAGTTCAAAATTACGAATTTAACTAACGAAGTTTTAGAACTAAAAGATGCACATTATTTTGTAAATTTATATAGTGACAACAAAAAATTGCTTCAAAGAATATATTTGCAAGATATTTTAAGTCCAAGTTCTGAAACAGATGCTGCGTATGATTTAAGTGATAGTAGTGCAAAAGTCATATCATTAGTTAAGATATCTGAAGAAGAGTATCCATCACATATTGTTACTGTACCCGAAGAAGGAGTAGCAACATTAACATGTACAAAAAACTATGAAAAGGTAGAATATTTATTAAATAATAACAAAGTATACGTGGCAAATTTGATTTATGAAGTAAATACAACAGATGTAAACTTTAATAATTTATATAATAATTATCAAACATTACAAACTACTTATAACAATATTGAAGGTGTATCATCAAATATAACACTTGAAAATGGTTTATTAAATTTTAAAACTATTATAAATTTATCTTCCGTTAAAAGTGATACATTAAATTTAAAATCAGTATACCCATTTGGAACTGATGCCAAAGTAATATACTTTGAAATGACAGCAAGTGGTTATACATGTAGTTAGGGGGATTATATGAAACTTTGTATAAACGATTTCGAAGGTCCATTAGACCTTCTTCTTCATCTAGTTAAGACAGCTAAAATGAATATTTATGAAATAGATACAAAATATATAATAGATAAATATTTAGAATTCATAAAAAGTATTCCAAGCGATGACTTAGATGATGCTAGTGAATATTTAGTAATGGCATCAGAGTTAATTCATTTAAAAAGCCGATTGCTACTTAATTTAAAGGATGAAAGTACAAATGATGAAGATGAATATTCAATAAATAGTGAAGAAGACTTAAAAAATAAATTAATTGAATATGAAAAATATCAAAACATTACAGGTGTCTTTAAAGAACTTGAAGAAAAAAGAAATGAGTTTTTTACCAAACTTCCAGAAAACTTAGGTAAGTATGCTGATAAAAAAAACACTTTAGAAGGAAGCATGGATGCTGAACTTTTAAAAGAAGCATTAATAGAACTCCAAAAGAGAATGAATTATCAAAAGCCAATTAATACTAAAATAACTAGAAAAGAAATAAGTGTGGAAGAAAGAAAAGAATATATAAGAAAATATTTAACTAAAAGAAAAAATGTTAAATTTACAGACCTTTTTGAAGAATATACAAAAGATTTAGTAGTAGCAACATTTTTATCAATATTAGACATGTGTAAACAAAAAGAAATTACATTAAAACAAGATAGTAATTTTAGTGAAATATATATAGAAAGAGTGAATTTATGAATAAAGAAGCTATATTAGAAGGACTTCTTTTTGTAGTAGGCGATGAAGGAATAACTTTAGATAATATCGCTGAAGTTTTAGAAGTAGATAAAAAAGAAGCTCAAAAGTTTCTTAAAGATTTACAAGATGAATACAATAAGGAAAATAGAGGTATTAGAGTAAGTTTTATTGGAGATGCTTTTAAATTAACTACAAAAGGGGAACATAAAGAATATTATCAAAAATTAATTACAACAAGAGGCACAAATACTTTATCAAGTGCTGCATTAGAAACACTTGCAATAATTGCTTATAATCAGCCTATAACTAGGGCAGAAATTGATGAACTAAGGGGCATTGCAAGTATTAATATGATTAGAAAATTAATGGCTAAAGATTTAGTTAAAATTAGTGGAAAAAGTAATTTGCCAGGTAAGCCAAACTTATATCGCACAACTAATGAATTTTTAGATTATTTTGGTTTAGCAACAATAAGTGATTTGCCAGATTTACCAATAAATGAAACAAAAGAAGAAGACGAAGAAGAATTATTTACATCAATATATAAAGAAGAAAAATAACATATTTTTATCTATATAGTTCATACTATTTATTAGGTGAATATTATGACTATTAAGAAAATAAAAATAATTAATGTTGTTTTTCTTTTTTTACTATCTTTTTTATGGCATTTTATGTATGATTTGCTTCCAAATAATTTCTTTGCTTTATTTTTTCCAGTAAATGAAAGTATCTGGGAACATATGAAAATAATTTATTATTGTCTATTACTTTCATCAGTTCTTGAATTTATTTTGTATCATAAGTTTAAAATTAAAATAAATAATTTTTACATAAGTAGTATGGTTAAATCAGTACTTGGGGTAATTATATATTTAATTATTTTCATTCCTATTTACAAACTTATCGGTGAGTCCATGTTTGTATCAATAAGTTTAATGTTAATTGTTTATGCTTTAATGGAATTTATCAGTTTAAAAATACTTCAAAGTGAAGAGCTAAATATTAATATATTACCAGTTATTATTATAGTTTTAGGAATGATATTATTTATAATATTAACATTTTATCCAGTTCATAATTATCTATTTTTTGATAACATAAAATTTGGTTATGGCATATTAAAATAACTGCATCGCTTTAGATGCAGTTATTTATTTTTTATGTTAGATTTAGAATCATTTTTATCATTTCTTTCTTCTATATTTTCAAGTGCATATTCACAAGCTTGAATAACGAATCTAGAAAATGTTATGTTAGTGTTTGATAACTCTTTTTCAATTTTATTAATTAAAGGCAAAGGAAATCTTATTGTTTTATTTTCTGTTTCTCTTTTTTCTTCGTTTAATCTAAATGCCATCTTTAGTACCTCCACCAATATCGTAATACAATTTACACCCAAAGTATGCATTGCAAAATGCCTTGCAAATTATTCCTTTTTGTAGTAAAATTAAAAAGTAAGATATATTATACAAAAGGTGACAAATTTTTTGTGCTTTGTTTGGTATATAAATAAAAAGGATGGTAATGTATGAAAAAAAACATGAAATTATTTATTGCTTTAGCTATTATTTTACTAATAACAAATGGTTTTACATTTGTTATTAGTTCTAAGAAAAATAATTTTTATGAAGAAAGTACGGATAATATTAAAAAAAGAATAATACAAGAAAATACTTTATCAATGATGCTTGAAACAGAAGCGGGTAGTGGCAATTATGAGATGACAACAGCTAGTAGTTGGCCAACAGATGGTTATGTGTTTAATACAACACTTTCAAAATGTGAAAATGGTGGAGAGTTATCATGGGATGATGAAAATAAAAGAGTTGTTATGAGTGGCAACGTATCAGATAAGTGTTATGTATACTTTGACAAAGTTCTTACATTAGCCACCTATGTAAAATCATTATATACAGGAACCCAAGGGGATAATAACATATATTATCACGATAGTACATTAGCCAATGGTGCCGGAGATAATTCATATAGATATGCTGGAGCAAGTGAAACAACAAATAATTATGTATGTTTTGGTTCAACAGAAAGTCCATGTCCAACAGATAACCTATATAGAATAATTGGTGTTTTTAATGGCAAAGTAAAACTAGTAAAATATAATGATATTGGAACATTTGATACTTCAAAATATGATGCTACTTCATTTGCAGATACGGAAGCCTATAATGCATTAAATAGTACATTTATTGACACATTTGATATCAGATGGAAAAATATGATATCCACAGAAAATTGGATAAGTGGGATTGTTAGTTCTTCTTCGGTAAGCAAACTAAATTTCAAAAACAATAACACAAACGTGAAATTTTTAGCAGGAAGTGCAACTTCACCACTAACAATAAACTGGTATACAGCCAAAAACTGGTATATTGTCGAAAGTGGCGCGGAACATAAGCTATCAATGAAAATTGGTACAATATCTATTAGTGAATTAAGATATGCAATGAATAGTTCGAATTGGAATCTTTCGACTTTGGATAATACATCATGGTTGTATTATAGTAAGAATGAAGCGTTTTATTTGTTTGAATGTTTTACTGATAATACTATTAGTGACACAATGGGATATTATATGACAACGGATGGAATATTGTATGCGTATATTTCCCCTACAAAAATCTCACCTTTAGAATATATAACAACATATGTTAGACCATCCTTTTACCTTGTATCTTCTGTCTTATATAAATCTGGTATTGGCACATCTTCTGATGCAATTTACATAACTGATTGACATAAAGTTTTGAATAAATGGTAAAACCATGCAAAAAAATGCAAAAAAATTTTTGCTAGGACTAAGTTTAAAGATATTTAGAAATCAATCTTCTTTTTAAAATTTATGACATAAATCTTGATAAACAATGGGAAATGAACTATTATTTTTCTTGTAGTTTTTGTAAAAATATGTTATTATAAGCTTAAATTTTTTAAAGAGGGATTTTATAATGAAAAAATTAATTAAATATTTAAGTTTATTTATTATTTTATTTACACCAAGTATTGCCTTCGCTGACGAACTAGAAATTACACCAGTTGATATTTGTAGCAGTAATAGTGGCACATTAAAAGTTTTTCAAGTGATTGGATACATACTTTACATTATCAAAATATTAGTTCCTGTTATTATAATAGTTTTAGGTTCTATTGAATTTGGAAAAGCAGCAATTTCAAAAGATGAAAAATCAATTATGGTAGCTGCTAACAGTTTAGTTAATAAATTCATACTTGGCATCTTAATATTTATGATACCAACATTACTTGATGCAGCTTTAAGTTTAGTAAGGGGCACAAAAGAAGCAACGCAAGATTACGAAACATGTACAACTTGTTTACTTTCTCCATTTAGTGAAGATTGTGATGCAAAAGATTTAATGGACTAAAAAGTCCATTTTTTCTTTTATTATAATCTATAAAATGTTATAATATTTATATACATATGGAGGATTACATGAACATGTTAGATGGACTAAATAAAGAACAAAAAGAAGCAGTTTTACATAAAGAAGGACCATGTCTCGTTTTAGCGGGTGCTGGTTCTGGAAAGACAAAAGTTTTAACAACTAGAATAGCAAATATGATAAATGATGGCATATATTCAGGAAATATTTTAGCTATAACCTTTACAAATAAAGCAGCAAAAGAAATGCGTGATAGAATAAGTAACATGGTTGAAAATAACTATGCTTTTGTGGGTACATTTCACTCTTTTGGACTTCGAGTTATCAGAGAAAATACAGAAAAATTAGGACTTTCTAGTAACTTTACTATAATAGATAGCGATGATGTTTCAAGTGTTATAAAGAAGATAATGAAAGAACTTGATATAAGTACGAAAGAATATAGTGTAAGTTACATAAGAAATAAAATAAGTTTTATTAAAAACGAAATGTTAAGTGATAGTGAAGTTGATAAATATTTAAATAGTCCTCCAGAAAAAGTGGCAGTTAAGGTATATCGTGAATATGAAAAAGTATTAAAGAGAAATAATGCTGTAGATTTTGATGATTTATTAAAAAGACCGGTTGAACTATTTATGCAAAATGATGATATACTAGATAAATATCAAGAAAAATATAGATATATTTTAATAGATGAATACCAAGATACAAATGAAGTACAATATAAATTAGTTAAACTACTTGCAAGTAAATATCGTAATCTTTTTGTAGTCGGAGATGTCAACCAAAGTATATATGGATTTAGATGGTCAAATTATAAAAATATTCTTAATTTTGAAAAAGATTATCCAGATAGTAAAAGTATTACTTTAAATCAAAATTATCGAAGTACCAATACTATTTTAAATGCAGCAAATAGTGTTATAAAAAATAATGTTGAAAGAAAAGAAGTAAATTTATATAGTACTTTTGGTGATGGGGTTAAAATAAAGTATTTTAGAGGTAATGACGAAAAAGATGAAGTAAAACTTGTCATAGACGAAATAAAAAAACTTCTTGATGAAGGTTATGATTACAATGATTTTGCTATCCTTTATAGAACCAATGCTCAATCAAGAAATGTAGAAGATGCTATATTAAAAGTAAATTGGCCATATAGAGTAGTTGGTAGTTATTATTTCTACAAAAGAAAAGAAATTAAAGATTTACTTTGTTATTTAAGGCTTATTTCTAATCATCAAGATGATGTTTCTCTAGAAAGAGTTATAAATGTACCAAAAAGAGGTATCGGAGATACATCAATTAATAATTTAAGAAGTTTAGCAAGAGATAATAATGAATGTATGTTTAAGTGTTTATCTAAACCAAAAGAAGTTGAATTTAAAAAATTAATTTTAGAACTTACTGAAGATGCAAAAGATTTAGATTTAACAGAACTAATAGATGTTGTATTAGAAAAATCTGGCATGAAGGAAGAACTTGAAAAAGAACATACTTTGGAAGCTGATATAAGACTTGAAAACTTAATGGAATTTAAGAGTATTACAGAAAATTATCAAAAAGAAACAGGTACAGTAAATCTTGAAGACTTTTTGGAAGATATAAGTATCGTGGCGGATTCTTCAGAACATGAGACTCTTGATAATGCTGTTACTTTAATGACAATGCATGCTGCTAAGGGACTTGAATTTAAAGTGGTATTCTTAATTGGTATGGAAGAAGGTATAATGCCTCATTCAATGAGTCTAAATGAGGAAAGTGAACTTGAAGAAGAAAGAAGACTTTGTTATGTTGGTATAACTAGAGCTAAAGAAAGGCTTTATATTACTAATGCCAAAAGAAGAATGCTATTTGGTAATACTAATATGAACCCACCATCAAGATTTATTGCAGAAATAGATGGTAATTTAATCGAAAAAGAAGAAAGCAAACCTGAAACTAAAGTATTTAATAAAACTAACTTTTATGAAGGAGAAAGAATTGATTACAAACATGGAGAAATTGTTATGCATGCATCATTTGGTAAAGGTGTCGTTGTAGATAATGATGAAAGATTTGTAACAGTTGCTTTTGATAAAAGATTTGGTATAAAGAAATTTTTAAATAATTATCAAGGTTTAAGGAGGATAGGAAAATGAAAAAAACACTAGTAATTATGGCTGCTGGAATGGGAAGTAGATTTGGAGGTTTAAAACAAATAGAACCTGTTGGACCAAGCGGAGAAATCATCGCAGATTATTCAGTATATGATGCAAAAAGAGCAGGATTTTCTAAAGTAATATTTATAATTAGAAAAGAAAATGAAGAATATTTTAAAACTCATATTATTAATAAATATAATGGAATTGATATACAGCTTGCTTTTCAAGAACTTGATTATGTTTCAAAGAGTGCAAATATTCCAAAAGATAGAACAAAAATGTTAGGTACCGGCCATGCACTTTATTGTGCCAAAGATTTAATTGATGGAGATTTTATTATTATTAATTCAGATGATTTTTATGGAAAAGATTCATTTAAAATAGCAAGTGATTTCTTAGATGAACATAAATATGAATACGTAAGCGTAAATTATCCATATGGTGTAACAGCGAGTAAATATGGTAAGGTAAAACGTGGAGTAGTAAATGAAGAAAATGAGACTATAAAATCAATTGTTGAAAGTGAAATTGGTGAAGAAAATGGCAAAATAATAGCAAAATCACTTCAAACTGGAGAAGTATTTGAAATAACAAATGAAACACCTGTTGCGGTCAATTTCTTTGGTTTAAGAAAAGAATTCCTAAATATATTAGAAAAAGAATTTGATTTATTTATTCATGGAGAAGTAACTTTAACTAATGAATTTTTGCTTCCAGAAATTCTAAAGAAATGTTTAGATGAAAACTTAATAGTATTAAAATCTAAAGTATCACCAAGTAGCTGGATAGGTATGACTTATAGAGAAGATTTAGACACAGTTAAAAATCATATAAATAGTTTAATTGAAAGGGGCGACTATCCAAATGAACTTTGGAAATAATATTGAAGAAGCAAGGAAAAGGGCTCTAGAATTAACTAAAATATTAAATGAAGCAAATTATAATTACTATGTAAAAGATAATCCAACAATAACGGACCAAGAGTATGATAAATATATCAGAGAACTTGAAGAAATAGAGGCTTTGTATCCCGAACTTGCAAGTACTAATAGTCCCACTAAAAGAGTTGGTGGTGAAGTAATTGATAAGTTTCAAAAAGTAGTAAGAGATAAACCAATGCTTAGTATTGCGGATGTTTTTAATGAAGAAGAAGTATCAGACTTTTTAAAAAGAGTAGAAAGCGAAGTCAGTCCTGAATATGTTTGTGAATATAAAATAGATGGATTAGGTGTTTCCCTTATTTATGAAAAAGGAAAACTTGTGCGTGGAGTTACTCGTGGTGATGGCTTAGTTGGTGAAGACATAACTCATAATGTTAGAACTATTAAAGCTATTCCTCTTGAACTTACTAAGCCGGTTGATATTGAAGTTCGTGGTGAAATCTTCATGCATAAAACAACTTTAGAAAAAATAAATAAAAAACGTGAGCTTGAAGGAAAAACAAAACTTCAAAACGTTAGAAATGCAGCCGCAGGAAGTGTTCGTCAGCTAGATAGTAAGGTTACCGCCGAAAGAGAACTTGATAACTTTATATATTATTTACCTAATCCAGATGCATTTGGCATAAAATCTCATATGGAAGCTTTACAATTTATGGAAAGTTTAGGTTTTAAAGTAAATCCTGCCAATAAGATAGTTAAAACTGATGAAGACGTATTAAAATATATTGAAGAAGCAACAAAGAAAAGAAAAAGTTTATCTTATGAAATAGATGGTATTGTTATAAAAGTAAATAATGTAGATTTACAAGAAAAGTTAGGTTACACTGCTAAATATCCAAAGTGGGCAATAGCTTACAAATTTCCAGCTGAAGAGGTTTTAACCAAACTTACAGATATAATATTTACGGTTGGAAGAACTGGTAGAATTACCCCAAATGCTGTTTTGGAACCAGTTATTGTAATGGGCTCAACTATCCGAAGAGCAACACTTCATAATGAAGATTATGTAAATATGAAAGGTTTAAAAATCGGAGATATTGTATCAATTAGAAAAGCTGGAGATGTAATACCTGAAGTTGTTGAACCAAAGCTTGAAAGAAGAAATGGCACAGAAAAAGAATTTAAAATGATAACAGAGTGTCCAATGTGTCATGAAAAAATTGAAAAAAGAGAAGGCCAAGTAGATTATTATTGTGTAAATCCTAATTGTCCAAGAAGAAATATTGAAAGTATCATTCATTTTGTTTCCAGAGATGCCATGAATATTGAAGGTCTTGGTGATGAAATAGTGGAAGAACTATACAATCTAGGTTTTATCAAAAATATAACTGATTTATATAATTTAAGTGATAAAAAAAGAGAAATCATGCAGTTTGATGGTTATGGTGAAAAAAGTGTTAATAAGATGCTTGATAATATTGAAAAAAGTAAAAATGTAAGTTTAGAAAGATTATTATTTGGACTCGGTATTAAAGAAATAGGTAGTAAGACAGCTAAATTACTTGCAAGTACTTATGAAAATATGGATAATTTAATGAATGCTTCAACTCAAGATTTAGAAAGTGTCCGTGATATTGGTCATATAACAGCATTAAGTGTTTATGAATACTTACAAAATAATAAAGAATTAATTGAAAAATTAAAAGAAATAGGTATAAATATGACTTATCTAGGCAAAACACTAGGTTTAAATGATTTAATTACTGGCAAAAGATTTGTTATAACTGGTACAATAGATGGCTTTAGCAGAAAAGAAATAAAAGAAATAATTGAAAGCTACAAAGGGGTAGTAAGTGAATCTGTTAGCAAAAATACTGATGTTGTAATTGTAGGTAGTGCCCCAGGAAGCAAATATAGTGATGCATTAAAGCTTAATATCATGATTTGGGATAATGATAAAACCCTAAGTGTTTTAAATAATTTGCCAAAAGCATAAATACATAGTATAATTAATATTACTTGAAGAGGTGAAAAATGAAAAAATTGAAAGAATTATGGGGGAATAACAAAGTACTTATCGTACTTGGAATAATATTAATAATATGCTTAATCGCTATTATTACAGTAACATTTTCTTTCTTTTTAGGAGGAAATAAAGGAGTTTATGGAGACCGTCTTAATGGTATTGATAAACATCCAGTTACAAACAACATAAAAAGTGAATATAAAACAAGTTTAGAAAGTGAAAAAAGTGTTACCAAAGTAAGTATAGATACTAAAGGTAAAATAATTTATATTATTATTAATTTTGCATCAGATACATCACTTGAAGATGCAAAGAATTTGGCAGCATCTAGTATAGAAAAACTAAATGAAGATATATTGTCATTTTATGATATTGATTTTACATTAAAGTGTGAAAAAAGCGAAAATAGTGAAGGATTTACAATTCTCGGAGCTAAAAATGTGGCAGGTTCTGGACTTATCTGGAACAATAATACCCCACTAGAAAGTGAAGAATAATGAAAAAAAAGAAGAGTTTAATTATTATAATTATCAGTATTTTAGTTGTAGCTGTTACAGCAATACTTCTATATACATTACTAAATGATAAAAATAAACTAACAGTAGCAGAAAGAAACTGGGTTAATGAAAGTATAGGTACAATTCAAAATATTAATGTTATTAATAATGTTAATGTCTTTGGTAAAGATGGAAGTGGAGTTTTCTATGACTTTATTGATAGTTTTGAAAAAGAATATGAACTTACCATTAATCCCATAACATTTAATGTTGGTAATAATCCAAGTGGAATTACTTTTAATGAAAAAACAAGTACTAATGATAATGATATAGTTTTTTATACTGACCACTATGTTTTAATTAGTAAAACAAGTGATTTAGTAGCAAGTGAAGAAAACTTAAATGGCAAAACAATAGGTATTTTATCATCTGATTTAAGTTATGTATCAAAATATATTAAAAAAGCAACTAATGTATCTTTTACTCAATTTGAGTCACGCGATGAACTAATTGAAAATATGAATGGTGAAGGAAATTATATGCTTGTTCCTTTAATGGAATATTTAGATGTTTATTTAAGTAAAGATTATAAAATTGTATATCATTTTAGTGATATCAAAAAATATTTTACATTAAGTGTTACTGATGACAAACTATCTAGTATTTTAACAAAATATTATAATAAGTGGGAAAATAAATTTGATGATGTTTACAATAAGAATTTATTTAAATCATTTACTCAAAATATGAATATAACAGATACTGAAGTAGATAGTATGCAAAGTGTAACATATAATTATGGCTTTGTTAACGCTTCTCCTTATGAAGTAATAATGGGTGGAAAATATGGTGGTATCGTAGCAGTTTACTTAAGTAAATTTAGCAATTTTGCTGGTGTTGAATTTAATTTTGCTAAATATAAAAACTTCAATAAGTTTACAAAAGCTATAAAAAATAATGAAGTAGATTTATACTTTAATTACTATAATTTCACTGATGAATTTTATCAAACAAGTGGACTTAATATTGAATATGTTATAGCACTTCCAAAGAGTAATAACACTGTTATTAAATCAATTAATTCTTTAATTGGTGAAACTGTTTATGTTCAAGAAAATAGTAAAATATATGATTATGTAAAAACTATCGAAGGCATTGATGTAAAAACATTTAGTAGTGCCAAAGAATTATTTAAATTAAATAAAAAGAATGTTAATTTAATAATAGATAAAAATACATTTGATTATTATAGTGAAAACAAACTAGATAATTATAGTACTAGATATACTGACTATATTTTAAATAATTACACATTTAAAGTTAAAACAAATAGTGCTCTATATAAACTTTTAAATAAGTATATAGATATATCTGATGAAAATGAAATGGTTATTGAAGGCCTTTTAAATCATGCCGAAACAGTAAAAAGTGGAGGAATGATAACTAAAATTGCTGAGTATATTCTATATGTAGTTATTTTAGTAGCAGTTATAATTCTTGTAGTTTTCAAAAAGAGTAAGAAAATAACTATTGCTAGAAAAATCAAAAAAGATGATAAAATGAAATTTATTGATCAATTAACTAGCTTAAAAAATAGAAATTTCTTAAATGAAAACATAGAAACATGGAATAACAATACAATTTATCCTCAAACAATCGTAGTTGTTGATTTAAATAAAATTCAAGAAATAAATGATTTATACGGATATAATGAAGGAGATAAACAAATTAAAGCTTTAGCTAATATACTTGTTAAGACTCAACTTGACAATAGTGAAGTAATGCGTACTGATGGTAATGAGTTTGTAATTTATCTAGTGGGTTATAGCCAAAAACAAGTAAGTAATTATATCTTTAAATTAAACAAAGAAATTAAAAAGCTTCCATATGAATTCGGAGCAGAATTTGGATATAGTATGATACTTGATGATATCAAAACTATTGAAGATGCTTTAAATGAAGCCGTGGAAGACATGAAGAAAAATAAGGACAATAATAGCAATGAAGAAGCTTAAACTAGAACTAAAAGAGTTTTATGAAAACTTTAAAAAAGTTTTATTTAAACCTGAGATGGCAATATTGCCAGGTCAACTAGCTTACTTCTTTGTTCTAGCTATTGTGCCAACTATTACACTGATAAGTTATGAAGCAGCACTTCTTAACTTATCAACTGATGTAATATATGATTTTATAGGTTCAGCTTTTTCTAGTGATATAGCAAGTATGCTTCTTGCAACAACATCAAGTAGTGAAAAAGGAATTGGTTTCTTTCTAGTAGTTATCGTAGGTTACTTTATAGCATCAAATGGACCAGCATCAATCATTATTACATCAAATACCATATATGGTGAAAAACAAGAAGGATTTTTTAAAAGAAGATTAAAAGCATTAATAATGACATTTGTATTAGTTTTACTATTTATATTCATGTTAATAGTGCCAATTTTTGGTACTAAAATAATAGAATTATTTAAATTTGTTGATTTAAATAGTAATGTAACAGATAATGTATCAATGATAATAACATTCTTGCAAGGCCCAATTACTTGGCTTATAATGTATTTCTTTATTAAAATACTTTATACGATGGCCCCAAATAAAAAGGTAAGAAGTAAAAATGTTGGATATGGTGCTTTATTTACGACATTTTCATGGGTAATTATTACATATATTTATTCATACTATATAAATAATTTAGCTCATTATTCAACCTTTTACGGAGGACTAGCAAACATAGTTATTTTAATGTTTTGGTTTTATCTTCTTGCCTATGCTTTTACAATAGGTATGGCCCTTAATTATCGCAAAGAAGAAATAGAATTAGAAAAAACTGGAACTATAAATCCAGTAAAATAGAGAATAATATAATCATGTACTACGAGTATTACTTATGTACATGATTTTTTCTTCGATATAACCCTAGTATTAATTTATCTAAAATATATTGAGGAGTAATATTCAAATAAGACTTGCATAGTGTAAGTCTTGTTTTTTTAGTTAATTTCAAAAGGTGCCCCACTGGGGCACCTTTTATAAAATCATATGAATTAAGCAAAATAATTGTAAAATTTTTGAAAACATATTTACATTTTAGTAATATTTTGATAATATTTAATATATAAGAATAAAGAGGTGCAATTTATTATGAAAGATTTCATTTATGAATTATATCAAAATGATAATTTTACTTTGTATTTAACAATAGCTCTAGTAATTTTAATCATACTTTTTGTGATAGTATTTTTCTTTGGTAAAAAGGATGAAAAATTAGAAGAAACAAAAAGATTACAAAAAATAGAGTTAGATACATTCAAAAAAGAAGAGGAAGCTCCAGCTAAACTTGAAGTTAAGGAAGAAACAAAACCACAAGAAAAAGAAGAAATAAAACCAATTGAAACAGTGAATGAAGAAGTAACAGTTACTGAATTTAAACCAAGTTTTGAAGATACTGAAGAAGAAATTGAACTTCCAAAAGAAAATGTTGAAGTAAAGGTTAGCAAACCATTATTTAGTGACCATGAGGAAGAAGAAAGTCCAATTAGTATTAGTGAATTACCAGAAATAAAATTAGATGAAAAAGATGAACAACTTGAAAGCGGCTTAAGTAACCTAGAAGCAATCAAAAATGAATTTGACAAGATTGATATTCCGGAAGTAAAAGAAGAACCAAAAGAAGAAAAGCCAATATTTAAACCAAGTCCTCAAATATTTAGTTCAGTATTTGTTAACAAAACAGAAGAAAATAAAAATAATAATAATGAAGAAGAAGTAGTAACAAAACTTCCAGAAAAAGAAGAAAAAACTGAACCCCTTATTAAGACATTTATAATTGAAGATGATGATGAAGAAATGGATTTACCAACATTAAAAAAAGATGAAGAAGAACAAAAACCACTAATAAATGAAGAACAAAATGAAAAACCAAGTCTTTTAGATGATGTAAGTGGTGAAGTTTACGAATTAAAATAGAGCTTAAGCTCTTTTTTTTCTTTACATATATTGCTTTAAGTAATAAATTAGTATAAAATAATAATTACAAGGAAGAGGTAAATATGAACGAAGATGTAAAAAAATATGGTATTATGTTATTTATCAGTATAATTGTTC